>Ga0247844_1001012_pt1 | contig 55642 bp, 54 predicted proteins | sample LaCtaG_FD_192421 | JGI IMG/M metagenome (GOLD analysis project Ga0247844, IMG submission 192421) | Freshwater microbial communities from meromictic Lake La Cruz, Castile-La Mancha, Spain - LaCruzMarch201714.5m_1 | ecosystem: Environmental > Aquatic > Freshwater > Lake | place: Spain: Castile-La... | reverse complement strand
ACCTTGAGTTCATGTAAAAGTTCAGATCGTTGTTCAGGAGTAAGAAAATCTTGCATTCATCAAGTTTAAGGTTTTTTAGACAGGCCGTGAAGGCCCTAACTGAAATTTAAATTGCGATGGGTATAATCCATCTATATGAAGATCACTGGAGATCCCAAGTTGCTTATCTTCACTCCTGCCACTCTCATGAATAAAGGTGTACTCAACAAAAACAAAACAAGCACCGGATTCTCCAAGTTTAGAGTAGTGAGAGAGTGTTTGTTCAGTTACAAATCCCTTACCGTCGGCAGTTTCCGATGCCATTGGAGGAACGATAACTCGATTTGATAAGATTTTTCCGTTTCTTAGATGCAAAGGGGAGAATCTGCTTATTTGTGTGTTTCTCATGAGCCGAAATGTAGTCTTTTCACATCAATTGACAAAGAAACAATAATTCAACTAATGTTTCGATTATGGAAACATTTGAAATGCGTTATTTCCTCGGTGTTGCTCGTACCCAGAACATTCATAAGGCTTCTGAGGAGTTACATGTTTCACCTGGATCTTTAAGTAAGGCCATAACTCGTCTGGAAGAAGAACTTTCAGTGAAGCTTTTTTCCCGTGAAGGAAGAAATATTAAGCTGACCGAACAGGGGAAATTACTTCAACGCCGAGCCTCAGAAATCATTCAATTAGAAGAGTCTGCTAGGCTTGAGCTTGCTGGCGTGAAGGGAACAATTCAGATTCAAATAGCTGGTGCAGAAATACTTCTTGCGAATTGGGGACTCATTTTTTGTCAATCGGTTAAAAAGAAAATTCCTCTTGCTCAATTTGAGTTTCAGGCGACTGATGATAGAAGTGCGGTTGACCGTGTTGAGAGAGGTGAAGCCCATATTGCGATTGTCACAGCAGATGTACCGGTAGGGAGTGGACTCAGTCATAAAATTCTGGGAGAGACTACGTTTAAAACTTTTATCAGCAAAGAGCATCCTTTGTTTAAGAAAAAGAAATCTGTCCAGGTGGATGAATTGCTTAAGTACGCATTTGTAAGTCCAAATCATCCTTTGCTTGGAAAAGTAGGATCTAAACAATCTCTTGATGGCTGGAGGGATGATCAATTCCCTCGTAAGGTTGAATACCTAACTTCGAGTTTAAAGATCTTGGAAGAAATTGTGGTTTCAGGAAAAGCTGTTGCTTACTTACCTGAATATTTTGGAAAGCGTTTGAATCTGGAGATGATTCAAGTCACTGGATGTCCTTATACCTGTAATCAAAAAATAAAAATTGTGGCCCGTGATCCAAAAGAATTGAGTTGGTTGGATTGGTAATAGAGTTAAAATTGGCGAAAGAGACGGTCACCATTCAAATTTTCACTCTCTTAGAACTGTGCAGAATAACTTGAAAATGGCATTGTCCGGCTTCGGTCAGCGTGCTAATCCTCGCAGATTACGAATACGACACGCAAAGATTTAAGGGGAGATGCCTGGGAGAACGGAATTGTTTCAATGCGAGACCATTATATTGATTTGGAGAGTATGGATTTAGAAGACCCGGTCATTAGTATAGCAGCCGGCATTCGATGGATTTCATACAAGTACTCGTCTTTGCCAAGGAAAGTTAAAAAAGACACTTTCAATACATTCAGAAACTATTATCGATACAGAGATGGAAAAGAGTATGCTCAGAAAATTTTTGATCTATACAATAATTCTACTAGAAACATTATTCGCAAATGAAGAAATGCTCTCTCAGCTTCAAAAAGTTGAGCGTCTTCATAAAATGTATCTAAAACTTCCTGATCAAAGAGAAGTCATTATTTCATATCATCCCGAGCATGGTAAAGATGGGGTTTACAAGATCAGAGTTTTTTTACGTCAAGGATCTAAAATCTTATGGGATAAAACATTTTCAGAAGATTATGATGAATACTGGATAAGAGCATCTTTTATGCATCTTGTACGAGGACACTATTTCTCAGACTTAGATGGTGATGGTTTTCCGGAGATTGCCATTTCTGTTTCTCATGGTGGAATGGCTGTTTGGGATACACCGGCCATGATTTTTACGATTAAAGAAACAAGCCTAGAGTTTTTAAAAAAGCAGCAAACCAATGAAGAGTTTTCTGAGTTTGTCTATAGTTCAAAGGATGACTTCAAAAATCCAAATTATAAATGTGGTGTTTGCCGGGAGAAGGAATACTACTACGCTGATGGGAAGAAAGCTCCTTTAGGCGATCCAAGGCATAATGTTCGTGTACCAAAAAAAGATCATTTCATTCAGAATGTTCCGAATTACCTTCTCCGAAAATAAGTAGCCCGAAACATGTTAAGTCCGAAGTCTAAAGCTCTAAAGTGACAAAGTTGTATTGAGCGCTACGAGAGTGAAAAAAGTTTGGACAAAGAAAATGGTACTCATTTGAGTGATGCAGTTATGTCATAGCTAAATGTTTAAAAATATTCATTTGGAGTGAAAAAAATTAGGTGTGACAAGAGTTCGTGAAAAAAAGTGGCGGGAGAGACGGGACTCGAACCCGCGGCCTTCTGCGTGACAGGCAGACGTTATAACCAACTTAACTACTCCCCCGGAGATCCAATATTTGACAAATATAAAGAACCGACCTTTCTCCGTCAAGGATAAATCCATTTTAATTTATCTTTTTGCGGCACACCATTTGGTGAGAATCTTATTTAAATGTGATATAATCTTGTCCTGTTAAAAGGATGTTAAATGAGAGCTGTTTTTATTACGGGTGGAACAACCGGGATTGGGATGGAGCTGGCAAAGATTTATGCTGGCCGCGGTTGGAAAGTGGGCGTTTGCGGTAGAGAACGTTCGAAATTTGAAGAAAATTTTGAAATTCATCGGGATAACGTTACGTTTTATCAAGTTGATGTATCTGATAGAACTCAGCTTAAGTCTGCAATTTCTAATTTTTCAAAAACAACAGGCCTAGATCTTCTGATTGCCAATGCTGGAATCGGTTATAAATTTAAAACAAAAGTTCCTGATTTTGAATTTAGCTACAAAATGGTTCACGTCAATCTTTTAGGTGTGATGTATGCCTTTGAAGCGGCCTTGGATGTGATGATCCCACAATCAAAAGGTCAGCTAGTCGCTATTTCTTCAATTGCTGGCTATAATGGCCTGCCCGGAGTTTCGGCCTACAGTGCGACTAAGGCCGGAGTGCTTAAGTTCTGCGAATCACTTCATCTCGATATGAGACAATTTAATATTAATGTCACGACTATTTGTCCAGGGTTTGTGGATACTCCTCTGACTCAAAGTAATCATCATCCAATGCCGTTTTTGATGAAAGCTCCTAGGGCCGCCGAGCTTATTTTTCGGGCCATTGAAAAAAAGAAAATGGTGTATGCCTTCCCATTTATTTTTTCAATTCTAGTTCGTATCCTAGGTATGTTGCCCAGAACTTGGTATCGTTTTCTTATGAATCGTAAAGTTTTAAATTATAGTCGGGAGTCATGATGAAATTATTATTAATAGTAGCTCTTATCTCTACATTGAGTTTTGCTCAAACAAAAACTAAAAAATTATCTTCTGGGATTGTTTCAAAAACTCATGTTAAAAAACTTGAAAAACATCCAGTTATTAAAGACAAAAAAGAGGCCGATTGTGATGTGAAGGCCAAAAAGCCAGTGGAAATTATTCCTGAATCGATGTCACTTTCTGGTGGAAATGCTGGATGTACACTGGAATAGTCAAATGAACCAGGCCCGCCATTGTTCTTGGATCAGGTAATAAGAGAACATTGCCATCCAAATGACCGACAATGTTATTCCGTTTCCACAGAGGATGAGAATTAAATCGTCCTCTAATAATCCCACACATATAAAAAAGATACTTAACGCCGGTACAAAGTTTGAAAATGGAATCGGAAGTGGCAATGACAGAAATGCTGCTGAAATGACAATAGAAATTCCGCAGATCACCTGGCTTGCACGCGTTGTGGTGATAGGGTGCTTAAAAGTTGAAATCCTAGACGTAAACACACTAAACTTTTTAGCGGCTTTGTAAATGATTTCAAATTTTTCCGGAGGGATTACTATTTTTTTAAGTCTTGGTGTAAGAAGGGGTTTGCCATTAAAGATCAGACCAATTCCTTGTAAAAGGATGATGAGACCTAAAACACTTGAAAGACCTGGAATTGGGATAGGTTGCATGAACGGAAAGATACAGACAAGACAAAGAATAAGAAGCGATTCTTCTTGGATGCGCTCTACGATGGTCTCAAGCATGATAATAGGTAAGCTTTTAACTTCGCTCAAAGCCTCCATCATTTTATCGCTCATGGTTTTAACCTTAACTTAATCAATAATTCAGAAAAAGTGAATTTCACACTCAGGAAGTGTCTGGTATACAATATCAGACAATAACTATTGAGGAAATCATTATGCACCATGAAACGTCTCTGTGGGTTTGGGTTGCCTTCCTGCTTTTTGTATTACTTGTTCTGGCCCTGGATCTTGGAATTTTCCATAAAAAGTCCCACGCCGTAGGGTTCAAAGAGTCCCTTGTTTGGTCGGCCGTTTGGATTGCTTTGGCCCTTTGCTTTAGTGGAATCATTTATTACTGGAGAGGTGAGGGTGACTTTATGTTGTTCTTAACCGGATATGTGATTGAGAAATCACTTTCGGTGGATAACCTCTTTGTTTTCTTATTGATATTTAGTTATTTTAAAATCCCTAATCAATATCAGCACAAAGTTTTATTTTTTGGCATCTTAGGTGCTTTGGTTATGCGTGCATTTTTCATTTGGGCAGGTATTGCCATCCTTGAGAAGTTCACATGGGTGATCTATTTGTTCGGTGCCTTCCTTGTGTTTTCAGGAATCAAAATGCTTTTGCCTCAAAGTGATGAGCACGATCTTGAGAAGAGTTGGGTTATTACTTGGACTAAAAAGATTTTCCCCACTTCTCCACACTTCCATGATGATAAATTTTTTGTGAGATTAAATGGTGTTCTTACTGTAACGCCACTTTTTATTACTCTTATCTTTGTGGAGTTCTCAGATCTCGTTTTTGCGGTTGATTCCATTCCTGCGATTATTGGAATAACCAATGATCCGTTCCTTGTTTTTACATCAAATGTGTTTGCGATCTTGGGATTAAGGTCTTTGTATTTTGCTCTTAAGGGATTTGCCGATATCTTCCATTATCTTAAATATGGTTTAAGTATTATCTTGATGTTTATTGGACTAAAGATGTTATTTTCCCACTTTTACCATATGCCGATCTGGATCACGATGACGGTCATTTTTGGAATCCTTACGGTATCTGTCTTTGCGTCGCTCTATAGCAATAGTAAGAAAAAGAAACTTTCAGCTCCATAAGTAAAAGGGCCCCTTCGGGGGCCCTTTTAGTCACTTTTTTTGATTTGATTTTGAGATAAGACTGTTTAAAGTGCAGAAGTCGTAGAGGTAACCGAAAACGAACAAACCACCAGTACAAAGCCATAAAAGACCAGTTTTCCATCTGCCTAAATAGAAACGGTGGATGCCAAAGAGACCAAAAAAAGTCATAAGGATCCAGGTTATATTATAACTGTAAGGACCATCCTGAAATCGATGTTCTGCTTCTTGCTCCATGTTGGGAATGAGAAAAAAATCAACGATCCATCCTATAAAAAAGAGTCCAAAGGTACAAAACCAGAGGATCCCTGTTATTGGTTTTCCATAATAAAAACGATGGGACCCAGTGAAACCAAAAAACCAAAGAATATAACCGAGCGATGTTGAGTGCGTGTCTTTAGCTAACAAAACTTAATTCCACTTCAGTTCAAGGCCCTTGTCATCTTTGAAAGGTAGATGTTTTGGGGTAAGAACTAAAGACTTCACATCACCAACTTTTGCTCTTGGTGCACAAGCAATAAAGTTATTACTCCATTCCTGGTAAGTCCCATACTGAGCTACAATTTGACCACCTTGGGGAACTGAGGCAGGGTCACGCTGATTATTTTTAAGCAAATGATACTGTTGATTTTTATCAACCACGGCCACAGTCCAATTAGACGGCAAAACATTTTCTTGTTTTGTCCCAGTAATAGTGAGTTTGATATCAAAACAGATTTCTTGAGCATCTGCGCGTCTGACAGCTTCTGCTTTAACATTTCCCAATGCCATCGAGTCATAAGCAATAGGGTTTCCATTAACAGAAGAGGGACGTCTGTCATGAGCGCAACTAGCTAATATAACAAGAAATAAAAGACTTAACACTTTCATAGGTTCCCTCCTAGGAAATCTCCCTTTTATCCTAGCACAAATGAGGCCATGGCCTAGAGTAGGATACTTTTTCCATATGAAAAAGAATGCTCCACATTATTTGAGTAATTTGATAGGGAAGCCTTACGAATTCCTAAAGGAGTCTTATATGTTAAGCCGACTGGCCATTGTTTTATTCGCATTAACTGCGTCTCTATCCGCAACGGCGACAAGCGTGTCTTTTTTATGGGGTGATAACTTCAGAGAAGATTTGGGTTATGAAGAAGAAAAACTTACTATGACTATTGAGCATTTTGCTGTTTGGGAAAAAGGAACAGTCTTTTTTTATTATGATATTACTGAACCAATGTCTCGGGATAATGGGGATGATAATCAGTTTTTTGGTGGTATCGCTCCAACGTTTAGTTTGTCTAAAATAACAGGAAAAGATTTAAGCACTGGATGGCTCAGAGATGTTTCGATCCGAGTTGAATTAGAAAACGGATCAGGTGGCGGAAGTAATAGTTTTAGAAATTATTTTTATGGTCTTCAATATGATATTGCTCTACCAGGGTTTGATTTTTTCTCTTTAAACACTGTGCTTCGTGATAACCCAAATCAATCAGGAGTAGGTTTTCAAATCGGAAGTTACTGGCAAATGACTTGGGATTTTGGACCTTGGAATCATTATAAATTTACAGGTTTTATCGCGACTTCTCCTTGGGATGGAAATCAGCCTAGAGAAAAAGATCAATCTAAAAATGAATATATGTTTGCTGAACGTGGAAAATTTCTTACAGCTCAGCCTCAGTTCTTATGGGATTTGGGGCATGGTCTTTGGAGAAAATCAAATCGTGTCGAGTTGGGTGTTGAGTACGCCTATTTCATTAACCGTTATCAGATTAAAGACAAAGACGAAAAATGTCTTCAGGCCATGGTTAAGTTTTCTTACTAAATCTCAAATCCTAAACTGAAACTCATCATTAATCCAAGAAGTACCACTATTGCAATGCAAGCGAGGTGGTATTCTTTTTGTCTGATAAAAAGAATGGCCGTAAGTATAACCCTAATAATGGGAAGTGTAATCAAAACGATTAAACCTGTGTAGGACAAGAGCATTCCCCACTGCTGGTGTTTAAGATGATGAAGAAGACCTATTTGAAGTGGGATTTTGTCATAAACTTGAAAAACAAAAAATGGATTACCATTAAATTTAAATGTAGAAATCACTCCGGCCAATAATAAAAAACCAGCAACGATCACGCCTATTCTTAAAAACCATGAAATTTTTATTTCAAGATTTGGTTTTGTGTTCATGTCTTAAGTCCTCGCAGAATCATCTGAATAGAAACGATAGCAAGTACAACGATAAAAATGCGACGTATGAGGATAGCAGGCATTTTAGGCATAAGTCTTGCTCCTAACCATGATCCAGCTATTATTCCTACTGAAACGGGACAAGCGATTTCGGGACGGATGTCACCTCGAAGGAGAAAGGCTCCAGCGCTGGCACTTGCCGTAACTCCAATCATAAAATTTGAAGTAGCGGAAGAAACTTTCATTGGGATTTTCATGGCGTTGTCCATGGCCATGACTTTAAAAATGCCACTTCCTATTCCCAACAAAGCAGAGAGCATCCCGGCGATAGTCATCGCTGCAACACCAAATGGAACGTTCGCAACTTTATAAAAGATGAGTTTTTCGTTTTCGTCAGTGTAGGAACTTGCGAGTTTTAGTTTTTGAGACCAAGGGTGGTCCACATTAGAATGGGAATCACTTTTTTTTCTAAGCATCATGATGGAGGAGAAAAGGAGAAATCCTCCAAATAATAAAAATAGAACTGAGGATTCAATCTTGCTTGAGATGATAAAACCAAACATGGCCCCAAGAACAGTTCCGACTTCAAGTAAAACGGCCAGACGTAAATTGGTAAGACGGTCTCGTAAAAAACCGGCCGCTGCACCTGAGGAGGTTGCGATAATGGAAATAAGGCTTGCTGCAATGGCATAACGAATATCAACACCAAAAAATATGGTGAGGGCAGGTACGATAATGATACCACCACCAAGTCCTAAAATGGATCCTAATAAACCAGCAAAGATTGAAATACCAATAAGCAGAAGGGAATACATAGAAAAAGACTAACTGAAACTTAGAAATCTGCAAATCTTAAAAAATGATGGAAGGTTTAAATACTCCCCGAACTTGAGAATTTTATTTTATCTCAGCATAATAAGGGAAACCATTAAAGGAGAACAGAATGTCGGAACCCATGGTGAATAATTTAGCTCAGGAACTTGGTGAGCTTTTTGATATTCGTAAGGCGAAATTAAGGGATGAAAAGAGGTTAACTCATGAGGCTTCGGAAGCTCAAAAAGACATTCGGCTTATGACTCTCATGTTTCGTGACGGCATACCAGATATTGTTGTCGAAATTTCTGATCAAGAAAGCATTTTCTGGAACTCAAAAGTTCAACAGTTACTTTACCGTTTTCAGGGAGGAACACATGTGTTGGAAGGCACGAGTCGAGAGATCAGAATTCGTATACGGCCCTATCTTACTGAGATGGTGAAGAAGGCCAAAGAGATGATTTAAAAATCCTGCCTGGTCACGTGTGTCAAATGGAGGAATCGCCGTTGGATTTTTATCCTTGAAATGGTTTAATGGGTTACTTTTTCTGTAAGAAATGGGGCCTAATGAATCAAGAAATTTTTGACTGGATTTTACTACTCACACGCTGGTTACATATCACTGTTGCCGTGACATGGATTGGTACTTCGATTTTTTTTATGTGGCTTGATCGAACATTTGAAGTGAACGAAAAGTCCACACAACCTGGACATGTTGGCGAGGTGTGGATGGTTCATGGTGGAGGTTTTTACCATGTTGAAAAACTTCTTATGGGTCCAACCAAAGTACCGGAACGTTTACACTGGTTTAAATGGGAATCTTATTGGACATGGATCAGTGGGATGTTGCTGATTGCTCTTCATTTTTATTCCGGTGATGGAACATTTCTTTTAGATTCGTCCGTATCAAACATGACCTACATTCAAGCAGTGAGTTTGAGTCTTTTTTCCATCTTTGGATCATGGTTTTTTTATGATTTTATTTGGGAAAGAGGATTCAATAAAAATTCTCCTGTTTTTGGTCATATTCTGACTTTGTCATGGCTGACCGGGATGGCCTATCTTTTATGCCATACAATGAGTGGTCGTGCTGCTTACATTCATATTGGTGGGATGTTAGGAACGTGGATGACAGCTAATGTTTTTATGAGAATCATTCCTCGCCAGATTATGATGGTGGAGGCTTCTCGTAATGGAGTGCCCGTTAATCAGGACTGGGGAAAAAATGCCAAGAATCGCTCCACTCACAATACCTATTTCACATTGCCAGTTATTTTTATCATGCTCAGTAACCATTTCCCTCAAACTTATGGGCATGATTATAATTGGGTTATTCTTCTTTTGATCAGTGCCGGTGGGGCGGCAATTAGAGAGTACTTTGTTGTAAGACTTAAAAATCCTAAACGCTCAATTGTATTTGGTATTATCGGCATAACTCTTATCATGGGCGTGATTCTTTTTTCTCTAGATAAAAATGAAGAAGCTGCTGTTGATGTTGTTAAAACATACCATGTGCATGAACAGAAAAAAAATGAAACCATTCCTGTGGAACAAACTCATATTCCGACAAGTGCCGGGGTAGATATTAAAGGGGTCATATTCTTTGAAGGAGAAGTTCCTAAAGGCAAAAAACTCAGTATGCCTGCCGCCTGTGCGAAATTACATAAAAATGGCGCTTACTCAAATGAAGTTATCGTAAAAAACGGAAAACTTCAAAATGTTCTCGTGAGAATAATAAAAGGTCATGAAGGAAAAATCTACGACGATATACCCTCGACCGAAGTTGTGCTTGATCAAAGAGGTTGTATGTATTCACCTCGTGTGATTGGTGCCAGAGTAGGTCAGAAAGTAACTTTTATTAATAGTGATTCGATCTTTCATAATGTGAAGAGTGTGACTTCTGCAAATCAGAAATTTAACATGGCCATGCCACATAAAGATCAACGTGAGAGCAAAGTCTTTACGAAATCAGAAATATTTCTTCAGGCCAAATGTAGTGTACATCCATGGATGGGGGCCTACGTTGCGATTTTAGATCATCCGTTTTTCTCAGTTTCTAATGCGAATGGGGAATTTAAGATCTCAAATATTCCTGAAGGGCAATATGTTTTAGAGGCATGGCATGAAGTTTACGGAACTCAGACTAAAGAAATTACGGTGACTCCAGCGGGCATCAGTGATTTAAAATTTATTTTTAAATAAGGATTTTATGATTAGTACTCACATCCTTGATACGACAAAAGGACTACCAGCGGCAGATGTACCTGTAGTGCTTGAGAAACAAAATGGTTCCTCTTGGAAAGAGGTCGGTATGCATAAAACTAATACTGATGGACGAATTGTTTTCCAGTGTCCAAATGAGGTTGGAGTCTATCGCTTAACTTTTCATGTTGAAGAGTATTTTAAGAATGAAGAACATTTTTTCTTAAATATTCCCATCGTTTTCAAAGTGAAGAACTCAGATAGAAAGTATCATGTTCCACTTCTTTTAAATCCTTACGGTTATTCAACTTATCGAGGCAGCTAACTTGAAAAAATCAGAAATCCCTTATTATGACGATTTTTTATCTCCCGCCATCAAAGAGCATCTTCTTAAAGAGGCCAAACCTGTAAAAGGTGTGAAAGGTCTTGTTGAAGTAGGTGTAGGAGGGGGGCTTGAGAATGAGGCGTCACTTAACTTTTTATGTGATCTCTATTCAGAGGTAAAAGATGAATTAGCTCTCGTTTTAAACCGCCGTATTCGTGATCGTAAGTTTATTGATGATCGCACAAAGGCCTGCAGGGTTTTTAATCAAGATCTTAAACGAGATTTTTTGAGTCCAGACTATAAAACAATCTTTGGTATGGAAGATACGGAAGGCCGAATTGTTTTGGGACCAAAAACTAAAGACTATTGCCGCAGCAACGGAAATAAAATAGCTCCTCTTCCTGAATTTCTTCAGGGAAATCATGTGACTCTTTTTGGTCCACCAGATAATGCAAAACTTTCTATCAATGCCATGAATGCCTATCATCGCCGCCTTAAAGATGAGCCGCAGATTGTACGTGAACTTCTTGCAACTCATGAAAGTGTTCCCAAGTGGGGAGCTGATGATGAGGATTCAAAAACTCCATTAAGACAAGATTTGATTTCGGCCGGAGAGAACCTTAGTAAATGTCTTGATGGGACGCTAAGCCTGGATGATGGAAAAAAATACGAGTTAGAAAAAGAAAAAATCTCTCTTCCCATAAAACGTTTTCCTGGTTTGGCACTGCCATGTTTTTTCTTGTTTTATAAAAACAATACGATCCCTTTGCATTTATATGATTTTGCCCTTCATTTATTTCAGAATTGGCATAATAAAAAAGCGTTAGCTTTTTATGTACCAAAACTTGAGAATGAAGAAGAGGCCCGTTACATAAGAATCATGCTTGAAAAAGCGGAAGCTCTACTGAAAAAAAAGCATGCTTCATATGAGATTGGATCCATCCGGGTCATGATTGTACTAGAAAATCCTCGTGCTGTTTTTCGTGCCAATGAAATGATGGATGAGTTGTATCCTTATTTTGCTGGAGCATCCTTGGGGTGGCATGATTATCTTGCTTCTACAGCTAGATTATTTAAAGAAGACCATAACTATCGCATTCCAGTTAAGGCCGATCCAGACATCGTGATCAAATACATTAAAGCTTCTCATGATCTTTTGGCCAATGTGGTGGGTCCTCGTGGAGGAATCAAAGTTGGAGGAATGTACGGCATTCTTCCTATTTCCAATGATCTTATGGGGCCATCATTTCAATTAACGATGAAAGGCTACATTCGTGATGTCGTGACTCAACTAAAACGTGAACTCACCGGATTCTGGGTGGCGCATCCAGACTTTGTCCGTTTAGGTCTTGCCCTTGTGGAAGCTTGGAAATTTCACAAAAATGGAGATTCAAAAAAGCTTGAAGCACTTGTGACCTCACTTCTTGATACAAATTATCATAAAGAGATGTTAGATTTTATTCATGGCCAAGACATCCATGGGCTAGATCAAAGTGATCCCCTTTATCCACGTTCTCTCATCGTCGCCGACATTAAAGAATCTCATTTTATTGCAAATAATCATCCAGATGAAATCCGTTATAATGTGTTTCAGTCTTTGCAATATATCACAGATTGGCTTTCAGGTAATGGCTGTGTAGCATTGCCTGCTCAAGTATCAGGAGTCCCTGTCAGAGTGATGGATGATCTTGCTACTGCGGAAAGATCTAGATGGGAAGTCTGGCATGAGATATACCATGGACGTTTTTTAGTAGAAGATTTTTTAAAGATTGCTCATGAAGAATTGCATTTTATCCGAAAAGATCTATCAAATGATAAAAAAATCGTTCAGGTTAAATGGGATGATCGCACAGCAAAGTGGTATCCTGTTGCCATGAATCTCATGGTTAAGCTCATGACGGACAAAGAACCTGTAGAGTTTGCCACACAACTTCTTTTACCCTTCACCCTTGATACCATCAGAAAATCTGATAATCCTTGGTCTGCAGTAGTAAACATGGATTCAAACAAATTTTTGATCAGAGAAGATGTTAAGAAATTTAATTATTATTTTGAGATGTGTGGAAGTTTTCGTTTTGCTAAGAGTATGATGGCAAATATCGTTCTTGATTTGTCACAAATTGAAAACATTATAAATAGTTTTAATCAAGATGAAATTATCGAAGCAGCTTCTTTTCATGGTGATATCGGAGAAAATAGAAAAACTCTTGATGTTCATGCTTCGAAGGAACAAGCGGCCGTTCAAACGAACCTGAATGAACTTAAAATTCTGGGTGATAAGTATAAAAAGATATTTGGCATGAAGTTTTTAGTCTCTGCTCAGGGGAAAACGGGAGCTGAGTTACTTAAACTTCTTAAAGAAAGAATAAATAATACATTAGAGTCAGAAATGAATAATGCGCGTCTTGCATTATGGGAGATTACTAAAAAAAGAGTATTGGATCATCCTATAAATTCACTTCATGAACATTTATTAAAAGCATTCAATAATCACGGCATCGATGGTGCTCAAATCTCTATTATGATTCCAGAAGGAATTCAATGCCTCACTTTTGGTTCTGCACATAAAAAAACATGGTTCGAGATGGCCTCCCTAAGTAAGACTGTTGGAAGTGCTTTCGCAATGGAATATTTTAAGTCAAAGCATATACCTCTTACAACTTCAGTGAACTCGTTGTTTGAAAAAACCAATTCTTCTTTTAGGTTAACGGGTGGGGACGACGTGACGATTTCCCATCTCATGGGCCACTGTGCTCTTAATCTTCATTATGTGAATGGAGTTCCTGCCAATAAAGAGATGCCTAAGATCCAATGTTTCTTGGATGGAAATACTGAATATGGTTATCCGCCTATAAAAGTCATTAATACTCCAGGAGAGATCTTTCAATATTCAGGTGGTGGTTTTATCGTTCTTGAGCATTTAATTGAGGCATTGGAAAAAGAGTGCATTTTTTCTCTCACAAGACCCTTTTTAGATCAGCTCGGTATGAGGGATTTTAGTTTTGAGCAGCACTCCCTTAAAGGTGTAGAATATGCTCAAGGGTTTAATGATGATGGAAAAGTAGTTGAGGGAACACGGAAAATGTTCCCAGCTTTTGCAGCTGGCTCTATGGGAACAACCCATGCGATGGCCAGTTTTCTTGTTCATCTTGATAATGCCTATCATGACACTCGTGGTTCATCAGGTATTTCTCACGATACTGCCTGTCAGATGCTTTTAGGTACAGATAAAGGCTGTAAGCAATTCATGGGCGTTAATATGGGTCTGGGAGTATTTGTAGGAGAAGCAGGACCAAACAAATTCGCGATACATCAGGGTGCCAATGATGGCTTTCGCTGTATTTATCTACATTGTTTTTTTGGGCCGGACCGTGGAAAAGGTTTAGTTATTTTATGTAATGGAGATTTGAAAGGAATGCTCTTCAATGCGGAGGCGACCCAGCTTATTTTAAAAGAATTAAAACTTGAGGGAGTGGATGTAACAAAATTTAAAAATAATTTTAATCTAGACTCTATTCCACAAGAAGAAGTTGTGAATATGGGTTATAAAGAACTTATTTTCAGCTCTTTTATTGCCACCCGGCCAGAACCGATCACTGACAAGGGACCTCTAGACCCGCTTGCCTCATTTAATGTTGCGATGGATGCTAAGATTATAGAAGTTTCTAATGAAAGATTTGCTCGAGCAGAAAATCTTTTAAGTGATCATCTTCCCATATTTGATCCAGAACTTTTTGGCAAACAAGGTAAGGTTATGGATAGTTGGGAAACGGTTCGACATAACCAGCGTGGTTTTGATTACTTGGTTTTTGAGATGAAAAGGCCCTCGCCTATTGAGTACATTCTTCTTTCAACAAAATACCATCTTGGTAATCATGCTCCCATGATTAGTCTTGAAGCACTGATTGGAAATGATTGGAAAGAGATTTTGCCGAAAACGGAAATTGAAGGGCATTCAGAAAAAAGAATCAAACTTGAAAAAGCTACTCCGGTGGTTTCTCAAATTCGAGTTTCGCTATTTCCGGACGGTGGTTTTTCTCGTTTAGGGTTATATTCGGATATTCCTTCATCTGAAAAAAATAGTTTTAAAAAATATTCAGATGCCATGAGTGTGAGTTATGAAGAGAAAATCCCTCAAACAGTTAAGCCCATAAGCATTAAGTATAATGTTGATCAGACAGAGCTTAATAGAAATTGGAGTGTATTAAAAAAAGGTGATGAATTTAATAACGCCGCTTCTGCCTTAGGTGCAAAAATTATTTTTGCTTCAAACCAACATTATAGTCCAGCAATTCATTTGATTTCTCCTTTTGCGCCCATAAATATGTTTGATGGACTTGAATCGGCAAGAAGCCGTATATTTGGCCATTTTGAAGAAGTCATCGTCGCCTTGGCCAAACCATTGCGTGTGCATAAAATTCAGTTGGATTTCACCTACTTTGTGAATAATAACCCGTTGGAAGTTTCTATTGAGGGTTTTTCTAATGGTAAATGGATCAAATTTATTGAAAAAGAAAACGTTAAGGCCTTTGCTGGAAATATTAAAGAATTTAATATTTCTCATCAAGAAACATTTGAGCAGATCAAAGTCGTCTCCTGGCCAGATGGCGGGATGAATCGATTAAAGGTTTTTTCAATAAATGATTAATGTTGAAGAAGCTTCCATACTCATTAAGGAACATATGCAGAAATGGGAAGCATCAGCTTCCTTAAAAGAAAATCTCTATGCAGATCGAGATTATCCTCCATTTAATCGGGTTATGATGGATGGAATTGCTGTCAGTTTTGATTCGTATGAGAAAGGTCAACGTGAATTTATCATTATGGGAGTTTGTCCTGCAGGCTCGCCCAGCAGAAAATTAGCAGATCCCGTAACTTGTTTTGAAGTGATGACTGGTGCCCCTTTACCCCATCAAACTGATCTTATTATTCAGTATGAACATCTAATTATCGAAGAGGGTGTGGCCAAAATTATTCTTGAAGTTCCAAGATCTCGATTTGAAAGTGTGCATATTGCCGGATCTGATTGTAAAAAAGGAGAAGTCGTTTTATCTGCTCCTGCCTTCATGCATGGACCTCATGTTGGAATAGCAGCATCCATGGGCTATGATCAGATTAAAACTGAAAAAAGTCATAAGATCATGATCATCTCAACTGGAGATGAGTTAGTTGAAGTAGATCAGAAACCATTAGAACATCAGATAAGAAGATCCAATGTTTATGCCTTAAAAAAATCCCTTGAAATTAATGGATTTGAAAATATTACTCTGGCACATTTAAACGATGATCCCAAAGAGATTGCAGATCATTATCAGAAAACAGTAAATAATTATGATATTCTGATTTACTCAGGTGGAGTTTCCAAAGGTAAATTTGATTATTTACCTAAAGTCTGGTCTGACTTGGGTGTTAAGAAGTATTTTCACGAAGTTTCTCAACGTCCAGGCAAACCTCTATGGTTTGGTGTTGATGAAAAAAATAAAACTTCAGTCCTGGGCCTTCCTGGAAATCCTGTTTCAAGTCTCGTTTGCCTTCATCGTTACATCATTCCAGGACGCAGGATGTATGCCAGATTAAGTGAAGAAGTTATATTTACGAAGCATCTGACCTTTTTTTTGCCGGTAAAAATATTTTTTATGAAGGACGGTTTTTTACAAGCTGAGCCACTCAAGATTAAAAACTCTGGAGATTTTACATCTCTTGCTCATAGTGACGGTTTTATTGAGTTACCCAAAGAACAATCTGTATTTAAGAAGGGTGAGAGTTTTGTCTTTTATCCTTGGAGAAATTTCTAATGCTTACTCATGTAGATCAAAAAAATAATCCCACTATGGTGGATGTCACCTCTAAAAAAGTATCCATCCGTATGGCAAAAGCTCAGAGTCTGGTGCAGCTCCCAATTGAGATGAAACCTTATTTGAATGGTGCAGAAATTTTTCTTAAAAAAGGACCTGTTTTCCAGACGGCCATTATTGCGGGAACCATGTCAGTAAAACGAACTCATGAGATGATCCCTTTTTGCCATCAAATACCAGTTGAAGATTGCAAATTCCAAATATCGATAAATGATAATCTTCAGGTGACGATTATTTGTCAGGTTAAAACAACTTTTAAAACAGGTGTAGAGATGGAAGCTCTACATGGTGCTATGACGGCAGCTTTGACGATTTACGACATGTGTAAGGCCGTTTCTCACAACATCATCATTCAAGAGACAAAACTTCTCGCTAAAACAGGTGGCAAACATACCTTACTAGGGCGTGCAACTTATGGACTCGTTTTGACAGGTGGAAAGAGTAAAAGAATGAAAGAGGATAAGGCCCTTATCTCTTATCAAGGTAAACCTCATGCCGAGCATATTCATGATGTTCTCAGTTCCTATTGCGATGAAGTTTATCTCTCTGCAAAACCTGATCAATGGAAAGGCACATCACTTGAAAAATATAAAACCATCAGTGACCGTCTTCCGGAAGTCGGACCTATTGGAGGAATTTTAGCGGCTTTTGAAAAAGCGCCAGAGGCAAATTGGATTATCGTTGCTTGTGACCTAATTTATTTTAATTCTAAGACGATAGAAAAATTATTGGCCAATGCCAATGATGACATGGTGGCCATTTGTTATAAAAATGAGGAAGAGGGTTTTCCAGAAGCTCTCTGCGCCCTATATACCCCAAAAGCATTTCAAGTTTTCCAAGATGCTCTTAAACAAGACATAAAATGCCCTGTTAAAATTCTAAAAACGTCTGCAATAGAACTCATTGATCAAGAAGAAGGCATTAACCTTTCAAATATTAATACGAAAGAAGAATTTTTGAAGGCCACTTGCTCGCTTTAAGTTTTTTTGTCATTGCTTTTTTCTATGCCACAGTCGGTTTTGGTGGGGGATCTTCTTATTTAGCTGTTTTAGCTGTCTCCGATATACCATATGAGCTTATACCTGCATTAGGTCTTATTTGTAATCTACTCGTCGTGAGTGGTGGTTGTTGGAATTATTATCGTAAAGGTTATTTTAATAAACAATTGATTCTCCCTTTCGTCTCAGGTTCAGTTCCTATGGCCTTCATTGGAGGGATGTTCTCTATCACTGAAAAAACATTTCTCTCCATTTTATGTGTTAGTTTGATCATTGCTGGAATTCGTTTATTGCTCACATCACCATCGGCCGCAGAGGAAGTCCATAGACCTTCAACTTTTGTCTCTTTTTCTGTGGGGGCCGTTCTAGGATTGTTATCTGGAGTGATAGGCATCGGAGGAGGAATTTTTCTTTCACCATTAATGCTTAATTTGCGATGGGGCAAACCAAAAGATGTTGCTGCTGCTGCCTGTGTCTTTATTTTCCTCAATTCCGTGGCCGGTCTAGTAGGACAGATGAGCAAATTTTTTAGCCTCTCCATTTTTGATTATTGGCCTTTGTTTTTGGCCGTTTTTGTGGGGGGACACCTGGGGTCTCGATTAGGAACCCATGCAAAAATTTCAGAGAAATGGATCCAACGAGGGACTGCTGCCCTGATCTTATTTATCTCTGTGAGGTTATTACTAAAAATTACAGGATAGCGCGATGTGTCAAGGCGTAATATCTTCAGGCTCTTAGCATTTTCCTGGTCATGTTTTGGCAACAAGCATATTTCCAAATAAATAACATATCAGGGTGAAGCTAATGTCTGCAAACAAGACACTCGTATTTTTAAGTATGCTTTTTATATCTTTTCAGGTGCTCGCACTTGAGACTGACAACTATTTAGCATGGACGGTTGAATTAAAAGATTCAACAAATGCAATCAATGGTTACATTGAAGAACAGATCAATATCGCCATTGAGCAGGCCAACCGTAGAAAGTATCTTCCTCACTGTCAAGAAATGACAAAGCTGGTGGCCAGAAGATTTAAAACAAATCCTCCAATGAAACATCCCATGGAAGATTGGTTAAGAGAAAATCTCACTGAGGAGCACGTCTATCCTCATAATGCTTGGTACTCAAACGAGAGTATTTATAAATATCCATCACGATTTTATCTTAAAGGCATGATGATCGCTCCCAATGTGCGCATCGGAAACGTTAACCTTGGTACAGATAAGCTTAGTCACTTTGCATCCACGGGACGCAGATATCTTGAGCATTATCTTAAAAAAATAAGAAAAGGCTATAGCACAGAAGAAGCAAACAAAAGTGCGATTCGTTTTGGTCTTTGGAATGAAATGACAATTCTTGGTTTTTGGCCAGGAGGTGTTTTTAGTTATGGAGATATGGAAGCGAATTATCAAGGTTTCACATTTTTCAAAAAGCTCTGCCTTGATGAAACGGATCCTTATTTAGAACAAGACGAAAATGGTTATTGGAACCTAAAAAAATCTCCGAATATTGGGGATTATGTTAGTGCCTATTGGGATGAAACATTTAATCTTTCAATTCGTGATAGATGGAACTGGGCCAATACTTCATATGTTATTAGAAAAGAGTATTGTCCGATGATGAAAGATAAAAAAATAATAGATCGAATGGAAAATTATAGGAATGCAAAACATACCAGTTTCTCTTTAGAGTACATCAAAGAACTTCAGAACGATCATTTTAAAAATTCTCCGATCCCAGAAGTTTATCAATCGGTGGAGGAGCTTTGTAGTGAAGATTCTGAATCGAAACTCCAGATACGAGATGTTTCGGAGGACTTTTTTGCTCACACAACAGAAAATGACATAGATATTATAAATCCTGATCACGAACTTTAATAAGTTCAGCTGCGATACTGATGGCAATTTCATAGGGGTGATTAGTTCCCAATGGAAGACCCATCGGTACTCGAAGTTTATCAATAAAAATTTTTGAAATCCCTAGGTCTTGTAATTCTTTTTTGATTTTAATGCCTTTCACTTCACTGCCAATGACTCCAACGTAAGGACAGTCAGGAGCGAGTCTTGCGATCTCCGATAAGATGGGTACATCATGAGAGTGACCCATTGTCATACATAAAAAAAAACTTTTAGGATCAAGCTGAGACACAACGGTTTTGGGGTCTGAGTGATGAATGGTTTTTATGCCCTCAAGTTTTTCAATCCATTCTATACGCGAATCAACACAGATAAGATGACAACTCAGTTTACTTAAAAGACGTGTAACGGCTTGTGATACGTGTCCCGCTCCAAAAATAACGATTGGCCAATGAGTCTGGTGATAGTGTTCAAATAAAAAACTTGATTCCCCACCACAAGACATGCCGATGTCTTTTTGAAGATTCCAAGAGACAACTTCTGGAGGCATCTGTTTTGATGATTCCAGAATCGTAATACACTTTTTAATTGCTGCCATCTCTACTTTACCACCACCAACTGTTCCCGCATAAAGACCCTCCTTGGTGACGATAATTTTGGCACCAGGATCTTGCGGGGCGGATCCTCTAACATGAGTGAGGGTGACCACAACAAAAGATATACCACTTTGAGTAAGTTTTTGACCTTCGTCCCATAGATTCATGGAAGTTCCCATTTGGAAAAATGCGTGGGCATCATGGCCCGTAAGACATTCTCGCTAGTGGCAGGAATTCTGATTTCTGGATATTTGTTATGATAGCTTGGCAAATAAGTAAGAGCATTATTCACGGCTGTCCATGCACTGATGGCAAGAAGAAGTGGAGGCTCTCCTACAGCTTTAGTTCCGCGCACGTTAGCATAGTTTTCATCATTTGATAAAAGATCGACATTAAATGTACGAGGTGTATCCTGAATATTTGGAATTTTGTAAGTGCTTGGTGCGTGAGAAAGAAGAAGTCCTTGGTCATTATAAAAAAGATTTTCAGTCGTGACCCAACCTAAACCTTGGATAAAAGCTCCAGAAACTTGGCCAATATCCAGATCTTCATTCACACTGCGGCCTAGATCCATAAGGATGTCTGTTCGAAGAACTTTGACTTCACCAGTGTCTCGGTTAAGACTTACTTCAGAACAAGCAGCTCCTTGTGTGAAATATAAAAAAGCATTTCCTTGTCCTGTTATTTTATTAAATTCGATGCCAGGGATTTTGTAGTAGGCATAATCACTTAAAGAAATTCTGTTAAGATAGGCTTCATGAACCAGATATTTAAACTCAATTTTTTTATCAAGGTGGGAAGGATGATAAACATAAGCATCTTTAAAGACGATATCAAAATAAGTAGCAATACCTGTTTTCCAGTCTGAGCCTTCGTTTGGGTCATTCACATCTAGATTTGGAGAATCTAAAAGAATTTCAGACTGAGTTCCGAGTCCTGCCGTTTTTGAGGCCCATTTCTCCTTAGGGATATCAAGAAGTTTTAAGGCCAGCTCGCTTAAACGTTTTTTGATCTTACGTGCGGCCAAAAGTGCTGCTGCTCCATTCAGGTCTGTTCCTGCTGAGGCCGCTGTTGGAGAAGTGTTGGCATTCTTATCAGTACGGGTAGGCATCATTCGTACATCGGAGCGTTGAAGGCCTAGTTCAAGTGCCACCATCGCACTAATTCTTGCATTCACTCCTTGACCCATCTCTGTTGCACCAGTGGCAACCTGGAGAGATCCATCGGTATGAACGATGACTAAGGCATTGGCCTGATTAAGAAACCGAGTTGTAAAAGAGATTCCAAATTTAACAGTGGTTAATGATAAACCACGAACAAAATCATTATTGTTTTTATTAAAAACATCAATTTCAGAACGACGTTTTTTATAATCACATTTTTTCTCAAGACCTGTGACAAGACGATTTAAGCAGTTGTTTTCAACGATCTGACCATAAGGGGTGAGGTTTTTTTCACCATCGTCTTGGTAAAGATTAATTTTTCGAACATCAACAGCATCTTTTCTGAGATAATGAGCGATTTCCTCGATAACTTTTTCAATGGTGGCCACACCTTTAGGTCCACCAAAACCTCTAAAAGCAGTATGAGAGTGGTGATTTGTTTTACATACCTGACCTACGACTTTCATATGAGGAATGTAATAACTGTTATCACTATGAAGCATGGCCCTTTCCATGATGGACGTGGAAAGATCCGCATATGCTCCAGCATCTGAAAAAAGTTCTACATCAAAAGCAAGAATGTGACCTTGATCATCAAAACCTACTTTGTAAGTATTTTCAAAGGGATTTCTTTTACCAGTCATGATCATGTCATCATCTTTAGTAAGACATATGCGTACGGGTCTTTTTAACTGTTGAGCTGCAAGTGCCGCCATGGCAGCGAATGGGGCAGCCTGAGATTCTTTACCGCCAAAACCTCCCCCCATTCTTTTTACTTGGCAAACCACATGACTATTAGGGACGCCCAGAGCATGAGCGACTACGTGCTGAGTTTCTGTGGGATGTTGTGAGGATGAATGAATTTCAATTTGACCATCTTCGAGGGGATAGGCAATGGAAGCTTGGCTTTCAAGGTAAAAATGGTCATGGCCTTGAATGATAATTTTTCCTTCAATCTTATGGGGTGCCTGAGGCATGGCGATTGAAACATCTCCGCGCTCGATTTTACGAGAATCGTTGATAAAGGATTTATGTTTTTTGGCCTCATCAATGGATAAAATGCATGGTAAATCTTCATAGTCAATGATGACTCGTTGTTTGGCATATTGAGCTTCTTCAACACTTTCAGCGACAATAAGGAGGATCGGTTCACCAGCATATTGTACTTTATCAGTAGCAAGAATGGGTTGATCACGAAAAATGGTTCCCCAATAGTTATCATGAAAGTCTTTGCCAGTATAAACTGCAATGACTTTAGGATTTTCGAAAACTTTTGTGAGATCAATTCTTTTGATTGTGGCGTGAGCTCGAGTTGAATAAAAAATATCTGCAAAAAGTTCATTCTTCATGGCAGGTCTGTCATCAATGAATTCACTCTCTCCGGTCACATGAGTGTGGGCACTGTCGTGAGGAAGACTCATGAAAGACCTCCTATCTCAGAAAAAAAGCGTCTAAAATAATTTTCTATAAGAACGTGGCGGTAAGCGCTGCTTGCTCGTAAATCACTTAATGGTTTGAATTCTTTATGAAGTTCGACAACAGCATTTTCAATAGTGGCTTGGGAGTAAGCATTATTTATCAGAAAGTGTTCAACATTTTTAAAACGTAGAGGAGTGGCCCCAACTCCGCCTGCGGCAATCTTAATGTCTTCAATTTTTCTTGACTCATCGACCTTCCAATCAATCTTAATTGCAAAATTGACAGAGGAAATGTCTAAATCTTTACGATTAGCGCTCTTGAAAAATCTAATCTGTGAAGTGGGTAATGGAAGAGGGAACTTTAAACCGGTTATGATTTCTCCGGGTCTGAGGCTTGTTTTTCTATAGGCCAGATAAAATTCACTCATGGAGATTTCTTTTTCTCCCTGCATAGTAGCAACTTTAATTGTTGCGTTGAGGGCCAGTAGCGCTGGAGGCGTATCCCCAATAGGGGAAGCATTGGCAACATTTCCAATAACTGTTCCAATGTTTTTGATTTGAGGAGAGGCAAAGACATCAAGATAATGGGCAAATTCAGGAACTTTATCTTTGATAAAAGATCTAAATTCACTAAGAGTCACCCGAGCACCAATATGAATTTCATCATTTATAACTTCAGATCGATAAAGATCTTGAATAAGATGTAGGCTCAAAACCTGAGTGATTTTTAATTTACGTTTATTATGAAGTACACCTAAATCAGTTGCTGAGCCCATGATCTTGGCATCTGGTTTTTCTTTGAGAAATAATAATGCTTCTTCCATTGTCTTGGGTGCAAAAAATAAAAAATCTTCTGATTCGACTCTTACACTCTCTTCAAAGTGTAGATTAAGATCTTTGGCCTGTTCCTGAGTGAAAAATCTTGTTTTAATACTTTCACAATTGGAGAGATCCATAGAGACAGCGGCATTGATGATCGGTTGATAACCAGTACAGCGACAAAGGTTTCCAGTCATACAGTTTTTAGCTTCTTGAGGTGTTATCAATAATTCACCCTTCGAAAGTTTTTTTTCCGTAAGGCCAGTCAAGGCCATGACAAAACCAGGTGTACAAAAACCACACTGGCTTCCATGGCAGTTCACCAAAGCTTTTTGTGCTTCATGAAGATTGTCTGAGTTTTTTAAAACATCAACCGTAACGAGGCTAGAGCCATCAAGTTGAGCGACTAAGGTAATACATGAATTCACTGGTAAGTATTGATCAGTATCAGAGCCTTTTATGCCGTGAGGAAAATAACGGAGCACGCTACATGCTCCACAGTCACCTTCAGCACAAACAATTTTTGTTCCAGTGAGTGACTGATCGTAGCGAAGATACTCAGCAAGCATCATGGACGATTTATCTGCCCCCACTTCATGACGTTTCCCATTGAGATAAAAAAGAATCTTTTTACGCATAATTCAACCTTAGATTCTGGAAATAGTAGAGTAAAAATGACCATTCAGACAACATGCATAACATCAGAGGATTTAGAATCTCATAAAGGCCAAAAAATGAAGCTAAAAAAGATGAAAGTCCACAGAAAAACGCTGTAGGAATATCGGTATTGTTTTCTTTTAATTTGAAGGCTTCAAACATTATTTTATCATCAGTTGTAATTTACAAAGATTGTCCCTGAAAGTTATCATGTTGGAAAAGAAAAAAGGGCTTACTATGAATCTTCAAAACATCATTGAAAAAATTCCAAAAGCGGAACTTCATCTTCATATTGAAGGAACATTTGAGCCTGAACTTATGTTTGAGATTGCCCGCCGTAATAATATTGTCACTCGTTTTAAAAGTGTAGAAGAACTTAGAAAGGCTTATGACTTTCATAATCTTCAGTCTTTTTTAGACATTTATTATGAAGGGGCAAATGTTCTTATCTATGAAAAAGATTTTTATGACCTCACTTTCGCCTATCTTTTAAAATGTCGCGAAGATAATGTTGTTCATACTGAAATTTTTTTTGATCCCCAGACTCATACTCATCGAGGTATTAGTTTTAAGGTTATGTTTAATGGGATCTTTGCTGCCCTTAAAGATGCTGAAAAAGAGTGGGGCATAACATCTCAAATGATTATGTGCTTTTTACGCCATCTATCTGAAGAAGATGCCATGAAAACCCTGAAAGAGGCGTTGCCTTACAAAAATAACATTTTAGCAGTTGGACTTGATTCTTCAGAGGTTGGCCATCCTCCATCAAAATTTGAAAGAGTTTTTCAAGAAGCTATCAAGGAAGGATTTCTTACTGTGGCCCATGCTGGGGAGGAAGGACCTCCAGAGTATGTCTGGGAAGCTTTAGACTTATTAAAGGTAAAACGCATTGATCATGGTGTGAGATGCATTGAAGATGAGAAACTGATGAGAAGAATAATCTCAGAAAAGATCCCTCTCACGGTGTGTCCACTTTCAAATATTAAACTTTGTGTTTTTAAAAAGATGGAAGATCATAATTTACAAAAGCTTCTTCAGCAGGGTGTGATTGTTACAATTAATTCTGATGATCCGGCCTATTTTGGTGGTTATGCCAATCAGAACTACATAAAAACAGTTGAAGCTCTTAACTTGAATGTGGGAGATGTTGTTCAAATTGCTAAAAATTCTTTTCAGGCCTCTTTTATGTCTGATGAACTAAAAAAAAGTTGGATGAAGAAGTGTGATCATTTTTTAGGAACATCTAAAGAGAATTCTAAATAAAGATTAACGATGTCATCATTTCCAACTTTCTCCTGATTAAGGGAAGGGAGGTTATAGTCGACATGGTTTTGTAGTTTACCAATGTAGCTTGTCCAATCAAATCCGGCCCGGACATAATTGTTTCCTATTGTTACGTCTAGACTAGGTTTTGTAACGATGCCAGTTTGATGAAATTGAGTTGTAATATCTGTTTTTGTTTTAATTTGTGTTTGGCCTAGAATCGGTACATCCGGAACTTTCATGACAAAGTTTCCCCCAATGGAGGTATCGTAAGAATTTGCATCTTTTAAAGTGCTCAGTTTTAATCCCGTTTTCGCATAAAGGGTGAGCTGAATAAGTCCATCGGCGACATGGAGAATAGATTTTTGAAAACCTAGATCTGCTTCCAGGAGTGCTCCAAACTGATCTGGCCTTCCGTCCCATACAGGAATCCTTTCTTGAAATTTCAAAGGAGTTTTGGAAAGGGCATCGTGAACAGCTTCCTGCTGATTACTAGTGCTTAAAGGATTTCCTGGATTTTGTTGGTGCACAATGTGATGTGGGCCTGTTGAAATATTCCAAAATATGACATGATCTTGTTTATTATTATTTAAGCTTAAAACAATTTTTCTTTCTTCTGAAAAGTGTTGGGGAACAACCCATATACCTTCTCCTTTTTTGTATGCTTCTCCATTAATCTCTTGCGTGAATAGATCATTACTTAACACAATTGATATATTCAAACGACCATCAATGTCTTTGTCCATTTTAAGCAAATAGCCATGAGTGAAACCACGATCATCACCTCTACGATCTTTTGGCAAAATCTGATCAACGAGAGTAAAAAATTTGTTATCGTTACTTAATTTCAAACTAAAACCTAAAGTGTCAGGACGATAATCGGATTGGGATCCGCTTGGAATTTTAAGAATCTGCTCACAGTCTTGTAAAAAATATTCTAATCCAGATTTTGAATTTGTAGTTAATCGCATGAGTTCAGTTACATCATCTTGAGCGAAGATTAAGGACTGAACGATGAATAAAATGCTTAAAAGGCAAACCATACAATTTTATTATAGCATAAGTTATATCAGTGGCTTGGGGTGACAAATAGGCAAGGAATGCCTTGTAATGGAGTCAGCTTATGGACTAAAAGATCTTGTTTTGTCTGTTAAGTTCTTGGTTTTTGGATGGTGAGGAAAACTTGTTAGAATCAGTATTAAAAGCGCGTGGTCTCAAGTTGCACGTCACCTCCAAATCCACCCATATTCACATTTTTTTCATTTTCCGCCAGGGAGGTTGTTATGAAAAAGAAGTACTTAAGATTGGCAATTGTTCTCTCATGCTTGGGGTCTTTGTCAGTACACTCTGCAATAGAAGAAGAAATTTTTGATATGGAACTTCAGGATTTAGAAACGGAGGCCAAAACATACGAGCTTGAATCCGGACTTAAGCACATTTGCCAAGAATTTTTAGATTTGGAGTTTAAAAGTGTTGAAGAAGATCTCTTCTAGTTTTGGAATAACAATTGTCACTTACAATCATTGGGCGTGGAGCGATTTTGATAGAGCAACGGACTTTTTTCTTGCTGTCAGTGACTTCAACAAAATTAATCCATGCCTGGTTTTTTTCTGTGTCAGCATCAAGCCTGACCCAATAAAAACCACCCTGTGAAGTCCATAAAGTTTTTGCTATGAAATCTTGTTCACGATAATTGATCGGAGGAATCTTAAAACTTTCCCATACTGCACCAGCAACAATGACAGGTATAGTATTAAATTCAACTGCAGAGGCCACATGATCATGTCCTACAATGAGAGCGGTAATTTTAGAGTTATATTTTTTTAAAATGGGTCTAGTTGTTAAATGAAAGTTTCGTCTTTCTTGCCAAGAATGTCTTAGGGTAAATGGTGGATGATGATAAACTACAAAAATAAATTGTTCTTTGGCCAAGGCAAGTTGTTGATTAAGATATGAGGCTTGTTCTTGGGCCGTATCCACATTATCAGAATTAAGAACAATAAAACGAATGGGGCCCATAACTTTTGTGTAAAATTCTGAAGGCAGCTTAAAATACAACATTTCTTCGTTGTATCCTTTTGTGTGATTGCCAATAGCAACAACTGAAAATTCAAAACCATGAGTCGACCACTTGCTCCAGATGTCTTCGTAATTCAATTCAAGGTCGTAAATGTTGTCACCAGGCAAGATAAGATTTTTAATATTCGATTTCTGTATTGAATTTCGTATGTTTTTGGTCGTTTGATTCCAGACACCGGCATCACCAATAATGGCAAACGTATGTACATCGGATAAACATATTCTTGATAACAGAAGAAGACTTAGCAGTAGGTGGAATTTCATAGAGGAAAATAAAATCAAAGTTAGAGATGAATTGCAATTATTCTTTAAAAGAAATTGTATTGACATGGAGCGCCGGTTACAATTTTAAAAACATTTTCATGAGGTTCATATGGCCCTATCTGATTATTTTTCAGGGAAACGTATTCTTATTACGGGAGCGGCTTCAGGGATTGCACGAGATTTAGCAATGGTTTTAAAAGACTGGAATGTTAAACTTGCTTTGCTCGATATTCAAATGCTTGCTGCAGAGGATTTTGAAGAATCTCAAGATGTGTTGACCTTTAAAGCGGATGTGACAAAACTTGAAGAGATGATCTTAATGAGGGCCAAACTTTATGAAAAATGGGGTGGGGTGGATATTGTTATTGCTGCTGCCGGGGTGGGAGGAATAAATCCAGGTCAGTGTTTTTCACAAGAGCTTGACCATAAAATTATGTCGATAAATTATTTCGGCACGATCAATACTTTAACGCCATTTATTGAACTTATGAAAAAAAATAATACAGGTCAGTTGGTTGGGATTTGTAGTTTAGCAGGCCTTCGGGGTCTGCCCCAGGCAGCATCATACAGCGCTTCAAAAGCTGCTCAAATGACTATGCTTGAAAGTCTTAGGTTAGATCTTAAATCAAGTGGCATCTCTGTCAGTTGCATTCATCCAGGATTTGTAGCAACTCCCATGACCAATCATAAAGAATTTGAGATGCTATTTACAGTTCCTGTAAGGGATTCATCGTTTCATATTCTTAAAGCTATCGCGAAAAAGAAAAAACAATACTTTTATCCATGGCCGATGGCTTTTTTGAGCAAACTCAATCGACTTTTACCTAACTGGATTTATGATTTCATAATGCCCATTCTTAGTCCGTCTAAAGCAACAACACCTAAATTATTATCAGCTCTCTCGGATAAAGATAAGTAATTTACACATCCTTTAGAGCTCTCATAGAATTAAAGAAAACCACTGAAGAGAGAAATAAATGAGTAAAGAATTAGTAAGAGGCTTAGGCCTTGTAGATGCCGCCTCCATCGTTGTAGGAAGTATTATTGGTACCGGCGTATTTCTTAAAACTGCCACCATGGCAAGTCTTCTGGGTAATCCGATGATGGTGTTGCTTGTTTGGATTGTCGCAGGACTCCTTTCCCTGGCCGGAGCACTCGCCTACGCAGAACTCGGTTCTCTTATGCCAAATGCGGGTGGAGAGTATGTTTATCTTAAAGAAGGTTATGGTGATTTGTGGGCCTTTTTGTATGGGTGGATGAGATTTTGGATCGGATCCCCAGGTTCAATTGCTGCATATGCAGTCGGGGCCATGACTTTTATGAGTGGTATGGTGGATCTCTCTTTTGTTGGTGGTAAAGCTGCTGCTGCTGTTATTGTTATCATTGTTTTTTCTTCTCTTAATTGTTTAAGTGTTGCATTTGGAGGAAAACTTCAAGCCTTTATGACTATTCTTAAGCTTCTTATAATTATTGGAATAAGTTTTGGAATTTTTTTATTTTCTAGTACTGGGAGCATGTCGCATTTTTCTGAGACTAGTCCTGGAGTCAATGGTTTTACAGGTTGGTCAGCTTTTGGTTCTGCCACACTTGCAGCTCTCTGGGCTTACGATGGTTGGAACAATCTTCCGATGGTTGCGGGTGAAGTGAAAAATCCTCAAAAGAATATTCCATTGGCCTTAGGCCTTGGAATGTTAGTGATCCTTGCCATCTATGGAGTCACAAACCTTGCTTATTTTTATGCTCTTCCTTTTACTGAAGTTTTAACTTCTAACTCAAGTGATTTTCCCGATGCTCTCCCCGTGGCCACAAAAGCCGCTCTGACTTTTTTAGGTACATCAGGAATAACAATTCTTTCAGCTGCGTTTGTTTTTTCTGCATTAGGTGCCATGAATGGTTCAATTATGACAGGTGCACGAGTGCCGTATGCTATGGCCCGGGATGGACTCTTTTTTAGGCAACTTGGAAATGTAAGTGAAAAGAGCATGGTGCCAGTGGTATCTGTTATCATTCAAGGTATAGTATCCATGATTTTAGCTCTATCAGGGACTTTTGATCAACTCACAGACTATGTGGTTTTTTCAGCGTGGATTTTTTATGCTATGGTCACTGGAGTGGTTTTTGTTTTAAGAAAACGTCTCCCGAATGCTCCTCGTTCGTATAAAACTCTTGGTTACCCCATCGTGCCTGTGATCTTTATTGTGTTGGCCATTCTTTTATTGATTAACACTGTTATCACAAACCCTAGTGGATCAATGATAGGTCTCGGGTTTATTTTAGCAGGTGTGCCTGTGTACTTTATTTTCAAAAGAACACAAAAAATGAAACATTCTTAAGAAAGATCCCAATTGATTTCTTTAAGGCCATTCAACTTTAAATAGTGATTGGTCTTAGAGAAAGGTTTTGATCCAAAAAAACCACGGTAAGAGGCCAGCGGTGAAGGATGAACAGTCTTAATAAGGAAATGTTTTTTTGGGTCAACAAAGTGTGCCTTTTTGTGGGCCGTTGAACCCCATAAAATAAAAACAAGATGTTCTTTTTTGTCATTTAATATCTCTATGACCTTATCAGTGAATAACTCCCATCCGTGTTTGTGATGGCTGCCGGCCTTAGCGTTCTCTACTGTTAAAACATTGTTTAAAAGTAAAACACCTTCCTCCGCCCAAGTTTTAAGACATCCATTTTTAGGTTGGGACAATTTCATATCACTTTGTAGTTCTTTGTATATATTAACCAGAGAAGGAGGAGGTTTTATGCCTGGTTGAACGGAAAAAGAGAGACCATGTGCCTGATCTGGACCATGGTAAGGGTCCTGGCCCAAAATCACTACTTTAACTTTTTTAAATGGTGTTCGGTTAAAAGCTTCAAAGATTTGATTACCAGGAGGATAGATGATTTTACCTGCTGTTTTTTCATGTTGGAGGAAGGTAGCTAAGTCCTTCATATAGGGTTTTTCAAATTCCTCAGCAAGGTATGCGGCCCAACTTTCATCGACGAGAAAGGATTTCATTTTTTACTCCGCATAAAACGATTCAGTTCATGGATACCTTCAAAAACAACTTTTTTACGCATCTGCTGATTTGTTAGCTCATTTAAGTTAAAATCTAAATTCTCATAGTCTCCAGCTGGATTGATGACAGTGATATTTTTATTTAACACATCAATGACAGCATAATTTAAGTATGTCCCTACAAGGTGCCAGTCTCTATTTTTATTTTCAAATAATGACTGTCCATAACTAAAATCGCTGGCAATATTTGAACAGTTCCAACTTTTATTCATAAGTGTTGGAACGATATCATAGTGGGATGTGAAAGTTTTCACAATCTGTGGTGATTCTTTTGGCAAAATCATAATGAGTGGCACATGTAATTGAGCAGGTCCGAAATTACTATTATGGCCCCAGTAGTTCTTTTTATAATCATTAAATTCCTGTCCGTGATCAGAAGTGATTATGACGGTGGTATCATTTAGAAGTTGTTTCTCCTCTAAATCTTTCATCACGACATCAATAAGACTGTCTACGAAATGCACAGAATTTCTGTGACGGTTAAAAACAGGAAGTGGATCAGTGTCATTGTTCAGGGCCAGATAATTCAGATCATGATTTGGCTTAAACTTTATAGGATAATTACGAGGAAATTTATAAGCATGAGGAGAATCATAAAATAGAAATCCAAAAAATGGTTTATCCGTTTTTTTTTGAAAGTACTCATTAATCCATAGTTTCCATTCCTCGTTGATCTTGAGATCTCGATCATTTGAGCGAAAACCTTCGGTGGTTATTCTGAGATTTTTTACTTTTGAGAATACGGTTTTATTAAATTCTGGACTTGCAAGCGATGCACTTGAAAAAATGCCCATTTCATATTTTCTTTTTAGGAGCTCATCTACAAATACCGGTGAGGTTCTCGTTTGTAGAGCTACTTCCCAGTACGTACTAGGCAAACCATAAAAGAGATTAAAGATTCCACCACGAGTATTGTTACTGCCACTTAAATGCTCTTGAAACTGCAAAGCTTTTGAAGCATATCTTGAAACTGTCGGAGTAATCTCGGGAGTTAGTTCATCAAAACGCCAACTATCGATAACAATGAAAAGAATGTTCGGGCTTTTTTTTCCCGGGCAGTTCATTTGAGTGATAGGGTAATAAAAATCATTAAATTCGTCTTCGCGCTTAATAGCATCTTCGAGGATCCCTCTTTCTTTTAAAAATTTTTTACCAGTCAAGGGATGATACAGAGGAAAGAGAGCGGAGATTCGTGTGATTTTCCTGTAGACCTTTGCATCACCATAAACATGTAAGGCATTACTAATACCAAGAGAGATAAAAAGAGTTAAAAATAAACGAAGCGTATAAGGTTTTGTTTCTTTTTGGGTTCGATTCCAAAGTCTTGTACCCCAGATCCATAAAAAAATAGAAAGAAGGATAAATGATCCAAGTAAGAGAAGTTGACTTAAAACAGAAAATTCAAAAATATCTCCTGCCGCTCCACCAAAAAGGAGATTAAAAATAAAGCCATTAAAGTGAAATCGGTATTGAGAAAAGATGATGCTGTCGATAAAATGAAAAAAACTACCCATCACCACTAGAATGAGTCCCCAAATTCGAACAACTTTTTCTTTCCCACGCACGAGTAGAACTACAGGCCAAAATAAAAATATATAAGTCAGGACCAAAAGAAGCCCATAATGACCTAAAACAGTTGCAAGGTAATAAAGCCAACTTAAAGGTGATTGAGGGGTTACAGTACTTTGTAGATAGTTAAGTGCAATAATGCAGGACAGGGGAAATGCTTGAAATAGAAAGACCCGTCTTCCCCAAGTCATCGATTTTTGTATATTCATAACAAAAATCATAATGGCATTCAAAAGATAAGTCCCCGGAAAAACGGATCAAAATCTACAGGTCCAACTAGACAGATATGACGAGTAGTGCTAATAGGCATTCATGAATAACACACCTAATAATACAGTTTATATAAGTAACCTTAGCTATGAAAGAGATCGTAATGGTCTTCGTGCGATTTTTTCTAAGTTTGGGGAAATTAAAAATATTAAGATCGTGGTTGAACCTTCCACAAATCAATCGCGAGGTATGGCATTTGTTGAAATGGCCAATCTAGATCAGGCCAAAAGTGCCATTGATGGACTTAATCAAAAAATCGTTGATGGCCGTACAGTTAAAGTGACTTACGCTATCCCTCTTAGAACGGCGAGTGTTTCTAAAACTAAAGAATTTGGTCCAAAAAAAGATAAAGTTCAGAAAGATTTAACTTATGTCTCTGCTCAACTGGCCAAAAAAGCTCGTAACGATGCTAAGAGAAATTCGAATCCATTCTTATTTAAGAAGTCTAAATAGTATCTAAAAGATCATGTTCGTATTTTATTTAAGACTTCTCACATGACATATTTTGAAATTGATGGAGCTAACTTAAAAAGCTGAAAATGCTTGAACGCCTTGTGAGAACGTATGCGATACTTGCTGCGAAGATGGCATCTAGAGAGTAGGCCAAAGGTAAACCAAGTTTACTATGTCCTATAATGGCACCCATAAGCATAAAGAGACTTGCAATGACCTTCATCTTGGGCCGAACAACTTTAAAGTCTTCCCATTCGCGAACAGGCCTTCCAAAAAATTTATTATATCTCATCCAAAAATGAATACGCGTACTACCTTTAGAAAAAAAGTATGCGGAGATGATAGCAAATGGAACCTGAGGGATGATGGGAAGGAGAGTTCCAATAAGAGCAAACAATAGGAACAGACCCCCAAAAAACATGAAAAATCGGCCTTTGTTTCCTTTAATTTTCCATTCTGAGCAAAATGTCTTAAGTGAAATCATCATTCATCCTTTATGAATTTTAATCTTCAAATGATATGCCACCATTATTTGACCTTTTAGCGGGCAATATTCCCCCCAAAAAAATAAAAAGACGTACATGCGGGACAATATGGGCCAAAATTCTCTCAAACCAGGAATGATACGATGAGTTGTTTTGCCTTAGGGATATTGCGACATTCATAATGATAAATCCCAAGCAATCCATACTTGTGAAATCCTCGTAATTTCGAATAGTTTTTAAAACTATCCAAAGATTTAAGAATTAAATACATTAAAAATATTTAATACTGTAAATTAATCTCAAGAGATTTGTGAGCTTGATGAGCAGAAAAAGGGGGCACCATCCCTTCATACAATTTAGTAATAAAATAATTTTTAGGAACTTATACGAATGATTCATATTGATAACGTTGCCGATATTTATAAGAAAAAAAATATTGTTATCTGGCTTATTTCCTCTTTTAAAGCAGGTTTTATTAATTCCGCTGGTTTTTTAGCAAGTGGGATGTTTGTTTCACATGTGACAGGTTTTGGAACCCAGGGCGGAATTGCCATGGGACATGAGGAATATTTTTTTGGTCTTGAACTTATGATTATCCCCGTCTTTTTTATTCTCGGTGGAGTATTGACCTCTTTAATTCTGGATCGAAAATATATCAAAAACGAATGTCCTCCCTATTATCTTGTTCAGGGACTTATTACTCTTTTACTTTTACTTATTATATTTATTGGGGGAGATGAAATTTTTAATTCTTCAAAAGATTATGGATTCATTGAATTTGCAGTTATCGCGACACTTTGTCTTGTCTGTGGTCTTAAAAATGGACTCATTACATGGACAACATATGGCAAGATAAGAGTGACTCACATGACAGGTCTTTGTACTGATCTAGGTCTTAATCTTATTCATACTTTTTATCCTAAACAGCACAATACGCGATTTAAAGAAGCAAGGATTGTGAATATTACAAGGGTTTTAACTCTTGGATCTTTTATGTCAGGTGCTTTTATCTCGGCCATATTATTTCCCAAGATTGGTTATAAAGGGTTTTTAGTCGTATTTTTTATCTCATTTATCATGACGATCTATTCAGTTTCACAAGTCAGAATAATTGATCAAAAAGTTAAGGCCCTCTAATTTAATATTAAACAACAGATTTTTGGTAAGTAATGGCAGGTCAAACAAGTTTGCCGTCGATGAGATTAATTTTTCTTTTTGCTATCTCCGCAAAATCGACATCGTGGGTAACATAAATGATCGTTGTACCTTTCTCTTGATTAAACTTTTTAAAGAGATCCATAATGATTTTGCCATTAGCTGAATCAAGATTTCCCGTAGGTTCATCGGCGAAAATATATTTGGGCTCCATCACAAGGGCGCGGGCAATGGCCAGTCGTTGTTGTTCACCTCCAGATAGTTCACCCGGATATCGATGTGCTTTACCTTCTAACCCAACAGTATTTAGAAGATTCATGGCAAAATCTCTTCTTTTTTCAACTTCGTTGGCCTTGCGTGCTGGAAGAAGGATATTTTCAATTGCAGTGAGTTCCGTTAGCAGATAGTGAAACTGAAACACGAATCCAATGTTTCGATTTCTCAATTGATAGATTTCTTCAGGCCGAAAATCTTTAAGATTTTTAGAATCATAAAATATTTCTCCCTCAGAAGGAGTATCGAGTGTCGATATGATATACAGGAGAGTGCTTTTGCCTGAACCAGATTTTCCTACCAGAGAGACAAAATCACCATCTTCAATTTTGAGGGTGATTCCCTTCAGAACTGGTGTTGGAGTGTTGGGGAAACTTTTGATGATATTTTTTATCTCAATCATTGGTCTCCGGAGCGTATGATCTGCATTGGTTCAAGTTTACCGCCTGCCATTGCGGGAATGATAGATGAAATGATGGCAGTAAAAATTGCAATGCTAAAAGCTTTTATATAAATAAAGATATTAAAAGAGATGATCATATAGTTTCCAGGTCCACTCATGCGGCCAGGTACGACTTCTATGTGAGACATTATGGTGCAAATAATAAAGCCTAGAATGAGACCGATGGCCCCACCAATAAGCCCAAGCAGCATTCCTTGATTAAAAAATAACTGAACTATGTCTTTGGGAGAAAAACCCATCGATCTAAGAATGGCAATATCTCGTCGTTTTTGATTCACGAGAATGCTCAAAATGTTATAAATCCCAAATCCGGCCACCAGAATAATGGAAATCGTCATAGAATTTCTAACAATGTCCTGAGTTTTAAAAACGGAAAGAATAGCAGCTGAAGATTCTTGCCAAGATAGGACCTTGTCCCTGGCATTATTTTTCCATAGAGTTGATTTCTCTTCGGCCCAGTTAGAATCAAAAAGTTTCACTGCAATATCGGTGATCTCACTAGGTGTTCCTCGAAGTTTCTGAGCATCGGCTAATGAAATAAATGAAGTTCCTTCATCGATTGTTTTGATTCCTGTTTCAAACGCACCCACAATTTTAAATGGCTGAGGTATTCCGTGTCCTGTAGAGACAAGAATTGTTTCTTGAAGACGGGTCCCCAAAAGTTCCATGAGTTTTGTACCCATAATAATACGATTACCTGAATTGCCCATCGCTTTGAAGGTGCCGGCCTTCATGTAGTTTTCAATGTTCGTGACCTTTATCTGTCGCTCATATTGTGACCCGATGATTCTTCCAACTCTTGTTATTTTATTTTTATTAAATATAACCTGGGCTACAACCTGTGGTGAATAGGCCGCAACATCCTTGTCGGAATCTAGTTTTTTAAACCAACCAAGAGGGTATTCAATTCGGGTTGAGTCTTTTCTTCCTGAAGGGGGGATTTGCCAGAATACGTGGGAAGCTTCAGGATAGGATGCCATTTCGGCTATTGTAAGAATCTCCTCTCTAGCGGAAATTCGAATATGTGCTTCATTATTTACCAATTGGTCTAACATATAAGTCTGAAAACCCAACATCATGCCAGAGATGGCCACGTATGCCGAAGAGCCTATTACTATTCCAAGAAGGATTAAAAGACTTTGTTTTTTTCGGGCCATTAATTGGCGGATACTTAAAAACATCATGGGTAAATAATTTCATCAGAGGTGAAAAGTTCAGGAGAAATAATTTCAGTTTTTTCCTCATCGGCCAGACCTATTTGAACTTTAATCTTTTTCCTTTTAGTATTTCTTTGAATAACTATGTGACCATTTGCAATGGCCCTACTTGGTACCAGAATGACGTTTTGTTTTCTGGCCACTTCAAAAGCTACATCGGCCGACATACCCGGGAGTACGCCAGGGGGCCACTCAGTAAGTAGAACTTTCGCAACAAATTGATCATTTTTTGGGTAGATGCTAGAAATGTGACCAGAAAGTTTATTGTTTCTAAAAAACTCAAAAGTGATTTCTGCTTTGATTCCCTTTCTTAATCGCATCGCAGACTGTTGTTCAAGGGAAACTTCTAGGTAGAGGTTTTGTAAATTAACAAGGGATAGTATCAAGGATTGTGTGAAGAGGTTCTCTCCAATAGTGACAGGAATATCAGTAATCTTTCCATCAAATGGAGCTCTATCAATAGCGCCTTGATCTGTAATAAAAAGTTTGTCACCCCTCTTTACATCTTGGCCTTCACTGACAAAAAACATCTCTATTGAAGATAAGATGGCGGCCTTTGCGTGGTAGGTTTTTTCTGATTTTATGATTCCTAAACCATAAACAGCCTCAACAATATTTCCTTTGGTCGGATTCACGGTTTCTTTACGGCAGGCAACGACAAAAAAGATTAAGAGCAAAAGATTTTTCATGGAATAAAGATAACAGCTTGAACTGTAAAAAAAATCTTATTTATGCATAATTTAGAAAAAAAGGCTAACAGCTCATATTTTGAGAGAATCAATTAGACATATCATTCATGGTGTCTGTTTCAACTTTTTGAAGACCTTTTAACGTTGCCACCGTTTTTGAATGAAGAGCGTTATTGATTTGGATAGAGATGTGTTAAGTGGAGAACCAAACAATGTTTGATCAGAATAGCTCAAAACAATACTTTCATTTGATTTAAGAAGATAGCTTGCAAGTAATGTGCCTGTGGCATAACGCTTGAGAGTTCCTTCTGAAGGAGTTGTCCCGGTCACATCCGTAGGAGCTTCGTAAAACCAGTTTATGAGAGCGCCCAAACGAATGCTCTCCCAGTTGTATCCAGACCCTATGGCAGTACTTCCACCATAACTAGGATTAACTGTGCCTTGAGTCGTATCGGTTGAGACTTTTTTCGGGAATGAATAGTGGGCTTCAAAATTAAAGTTTGCATCCCAGTTTCCCCAGCTTTTTGTTAAGACAGTTCCGCCTCCTATTCCCCAGAAACCTCGTCCTCTTGCATCGATGCCACTTCCATCATCTGATTCATAGATAGATTTTCCGGTTGGTAAAATAAGAGAAAGGTATGTAATGCCTTTGGGGCGATAAGGATTGTAATCCCAATCAGGAAGATACTCATATCCAAGCTGAAGAGAGACATCTCCGAGACCTGATGAACGATCTTCTTGGGCCCCTTCTCTTGTTCTTTTCTGGTAAGGAGCTGAAATCCCAAATTGATAACGATCCTTGAAGATATGTGCGCCTTCAATTTTGTAGGTTTCAGTTACGTCCTTTTCTTCTCGCCGTCTCCAATCTCCATTTGCAAAAACATCTGCATAGATTTGTGAATAGGAATAACTTAAGGCAACTTGGGCCTTATCATCTGAAGTGATAATTGAGGGTATAGTAAAGCCGGATCCACAACAGGGAGCCGCAAAATTTTTTTCCGTTACGATGAATAGGGTAAGGCTAAATAGTAATTTTTTGAATTTTTTCTTCGACAACATTTGACCCATCTTTTAATTGATAACGAATGTCCCATGGGCCAGGCATGGTAAAAAATATCTCACTTACTCTGTATCGGCCAACATCAATTCTTTCTACTTTCACAGGAGATGAACCATGGGCCATACTGGGCATCCAAAGGACAATGAAGGGTTCATTTGTTGGATCCAAGAATCTGGTTTGATCAATTGGATCAATAAAAATGAGATTCATCTCTCCAAAAGTACTCTCGGAAGGTTTTTGAACCCACTCAGTTCTAAGGCAAATATCTTCTGTCGAAAATAAAATTCCACATTCTCCAGATATATTAGCAATACTACTCTCAAGTTTGTCAGCGTTTACATACTGAGGTTTTGCACATGAAGCGAGCAAAATCAGCATGAATATCAAAAGTGGGAATCGTTTATTTTCTCGCAATTTGACACCCCAGAACTCTTGTTCTCGAATTTTCAACTTTTTCACCTGCGACAAATTTCTTTAGAGTAACCTTAAGATAAAAGCTGTCGGCCCGTTCTGGATTGGCCGAGGATGTAATCCCGCCTTGATAGGCCAAAGAGCCCAGAGGGGTAATGAGAAACGCGTGTGGAGTTCTATATGCTTTAAGCCTGTCGGCCCATTCGGCTTCGTGATCTTGAATCACTGGAAACGGCAAATTGAGAGATTTAAAATATTTCTGACTTTCAACAAGACTTTCATTTGCGTTAGAATGAATACCAATGAATTTAATGTCTGGATTGGCCTGAGTAAGGTCAACCAGATGGCCTATATGTGCATTTGAACACGGACAAGTGCTAGAAATAAATACAAGGACAGTTCCTTTTTTTGCCTCGCTCCAGTCATACTCAAAAACGTTACCAGTTGTGATGTTCGTTGCTTTAATCGGGGGAAGAGATTTTGCAAAGCAAAATGGTGTCATTAAAAAGATTGAAATAAGTATTAGCTTCATTGTTTATTTATACACCATTGCTTGTCTGTTTGGTACTCTCCAGTTCATAAGGATCTGGATGTCGTTTACGAATTATGAAAATATTTATGATCGTATAAAAAATGGGGTGATTTAATGAAATTTTTACTAGTTGTCGCATTAATGCTTCTTAGCGTTTTATCGTATTCGGGAACTAATCATGAAGGAACTTGTTCTAAAATCACAAAAGTCTGCGTGAACTATCATTCAGACTCACCATTTGTGACAACACAAGAGGCCCGTTTTAAGTTATTCCTTGTGTCTAGTGACCAGAAGGAAGTAACATTTCTCAAGGCCGATCTTTGGATGCAGATGGGAAATCATGGCCATGGTTCTTCTCCTTTAAAAGTGACACCGATTGCACCGGGAGAGTTTGATGTTACGAAGGCATATTTTGTTATGAAGGGTACTTGGCAAATCCGAGTAACATTTGAGCAAGAATCAAAACAAGAAACTCTTATAATTCCAGTAACTGTTACACAATAATTTCTAGGATTTTTTTTTAGTTTTATTTCAAAGGCCCTGGTCTGTAGTTCCAGGGCCTTTTCTTTTTGTAAGCAATGGGTATTCTAAAGAGCTTGCTTTTGTGAACTGGCGGTATCCATTATCTGCAATTTAAACTTTATGATTCAATGGATAACATTCGAAACATTCTGCTCATTATTATTAACGTTATAACAAATTTCTGCCGGAATCGTTGTATCGGCCCAGACATAGATTAAGTATTCTTTCTCACTGTCTAAAAGAATCGCTTTTAAGTGCTTCCGGGCAAGGGTCAAGGCCGGAGCTTTATGACCATCGGGTAACAGCTCAGGGAAGATGATGAGGGATTGCGCGATTTCATCGAGGGATAAAGTCTTAGCTTCTGCAATTCGATCTTTAAGCGAGTCACTTTTATTGGCCTTATGGATGAGCTTAGCGAATCTTTCATTAAAAATTCTTTTTTGGCGGATCATGGACCGTTCACGAGCGGCCCTTTTTTCTTTGGCCATTAGCTCTTTCTGCTCACGTTTTCCTGCAAGAGAGTTGCTGTAGGCCCAAAATTCTTCTTTTTCGGTTTCAGAGAGAGCATCAATGAAGTCTTGAAGTTTTTTTGGGGAGAGTTTGTAGCGAAGTTTTGCGTAAGGTGAATCGTTGTGTGTATGTTTGGTATAATTTGCGGCAACTAGGTCTTTAAGATTCTTTTTAATTTTCATAAGGCTCCTGTTCATCAACGATAAAATGATACTGGGGTTTTTATGAGAAAGTCTTGTAAAATTAAGGACTAAAGAGCACCCTGTGCATGAAGGACAGGGTCAACGCATCTAAATTTCTTTGACCGATGAGAATTGTGAGTAGGAAGTTTTCATTTTACCCCTGCCATATTTTCCTGGAGACTGCGATAAAACCATACAGCTACACAACATCAAAAGTTCTGTAGCATATGAGTCGGCTACTTAAGATTGTCAGGATATCAACGATAAGCCTTTATGCTTAGCACTGTTGTTGTCATGTTATTATCGTTGTCGCTTTATGCTCATGAAATCGTTCCAATTCGGGATACGTTTATAACAAATTGCCATCGGCCCGCTGTCAAAAAAGATTGTGTAAGCTGTCTACATTCTAAAGGTATTCCAGAATTAGATGCTTCATTAAAAGCTTTGGTTGATTCTGGGAAGGCAGTAGATTTTGCAGAACAAATGGCATGGGCAAGGGAAGCTGCGAGTATCGCAAAGAAAAAACTTTTAAAACAGTATCCATATTTTGATGAGTTTATCAAACATGTGAATGGTCAGAAGGTCAAAGAAGCGGACATATATGAAAAAAGGATCAGCAAATTAAAAGATCTTATTTTTCAAGTGGCAGGAATAAATCGAGAGCTCAGTGCTTTAGAAATTCGACGAAAAAACTTTGAATCATTTTTTGCGGTATGTCCGGTCTTTGATGATAAATGTCGAGAGAAGGTAAATAAAACTCGGAATGCGTTTATTGATGATAAAGACCGCTTAGAAATATTAAGTTCTATCCTCTATGATCAGGAGCCATTTCTCGTCGATTCAGACATGTCTCAATGTATCTCTAATATGACTGTCAATCCTTTCCCCGTAACGGATAAAAAATTTTGTTTTGGAAAGTTTGATGAACGACTAAAAAAAGCCACGTTAAGCGCACAGAAGACAATCGCAAAAGGTATTATTAACTATTCAGATGTGTTGAACAACGAAGCTAGTCTGATGAGTATGCTCCTAGGATTAAACTGGAGTTTAGATGAGGGGGCTTTAGAGGCCTATGAAATTGAACGTGTTGCGGATAATGTTGATTCAGTCTGGGGTGGAATAAAAAACATGTTAAATAAAGTCATTAAGAGTGAAGAGAAGGTCAATGGCAGGCTTCTGATGGCCGAACTTGTTCTTACCACTGATAAAGAAACTTCTCCGATCTTACAAAAACTAGATAGAGCAGATTGTTTGGCCCAACAGAATATTATTGCTTGGGATATGAATAAGCTTGCTAATCAATTGGCACGAGATCAGGCCATTGTCATGGCTTCCTTAGGGGGAAGCCTTCTATTTAATGTTTCCAAAGGAGCCGCTCTTTTCACCTCAACAACTGGAAGAGTGGTGAATAACACGGAAAAAATCAATTACATTGGGAGAATAATTGCTGCAGGAGAGATTACGACAAATATTCCAAATTTTTTAGATATCCGTGAGCATATGATGAAATGTGAAATCATTAAAAGACAGGCGTTAATCGATGATGGGAAAAACTATGAAGGTAAAGCCGTTTCAAGGTCCTATCAAGACTGTCTCGATGAAGCACATTTAATGACCACGATGTCGATCTTGGCAGCAGTTGGCTCTGGAGTAGCAGTAAAATCTATTCTAGGTGATGCTGCAGCTTCCGCGAAACAAGTAAGTCAGCTTAATGAAGTTTTAACCGCGGAAAAAACGGCGAAAGATCTAGTGCAAGATATCCTCAAACGAAAGACACAAAAACCTCAAATCCTGACTTCTATAAAGCCAAACTCAAAAAGAATGAAACGAGAACTTAAAAAGATGTTTGAAGATATTTTAAAAGATTTTCCAGGACAAGAGGACACAATTGAAAGACTTTTAGGAAAACTTAGAAAAAGAGGTTTAGACGAAAACGAAATAAAAGATATTTTTAAAAAAGTAAAATGTAGCTGCACGGGTGAAAAATGCACGCTATGATATTTGGCCTTTGTATTTTATTCTCCGTTATTGCATTCGCACAGGATGTTGATCTTGGAGGCGGAGTTATTGTTACTCAAGAACAGCTTAAAAAAATTGAATCCAGTTTTTCTAAACTTTCTGAAGACAAGATTTTTTATCACTGGACCAAACGAAGCACGGCCCTTCGCTGGATCACTCAAGGGCAGCTAGATGTTGCAGAAGTTTCTTTTTATAATACTCCAACAAGAAGCCTTCAGGCATTTGGCCCAGGTCTCTATTTGGCCTCATCTCCTACAAGTTCACAGGGCTTTGGGGATTTTCCAGTAACCTTCAAAATTTCCAAAGGCACTTTGTTATACGATAAACAAATAGTGAGGAACCTTTTAGGTAGGGAGTTGACTAACGCCCAGGCCTCGAAGTTAGGTGAAAAGATACCTTTTATTCGCGGCTTAAATCGAGACTGGTTTTTATTTAACCATGCCAAACATGCAAAAGAAATCTCTTATGGTCTTTTGAGTTCTCCAGAGGCCAAATTTAAGAGCTCAGAATTTGATGGAAAAAAGTGGAATATCTTTTCAGTAGTCAACGACATGAATGAAGCTCATCGTGGTGATGGGCATATGGATTATCTAAAAAGAGTACTTATTCTTTCTGATTATTTGGATGGAATATCCTTTGCGAAGGCCCTAAAAGAAAACCCCGCGCAACCCTGGCTAGAGTTTGAACCAGAACGCTTTTATACTTATGAAAAGGGGTTAACTCGACTGCAAAAGGAAGTGAATGGAATTCCTTCGTCGTATCAAGAGTTCAAAAAAAAGTTAACGAAGGTTTTTTCTATTGTTTCTGGCTCAGAAGAAACTAACTTTAATAACAGCATGCGCTCTGAAGGAATTCGAGCTGGTGGTACCGGAGATGAACAACGTTTTTTTGCTACCGCTCAAGAGTTAAAAGTTCTCGAAGAGAATCCTTATCTTGAAATTGTCTCAAAAAAGGCAGGCGAGGGTGGTTTTTGGATTGAGTATTATTATCCGGACTCTCTTCACTATAAAAAACTTAAGACTATGTTATCCCCAGAACTCTTTACCAAACTAGAACATACTCAGCCAGATAAATTGATGCAGGATCATGCTTTAAGGCAAGACCTTAACCGCAAGATCATCGAAGAATTGATGGAAGATCTTTATACAAAACATAAGGATATAAAATTCAGAAGTCTTGATGAACTCCCTTTGAGTTTTATGAACAAACTCATCAGCATACATCCTTTTCCAGATTTTAACGGACGTACTGTCCGTTTGTTCGGAAAACTTAGTTTTTTTAACTCAGGGGTGGATGTGCCTTATTTCATGATGTCGGATATGGATATGATGATGCCGGTGCAAGATCAAGTCAAATTCATTAAAGCATCTACGAAGGCCCATCAAATATTACAAGAAGAACTCATTGAAGAATATGCTATTGCCACATCTCAAAAGAGAATTCCAGACTATCTAAAAAAAATCAAACTGACTGAGTTTGTTACAAATGGTCTTAATAGTTTTGGCGATATTAATCTGGATGATCCAGAACAATTAAAAATGATTAAAAATAGAGACTGGACTAGATTAATCGATAGGATTAGTTCTGAGGCCTGGAAAAAAATTGATGGTGAACTCATCGATCCTAAGTTTCGTGAAGCCGCTACTATAAAAATTATGGCAGGGGATTCTTCACTCTTCGCTCGGCATTTGCCAAAAACCAATGAGTATATCTTTGATATTCTAAAACGTGATCTCCTACGAGATTCATATTTTAATTTGACTGATGTAGCAGTCCTTGGAAAATATCAAGACATCTATCCCCTTATTAAAAATCCGAACGCCCAGTCTCCAGATGAGATGACGAAAATAATGATAGATAGGCTTAGTGTTAAAGCGGCCAGCACGGCCGATCAGCAGGAGCTCAGGAACATCGTCACGGCCCTAAAGCAGATTGAACATGATGAAATTGTCTATGCAGAAATGTTGGCCTCTATTACTAAAAAAAGTAAAAAAATTGCAGACCTAGATTCCATTAATACTATGATCAAGGGGCTAAGTTATTTTGGTTTCAGTAAAACTTATTTTGAAAATCTTCCTATGGAAAACAAAATCCGTTTTTTAGATGTCCTCCATGATCTTGTCCTTGTCAATTTAAAGACTGCGGAAAAAAACGGGAATTATGCTAGTGTTGAAATTTACTTAGGCTTTATAAGAAGTAAGATCAAGGATATTCCCGAGACTACTTCAAAAAAATACTTGAAACTTGGAGATGAGTATAAAAAAAGCATTTTAAAGATTTTGACTGAAGGAAATTCAGATCTTATATCGCCACGATTAACAAGAGGTATTCTTAGCGATCTCGAAATTTTTGAACTTCTAAAAAATAATACCATTCCGAATTCAAAGAAGTTTTCTCTTGAGTTCTTTAAGGAATGCTCTGAGAGACCTTGGCTGATTAAAGATTATAATTCTTCGGATCAAAAGAAGATACTTACAATTTTGTGGGAAATGTTTGATCAAAGTTTAATTAAAGATCCTATTAATAGCATCGTAGGCAAAGCGAATCTTTATCAGAAGCTATATATGGAAATGCCTGATAATTATAGAGATGGTGTTCCTCATCCTTCTAAACTTGAGCCAATAATTAAACAAGTCTTTTTGGATAATACTGATGTTACACCTGAAAAAGAAGTGCTCAATCGTATTTCAGGAAAAACACCTAAGGGTGTTAAAAATCCAGCTTCACTCCTTATTCCGTCTCTATTAAATTCTTATCTCAATGATTTGGATAAACTAGAAGTAATGGCAAAATTATCTTCTGATGCATTCAGAGATGAGCCATTTAAAACCTGGCCAACCACGTATGCCGAGATGATAAAAAAATACACCAGTATCCATGGGCCTTTTAAAAAGATGGCCTTTGAACAACAAAAACGCTTGTTGGATGCCTTAAAAGAATTATATGTGCCTTGGTTTGCCGCTTTTCCGAAAGAAGCTGAAGAAGCAGTTCAAGACTATATAATTCTCTTTAATTATGCTCATCCAAGTGTTCGGCCTAAACTTGTAACACCCTATGAAGTGGATAGAAATATGAAAAAACCAAAAATAGCGAAGCTTCCCAAACTTGATGGATTAAGAAAAAAAGCATGTGATCGAATTTTAGGGATCATGGACGTTTTGTTAGATTAAAAATACTCGATGCTGCTATTTTAAAGACGATCTTTAGACCTTCTAACAAATGGAGGTTCTAATGGAGAAAATTAAAAGAAAGGATGGATTCAGATATCGTCCTTCTTACTACTTTGGATCAAAAAAAGTTAATGGCCCTTATTTTAAAAGGATAACGGATGCCAAGGACTGGAAAGCTAGAGTGCTGTCAGAAAGAATGAAGGGATTAGCACTTGGTGAAAAATATGTTCGAGAAGAGGATGTTAATTTTAAAAATTATGCTAATAAGTGGCTTGAAAACCACGTAAGGGTAAATTGTGCATCTAAAACTTATGCATCATATGAAAGTATTTTGCGAATTCATATTTTTCCTTATTTTTCTGAACTAAATTTAGATGACATCACAGAAGAGAAAGCAGGTGCATTCATGGCTTTTTTAAAAAAGGGCAGAGGCCCAAAGGGTGTTGAGAACATTTGGATTGTTTTTAGATCTATTTTAAAGAAAGCGAAGAAGGATAAGCTCATAAGATTTTATCCTCTAGAGGATATTTCCTTACCGAAACCAGATCTTAGGCAAGATAGTTTCTGGATTAAAGATGAGGTAAACCAGTTTTTATTATCCAATCGTCATGATGCTCTTTATCCATTTTACTTTGTAGCAATTCATACAGGACTCAGACTTGCTGAACTTTGTGGCCTTAAATGGGATAGGATTGATTTTTCCAATAATCTTATTACTGTAACGAGGACCAGAGACCGTAGCAGTTTAAAAGACACAACCAAGACAAGAATGAAACGCCTGGTCCCTATGACTGTTGAGGTAAAAGCATTAATGCTTAATCTTTTTAATAGAGAAACAGAAAATCGATTTGTATTTCTTGAAAAGGATGGTTCGGAGGTCGATTACGGGCATTTTTACAGAAAATTTAGAAAAGCCCAGGAGCATGCAAAAATGAAGAATTTGATTCGATTTCATGATTTGAGACACTCCTTTGCTTCAAACTTTATGATGAACGGTGGAAATGTATTTGATCTTCAAAAGATTCTTCGTCATACCGATATTAAAATAACGATGAGGTATGCTTACTTTACCCCAGATCATCTTCAGAGTTCTTTAAAATTTATGGGGATTGCTAATATATCAGAATCATCTTTTGATAATTTAAAAATGTTAGGTCATTAGCATGTGTAGGGCTTTAAAATAAACTATCTTGTTTATTTTAAAACTCTATCTAGTTTTGTCATTTTTCTAAGTTCTTCAGAAAAAAATATTTGAGGTTCAGATTCACCATCAATTTTAATTAAGTAAGAATCTGGGTAACCATCTTCGACAATTCCTGAAATATTTTTTGAAGAAAATGCTGAACCTTGAATTATGACTTCATCACTAAGTTTGAATTTCGACATTTAGCCTCCTGCTGGAATCGAATCGAAGAGAATTATATCACAAATAACGATTGGTGTCAGTTGGGATTGTTGAGGAATTTAAAAAATTATCCCTGATTTAGACCTCAGGACCCTGGAAGAGTTTTATAAATTAAAATGACATTGTTGGAGTAGTTCCTAACTCTTTGAAAGAAAGAGCTATATAGATGGCTTGTTGAGGTTTATGAATGAGAGAGAAAGAAATGGTGCCCGCGGCAATAAGCTAAGAGAACCACTTGCTTTGGGTATCAATTATCCAGTTCAATGGGTCGAGTCGAGAGTGAATTTGGCGGAGCTGGCAAAACTACGCTATCTAGAGGGTTGGTCACGGCAAAGACTGGCCTCTCACTTCGGACGATCGCTCAACGCCATTACCAACTATTGTCAGACCCTTAGGCGAAAAGACTTTAATCTTCCCGAGCTGACGATAGATGAAAGGACGAAAATCATATGGGCATACCAAAACTAATCCCAATAGGAGTAAGCTTGGCATTTTTAGCAGCTGCGACTGGACAACTTCCCAAAGTGCTCCGGACAATTCAGATTGCTCAGGCACGACTCATAATTGATTCTCAAGCGAGCAAGTGGCCCAAAGCGATGACTCTTCCTAGTCGTTAAAACAAAGCGGCCCGAGATTTTTAAGGTCTCAGGCCGCTTGGAAATTCTTTACATTCAATTTTGGGCGCTGAAATTCAACCTAGTCTTTGAAAAGTTCTTTGTCGATTATTAGATATATTAAGGGTGAGAACGACCCTGCCAACATCGTCCCAAAACAACAAATAACAAAAGGCTTTAATGATTTCTTTTTTCTCTTTAACTCACGATAGATGAAGATAAGTGCCAAGGTTATCGAAATGAGCAAGTCAGAAAAAATCTGGTATACGTAAATCTCTTTAAAAGGGGGAAATGGACTTAAAATACTCGAATCTTTCAGGGAAAAAAGAGTAATCGCGAGATGGGCCAACAAAAGAATTATCAATAAAGGTTTCATTATGAACTTCATTAGATCGTCGTTCTCTTTGATTGTAAACTAGACTAATGTCTTTGAGGTGCCCTTCACCTACCTAATTCTTCGCCTTTTGAGGCGTTTTTCCCAAGTTGTTGATTTTTTTATCCATGGATCGAATAGCGAAGGAATAGGACCTTCGAGGGCAGATCAAAATCATTAGATTTATTTACAGGTTACAAGCAGTGAATGCACGTGAAAACAAATACAGATTAATTGTTTCTGGGTGAGAAAAGAGTGCTGTCACTTGTGACTAACGAATAGGAAATCCATTCTCAGCAAAAAATTTCTTCACGCTATCTTTAAAAACAGGATTACCACTCGGATCTCTTTTCACGTCGAAGGTATTTGGGTCAATGTCATAAAACGATTCAATCAAATAGTGATTGTTTTTGATATATTGATTTACCAGCGTGTAAGCGAATTTATTTCCCTCACCAAACTCAGCCTCAATAGTACTCATGTACTCTCCGGCACTCACCACCTGACGACCCAGAAATGAACTCAGATAGAAGTTCTCACAGAACATGGCGGGATGATAAGAAGCAAAAATCTTGAATATCTCAGGAGTCAACTTGTAGGCTCGCATTTCATCAATGGCAAACTTCAAGTTGTTAGATTTTAAAAGTTCATTACTTTCTTTCTTGATCTGTTCGGTTATGCTCTCATAGGATAAGTTACCTTGAAGCAGCAAGTCCGACTCACGATCTTGTAGCGCTTTCATCTGATCCTCAACCTGAATGAATTCCTTGGTATTACAAGAGTGCTGCAGCTCATGAGCAAGCGTCGCAAGACTAACACCTGCATTTGGCCCGGGATCAAGAGTTATGATCTTCTTATACTTTCCGTCATCCTCGGCACGTACTTCAAAGGCCGCACTTGCTGAGCCAAATACCCCGCTAGATTCTGCCCGAGGAACAAACTCTACTTCACGACCAGCTACGCGGTCGCTATCCTGCTTTTCAAAGCAGTCAGCAACCTGCTTACCCATTGGAGTGAGCTTGAGAATAGAAAGAAGTTTTTCATAGTAGCCCTGAGGATTACTCCACCGCTGAGCTTCTGATCCGAAGGTCGAATAAAGTGAGGATAAACCGTTTGAAATAGCATCTGATTTTGTAGGTGTAAAGGTTCGTGGACCTCTCTCCCGGCTTACTTGCTCTGCTAGTTTCTGAAGAGAACCCTTGAGTTCCTTGCTTTCAATAGCATTCGTTCCTCCAGCGACTAGCTTAAGGGATTGAATAATGTTTAAGCTATTCTGTGCGAGCACCTGGACACCTGGACTGCTATGCTTATCCCGTATGCGACAGACACTTGCGTTCGCATCTTCAAGATTTTTTACCTTAGTAACTTTTGCGGATTCCAGACCACAGATCTGTTGAACAGTTTCAGCATGGGCCATTGAGAAACTTGCACCGAGAATCAGAATAGGGAGCGTTCTCATTTTTTCATCTCCATTTTACCGGTCGATGAATCGAAGACTAGCTTCGTGGCAGTAGCTTCAATTTCGTTTAACAATTGAAGATTGCAGTTGATACGAGTTTCAGATTCCTTCGCACAATCAACTTTTTTCTTACTAATACCTAAGTAGAATAGGATACCGAAAGAAATCTTCTTCGCTTGATCGATATCACCCTTTTTGAGATCTAATGATGAGAGAGGCTTCTGAAGGGAGCGAACAAGATCTGGAATACCATTCTTTGTATTAAACTCTTCAGCTGATCCATCTTTGTGAACCCATACAATCCAAGCAGAGGAAGCGTTTCTACCTGACTGTATTCTAAATGTCTTGGCCTCTTTGAAAGGGATAACTAACTCACTAGTTATCAGAAGTGCGGCTTTACTACCCTTAAAATACCTTTTTTTGATGAGCTTTTCAGCAGTAAACCTTTCATCTATCGCTTGAGCAGATAGGGAAAGAAAGCAAAGAAGGAGGAGTATTCGTTTTGAAACCATATATAGCCTTGAGAAAACGGTAATATTTCCTTATCCTCATCGGCTGGATTGGTCAGATTCTAAAGTATTCTAAATAGCTAAAATGATTACTTACTATAACTTCAATCTGTATCGATAGTCTGGTGATCGCTGGCAAGTCGCAGCTGACCGGCCCCCCGTTTTTTAGACAGTTCATGGCCTTAGAAGCAAAACTTAAAAACCTTCCAGAGTAAGTGCGCGAGCAGAAGGGCTCACCTCAAAACTCTAGTCAACGACCCAGTCTCTGAAATTAATGACAAATGAAATAGACGCAGCCCCCGAGACCTTAAAAATCTCGGGGCTGCTTATTTAAAGACTACATCTTTCCCAAAATTTTCCGGCATTAAAAAAATGAAACACATGTTTCACAAATAAGCATTGAGACGCTCTTTTTTATTTTTCTGAAAAATTTTAGAAGGTTTATAAAAAAATCTAATTAAAAAATAATCACTTAAAGTGTCTCAAAACTAACGTTATACAACTGTCTCAGATTTTTTTTCGTGAAACACTTGTCTTACATAAAAAAGCCATAGATTCGAAATGTTACGAGTGGCTACTTTAGTCAATGGAGTTGGCACGCTCTTGCAATAGGAGAAACATCGTTTCACCCCAGGAGTAAGCCTTGAGAAAAATGAGAACAACAGATAGTAGTTCCCTTCGCATTGAGAATACAAAATTCACTGTAAGAAATTCCAAATTCATCTCTCTGAGAAGTGGACCTTAACGCATCCCTAGAGGGGACACTTCTCCGATTCGTATTCGGTGAAGCTAATTTACATTTTTATTTTTAATTGCGCGAACTTGCCGCCGCTGATTCACACGCTTCCTTTTAAGACTCATCCTTGACCACTCCCCCCCAACGAGTTGGGTGAAAGTGGTCAAGGATGAAAAAGTAAGACGTGGAATGGCGGCGGAAAAAAATAACCAGAAATATGAGTAAACAACTGATGGAGGGATTAAAAATGAAAACAGTATTAGTCGGGGTATCGCATGAAAAAGAAATGGGAAGAAATAAAAGTGCAGAATCTGAGAACTAAAGAAATTGAGAACAAGGTTTATGAGCAAATGATTGAAGAGGTCGCAAAGATGATCTATGATGAGGTCTGCCAGCTCCATCAAAATTCAAATCTCGGCCCGATAACTTTAGAAGATCAATTCTTACAAAGGACGGGCACAGATGCTTAATGATCACAATTACAAGATTGCTTTGTACGTTCGCGTTTCTACCGAAGAACAAGCGACAAACCTCGAAGGTTCCCTTAAAAGTCAGGAGCAGCGGCTTCGAGGGGCGATAGAGTTCCGCAATCGCCAAGGAAACTTTGGTGAACTCGTGGGCGTATACATCGATGCGGGGATTTCGGCCAAAGACATGAATCGACCGAGACTTCAGGATATGCTTCGAGACATTCGCACCAAAAAAATTAACCTTGTTATGGTCACAGAGATCACCAGGCTTTCCCGCAACAACCGCGACTTCTTGGAAATGTGGGACATGATGCGTGACCTTGGATGTCGGTTTATGAGTCTCGGCAATGACTTCGATACAACCACTGCGGCCGGTGAAATGCTGCTCTTCCAGATGATGAACTTTGCACAATTTGAAAGGAAGCAAACCAGCGAACGAGTGGCAGCGAACATCTTGGCGCGATCAAGCCGTGGCCTCTATAACGGAGGATCAATTCCTCTGGGATTTAAGAAATGTCACTCCAGAAGCGGAAGTCTGGATATTGATGAGCCTCATGCGGAAACTGTGAGAATTGCTTTTAATGCATTTTTAAAAGAAGGAAGCCTCTCTCTTGCCGCTCGCTGGTTGAATAATAACGGATATAAAGCGAAGGTACATCTTGAAGGTGGCGGCTCTAGAATGCGAATAGGGCATTTTACAGTAGATAATCTGCAAAAGATGCTGAGAAACAAGGCCTATATAGGAGTGAAGTCTTACCGTCATAAGGGAATCGATCTGGAAGTGAAGGCCGTGTGGGATGGAATTGTAGATGAAACAATTTTTTATAGAGCGAATGAAAAGCTAACCAAGAATCGTTCTCGGCTTAAGCCCATCACAGATCAGAGCAGGCACCCCTATCTTTTATCAGGAGTGGCATTTTGCATGACTTGTGGCGACCATATGCCCGGCAAGTCTGCAACCGGTAGAAATGGAAAGATTCCCTATTACGAGCACTCCTGGGCAACAAAACGAGAGTCCTGTCTTACCAAGAAAACTTTTAAATGTGACCCAACCAGAGTGCAGGCAAAGAAAGCTGAGGCCCTAGTTTGGGCGGAGTTTTGTCGACTGCTTGAGAAACAAGACTTTCTCCTAGAACTTCAGCGTCGAGTGAAGGAACTTTACTTAAAAAATGATGAGAATTCTGAGAAAGATAAACTTAAGGCCAAACTTTATGGGGTTAATTCGCAATTGGATGCCCTTGCTGAACGAATTGCCATTCTTCCAGCGGCAGTATCACCTGTGCCCCTCTTTAAGCAAATGGAGAAGCTTGAAGGAGTAAAGAAGGACTTGGAGGAAAGGCTTTTAAAGGTAAAGGATATGAATCTTTCTGAGAGATTGGTTAGAATCGATACGTTCGAGAAGTTTGTCGAGATTGCGAGGAAGACGCTCAAAGATAATCCCGACTTCAATGTGAAGCGAAGTTTGCTGCAAAAATTTATTCACCGAGTAGAGATCGGTATTGATTCGTTGAATATTCACTGGAACTTGGATGAAGATTTATTTGAAAGTGAGCTGAAAATAAAAAAGCCAGGAGCGCGAGATCCTGGCTTTCTAAATTCTTACACATTTTACTCAAACTCTGGTTCGCAGAGCTTGACGAATGGTGCCCGGGAAGGGACTCGAACCCCCACGATTATTAGTCGGGAGATTTTGAATCCGTTTCAGCTACCATTTCATTAATTTTTAGTGATTTATTTAGATTTCTTAAGAAATGACAAGAAGCTGTCATTTGGCTTAATTCTACAAGATTAGCGGGAAGATAATGGTGATGCGAAAAGCTCAAGTTATTGGCCTTAGTAGCCGAGAAGCCATATTCAATCGTAATTTGGGGGAGAGTATGGTCGATCTGAAGTCGATGCTAGATTTTACAGAATTTAAGAATGTGAAAGATATCGAACATCATTTTTATAAAATAGCCCAACACCTTTTCTATAATTATGAGCTTCAGACGAAGTCGGATCAGGCGCTGAAAATTACGGATCTCGAACTTTATATCTACCATGGGGATGGGTTTAAAGATGAGGAGATGCATAAGCATCACTCCCAAATGACTTCTGGTCGATTCTACGTGCATAGGCATCATCAAAATCAAAGTGTGTTTAAAAAGCCAAGCCACATAGGTATTGATATAACTTGCGGGAGTCCATTTTCTTGTTATGGAGGAATTCTTATCAGAGAAACTAAAAAGGGTGATGAATTTCTATCATGTTCTAAAACGGTTCTAGAGCTTATTGGAAGTCAATATACTGATCTTAGAAGGAAAAGATGGGATGAAAGTGAAGTGGCATTACTTCACAAACTAGATGATAGTTCTGTGTTTAATGGCCCAGCGATCATAATAGATACTCCTAAAGTATCGAATGATATGCCGGTATGGACTGCTAGGAGAAAGGCTGTGAGTGACAAAAATCCATTTCTGAAGCACCAGTTTAGAGCTATTTCATGTCATTCATCAAAGAGTATAAAAAAATTGGAACTTGTTTCACATAACTTAAAGAAAGCAGCTTGATTTAATATGTCAACAAAACTACTGCATGATTTAGATGCCCTTCTACTAGAAGTTAGAAATAAGACCTCACAATCCTATATTGAAGAAGCACTAAATGCATATCGTGTCGGCGCATTCAGATCTGCTATCGTCTCAACCTGGATTGCTGTAACGTTTGATGTGTTATCCAAAATAAGAGAATTAGCACTGAATAACGATAAGAATGCGGAAAAATTCATTCAAGAACTTGATGCAGCAATCTCAAAAAATAATATCGGTAAATTTTTGGACATAGAAAATAACCTTTTAGAGGTCGCAGCGAAGGACTTTGAGTTTATTTCAAATATTGAAAAGCAAGATTTAGAGGAGCTAAAAAGAGATAGACATCTTTGCGCACACCCCGCGTTTAAGTCTGAAGACGAATTATTTCAACCAATAGCTGAAAAAGTCAGAGTCCATATAGTCCATGCAATTCTCCATCTTTTAAAGCACCAACCAGTACAGGGGAAGAGTGCTTTGGACAGGATTATGATGGATCTAAAGGAGCCCTATTACCCAACTGATAAGAAGAAGTTAAGATCATATGTTGGTCCGAAGTATCTTGATAAATCAAAACCAGCATTTGTTAGAAACCTTACAGTCGTTTTATTGAAGGTACTACTAAAAGGGGAGAAGGACTTTGTAGGACATGATGAAAAAATCATAAATACATTAATTGTAATATCAGAAAATAATCCAGATGTTTTTAATAAAGCAATAGAAGAAAAAATAGATTCAATTGTTGCGACGTTATCTGGTAACGAAATTTTAAACCTATTCTACTTGATTGATATTAATCCAGGCTTATGGAGAAAAATTCCCCAGCCATCATTAATTGCAATTTCCGAGTTAATAAAAAACAGTGGGGTATCGATATTTGATACAAAAGTGGTTTTAAAAGGATTGCGAGTGCAAGATGTGAGAAATATTATTTATGAGAAACTTGATCTGATAGATATAAATCAAGCAATGATTATTGTGCAGTCTAATCCATGTCAAGAGTTAGCAAAGAGGGCTATTGGATATTATGGAAGTTCAGGATCTTTCCGGAGTGCAGAGAATAATGGTGAGAAATTTATTGTACCATATGCGAAACACTTTTCAGCGTTAGATTTAAAAAGGATTCTCGATTATATTCTTGAAAACGGTCAGATTTCCAATGCTTCAGGAACAAAAAACATTTTGGAAAAATTGTATGATGATTCTAAGGGTATATTAAATCAAACTCAAGATTATTGGGGAGAGTTTGTCGTTAAGAGGACTATATCCAATATTGGAAATCAGAATTCGCACTATTCATACCCTTCAATCAGAAGAAGATTAATTGAAGATGAATATCCTTTGAGTGATGGCCTTATTCCTGCTGATACTGATGGATGGGATCTGTAGACTCTTTCTATATCCTCATTATTTACTATTAAAACATGTTAATTTAATATCAGTTTTTATTGGGCAAGACGTTGGAGTCATGAATCTTTCACTCCATTTCGATCATTCACAAATCTCTGCATTGACTAGTATGTATTGGGCCATCTAAGAATGAGACCTCGGGCCATCTAAAAGTGAGAGGCCAAACAGTATAATTACGCAAGGCGCCGTTGCCCTATAATAGAGTTTTAATCAACTTTATTTGAAGGAGCAAGGAG
>Ga0247844_1001011_pt1 | contig 55676 bp, 51 predicted proteins | sample LaCtaG_FD_192421 | JGI IMG/M metagenome (GOLD analysis project Ga0247844, IMG submission 192421) | Freshwater microbial communities from meromictic Lake La Cruz, Castile-La Mancha, Spain - LaCruzMarch201714.5m_1 | ecosystem: Environmental > Aquatic > Freshwater > Lake | place: Spain: Castile-La... | reverse complement strand
GCGGGAACGCTGGATCTTACGGTGCGCAAAGTATTTCCTCTGCGGGTGTTGTAGGTTTAACAGCAACGCTTGCGTCAGGCACCTTGGCTAATGGCGCAGGTTCATTGACCTATACGATAACAGGCACTCCAACTACGAGTGGAACTGCTAGTTTTGCCATCACGGTAGGTGGACAATCGTGTTCTTTTACGGTGAGTGTGGCAGCTGCCCAACCGCAATACCCAGCAGGAACAGTACATTGCGCAGGCGCTACCACCGTGGTGGATGTAACGAACCCCACTACCGGTAAAATCTGGATGGATCGTAACTTAGGCGCCACGCAAGTAGCCACGAGCAGCACTGATGTAGCTTCATACGGCGACTTATACCAATGGGGCCGACGGGCAGATGGGCACCAGTGCCGTACTTCTCCTACAACAGCTACCTTAAGCAGCATTGACCAACCAGCGCATGGTAATTTTATACTAGCACCGAGTGCTCCATACGATTGGCGTTCTCCTCAAAACGCAAATTTATGGCAAGGCGTGAATGGGTTAAATAACCCATGCCCAAGCGGCTATCGCTTACCAACAGAAACAGAAATTAATGCAGAACGCCTTAGTTGGAGCCAAAATAACAATGTGGGAGCATTTGCCTCCCCGCTCAAATGGACCTTGGCGGGCTACCGCGACAGCAGCGATGGTTCGCTCAGCAATGTCGGCACGGGCGGCTACTGTTGGAGTAGCACGGTAAGTGGGACGTACTCACGCACCTTGGACTTCCACAGCAGTGATGCCAACGTGACCGACAACTACCGAGCGCGCGGCTTTACTGTTCGTTGCTTGAAGGATTAGAGGTGTAAGCTAGCCTCGGTACATTCTTCCTCCTCCGCCTGGGCGGAGCGGAGCGGAACATTCGGCTAGCTTTCATAAACCCAAACAAATACTGATAACAAATTAATTTTCAGTTTTCAAAAGATTAAATATCTCAGGTAATCTTCTTTCAGTATATGCTGGAAGATTAGAACAAATGATTCTTAATTCAAATGAATTTTCCTTCATTTTTTCCATTTCAAACAAAACCTTAGGCGGAGAAGACTCCTCAGAATTATCTAAGAATAATAAATAGTCAAAATCATTGTAGTGCAAATTAATGTTTTTATATCCTTCTTTCCATTTAATTGCAATGGTTTTGTCATCGACAAAATGCCCATCATTTTTAACCCTTATTTCTACCCTATCTTTTGCTAAGTCTTGTGATTTCAAACAGAAAAAATATATTTCCAATCTATAACCAAGCTTTTTTGCTTCTGTGATTATTTTAATCGGATAAGGTAACATGAAATTTGTTTCGAAGGCAAAAGATTCTTTTAAATTAAAAGCATTTGCCAATTCCATTTCAAATTCATTTGCTGTAATATTTCTTGCAATTACATCGCGCAATTCGGAATCAGGCATCGAACGATAACGATTTAAAAATCGTTTATCGAAATCAAAAGGGATGATATTTTTCGCAATTATTTTTGAATAGGTAGATTTACCAGCCCCGTTACAACCTGCAATTATAATTAAACAGGGTTGTTGCATTTAATAATATCAGAAGTGTTTTGAATCGCGTTCGCTTTCTTAATTTGAACAGAAACTTCTTTTATGAATATTTGACGAGCACCTTCTTCAAATTCTGACAAATTGATTCCTCTAGCTGATTTACCTTTCGCTAATTTGATGGTTGTTTCCATGACATAAAAATTATCGTGTATACAAAGATAAGTAAAATGAGCTAAAATAATTACAATGAACTGAAAATATAATCATCTCATGATTCTACTTTTTTTAGTACATAATCTAAAACACTTGCTGTCTTATCATTTTGTAATAGCGAAATTTTCACCTATCTACCCCTATGTTTTTACTTCAAAAATAATGCTTCTACCATAAGATTGGGATTATAACACTTGGCTAGCTTCCATTAAGTTTATCGAGTGGACACAGCTATCCTCGATACATTCCTCCTACGTCGGAACACTTGGCTAGCTTTTTCCCCGGAACACTCGGCTAGCTTTTATGAAGTTTATCGAGCGCATCTCGGCTCCGCTCGATGTGCTCTTGTTAGTGAATCGAGAGGCACGGTGTATCGAAAGACACGGTAAATCGAGAGAAGCTTATCGAAATCCAGTGAGAAAAATACACCAACACTCCCTTTTTTTTTGCGAGTATCACCTAGCAGGCTGATACTTGACAAAAAGATACTTCGCTAAGAAAAATTCAGTCAGGAATTATTCGCTTGTTATAAATCTAAATCAGAGACGCAAGTTTGTACGTATCCTAAAAGAAAATTTCGCTAAAATGTTACTTTTCACTTGTTAAAAATTATAACTTTGTAAGAATTAATATTTTAGGTTATGGAAAGAATAACAATTTATCCAAGAAATGCAAAGCAAAAATATTTGTTAAAAACTTTATTAGAAGAAATGAAGGTTCGATTTGTAGTTGGAAGCTCCGACGATGAGTTTTTATTGAGTGAGAAAGAATTTTTTACAAAAATTGATAAGTCGATTTCTCAAGCAGAAAATGGAAATACAAAACCAATGCCTAAAGACAAACAAAAAGAGCTTTTAGGTCTATGAGTTTTGTAATCGAATTAACCTTTGATGCCATAAAAGATATTGAAAAGTTCAAAAAGTCAGGTGACAAAAAAGTCTTGTTAAAAATTGATAAATTATTAAATGAGCTTAGAGAGCATCCAAAAACGGGAACAGGAAAACCAGAACTACTTAAGTACTACGAAATACCGACGTGGTCAAGAAGACTAACCGATAATCATAGGTTAATTTACAGAATTCAAGATGACAAAGTTATTGTAATGATTTTATCATTTTGGGGACACTATGGAGACAAATAAAAAGTACTTTTTAGCATTTGCGGATACTTAAATATGTCATTAGCACAATCAAATCTTACAAATAACCACCGAGTAATTCATTTGTGCTAACCCCGGAGGGGTTAAACATTTTTAACGCTGGATGAAATCCAGTGAGAAAAATATCATGCCCCCCTTTTTATGTTATTGCCATAAAGCTTATCGAGCGCATCTCGATCCACCAAGGCGGACTTGATGTGATTTTATAAGTGAATCGAGCGGAAATAAATGACAAGGGATTGCTATTGAGAATTAAAAAAAATACTACTTTTATTGTGTGATGACTAACCAACTTGAAATAGTGCAATTTCTTAAATCGAACAAATCTTTCATTTGTTCGGAGTTCCATATCACACGAATTGGCATTTTTGGTTCGTATGCTAGAAATGAACAAAATGATGAAAGCGATATTGATATTCTCATTGAATTGGAACATCATACGCAGGGTGTTTTTGATTTGAAATGGGCCTTACGTGAATTTTTGGAGCAGCATTTCAAACGCTCAGTCGACATTTGCAATGTGAAGCACATCAAACCATTTGCTAAAGAATATATATTAAAAGATGCTATTTATGTCTAAGAGCAACGAATTAGCGTTATTGTCTATGCTCGAAGCCATCGATAAAATCCATCGTTTTACCGCTGATTTAAACTCATGGGAGGAATTTAAAGAAGATGAAGAATCCTTCGATGCCTGTCTTATGAACTTCGTGGTCATCGGTGAAGCTGTACTTAGATTGGAACCAAGCTTTATCGAAACAAATAGTGTCATTGAATGGCATAAAATTAAAGGTTTTCGTAATCTAATTGCCCACGATTATTTTGGGATTGATACCGAAGAAGTTTGGGATATTGTTACCAACAAAATACCTAGCTTAAAAGCTTTTATTCAGGAAAAATTAAACATGGCTTAGCCTTAAGGTAATTATGGCTACGTGCTTATTTTTTTTTTGCGCTAACTTCGTCCGCTCCGCCGCGGCGGAGGCGGACAACCCTACCTTTGGCAGGGCCACTCGGCTGGCTTTTTTTTCAAAATACTCGGCTAGCTTATTTTGTCGGAACACTCGGCTAGCTTCATAAAGCTTATGGAAATAAATTATTATTGTTTAGCTTCTCTAATACAGCAGGAAGAAACTCATTAAGTTTAGAAATGGCGAACCATTTTTTACCTAAGTCTTTTAACGATGCACCAATGTGATAAAGTTCCTTTTCATCAATAATCAAAAAGCGATCAGGTGTACTTTTGAACTGATGAATTTCAATTTTTGGATATTGTTCGTTATGTTTTGCCAAATCTAGTTTCAATAAGGCATTTATTTTTTGAGTATAAATGATTGCTTTACATGTTTCCTTTCTTTTACTAAGCATCATTAAACTTGACTCATCAAGGTAATTATCTATCAAAATTATTGAATGATTTGCACTTTTAATCAGATCATTCACAAACACATAGGCATCGAATACTTGTCCGTCGAAGAAAACCATTCCATTATTGCTTTTCAAGTTAGTGTTAACAGTATTTTCTTCGAATGCAATTAATATTTGCTCAAACTGATTTTCTGATAATAATTGCTTTCTTTCTAATATATCTATGCGTTGTATAATACCACTTTGCGTAAAAATATGTTTTCGCATAGTTACAAAAGCCCTCATTATCGAAACATGAATACGTGACGCTTGTTCACTCTTTAGCACCCCTGACAAGCCTGCTACACCTTGCTCAGTGAAAACATAGGGTAATTTTCTGCGACCACCATGATTTCTTGATATCGCATTTTGAGATATCAAATTTAACCATTCTTCGGTGGTAAGTTGAAACATGAAGTCAACAGGAAATCGTTCTAAATTTCGTTTAACTTGTTCATTTAATCGACTTGTTGGAACACCATATATTTCAGCCAAATCATTGTCAAAAATGACATAATTTCCTCGTAAATAGAGGATTTTACTTGAGATATGAGATGGTGAATCATCGAACTTGTAGTCCATTAGTTAATTTTTATTCGTGCCAATTCCCTAACGAGTGCAAGTTCTTAATATTCTATTTTATTCATTCTTTGGTCAAATACAAAGCCTTAATGAAGGTAATTACTCAGGTTTTTTTTGCTGACCAAATACGAAATTGGGTACCCTGCTTTGAATTAACTCTATATCCCACGGAAAGTATGACGTCTAAGTTGTAAAATTTACTATTTTTCTGCTGTGTTTTTCCAAGAATAGCAACATGTTGAGTGGTATGTGCAAAAAATGCACATACCACTTTTTCATCCAATTCTTTTTCAAGGAAAATATTCTTTAGGTGTTTTGTGATTACGGTTCTATCCCTTTCAAATAAGTTCGAAATTTGTATCTGAGTAAGCCAAATTGTTTCTTGTTCCATTCTAACTTCAATTCGTTCTGCTAATTCATTTTGGGCGTATATTATTATTTCGTTTTTCATGCATTACTAATTTTTATACGAAGCATTAAACTTTGTTTTTTGCAAATAATTGCAAACTTTTTACTTTCACGGAAATGTGGGCAGGATTTTATCCTTGGTCAGAACACTCGGCTAGCTTGCATAAAGCTTTTCGAGCGCATCTCGACTCCGCTCGATGTGCTCTTGTTAGTGAATCGAGTCCGCCTAGGTGGATCGAGAGACACGGTAGATCGAGATAATCTTATCGAGACCAGCTTTTTCGATGCCCTTTGAGTTAATCGAGCGCATCTCGGCTCCGCTCGACCAGCTTTCTCGATGCTTGATTAGTGAATCGAGTCCGCCTAGGTGGATCGAGAGACGCGGTAGATCGAGAGACACGGATTATGTATTAACAAGTTGCAGCGTCATCCCCCTTTATCCCCCTTCTCCGTCCAGGCGGAGGGGGAAGCATCCCGGTTCGATGTGCTCTTATGTGAATCGAGAACGGTGTATCGAGAGAAGCTTATCCAGCGCATATCGATAAGAAATCCGTATTTCGACTCTCGACTACATGAATAAATTAATTAGTTAATTTTTGATGTTCAGGTAATTAATCACACAATAAGTGTTATATTTGTGTAAATAATCACGTTTTACACATTTATAAATGGAAAGAAGCATAAAGCACGAATTAATTTCTTGGAAAAATAAATCAATAAGACTTCCATTAATTCTGCAAGGAACAAGGCAAGTAGGGAAAACGTATATTATGAAATGGTTTGGCAAAGAATATTTTTCCAAAAGTGCCTATTTCAATTTTGATGAACGTCCGGAATTAAAAGAACTTTTTCAGAAAAATAAAAATACTCAGCAAATCATTGCCACTCTATCTTTAGTTGTTGGATTTTCTATTGACAATGAAACGTTGGTGATTTTTGATGAGATTCAAGAATGTCCAGAAGCACTTAATTCCTTAAAATACTTCGCCGAACAATTCCCTGAAATACCGATTATTTGTGCCGGTTCACTTTTGGGAATTTTACTTAATTCAGGCAATTCATTTCCTGTTGGGAAAGTTGAATTCATAACGCTTCATCCCATGACTTTTCGAGAAGTCTTACCCTATTGGGATATACAACTTTCTCAATTTTTAGAGCAACTTACTATCATTGAACCAATACCAGAAATTTTTTATAATGACTTGATTTATCAATTTAAAAAATATATGGTTACCGGAGGTTTGCCCGCTGTAATTAGAGCTTTCAATGAAAATCAAAACTTCGAAAGTGCAGACGAGGTTTTAAACAATTTAATTTTATCGTATAAAGGAGACTTTGCTAAACACCCAATAATGAAGGATGTTGCTAAAGTTACCCAAGTTTTTGAATCGCTACCTGCTCAACTTGCCCGAGAAAATAAAAAATTCGTCTATCAACTCATTCGCTCGGGGGCTCGTGCCAGGGAATTCGAAGATGCAATTCAGTGGTTGATTCAAACTGGCTTAGTGCATAAGGTTAAGCTCAATATCAAACCTGCATTACCTGTGGCCGCTTATGATGATCAAAGTATTTTCAAATTATATGCCTTTGATGTTGGAGTAATTCGCAAACTAGCGAAATTATCACCTTCAATTTTTGTAGATGGGAATCGCTTATTTACTGAATTTAAAGGAGCCTTAATTGAGAATTATATACTACAAAGTTTAAAGGCTCAATTTGAAGATTCACCGAGATACTGGACATCTGGAAACACCGCTGAAGTTGATTTCTTGGTTCAATTTGATAACACTATTTTTCCCATTGAAGTGAAAAGTGATGAAAATATAAAAAGCAAAAGTTTAACGCTTTATCAAACTAAATTTAATCCTACATTGCGAATTCGTTACTCACTGAAAAATTTACAATTTAGAGACGGATTGTTGAATATACCACATTTCTTGGCAGATTTCACTTCACAGTTTATTCGAAACTGCAAAACCATCGATCCTATAGCTAACATTTAAATGTTGTAAACGCTCATCTGCCCTTGCACTACTTCTAAAATTGGTCCGTCAGCTTATCGAGTGCATCTCGGCTGGCTTTAGCACGCTTTTCTCGGCTCCGCTCGACCAGCTTTCTCGATGCTTGTTTAGTGAATCGATAGACACGGATTATGTATTAAAAAGTTGTAGCGTCATCCCCCTTTATCCCCCTTCTCAGCCTAGGCGGAGGGGGAAGCATCCTGGTTCGATGCCCTTTGAGTGAATCGAGCGGAACACTCGGCTAGCTTTAATAAAGCTTATCGAGCGCATCTCGACTCCGCTCGATGTGCTCTTGTTAGTGAATCGAGCGCATCTCGACTCCGCTCGATGTGCTCTTGTTAGTGAATCGAGCGCATCTCGACTCCGCTCGATGTGCTCTTGTTAGTGAATCGAGCGGAGTCGAGAGACACGTTAGATCGAGAGAAGCACCCTCCTAGCTTTCATCTTCAAAGCGAATCATCACAAAAATATTCTGTGCTAACAAAACGAGCATTCAAAAAGAAATCATTAATTTTATTATCTATGAAAAAGCACCTCTTTATCTTCTCAATTCTTCTTATTTCTCTATCAAGTTTCGCACAATCTATACGAGGAAATTTTTCCTTATTGGCAAATCAATTGATTCGTTTAGAAGGATTTAGTGGCCTAAAAACCTATCCCATTTCAACGGCTACTATCGATGGAAAAGGGAATTTCAAACTTTCGTATGCTAAGGAAGATTTCGGTGTCGCTTACCTGATTTCCTCTGATGAAAAACCGCTGTTTGTACTATTAACTGGGGAGGAGGTAGAAATTACTGGTGAAGCATTAAGTGCTGTGGAAACCATTCACGTCAAAAAAGGAAAAGAAAATCTCTTGTTTGAGCAATACGCTAAAGAGCATCCTCGCAGGGAACAGGCCTTGAGTGCATGGATTTATTTGGAGAAAATTTATAGCTTGGATCCATTGTTTTCAATACAAAAAACACCTATTGGGAATATTCAAGCAGAAAAAAAACGAATCAAAGAGGAAGATGCCTCATTTTTATCGAATTTACCTACAGGGAGTTATGTAAGTTGGTTTTTACCCACCCGAAAATTAGTGAGTGATGTTTCCACGATTGCGCAATACCGCACGGAAGAAATACCGGCAACGATTGCCGCTTTTAGACAATTAGATTATACCAATGCTCGTCTTTATAAAAGCGGTTTATTTAAAGATGCTATCGAAAGTCATTTTTGGCTATTGGAGAATAGCGGCAAGTCCTTGGATTCGGTTTTTATCGAAATGAAAACATCGATTGATGCCATGTTTATGTATCTTGTTAAAAATGAGGATCGCTTAAATGAAGTTACCAATTATCTTTTTGATTTACTCGAAAGACATTCATTGTTCCAAGCTTCCGAATACCTTGCCCTTAAAGCGCTCAATGAAACGAGCTGCACGCTTAATGCTGATTTAGCCAAGCAACTTGAGAGCTACCGCTCCATGAAGAAAGGCAACATCGCGCCAGATATCGTTTTTGGCAAAAACACCTACTTGAACGGGATGAACCAAAACATGTTTAGTCGTCTCACAAATTTAACTACGCCATATACCTTGGTGGTTTTTGGCGCAAGTTGGTGTCCCAAGTGCAAAGAAGAATTACCAAAAGCGATACAAAACTATGTGAAATGGCGAAATTTGGGTGTAGAGGTGATTTATATTTCTTTAGATACGGATCAAGCTGTTTTTGAGCAAGCGGTAAAATCTTATCCTTTTTTCACCTATTGTGATTTTATGAAATGGGAGAGTCCTGTGGTGAAGGATTATTATGTTTTTGGAACGCCTACCGTTTATCTTCTCAACAACAAGCGCGAAATTATCCTTCGTCCAACTTCTATCGACCAAGTAGATGCTTGGGTAGATTGGGTTTTAGTTCAGGGGAATAAGTAGCAACTATAAAAAGAAGAGTCTTTTCACTAGTTATTTAGTATTTCACAATTCTTGCTCTATACCCACCCTGATTTTGAATGCTTAAATAATAGATTCCTGCTGCAATATTATTCATATTGATCAGCTTCTCTTGTGTGGAAATAACATCCGTAAACACCACTTTTCCGTCTACATCGTAAATAGTAACTACTTGACCGATTAGATTTGATTCGCAGGTTAGAACGCAAAAACCATTAGTAGGATTTGGATAAATAATTAATTCATTGGAATTCGTATTCTCCGCTAAACTAGCGCAATCCTCTACGGTGATGGTAAAGTTGGTTGCCACACCTGTACAATTCCCCAAACTCGGCGAAACAGTTATGATAGCAACGCCTGCTGCTTGTGTAAGAAATGAATTGATTGTACCTACTCCGGATGCTGCTAATCCTATGCTTGGATTGGTATTGGACCAGGTATAAATGGTGCCAGCATTACTACCACTAAATACAATGGAAGTTAGTGATGCATCAAGACAAATCGTTTGGTTGTTAACGCTATTGATACTTGGTGTTTCATTTACAACAATACTATTTTGCTGTTCCATACTATCGATACCAACGGAATTTGTAACGATAAGATTTGAATTGAAACTACCTGTTCCATTGTAAACAACTACTGGATTGTTTTGGGTGGAAGTAGCTGGATTACCACCGTCAAATGACCATAATACTGTTCCAGCATCTCCTAATGATGTATTTTGGAAATAAACAGTATCACCCGTACAAATCGAATTGTTTGGTGTAAAGGTGAAGTTGGCGGTAGGTGGAACGGGAATTGGATCTCCTATTATATTGATATTGTCAAGGTATATATTGTTTCCATAACCAGCCAGGTTCCTAAATGCTATAATTATATTTTCTTGGGCGATGTATTGGCTTAAGTCTATGGTATCATTACGCCATTGTCCGGCCGTCGGTGTAAAATAAGTGTTTGTCGTTGGTACTGTTGCTAATATTATCCCTGATTTACTGTAAACGGAAGTAAAAGTGGCGCCACAATCATTGGAAACTAAAACTTCTAAGCCATCGATATAAATGGTGTTATATGCAGCGTGTGCCACATCAAAAGTCAGTTTTGCATTGAATAGTCCATTAAAGTCTAGACGTGGCGTCCATACTTCATCGCTATTTCCTCGGTCATCATAGTTGTAATTATTAAACAACATAGCATTTCCAGTTGTTGGGATGATACCTGCATTGGTTATTCTTTCCCAAGTACCAATATTTCCGTCAAGGTTATTAAGTAGCCAATTGGTAGGAGGGAAGGTGGCACTTACAAATCCTTCAATTAGCGGAAGGGCTTGACCATTTCCACTTAGTACATTTATATAATTCGTAATGGTAATGGTATCTGATCCTTGTGAGTTGGTTGCAATCAAGGTAGCATCGTAGGTGCCTGAAGTTGAATACGAAACGATTTGCGATGAGCTAGCACTCGTTGATGGCGTACCTCCTGGAAATGTCCAAGCATAACTAGTTGGTATTCCACTTGATGTTGATGTAAAAGTTACACTATTACCCATACAAATTGTTGTGGCATTTGCTGTTAAATTGGCAACTGGAACTTGTGGAACGATAGTATACAAATCGCTATCCCATGTGCCTCTTCCATATGTTGCGGCGCGCAATCTGGAAGTTGGATAATAAATTTCAAGATCGCTTACTACTACATTTGGTAGCCCGGTGTTAAATACAATCCACGAACTCTGGTTATTATCTCGGTAAAAAACGCCTAAATCTGTCCCAATGTAAAAAGCATCTAATGCTGAATTGTTACTGTACACCACGCAATTTACCGGAATGTTTGGTAATCCTGTAGATAAATTTGTCCAGCTTGTTCCTCCGTTGGTCGTTTTAAATACTTTGTTTGCTGCCGTATATCCAGAATACGTTACAATCGCAAAATTCGGATTCGTATTTGAAACGGTGATATAAGTGGGAGTGGAAGTTGTTGGTAATCCGGTTGATACAGCTGTAAATGAGGTTCCCCCATTAGTTGATTTAGATACGCCACTAGCTCCGGATTTGATGGCGTAAATTACTTGATTATTGCTAGGTGCTATGGCAAATTCAATGATGTCACCAGTTCCTGTCGGGGTTCCAAGTGCTGTCCATGCGGTTCCTGAATTGGTTGTTTTATATAAAGCGGCTCTCCCACCAGCATAATACGTGTTTGCCGTTACGGGATCTTGGTGAATAACACTTAGCCATTTTCCTCCGGCTGGAATACCTGTCATTATAGTTGTAAAAGAGGTCCCGCCATTTGTAGATCGATAATAATCGCCATAAACATAGGACCCAACCATATTATTATTGTTTGTCCGATCGATGAAGCAATCCATGCCATCACCGCCATATACTCGTGTCCAATTTGTACCATTGTAACGATTCGTGCCATTGTCCTGATGTCCCGTAATAATTAAATTAGGATTTGTTGTGGAGAGCCCAAGTCTATACTGTTGTGCAATGGCTAAATTGGAACTAATATCTGTCCATGCGGTGCCATTATTCGTAGTTTTAAATAAGCCTCCATCATTGGCAGAGTAGGCTGTTGTACCGTTTAAATATACAATATCGTGAATGTCTGCATGAGCATATGGTTTGCTATAATTACCTGTCCAATGAGAGTTTAAGGTCCAAGATGTCCCTCCATTAGTGGATCGCCACATGTTTACGCCTCCAATCATAATTTCTTGACTGTTGGTTGTAGAAGCTCCGATTGCTAAATCATACCAGCCTTGGCCACCAGTATCTCCTCCGTTATCCCAACCTAAAATATTGGGTGTTGTTGATCGTGTGGTAAATGTTGCGCCATTATCAGTTGATCTTATCAGACCTAAAAAGCCATCATCGGTATTATTAGCAGCGAGGACATATACATACGCATTATTAGCGGGTGTAACCGCAATTGATAAACGAGATATGTTTGTTAATCCTGTTGTGACAGTCGCCCAATTCAAGCCGCCGTCTATGGATCGACTGAAAATTGTTCCTGCAGCGTACAGAATGTTTGCATCCCCAGGATTCATTTCGGCATCCTTGATGCCGGTAAATGTCCCAGTTGGTTGTGTCCACGTTGTTCCACCGTTGGTTGATCGGTAAATCCCAGAGCTTCCAAAAGCCATTACTATTTGTGGGTTGGTCGGGTTTATTAATATTTTGGCGATTCTTCTACCTTGTGACGCATTCCATGTAAGGCCAGTTGTTTGCCAAGTTGCTCCTGCATCGATTGATTTCAACACGCCTATACTGTAACAATCACCTCCATCAGAATCACCGGTGGCTAAGTACATAATCGAAGGGTTGGTAGGATCAAAAGCAATATCTGAGGAACCAATTACGCCTAATAAATCGGTATTTGTTGTCCAGCTAGTACCTCCATTGGTTGTTTTCCATAATCCACCGTCCGCAGCACCAACATAAATAGTATTGGCAATTGTTGGGTGAATTCGGATGAAATTTAATCTACCAGCTCCGCCACCAACTGGTTTTCCTATCGGACCCATTAATGACCAATTACCCGATACTGATTTCACAATGCCTGCTTCGGCTAAGTCCGCTTCCCATTGCTTGTAGTTTTTGGCAGTTTGTGAGGGTAGGGTGGTGTTTCCAGAAGGATATACACGTGGTTCCATGTAGGCCTCCCATCGTCTAAATGCTTTGTATCCTTTTCCTTTTTCAATTGTTTTTCCGGCCCAATAATTATTAAAAGTCGTTTGGATAGTATAAAAATTCGCGTTAGGATCTAACATCATAGTTACCCATGATTGGCTATGTAATTCTGTTCCTATAAAAATGGTGAAAAATAACAGGAGGGTATTGAATCGTAGGGTAAAAGTTTTTAGCATGTTCAGATATATTTCAACTAATATGAAAAAATAAAATTTTGTTAAATTTAAGTAATTTGAAAATATTAGCTAGAAATCTAAAAATAATTGTGTGTTATCTTTTTTTAATCTTCGCTAAATAATGATTCAACGAAAACGGTTCTGTCGAAGAGTTGTAGATCTTCCATTTTTTCACCAACACCAATATATTTTACCGGTATACTCATTTGATCAGAGATACCTATAACCACGCCTCCTTTTGCTGTCCCGTCTAATTTAGTAACGGCAAGTGCGTTTATTTCTGTTGCCAGTGAAAATTGTTTGGCTTGTTCGAAAGCATTTTGACCTGTTGAACCATCAATAACCAAAAGGATCTCATGAGGTGCACCGGGAACCACTTTTTCCATGACCTTTTTTATTTTGGTCAACTCATTCATTAGGTTGATCTTGTTATGTAATCGTCCAGCGGTATCAATTATGACAACATCAGCATCTTGAGATTTTGCAGATTGTAAGGTGTCAAAAGCCACACTAGCGGGATCGGCATTCATTCCCTGTTGTACAATTGGCACACCAACTCGCTCAGCCCATATAATTAGTTGTTCAACTGCTGCTGCTCTAAACGTATCTGCTGCACCAAGTACCACTTTTTTATTCGCTTGTTTAAATTGGTAAGCTAGTTTACCGATGGTGGTTGTTTTTCCAACTCCATTGACACCCACTACCATAATTACATATGGTTTTTTGCTTTCCAACTCAAGTGAATGTGCTGCCCCAAATTCTTTCAATGGGTTTTCCTCTAGTAATAAGCTAATTTCTTCCTTAAGAATTTGTTGAATTTCTTCGGTATTCAGGACTTTGTCCCTGGATACTCGTTCTTGAATTCTTTTGATGATTTTGAGGGTGGTTTCTACGCCGACATCAGAAGTGATTAAAAGCTCTTCTAGTTTATCGAGAACTTCATCGTCTACACGTGATTTCCCGATAACGGCACGGGCTATTTTAGAAATAAATGACTGCTTCGTCTTCTCTAAACCTTGGTCTAGGGTTTCTTTTTTAGGTCGAGAAAAAAAATCAAATAAGCCCATAAAAGTTTAAAAAAAAAGCTCCCTTTTTGAAGGAAGCTTTATAATTGAATTAATCCAATAATTAGTTTTTAGTAAACCATTCTTTAACCTTGTCGTTATGAACGATTTCCTCTTTGAAAGTATAGGATCCAGACTTTTCAGACTTTACCATTTTGATAACTTTCGTATGTTCTTTTCCACCACCTTTTTGTAGGGATGCTACAACTTTCTTTGCCATGGTTTAGTTATTTAATTTCTTTATGAAGTGTATATTTCTTAAGAATTGGATTAAATTTCTTAATTTCCAATCTATCAGGTGTGTTTTTACGATTCTTGGTGGTAATGTATCGAGATGTTCCAGCCATGCCAGTTGTTTTGTGCTCTGTGCACTCTAGTATAACTTGGATTCTATTACCTTTTGCTTTCTTTGCCATTTCTATTTACTTAATGCTATTTTATTAGGATTTATTTTAAATACCCTTTTTGTTTTGCTTTTTTCAAGCAAGCAACTAGACCATTTTTATTGATCGTACGCAACGCAGAGGTTGATATTTTCAAGGTAACATATCTATCTTCTTCCGGAATAAAGAATTTTTTTGTGATAAGATTTGGGAAGAAGCGACGCTTCGTTCTGCGTTTAGAGTGGGAAACGTTGTTTCCTACCATAACTGACTTTCCTGTTAATTGACAAACTCGAGACATGTTTTTTTTTTTACTTGTATTATTATAAGCGGGTGCAAAGAAAAGAATTTTTTACAATTAATACAACTTAAATTTAATCTTTTTTTGATTTTGCGTATTCCAATTCACATCTTACCAATCTTTAACCAAAATAGCTGATGTTTATTTATTGTGTAATTATTTAAAAATCGAGGGGCTTATCGGGTTTTTCAAAACATCAAAGCGTAAGAAATTTAGAGCCGTTGCAACCATCATTTGTTGGTTCCTATCCCTGTTATCACCAAAATGAAATGATTTCACAAAGGTCTTCTCTTTTGTTGCAATGGCTATCCAAATCAAACCAACTGGTTTCTCTGCCGTTCCTCCTGTTGGCCCTGCAATTCCAGTCGTAGAAATACAAATGTCAACGCCAAGTGTTTGTCTTCCTTCTTCTGCCATTGAACGCGCTACTTCTTCGCTTACAGCTCCATTTTCGATAATGAGTTTTTCGTTAACGTTCCCCAATTTTATTTTTAGCTTATTACTGTAACTTAGTATGGATCCTTCAAAATAATCCGATGCACCAGAAATGGATGAAAGTTGTTGCGCCAATAATCCTGCGGTACAGCTTTCAACAGTTCCTATACTTAATTTTTGTTCAATTAATTTTTTTGCAATCACGCTAACCAGCGTGTCACCTTCGTAACCAAAAAGCGCCTCGGGAATAAGTTCTTCAAGTTGTTCAAAATAGCGGTCTATTTTAGCTTTATCCTGGTTTCCTTTGAATGAATTAATTCTTAATTTGACATATCCAGGTGATGGTAAATAGGCTAATTGTAGTTCGTCTTTTCGTAGTGCTTCTTCCCATGATTTAATCTTTTCTGCTAAAAAGGATTCGCCAATTCCCTGTGTATGTGCTGTTTTATGATAATGGGTGGACACCTTAAATCGATTAGCTAATAATGGTAGTAGTTCCTCTTCAACGATTCTTTTCATTTCGTATGGCACTCCTGGTAAACTAATTATGATTTGCTTGTTATGATTGAACCACATGCCTGCTGCGGTTCCATTTTTATTCGGCAAGACAATACAACCCTCTGGTAACATAGCTTGTAGGTGATTCGCTTCGAGCATTGGGCGATTTCTTTTCTCAAAGTAATTTTCAATGTGCGTGAGCGTTTCTTGGTGTATCGCGAGCTTTAATCCATAATAAGCTGCAAGGGTATGTTTTGTTATGTCATCTTTGGTTGGACCTAGTCCACCGGTAATTATTACACAATCTATTTCTTCGGAAATGGCATCTAACGCACTTGTTATTTCTGAATCCTGATCTGAAATGGTACTTGTTCTGATAATTCTTCCACCAAAAAGTGTTAAGATTTGACCTAACCAAGCGGCATTCGTATTTATAGTTTGTCCTATTAGTAATTCATCGCCAATGGAAATTAACTCTACTTTCATTTTTTTACAAATTTAGCAATTGCTTCAATGTGCCCAGTGTGCGGGAATTGGTCTACTAACGTATAGTTTTCTAGGCTATATCCTGCATCAAGTAGTAAGGAAGTATCGCGCGCTTGAGTAGATGGATTGCATGAAATATAAACAATAACTTTTGCACCCAAATTAATTACTTTCTGTAATGTTTTCGGTGCAATCCCTGCTCTTGGGGGATCTAAAATTAACGCGGCTATTTTTCCTTCTAAATCAGGGTTTTCTTTCAGGAATTTCCCTACATCAAGGGCTATGAATTGCACATTTTTTAATTCATTAATCGATGTGTTGCGTCGCGCATCTTCAATTGCTTCTTGAACAATATCGACACCAATGATAGAAAATTTAGTATTTCTCTTTGCGATTAATTGGGCTATGGTTCCCGTTCCACAAAACAAATCTAACACGACGCTGTCGGGATCTATGGCATCTGATAACAAGTAATCTATCGCTCGATTGTAAAGTAGTTCGGCGCAAAGTGGATTCGTTTGAAAAAAACTTTCCATGCTGATTTCAAATCTTAAATCATTGATTTTCTCTTCAATCTTAGCCTTTCCATAAAGCAACTTTGAATCGCCATTTTCTATTTTTGCGCGGTCAGCCACATTGTCATTAACGGTATGTTGAATTCCAGCAATCCGTCCCCCAAATTGTTCGAGCATGAACGAAACAAATGCCGTACGATCAAATTTCTTTAATCCTACAGACGAGGTAACTAAGTTGACTAATAATAAGTTCGATTGAAAAGATTTCCTGATGACGATATGTCTAAAAAAACCTTCCTTTTTTGGGGGGTGCCAAGCTGGTAAGTTGCTTTTAAAAAGGTATTCTCGAATGTTAATTAATTTTTGTTCCCATTCCTCATCAAATAAACCACTCGGTTTATTTAGGCTTTCGACTTTCCACCACGTCCCTCTACGTTTGAATCCTAATGCAAAGGCATTGTCTTTTTCTTCACCTGTTAGTACACAATGTTCAATGCACGAAAAACTATACTCCATTTTATTCCTATAGAAGTAATGATGGGGGGAGGAAATAAATCCGTCGTACTTTTCTTTAATGTTTTTTATGCCTGAGATCCTGGAAAATGTTTCCAATGTCGAAGATTCTTTAACTTCTTCTTGCAGTGCCGGTGGAACGTAAATGTATGGCCCCCCTGAAATTTCTTGGTATTCGGATACCATTTCTTCCTTGGATCGAGTAATGACATCAATTAATTTTGCCTCCGCATGATTTTTACGCTTAACATCAATTTTTGCTCGAACTAATTGTCCTGGAAAGGTATTATCTACAAATACAATAAAATGCGAATCATCAATGGGTATTTTTGCGATGCCTCGTCCGCCGAAAGCGTACGCAGTAATTTGTAATTCTACAATTTCTCCTTTGCTAAACATTTTATATCATGCCTCTAATGACTCCTTTATCTGAGCTTTCGATAAAATAGATAATCTCATCTCTTATTTCGCTCGGATCAATAGTCTCTTTTACAATTTCCAAAGCTTTAGAAACATTGCTATTTTGAATGTAAATGATGCGGTAAATATCTTCTATTGTTTTAATTTCCTCATCCGAAAATCCACGTCTACGCAATCCCACTGAATTTACTCCTGCAAACGTTAATGGCTCTCGTGCCGCTTTTATAAAAGGGGGAATATTTTTTCTCACTAGCGATGCTCCACCCACAAAGGCGTGTCTACCTATGTGTGCGAATTGTTGTGCGGCTACTTTTCCTTCTAATATGGCGAAGTCATCGATTGTTACGTGCCCCGATAAGCCAGTGTAACTTGCTAGAATCACATTATTCCCAATTTGACAATCATGGGCAACATGAACATAGGTCATTAGCAAGCAATTGTTCCCAATACTCGTTTTCCATTTGTCTTTTGTTGCTCTATGAATCGTAACACATTCGCGAATTATTGTATTATTTCCAATCTCCACGGTGGTGTTTTCCCCCTCAAATTTTAAATCTTGGGGAATTACGCCAATTACTGCTCCGGGGTATACTTCACAATTATTTCCGATGATTGTCCCTGGATATAAAGCAACATTCGAGTGAATTTTAGTTCCTTCTCCAATGATAACATTGTCATGAATGATTGTGAAAGGACCTACTTCTACGCTTTCGTGTAATTGAGCTTTTGGAGAGATAACCGATTGGGGATGCTTCATTTATTCTTTATCTTTCGTTACAAGGGCAAGCATTTCTGCCTCCATTACCATGTTGCCATTAACATAAGCTTTGCCTCCCATTTCTACCAATCCTCTACGAATAGGTGAGAGCAAATGTAACTCAAAAACCACCGTATCACCCGGAACAACTTTTTGTTTGAACTTCACTTTATCTATTTTCATAAAGTAGGTGGTATATAAATGAGGATCTTCCACCTTGCTCAAGGCAAAAACACCACCCGTTTGGGCCATAGCTTCAATTTGTAATACACCTGGAAATACAGGGTTTCCTGGAAAATGGCCTGTAAAAATTGGTTCATTCATCGTGATGTTTTTAACACCAATAATAGAATTTTCATTTATTTCCATGATTTTATCAATCATCAAAAAAGGATAGCGATGGGGTAGCATTTTTTCAATCGCTATGCTATTGTATAATGGGGGTAATGATAGGTCAAATACCCTTCCTTTATTTTGTTGTTTTTTAATTTGATCTTTTAACACTTTAGCGAAACGTACGTTGCCTGCATGCCCGGGTCTTGCTGCTAAAATGTGCGCTTTAATTGGCATGCCTACCAATGCTAAGTCTCCAACAATATCTAATAGTTTATGTCTTGCTGGTTCATTTTCATATTGAAGCTTAACGCTATTCAAAACACCCAATCCTTCAATGGAAATTTTCAATTCTTCCTTGCCAAGAAGCTTCGCCAAGCGATCTAACTCAGATTGATCAACATCCAACTTATCTACTAATACGATGGCATTATCTAAATCACCACCTTTAATAAGGTTGTTACTAGCTAAATATTCTAATTCTCTCAAAAATACAAATGTTCTACATTTAGCAATTGACTCATTGAATTCACCGATGTGGTACATGCTAGCGTGTTGGGTGCCAAGAACGGGTGAATTGTAATCTACCATTACCGTTAGTCTATATTCTTTATCTGGTATTGCCAAAAATTCCACGCCAATAGTTGTGTCTTCCCAAGGAATATTCTCACTTAACTCAAAATACACCCTTTCCGCATCTTGCTCCACTTTTCCTGTCGACAAAAAGCCTTCAACAAATAATTTTGCACTACCGTCCATAATCGGAATTTCGGGAGCATTTAACTTGATAAGTACATTGTCTATTTGACAACCGCACAAGGCTGCTAGTAGATGCTCTGGGGTATAAATTCTTGCTCCTTTTGACTCTAATGTCGTCCCACGATTGGTGGCGACAACTAAATCGACATCCGCTTTAATTTTCGGTTCTCCGGGCAAGTCTGTTCGCTGAAAAACATACCCATGATTTTCATCTGCAGGACAAACTTCCAGGGTTACTAATTCGCCAGAATGCAATCCTATTCCTTTAAAAATCACCGAGTTTTTTAAGGTGCACTGTCTTTCTTTCATGCTAATCTTTTTTTGAAATAAGCGTTTCTATTTTTGCTTCTAATTCACTAATTCTATTCATGAGTTGTGGCAACTTCCTGAATCCAATAAATGATCGTTTGAAATCATCAATTGGAAAGCTAGGGGATCCCATTAAGGTGGTGGCTCTCTTTACCGTTGAAGGCACACCCGATTGAGCTACAATTTTCGTTTCATCTGCAATGTGTAAGTGTCCACTTATTCCTGCTTGTCCACCAATCATTACACGCTGCCCAATTTTTGCCGATCCAGCCACACCAACTTGGGCAGCAATAGCCGTATTTTCTCCCACTTCAACGTTGTGTGCCAATTGACAAAGATTATCAATTTTCACTCCTTTTCGAATAATCGTAGATCCCATGGTTGCTCTATCAATGGTTGAATTGGAGCCGATTTCTACCTGATCTTCAATCACTACATTGCCAATTTGCGGGACTTTTTGATAGGCACCGTTTTCATCTGGCGCAAAACCAAATCCATCGGATCCAATTACCACCCCAGCATGAATGATGCAATCATCCCCAATAATACAGGAATCATAAATACTAACGCTAGGATGAAGGGTAGTGTTTTTTCCTATTTTCACATTATCTCCCAAATAGACATTCGGATAGATGGTGCAGTTATCACCAATTTCTACGTTTTTTCCCACATAAGTGAAGGCTCCTAAATAGATTCCTTCTCCTAATTTAGCGCTTGTATCAATGTAGGAAGGTTGTTCAATAAGCGCTTGTTTCTTCGACAGACTATTATAAACTTCCAAAAGTTTAGCAAAACATGCATAAGCATCAGCTACTTTGATGATGGTTAATGTTTTTGGTAGCGATTTACTTGGTTGAAAGCTTGCATTAACGATACAGATACTAGATTCAGTAGTATAAATAAAACTTTCGTATTTTGGATTGGACAGAAAAGACAAGGTGCCTATTTTTCCTTCTTCAATCTTAGCTAAACCGTTTACTATAATGGCCGAGTCACCAATGATCTCGCCATTTAATATACCTGCGATTTGTTCAGCCGAAAATTCCATAAAACAAATGTATTAATTATTGAATTATTGAGCCATCCCAAGCCATTAATTTATTAACATGAATAGGTTTAATTAACTAAGGATTTTCTTTTGGCGTTTCTAAATCGAAAGATGTTAAAGCGATTTTTTCTTTATACCAAGATGTTTGAATTGAAAATTTATTTATTGGCTGGTCAATGACCCAAGTGTAGGATGATTTTTCACTATTAAAGGTAGAATTCGCAAAATCTATGTAGCCATTTTTCTTAATCAACTTCAGCAATTGTTCGCTTTTAATAATTCCGATATTTTTTAAGCTAGAAAGTATTTCTTTGTCGTTACCTAAATAGAATAGTTCTTTGTTGTTTTGAAAAAGAACTGGATACCCTTTTCCTTTGATAGGATTTTTTACTTCACCAATTTTAGTGGGTTTAATTATTAATTCCGATACACAACTCCTATCTGGTAAGGTTAAAATGAAATTGAATGATTTGCCGTTCGGTAATTCACCAGCTAATTTATAGGCTTTAGGTTCTCCCTCTTTTTTGCTCTCAGAAAAAGAAACAGAGGAATTTTGAATGATTTTATTGAGTTGCACATCCGTTATCCCTAATGCTTTATAGGCTAAAATCTCATCTTCATGAACAATAATTACACGCTCAATGATGGATGATTTTACACGATTCTCAGGAAGCCAATTACAGCCCCTGTTGCGAAAAAAAAGAAATACGCAAACTAAACCAATGCCAAAACCAATACCATAAAGTTTTAAGCGGCGAAAGAAATTATCCATTTTGAAGAAAAAATAAGCAATTTTTAATTGCTAAAGGGTTGTTAAGACAACAGGGCATTTAATTTTTCAGTAAGTGTCGCTTTTGGAACTGCTCCAACTGATTTATCAACAACTACTCCGTTTTGAATAAAAAGAACGGTAGGAATACTTCTAACGCCAAACTTGGCAGAAACTTCAGAATTCGCATCTACATCAACTTTTCCTATGATAGCTCTTCCTTCAAATTCTTTTGCCATGTCTTCAATAACGGGACCGATCATTCTACATGGCCCACACCATTCTGCCCAAAAATCTACAACAACTGGTTGCGTTGAATTCATTACTAACTCATCAAAATTCTGATCTGTAATTTCTAATGCCATGATATAAAGATTTATTTTTTTAATAATTATATGCAAAATTACTTCAAATTTTTGTCTAACATATAATTGTAGGCCGTTTTTAAAAATTATTTTTTATTCGGCATTTCTTTTTTTAAGTAGTAAGCAGTGTGCGATGTGGCTGCATGTTTTTTGATGATCATTTCTGGCGTGCCTTCACAGCAAATTTTACCGCCTCCTTTTCCTCCTTCAGGTCCTAGATCAATTATGTAATCAGCCGTTTTTATTATATCCAAATTATGCTCAATCACCACTACCGTATTTCCTTCATCAACTAATCGCTGAAGCACTTTTAATAGCATTTTGATGTCTTCGAAGTGCAGACCTGTAGATGGTTCATCTAGTAAATAAATGGTTTTACCCGTTCCTTTTTTTGTTAATTCACTGGCTAATTTTATGCGCTGTGCTTCTCCTCCTGAAAGTGTGGTAGATGACTGTCCCAATGTGACATACCCTAGACCTACACTGTTCAATGTGCTAAGTACTTTATGAATTTTTGGTAAATTTTCAAAGAAAACAACTGCTTCTGATAGGTTCATGTTAAGTACATCTGCAATCGACTTTCCTTTGTATTTTATTTCAATGGTTTCTTTATTATACCGTTGTCCCTGGCAGTTTTCGCAACTAACGTATACATCCGGTAAAAAATTCATTTCTATTAAACGCATCCCACCACCATTGCAGGTTTCGCATTTTCCTCCAGAAACATTGAACGAAAATCTTCCTGGTTTATATCCCCTTATTTGTGATTCGGGTAAGGAGGCAAATAAACTTCGAATGTCATCAAATACTTTTGTGTAGGTAACAGGATTTGATCGGGGTGTTCTTCCAATTGGGCTTTGATCTATTTCTATTACTTTATCTATATTTTCTAATCCTTCAATGCTTTCATAGGGAAGTGGTTCACGAACGCCTTTGTATATGTGTTTAAGTAAGATTGGGTAAAGCGTATGACTAATTAAGGATGATTTCCCACTACCAGAAACACCCGTAATGCATGTCAAGGTTCCCAATGGTAATGTTAAGGTTACGTTTTTTAAGTTGTGACCCGTTGTTTTTTTGAGAACAATTTTTTTTCCATTTCCAGCGCGTCGCGTTAATGGTATTTCGATTTTCTTGTCACCATTCAGATACGAAGATGTAAGACTATTCGATTTTAACATTCCGGCGTAGTTACCGGCATACATTATTTTCCCTCCATTTATGCCTGCTTCGGGACCAATATCAACGACGAAATCAGCTTCTTCCATCATTTCCTTGTCGTGTTCAACTACAAGTACGCTGTTACCAGCATCTCGCAATTTTTTTAGAGAGGATATTAATTTTGAATTGTCTCTTTGGTGTAATCCGATGGAAGGTTCATCCAAAATATATAGTACATTGATTAGTTCTGTTCCAATTTGAGTAGCTAATCTAATTCGTTGAGCTTCCCCACCAGAAAGACCTTTGGATGAGCGATTCAAGGTGAGGTATTCCAGTCCTACCTCTAAGATAAATTGTAAACGAGCCCCTATTTCTTTAATTATTTCATATGCAATTATTTTTTGATCATTCGATAAATAGGTTTCAATATTCCCTGTCCATATGGCTAGTTCTTTTAAGTCCATCGATGCAATTTGTCCGATGTGTAAGCCACCAATTTTAAATTGTAGGGCTTCTTTTCTTAAACGAAATCCGTTGCAGGCGTCGCAAGGTTTCTTGTACATGAAGGTATTTGCCCAACGTTGAATTCCAGCTGTACTTTCTTCCGAATGCCTGGATAAAAAGTTGATAATCCCTTCAAAACGTAGGGTATTATCTTCATTAAGTAGCTCCATGTCCTCATTGCCATAGAGAATTAATTTTAGTAATTCCTCGTCAAAGTCTGAGAGGGGAGTGGAGAGTGTCAGTCCATTTGTTATGACAAGCTGCTCGATTTTATCGTAGATCCAGCTTTTTTTATATTCGCCTAATGGCGCAAATCCTCCTTTTCGAATTGATTTAGATGGATCAGGGATTATCTTTTCCATAGAAGCTGCGCTAACTTCTCCTAAACCGCTGCAGGTTTGGCATGCACCATAATGTGAATTAAATGAAAATAAATTTGGTTCAGGTTCAGGGTAACTAATCCCACTTGTTGGGCACATTAAGGAGCGACTAAAAAATTTACTTTTATTCGTTTCTAAGTCAAGAACCATCATGCTAGCATCTCCGTGTTTCATAGCGACTTGTACAGCATCTTTTAGTCGCTGTCTGTCTTTTTCATTCGCAATTATTCGGTCAACAACCAACTCAATATCATGAATTTTATAGCGATCCAAGCGCATACCTTTCACAATATCTTGCACGATTCCATTCACCCTAACTTTCGTAAAACCAATTCTAAGTATTTGTTCGAATAATTCCCTGTAATGCCCTTTTCTACCTCGCACTTTAGGGGCTAAAAGCGCAATTTTTTTTCCGTTGTAGACTTTTAAGATGCTATCTGTAATTTCGTCATCAGAATATTTGACCATTTTTTCGCCGCTTGAAAAGGAATAAGCCGTAGAGGCTCTAGCAAATAAAAGTCGAAAGAAATCATAAAGTTCAGTGATTGTACCTACGGTAGATCTTGGTGACCTTGAAACTGTTTTTTGTTCTATAGCGATAACGGGGCTAAGCCCATCAATTTTTTCAACATCGGGGCGTTCAAGTCCTCCGATAAATTGACGGACGTAAGAAGAGAATGTTTCAATATAGCGGCGTTGCCCTTCTGCAAATATGGTATCAAAGGCGAGTGATGATTTTCCACTGCCACTTAAGCCGGTAAAAACTACTAGTTTATTCCTTGGAATTTGTAAATCTACGTTTTTAAGATTATGTTCTTTTGCACCATAAATTGAAATAAAATCGCCTTCTGTATCTTTCGTTTTCATTGTTTGTAATCGACGTATTTTTTTAAATTATAGGAGCTTTTTGGAAGGGTGATGACATAGTTTATAGGTTTTATCGTTAGCGAATTAGCGAGTAACCATGGATTTAATTTTCTGATAATTTTTAAATTCACATCCTGGTTTTTTGCCCATAGTGCCAGATCAGGTATTGGTGTATCAATGGTAACTTTTTGTGTGCTTCTTACCGGGTATAAATCAGTAGCTTTAATGTTAAAACCATATGCTTTTGGATTTTCTAGGATTAACTTCATGGCCATGATTCTAAAAACATAGCGACCTGTTTCATTGTTCATTTCAGTGTCAAAATAATTATTGGTGTATTGTGATTTCATATCTGATCGAACACCTCCCATTCCTCTATTGTAAGAAGCGGCTGCTAAAATCCAGTTCTTGAATTCTGCGTGCGCCTTTTTTAAATAAGCACAAGCGGCAAGTGTGCTTCTCTGCACATCCAACCGCTCATCTATTTCTTTATTTATAAGTAAGTTATATTCTTTCGCTGTTTCTGGCATAAATTGCCAAAATCCTCTTGCTCCTGCAGGACTTATCGCTTGTGTTAAATTACTTTCAATAACACATAGGTATTTAAAATCACTAGGTATTTGTTCGTCTTTTAACAATTGATCTAAAACAGGAAAATACCTATTTGCTCTTTTTATTATTAAGCTAGTGGAACTATGAAGGTATGCATTTACAATTAGTTCGTTGTCTAAACGCTCCCTAATATCTTCATCTCTTAGGTCAATTGTTTCTCCAAAAAGTTCCATTTTTGAAGGAATAGGAGGGAGCTGGTTGAATTCTTTAGTTGAGTAATGAGTTACATTCTTTTCCTTTTGCTCTTTGCAGCTAATTGTAATAAGAAATAGAAGAAGGACGCACCAAATTTTCATGGTAGATAGTTGGAATTTAAATGGAGTTTTTTTGTTTAAATTTTATGGTATTCCGGTAAAGGAAATAAAAGATCAAAACAAACCAACTGGAAACAAGAATTGCTATCCAACATCTAGTTGCTTGATCGGTAGTAAGTAGTAAAAGGGAAAGTAAGCTAGCGGTTAACCCAATCAGTAGAAAAATAAAAAACACTTTCTTTTCCGAAAAACCAGCATACACTAAATGATGGGTTGTATGATCTTTCCCACCAATAAACGGTGATTTTTTATTTCTAATTCGGTTCAAAACGACCGTAAATGTATCGATACAAGGTGCCGTAAAACAAATTAACACGGCTAAAGTTATTTCCCAAAATGAAATTCCACTGGCTACATTAGAAATTTCCCAAATATATTTGATTGAAAAGAAGGCGCACATCAAGCCTAAAAACTGACTACCAGAGTCACCCATAAACATTTTTGCAGGTGGAATATTAAAAATCAAAAAGCCGACAAGAGAGCCGATAATTGTAATTAATATAAAATTCAATGCTCCGTGGCTATCGATTTTAAAAACAAAATTAGCTATTAAGCAGGTCGTAAAAATAAACAGGCATACAATACTCGTTATCCCATCCATGTTATCGAGCATGTTTAAGGAGTTCATGATTAGTACGACCCAAAGTGTTGTGAAAAGAATATTAATGGATAATACATCTGTAATTTTTATATACGTCCCTCCGTATGAAATTAACAAGCCACAAATAATTTGAATCATTAATTTAAGAAGTGGTCTGGTATTATAGGCATCGTCTGCTAAGCCCATTAAAAAACCTAAAGATGCTGCGATAAATAAATAAACAAATTCCTTTTGGCTAAACAAATTTATTTTGGGTGTTATGATCATGTAAAGAATTAATGCACCTAAAAATCCTATAAAAATACTAATGCCTCCCAAAGATGGTTTGGAGCTATTGCTCCATCTTACTGTAATGTCATTTTTTATTCTAATCCCTAATGATTCTGAAAAACTTAGCAATAGCTGATTAATTACTAAGCAGCAAAATAATCCTAGTGAAAAAAATAAAAGAAAGTGAATTGGATTTTCCATGAATTAGAAAGGACTGTTAAAATCAGAAAAATGAATTCCTTGTGCATCTTTAGACGACACAATTGGCTGCGTTTCTTTCCAATCAATGGCTAGTTGTGAATCATTCCATAGAATTGTTTTTTCATGGCCGGGAGAATAATTGTTAGTGCATTTGTAAGCAAATAGTGTATCGTTTTCCAGCGATAAAAATCCATGCGCAAATCCGGGGGGTATCCAAAATTGAATCTTGTTTATTTCGCTAAGTTCAACGCTAAAATAGTGTCCGTAGGTTTTACTGTTTTTTCTAATATCAACAGCTACGTCTAAAGCACGGCCCTTAATTACTTGAACTAATTTCCCTTGATCAAATGGTGGTAGTTGAAAATGAAGGCCACGTAAAACATTTTTATGAGATTTAGATAAATTGTCTTGAACAAAATTTATATGGGGAAGTTGTGAAGCATATTTTTCATTATTATATGTTTCAAAAAATTCACCTCTTTCATCCTTGAAAACTTTAGGATTAAATAGCAACAGTCCTTCTATTCCGACGGTTATTTTTTCCATTTATTTTTTATTTTTTTTATCCATTTGTATAGAAAAAACTCACTTTCATCATCCGAGTAATAGCCAGAATAGGTGTAACCATATTGGTAGCCATATCCGTAAATGGACTGGTGGGTTTGCACTCCATTTAAAATTACGTTTAGGCTTTTTAATTTTTGAACATTAAACAACTCCTCTACGCGTTCAGCAAAAACTCGTTTTGAATAATTAGCTTTAAATACATAAATAGGTATGTCTGCCTGAGCCAAAATATGGATCCCATCTGAAACTATTCCAACTGGAGGATTGTCAATCAGAATTACGTCGTATTTTTCTTTTAAACTGGAGAGTATCGCTTGAAAATTTTCACTTTGAATCAATTCTGATGGATTCGGAGGTATTAATCCGGCGGTAATAAAATCTAAATTAGTTATAGATGAATGCTTAATTACTTCTTCAAAGCTAACTAATCCAGAAATGTAATTACTCATTCCATTATCATTACTTGCTTTAAAGCCATGATGAATTTTTGGCTTTCGTAAATCTAAATCGATCACGAGCGTCTTTTTTCCACTTGCTGCAATTAGGCCGGCAAGATTAAGAATTACAAATGTTTTTCCTTCTCCCGATATAGACGATGATACGGCAATTACTTTGGAATCTTTATTAATGAAACTCATATTAGACCTAATATTTCGGATTGATTCTGCCAATCTAGATTTGGAAGATTCATTCACGACAATTTCCGAATACTTTAATTTTTTATTGTAAGTAGGAACTGATCCAAGTATGTTGGCTTTTTCAGGAAGTAATGATTGAAGGTCCTGAACAGTGGTAATGTCATTATAACTTAGGTACTTAAATACAATAAATCCGATACCTATCAGTAAGCAAAACAAACAACAAAAGAAGTAGATAAAGTTAGATTTTGGATACAAGGCAACAATCGGTAGTGTTGCTTCATTTAAAATTCTATTGGATGTGGAATAACCGGCATTGGATAACTCGTATTCTATTTTCTTTTCAGTAAATAATGAATAATACCTGTTGTTTAATTCCTCCATGTATTTTAAACGCTCAAATTCCATTTTCTTTTCTGGTAACCCGAAGTATTTCCCTTCAATTTCATTGATTTTTCCTTGTACCATTGCCTTGTCGTTTTTAAGGCGGTCATCAATGATTTTAAGGCTTCTTTTTATGGAGGATATTCGATTGCTTATTCGTTCGTTAATAACTTTGTTTTGTTTGTTTTCTTGCGTCACATCTCTTAACAAATCTTCTTGAGTTTCAAGTAACTTATTTAAATCTTCAATCTGTCGCAAAATGGTTCCCTCGAAACTTTTTTTACCAACCATTTCTGGGATAAGTCGGTATATTTCCAAGCGATTTGGGTCAACACTTATCTTATTATTTACCATGGCTAAGGTTGAAATTTCCTCATTTATTTCCAGTAATCGTTGGGTTTGTTCATTAATGTTATTAGATAACTGGGATTCAACACTTTCGATATTAGGTAAACGCTCATTTCGTTGAAAATCACTCAAGCTATCTTTTGAATTTTTTAGAATTCGAGAAAGGGAATCTAACTGCTGATCAATAAAATTAATGGTAAGGTCTGTTTTTGATTGTTTATTTCTCTTGTCAAAGTTTAGGTAGACAGCAATTAAATTTTGAACCACATTTAGACAAATCTTTGGGTTGTTATGGGAATAGGCGATTTGAATTGTTTTCGCATTGGGATCTAAAGGATTAATAGTTAAACCACTTTTCATCTCATTGAGTAGGGTACTTTGATTGTTAAAGTTGAAATGTATCTTGTTATTCTCTATGGCTGCTTTGGCCCCTGTAAAATCAGTCGTGCGAATGGCAATGTCAAAATGTTTATTATTAATTTTTTGATTGAAATCTCCAAAAACATCATAGTTTTTTCCATGAAGTGGGTAACTTAATTTCAGTTTATTATTCTCGATGTTAAGATTAATTCTGGTCCCACATAATGATGAATCTTTTAATTCGAAGGCTATGATTGTAAATGGGGAGAAGCCATAAAGATCTTTTGTAAGTAACTGCCCTTCGGAAAATATACTGATGTTTAGATTTAATTTCTTTAGCATTTGACTAAAGAGCACATCTGATTTCAATAATTCAACTTCTTTTGATAAATCAGTTAATTGTTGAGGAATACCTTGATCGCCTAATACATCTTTTACTCTATCTTCTTCAACTATTTGAATGGTAGAGGTAGATTCAAAGGTTTGCTTTTTATATCTTAAATAAATAAAGGATGTAATTATACCAATGCACAAAAAAACCAGCGGTTTATACCAATGCCTTCTTAGAACATTTTTAAAAATGATAGGGTTAAAATCCTTATTAAGTATTATTGATCCCATTTTTTTAAAGTCTATTTAGTAATAAGGGCATAAATGGCTAATGAACTTGAGAATATACTCAACCATGGTGCTACATCTTTTAATATTTCTCTGGCAACTCTTTTCTTGGAGTTGATGTAAATGTAGTCATTGCTCTGAACTAGCATTTCTCCTTGTTTTAAACCTTCTATCGTCGATAGATCAATTTTATACACCGAACGTTTGTTGGGTGTTTTACGCATTAGCATAATTGAATTAGCAAATCCATCTTCTTTTATTCCATTTGCTAATGCGATTACTTCTAATAAAGAAGTGTTCGTATTTTGTAAATTAATTACTTGCGCACTATTTTTCCCGGGAAATATTATGACTCGCTGGTTGGTTACTTTGATTTGTACAAAAGGAAGTAGGTAGTCTTTTGATAATAATAATTCGAGTTTTTCCTCTAAGGATCTTGTTGTCATTCCTGATACTTCAAGTATACCAATAAGAGGTAATTCAACACTTCCGTCTTGTTGCACTAAATAATCTTGTGCAATGGTAACGTTATTTGTTTGGATTGTATTTGTTGGATTGGTGAGACCTGATGAGCCAAATATTATTTTTTCGCCATTGTTGGTTGAAAACATAAAACTAAATCGGTCTCCAGCGCTTATCTTATGCTCATCTAAAGGTCCCAAGGGAATAGAGTCATAAGTAAAATTACTATCTTTTGAAATGTGAAACATTTCATTAGTATTTATTCGCGCGCAAGATGATAATAGTATAAAAAATAACCCAATAAATCCAACGGATTTCATCACTTTAATTAAGGCCATATTTTCATCTCTTTAAGGAGTGATTTGTAGTATTCGTCCATGTTTTTTATCAAATTAGGATATTGAAATTTATCTTCTACGAATGACCATCCATTTTGTGACATTAATTGACGTTTATTTTCATTTTCGATTAATTCCCTTAATTTTTCAGCAAATACATCAATATCATCCTTATCAACAATATATCCTGTCTTGTCCTCTAAAATCACATCTTTAATTCCACCTACATTGGTAGCAATAATGGGGATTCCAGCGGCTTGCGCTTCTATTAAACTCACAGGTGTACCTTCATTTTTTGAAGTTAAACATATTATATCCATGCCCGCATTAAAGGTGGCAATATCTTTAATCCATGAAGTCATTCTGATGTCCATACCTTTTTCTTTTAAAGGCTTTATAGATTCTTGGATTTTAAGTGACTCTTCGCCGTCCCCAACAATAAAATATACTATCTTTTTACTTGTCTTTTGATTTACTTTTTCAATAATGTCTAGAAACATTTGATGATTCTTTATGGCAACCAATCGTCCTATTATAGCAACAGCAATATCTGATTCTTGTAACATGAACATGTTTCTTGTATATTCTCGCTTTTCTTTTAGGTTTTCATTGAAAGGTCTTAAATCAAACCCTAATGGAATTATGTTTATTTTCGATGGATGACAAATTTTATATTTCAAGGAAAGCTCATTTTTTTGAATGGCTGAAATAGCAATTATTCCCGTCGTTTTTTTTGAAAGTCTTCGCTCAATTAACTGGTATAATTTAGTTTTCCACCAACTGAAATAAGAATGAAAAATATGTCCATGAAATGTATGTATCACAATTGGAACCCCACAATCAAAAGCAGCTTTTCTTCCTAAGGCCCCTGCTTTCGATGCATGAGTATGAACAATATCAGGTTGGAATGTTCGAATGATTTCCTTTATTTTTTTTAAGGCGCTGTTATCATTTATTAAATTGGGTTCTCGTTGCATTTCTGAAATCAATACAGGACTTACACCATACTTTTCTGCAATGTAAAGTGAATTAGCTTCATTTTCTTCGGGCATTCCACCAATAAGAAGTGTCTCATATTCTTCTGGCATAAATGAACTTAATAACACGGCATTATATATCGGGCCACCAATGTTAAAGCGATTAATAATCCTTAATACTTTAATCTTTCTATTTTTAGACATAAGAAATAGTAAGCAGGTATATTTATAATTATATGAAAATTAGCTAGCCTTATTCACTTTAAATATCCAATTTTACATTAAAATAAAGCAATGCAAAGGTACATTTTATTCCTGTTTCTGTTTTTGATTTTTGTCACCCATGCTCAAAAAGCTCAGAATGCCATTAATAGCTTCGCTAAAGATCCTGTTTTAAAGTCAGGAAGCATATCTTTTTTAGCTATTGATTTGGATTCAGGCACTACCGTTGCTTCCTATTCGCAGAACAAAACTTTAATAAGCGCATCTTTAACGAAGTTATTTTCTACGACGACTGCTTTTGAAGTCTTGGGTGAAGATTATATCCCGCAAACTAGAATTTATGTTGATGGCTCTATCGATGATAAAGGTATTTTGCATGGGAATTTATGGGTCAGAGGCGCGGGTGATGTTTCTTTAGGCAGTAAGTATTTTAATACGGCAGGGCATGAATTTGATTTTTTACATGAATGGACGGATGCTTTAATTTCATTAGGAATAAAAGGTATCGACGGTTCAATTATCGCTGACGGATCAGAGTTTGGTTATAATGGTGCACCAAAAGGATGGTCAGTAAATGATTTAGGAAATTATTATGGCGCTCCGCATGCTGGCATATGTTTATTTGATAATACAATAAAATTAATTTTTGACTCGGGAAAATTAGGGAGTAAAGTAAAATTGACAAGCGTTTATCCCAAAGTGGATAATTTAGTAATGAATTGTAATGTTACTGCTGGTTCATCTAAAGGCGATGATTGTAATGTCTTTGGTTCACCATTTTCATTAAATAGAAAAGCAACAGGGGAAATACCAGCTAATAGAAAGGGATTTGAAGTGAAAGGAAGTATGCCTGATCCTGAATCTCAATTGGTAAAGGAATGGCTAAGTATTTTAAAGCAAAAGGGGATAGTTATTTCGAAGGGGGCGACATCCTATCGCTTGTTATCACCAAAATTAGTTAATAATTATTCCGATAATTTCAAATTATTATTTTCTCATGCTGGTAGAAGCGTGAAAGAAATTGCTCACTGGACAAATCTTAAGAGTGTTAATCTCTTTGCTGAAGGATTATTGGATTATCTTGGGTATGCAAAACTCGGCGATGGTTCAAGCGCTGCAAGTCTCGGTGTATTAAAAAAATATTGGACGGGTAAACTTTCATTGGAAACAATGATTATTAATGATGGAAGTGGATTATCACGAGCGAATGCCATTTCTGCAACTCATTTTTGTGATTTGCTGAGGTACATGTATACTTCTCCTAATTACCTAAATTTTAGAGCGACATTGCCAATTGCTGGTGTATCTGGGACAATAAAGAGTTTGTGCAAAGGTCAATTGGGAGAAGGTCGTGTAATGGCTAAAAGCGGAACGCTTAACAACGTTAAAGGATATGCGGGTTATGTAGAAACGATTTCTGGAAAAAAAATAGCATTTTCTTTTTGTGTAAATGATTTCTCGTGCACTTCATCGCAATTGGTTTCAAAAATGGAAGCTGTTTTGAATGCACTAGCTGAATATTAATCCAACTCAACAGAAATTATATCTTCCCAAAAGTCATCTAAGGAAATCGCTGCCACCTTAAGCATTTGTGGAACGATCGAGGCAGCTGAGAACCCAGGAGTGGAATTGACTTCAATTACATAGGGCTTATTATTAACCAGCATAAAATCCACCCTGGCGATCGATCGTAATTGCAGAATTGAATAAATGTCTTTTGCCATCGATTGTACTTCTTTGGTGATGGCATCATCGACTCTTGCTGGGGTTATTTCATTCGACTTTCCATTGTATTTTGCGTCATAATCAAAAAAGTCATTCTCCGACACAATTTCTGTCAAGGGCAAAGCGGAAATCCCTGTCGATGATCTGTAAACGCCGCAGGTAACCTCAATCCCATCTAAAAATGATTCGATGACAATGGTTCCTCCTTCTTGGAAGGCAAAATCCAATGCGTTTGGAATATCTTCCATTACTTTTACTTTAGAAATACCGTAGGAAGAGCCAGAATCGGAAGGCTTAATGAAGAGGGGCAAGCCTAAATTCTCAACTATTTCAGTTGGGGTAAATTGTTCTTTACACGTTAAAAATAATGATTTAGCTACTGGAATATTAAAGGATTTCAAAAATTGGTTGCAGTACCATTTGTCGAATGATAAGGCAGAAGCTAAGGGTCCTGAATTAATATACTTTATTTTATGGAGATCCAACATGGCCTGTATTTTCCCATTTTCTCCTGGGTCACCATGTATATAGACAATCGCGGCGTCAAGTGTTATTTTGCTTTCGCCTATGATAAAACTGCAATCATTTAAATTAAATACTTTCGTACCTTCTTCCGTTTCAACTTCCCATTTTTCTGCCGATACAATTATTTTGTATGCGTTAAAAGAGCTTGGAATATGCTTCAGAATAGTACTTGCACTTTTTATTGAAATCTCAAATTCCGAGGAAAAGCCACCACAAAAAACACCAATTGTTTTCATTTTTTTCATACTTGTATCACGAAGGTATAATTAACGATTTATTCTAAAGTGCAATTACTTGAAAGTTATGCCAAGGCAATTGTTAATTCGAATATTTTTCTTTGTATAATTTCTATTTATTAATCTTCCTTTCTTTTATGGAAGGCTTTTGCTACTTTTGATTTGGACTATGAGAATTCTATATTTTTTACTTTATCTATTTCTTAATGTTGGCTTACGCATTTTTTTTAAGCGTGTTAAGACTGTGAATCGTACCAAAGGCGTTGGTAGAACGATATTTGTATGCAACCATCCTGCTGCATTTATGGACCCACTTGTTGTAGCATTGTATGGTGGAAACGCTGTGCATTTTATGGCTCGCGCGGATGTTTTTAAACCTTTCTTAAAACCATTTTTTTGGGCTGCTCATATGTTGCCCATTTATCGTCAATTAGATGGTGGTGACACACAAGAAAAAAATAAATTAGTATTTGTTAAAACCTCTGAAATATTACGAAACAACAAAAATATTTTGATTTTTGGAGAAGGTTTTACGGATGAGGAATTTATCCGAAGGCTCAAGCCTATTAAAAAAGGGGCTTTTAGAATAGGGTTTTCAGCACTTGAAGCGATGAATTGGGAACACAAGGTGTTTGTTGCTAGTGTAGGATGTAACTATTCTTCACCGAATATGGCGAGAAGTGAATTGCTAATTTCTACTGGAACGCCCATTTGCTTGAATGATTTCCGTGTCGATTACGAGGAAAATTCATCGCGTACGATTGCTGTGCTCACTAAAAAGTTAGAGTTGGATCTTATAAATCAGATCACTCATGTTGAAAATGTGGATTACTTAGAATTCCATGAACAGATTATGGCTTTGACACGAAAAGGTATGCATCCTATTTCGTATGACCCAGGTTATTCATTGGAACAAAGGCATAATTATTCAAAGGATTTGGCGATTAAATTAAATGAAAAAACAGAAGATCAATTAGCTCATCTAGAAAGCTTAAAAAACGAATTTAAGGCCTATTTTTCTTTGCTAGATTCCATGGGAATTTCAGAAAATGAACGGTTTTTACTTGAAAATAATGCTTGGAAAATATCAGTGCGATGCCTGAAAATGCTGCTTATGTTCCCAATTGCCCTCTTAGGTTTTGTTCATGCCGGTTTATTGTATTTACTTGTAAAGTGCTTCGTGGAAAAAAAGTTCAAACGCCCGGTTTTTTGGGGTTCTACTAAACTTCTATTGCTCTTAACTTTTGTTGGATTATTTAACATCCCTGTGATATTTTTGATCGCCAATTACTTTTCTTGCCTAGGTTCAGGGAGTGCTTATTTGATCGGTATTTCTTACTATTTATTTATTTGGTTATACGGACTAATCGCTTATGTTTGGAAAAATGATGCCACTTACCTTTACAGGTATTTTAAATCTCGAAAGGTGAATTTATCATCAGTTAATTCTATGGCATCAAAGCTAATTGATTCGGCAAATTCAATCTGACATGTCGGAACTAAAACAGCTTCTCCATTCGGATTGGTTCGCGTTGATGGATGAAAAAACACAAGTAAATTTTATGGCTGTCTGCCAAAAAGTGGACAACTTGTATGAGGAGAACCCCGGGCAAATTTTCCCACCAAAAAATCAGGTCTTTGCAGCCTTTAACTTTATGGATGTTACAGATGTTAAAGTCGTGATCCTTGGCCAAGATCCATATCCTACTGAGGGATATGCAAATGGATTTAGTTTTTCTGTAAATCCTGAGAATAAAATACCGAAAAGTTTGAAAAATATCTTTATTGAATTGAAGGATGATATTGGAATAGAAAATCCATTAAATGGTAACTTATCGAAATGGGCAAATCAAGGCGTTTTTTTGTTAAATTCGATTTTAACTGTCGAGAATGGAAAGCCCGAAAGTCATTCAAAAATTGGGTGGGAAGAATTTACGGATGCTATCATTCAGCTTCTTTCCTTTCGAAATAGCAACTTGGTTTTTTTGTTATGGGGTGCAAAAGCTGAAAAGAAACGAGTATTGATCGATGAAAATAAACACCTCGTTTTAACAGCTCCTCATCCTTCCCCGCTTTCCGCTTACAGAGGTTTTTTTGGTTGCAGGCATTTTAGCAAAACAAATACCTTTCTTTTATCGAAGGGAAAATCTATTATAAGTTGGTAAAAAGAATATCTTGGTATAAATTTTCATAATAATTCATGTCAATAATTGAGCTATTGATTCGAAACCTTAACTTTGCACAACATGGAGTTAAAAAATGATTTATTTTTACGTGCTGCAAGAGGAGAGGCTATTGAACGCTATCCTGTTTGGTTAATGCGTCAAGCTGGCCGTATTTTGCCCGAATATAGAGCTTTACGGGCCACGTTATCTGGATTTAAAGAATTGGTTGAAACTCCCGCGTTAGCGGCAGAGGTAACTATTCAACCTGTTGATCATTTGGATGTAGACGCTGCCATAATTTTTTCTGATATTCTAGTAGTACCTGAAGCTATGGGTTTACCCTATCAGATGCTCGAACAAAAAGGACCTTGGTTTGAAAAGACCATTCGCTCAAAACAACAATTGGATTTGTTGGATAAAAACATCGATGTTGCGGATCGTCTTTCCTACGTTTTCGAAGCACTAAAGATTACAAAAAGAGAGTTAAACGGACGGGTGCCTTTAATTGGTTTTGCCGGTGCCCCATGGACAATATTATGTTACATGGTAGAGGGGAGTGGCTCAAAAACGTTTTCAGAATCTAGAAAATTATTATATACCGAAACAGCCTTGGCACACGAATTGCTAAGCCGGATCACTGAAGTAACGATTGCTTATTTGAAATTACAAGTTGAAGCCGGAGCCGACGCCCTCCAATTATTTGATTCTTGGGCTGGTATTTTGGGCAAAGAGCAATACGCTGTTTTTGGATTGCATTATATTAAAAGGATTGTTGATGAATTTCCGAATATTCCATTTACCGTGTTTTCTAAAGGAGCAGTTGCTTCTTTACCCGATATTACAAAGGTTAATTGTACAACAATTGGTTTAGATTGGAACATGGATATGGGTATAGTTCGAGATTTGGTTGGTGAAACGAAGACTTTGCAAGGTAATTTAGATCCTTGTCTTTTGTATGCTTCCAACGAAATAATTGAGAAACAGACATTAATATTGTTAAAATCTTTTAAAAGTCAAAGACATATTGTAAATTTGGGTCATGGAGTTTATCCAGATATTGACCCTGAAAAGGTAAAAGTATTAATTAAAACCGTTAAAAATTATGAAAATTAATTCTACAAATAGCAAACTATTTCTTTTGTCAAGTTTGTTCATTCTTATTGGCTTATCTCTTAATGCGCAACGCACTGGTAAGGGTGACAAAACAAAAGCTTTTTTGAATTTTACATTTGAAGATTTCATCGAAGAAGGTACTATTTCAGAAGCATCTCAAATACTTATGTTAAAAAATGTTTATTCACCAACATCGATTGGAGCCGATATTTTTAATTTAAATTCTCCCGGCGATTTTGGAACGGGTCAAAATTTATACGGTTTAGCATTGCCGATTGAAGCTTCATATGAAAGACTTGGTGAAATTGACAAAAACTTATTTGATAAAAATTTAAAAGGAGGAGGCGATGGATACGCGGGTATTGTTACTTATAAACCGGGTAAATTGTCAAAGGAGCGTTCATACATTACCATTCCTTTTATTAGTGGTAAGGATAAAATTAAGATGACCAAGGGAATGAAGTATTGTATTGAGTTTTCTGTTTCTCTTGGTGAATCCTCTAAATATGCATCCAATAATATTCAAATGTTGTTCTCTAATCAAATTATGGATGATGAAACAAAAGAAGGTCTTGTTGCCAAAGAAGTTGGACGTACTTTAAACAATTATAAAAATAGAGTCTACGCTGGGTTTTTTGGTTGGGAAAAAGTTTGTGCTATGTATGAGGCAAAAGGAGATGAGGTTTGTGTGGTAATTGGAAATTTTGAGACTAACGAAGAAACGAAAGTTGAACAGCAAAAAAAGCCAAAAGACTCTGAAACTGAAGTATTGCCTCATGCCTATTATTTTATTGATAATGTTCGAATTAAAGAGGTGAACAGCAAAGAACAATGTAATTGCTATGCAGCTGATACAACTGAAATTGAGGAAGTTTACTCAACATTGATATATGATAAAACTCCAATTCTTACGGATAAAATGACTTCCGCTCAAAAAATTCAGGAGCAAGTTGCTTATTTTGGATTCGGTAAAAAATCGTATACCGAATCTGGGGAGGAATCATTTAATTTTGTTATTTCTGAAATGAATGCAAATCCGAATATGCGTATTGAAATTACTGGCCATAATGATGCAAAAGAAGATGAGGTTGCTGAGCAAAATCAAGAATTAACAAACATGGCAAGGAAAAGGGCGGAAGCTATTAAGTCCTATTTTGTTAAACAAGGGATTGACGAAACACGAATTGTTGTCGAATCAAAAGGTGCTACTGAAGCAAGTCTTGAAATTCAAAGTGATGATGATAAAGAAGTGCGTGAAGCTAAAAGTCGTCGCGTGATGTTTAAAGTTATTCCATAATAGGCATTCAAATTATAAATAAAAGAAGGCGATTTTTTCGCCTTTTTTTATGCACCTAATTTTTTGAGTTGTTCAAAAATTTCTACCGTTGGAAAGCCCATCACGTTCGTATAGGAACCGACAATTTTACTTACGGCAACACATCCAATCCAATCCTGTATGCCATAGCCACCTGCTTTGTCGTAAGGATTCCCATTTTCAAGGTAATACAGGATTTCACCATCTGATAATACTTTAAACGTAACCAATGTCTCTATGGAGTCTGTGTAATAGATTCCATCTTTTACAATACAATATGCTGTGATGACTTTGTGTGTTTTTCCCGAAAGACATTGTAGCATTTCTCTTGCCTGACTTGCATCTATTGGCTTGCCTAAAATGACACCTTCTTGAATTACAATGGTATCTGCGCAAATTAATAATTGATTGTTTTTTATCGCTGGGAGTAATGCCGCTGCTTTGGCCTTGGCGATATATAAAGCAACTTCTTCGAGAGGAAGATTGAATGGATAATCCTCCTCTATATCAGCAATTTCAACCTTGAATTTATACCCTAAGGAACTTAACAATTCTTTTCTTCTAGGAGATTGAGACCCAAGTATAATTTCCACGAGATTAAGAAAAATAAAGTGAGCAAATACCTATGAATAGGCTTATTTTTAATAAAAGACTACTTTGTTTCATATCGGATGTTCTTACAAAAGGAAGAATTACTAACAGTACATTAAGTGATGCACTAACAAATAGGATTCCCCATGCTACATTCGATATGGAAAATGCATCCCTAAAAAATACATATGAAGCCGCACAACTTACTAAACTTAATTGGGCAATTAAAGCAGCCATCCAATATGCTTTTTTTGGGCCTATCAGCATGGGTAAGGAGCGAACTCGGATTTCTTGATCACCTTTCATATCTTGAATATCCTTAATAATCTCTCTGGATATATTGGTGAGAAATGCACATAAAGCAAGTAAATACAATAAATTATAATTAATAATAACCCCCCAAGTGGTTGAATGATAGGGAGAAAACGCATCACTTGGTTCGTTACTTACTTTGAAAAATTGGATGATTAATATCGGAATTAATGCGGTCATTAAGGCAATAATTAGGTTGCCGATAAAAACGCGCTTCTTTAATTTTATGCTGTAATACCAAAGAAAATTACCCGTAAGGATATAAATAAATACAAACCATAAGGATTGGTATTTTACACTTAGATAAATTGATATTGCGACTGCTAAGCCATTAAAAACCCAATGCAATAAAATAGCCCATCTTTTTTTGATGTATTTTCCAATTATTATTTTTTTTGGCTTATTGATTCTGTCCGCTTTAATGTCGAAATAATCATTAATAATATTTCCAGCTCCAGCAATTAATAGGGTAGCGAAAATTAATAAGCCAAAATCAATAGCGTTAAATCGAATAAATTGAAAAGAATTGGTAGCGCTTAGGTGGTATGCGCCACCAATCATCGTAAATACAATGATTAATAAATTGATTGGACGTAAAAGTTTAATAAAATTCATTACTTAATAATTTTATATACCGTCCTTCTATTTTTTTGATGTGCGATTTCTTTCTCTTCTAATGTTTTTATGGTTTCAATCGTTTTGTCGCTAAAAATAGGCTGTGTTTTACCGTATCCTTTATAACTTAATCGTTCTTTCGAAATTCGTTCATTCGCTATTAGGTAATCATAAACAGCTTTTGCTCGTTCTGTGGAAAGTAAAAGATTATCAGCCTCATTTCCTCGAGAATCCGTGTGACCTCCTAATTCTATTTTTAGGGTAGGATTCCGACTCAAAAAGGAAGCTAAGGTTTTTAATTCAATGAAAGATTCTTTACGTAAAGTCGATTTTCCTAGGTCAAAGAATATATTAGCGAGTACATTTTCTGTGGAACTCGTCAATGGGTTCATCGGAATATCTATATGATAATGATCAGAGCCATCTGGAATTTTTAAATTAAAATTAATGGAATAGGGGGCATAACCTGCATGTGTTACTTGTATCGCATATTCTTTGTTAACTGGTAAAGCCACCATAAATGAACCATCGATTTTATCAGCATCAGAAATAATCACTATTTCACCGCTTTCAATATCAGTAAGTTGAAAATGTCCCGGTAAAGCTGATTTACTTACTTGATCGAAGACGTTACCATCAAAATATAAGGTTTTGGTAGGGCGGTATTCTAAAGGCAACTCAAAATAATAAATATCTAGGTCACCAAATCCCCCTGTTCTATCAGATGCGAAAAAGGCCAAATCCCCGATGGGGGATACCAACAATGAATTTTCATCAAATTTCGTGTTAATTGGGTAACCTAGATTGACAGGTTTACCCCAATTTCCATTCGCATCCATTTTGCTGATAAATAAATCAGACCCACCCATTCCAATATGACCTCGCGATGCAAAGTATAAAGTTTTTCCATCGGGGTGTATGCAAACAGATTCTTCTGCAAATGGCGTATTTATTACATCTGATAAGCGTAAAGCGCTCCCCCAATTGCCATCGCTTTGCAAATGCGAAACATAGATATCGCTATTTCCATTGGTGTTCTTACCTCTTAATCCTCTTACAAAATAAAGTGTTTGACCATCAGCAGAAAGGGATGGTTGAGATTCCCAATGAGAAGAATTTACGCCTCCCGGTAAATTAATGGGGTTGATCCATTTACCACCTATTTTTTTTGTGTAAAATAAATCACAGCTTCCTTTCCCAGATCTGTTTTCACCATAATAGGTGCCTGTTTCATCCGAACATGCCACAAAAATCAAACTTTTACCATCTGCCGAAATAGTGGGTGCTCCTTCATTGTTAATGGTATTTACATTCGAAGCCATTGGAATTGCTTTTTGCCAATTGTTGCTTTTATCCCAATTGGAAACAAAAAAGTCTTCTTGTTCCTGGTATCCTTTTACACGACTATCTGCGATACTTCGTGTAAACAACAAGGTTTTTCCGTCCACTGTTATGGTTGGATAATATTCTGGGTCTGCTGTGTTTATTCCATCTCCAGCATTGATAGGATTGAAGTTTTTAGGATTTTTCAAGGCGTTTATAGCAAAACTTGCATTTTGTTTTATTTCCTTGGCATTTCTTAAAAAGTCCTCGCTTGCATTCGGATTTTTCATAAATACATCTGCGTATCTTAAGGCTTGCTCATATTCTGCTTCTGCCAGGTAGAGCGCTGATAAATAATAATGCGTTGAACCATACCTGGAATGTTCAGGATTGATCTGTAATGCACTTTCGTAATGGAAGATCGCTTGTTTATAATTGTTTAGATTTTCGTTGAATTGAGCAGAAAGTATGTGTGCTTCCCAAAATTGAGGATCTTTTTTTAAGGCTTGCTCTAAAAGTAATAGGCCTTCTCTGTAATTAGGTTGTCTAGTTTTTGGATCTAGTGTTTGTCCAGGTGCCTTTTGAGCAGCTTCTAAAAGTTTTATTGCCTTTTTACTCTTCGTAGAATACCTAAATTGAGAATAAAATGAAAAATTAAGAAAAAGTATAGAGATAAATACAAGTAGAAATTTAGGCATGGAGATTAGTTAAGGTATGTTCATAAATTTGTGTGTCTGTAACGAAATTTTCCACAGCTGGTTACTTTTTACAAAGTCAATAATTAAAGGTAATAATTTTTCGGATTTTGACCATTCAGGCTGAAGGTATAATTGGCAGTTAGTTGAAACTTTTAAGGCATGTGTGGTCGCCCATTCTAAATCAGATGGGTGACTTACAATTACTTTAAGCTCATTTGCTTTTATATAAGCTTCATCGCAGGGAGCTTTGAATTTTTTGGGAGAAAAACAATACCAATCAACTTCCCCTTTTAATGGGTAGCAACCAGAGGTTTCAATGGCGACCATTATCCCCAACGATTTCAATTGATCAACCAATGGATGTAAGTCATACATGGCAGGTTCACCTCCAGTAATGACAACAAAATTTGTTTTGCTTTCAGTAACTTTTTCAATGATTTCATTGGTGGTCATTGTTATGTGCTGCTCTTTATCCCAACTTTCTTTGACATCGCACCAAACACATCCAACATCGCAGCCTGCAATACGAATGAAATAAGCTGCTCTACCTGAATAGGTTCCCTCACCTTGAATGGTGAAAAAGTGTTCCATTATTGGATAATTTATTACCTCTTGCATATTAATCAACTATTACCACAAATGTACTGATAAGAAAAATTAAGCCCATAATTAATTTATGTTAAGCAATTATTTTTTTTGCTATATTTGTTACTAATCTTAAACTCAATATTATGCTAAAAATAGTTACTTTCTTATCTTTTTCTATGTTTTTTGCGTCACTTTTTAGCCAGCAAATTGGCAATGGTGATTTGGAGCAATGGGAAAATGTTGCCGCTCCAACTGAAGAACCAGTAAACTGGAATAGTTTCAAAACAGGATCAGGAAATTTCGCTGGATTTGCGAATAAGCAAATAGAGCGATCTGCAAATGTCCGTGCAGGTGCTTCAGGAATGTATAGCGCCCGTATATGGTCTACCAGTGTACTAGGAATTGTTGCCAACGGAACTATGACCTGCGGTCGAATCAATATGGGGAGCACAACGCCTGCAAACGCAGCAAACTATAACTATTCTTCCATCGCTGATGTAAACTTTTCTGAGACTTGTGCAGGTGCTCCCGATTCTATCGTGTTTTGGGTAAAGTATACGCAAGCAGGTGCTGGAAGTCAAAATGCCCGTATTCATGCCATTTTACATGATGCATTTGATGTGCACGATCCGATTGATGCGAATTCTCAGTCACACATTATTGCCACCGCTGAATTAAATTATGCCCCAACTGGAGGGAATTGGGTGCGTAAGTCAATTCCGTTTACATACACAGCTAATCCGGGATTATTACCAGGATATGTATTGGTTACGTTTGCAACTAACTCAACACCTGGAGGTGGCGCTGCCAATGATGAGGTGTTAATAGATGATGTTTCATTAATTTATAACAGCGGTGCTAACTTAAATGAAAATCAATTATCTGATATAAGGGCTAATTATTCCGATATTTCTGGAATTCATTTTTTCTCCAATGAAACTATTAATGGAAATCTTTTAATTTTTAACGCTTCAGGAGTTCAAGAATTTAACGGCGAAATGACTGAATATACGAAAGTTAAACTTCAGTCAGGTGTTCATTTTGCTAGGTATCAATTGGTATCAGGAAAAGTAGGAACTATTAAATTTCTAGTAGACTAGTTCAATAATGGTTTTTCGATTAGCGATTTTAATATCATTCCTAAATGTCTTTGTCTGTTTCACTCAAAATGGAACGCTACAAGGTTTCGTTTCGGATAGTAAAGGAAATGTAATTTTTGGTGCATCGGTTCTTTTCAAGACCGATGTCACCATTGGTTCGGTGAGTAATGAGAAAGGAAAATATAGTTTATCCCTTCCTGCCGGTCAAGTACGAATAGTATGTCGCTATTCTGGTATGAAATCAGACACGTCATCTCATTTTATTGTCGAGGGTAAAACACTCGACTATAATATTGTTTTGCAACCATTCATCTTGGAATTTGAGCAGATTAAGGTAAGTGTTGGAAAATTCGATAAGCCGCTTGAAGAGCAGACAGTTACGATGATTGTGCTGAAGCCGGAACTTATAGAAAATAAAAATACCCGAAGTATTGAAACGGCATTAGACCAAACGCCAGGGTTAAATATTTTGGATGGTGAACCTCAAATCAGAGGGGGGAGTGGCTTTACTTTTGGTGTTGGTTCGAAGGTTGCGGTTATTGTTGATGATATGCCGATGCTTTCAGGTGACGCAGGTAGACCAGAATGGGGATTCATTCCAGTTGAAAATATTTCCCAAATTGAGGTAATTAAAGGTGCCGCCTCTGTATTGTCAGGAAGTGCTGCTTTGTCCGGTTCTATACACATTCGTACTGCTTATCCAAAGGCTAAACCATTAACCAAGGTTAATTTATATTCCGGATTTTATTCAAATCCATCCATTGAAGGTGCCGCTTGGTGGTCGGGTTCAAGTATTCCATTAATTTCAGGTGTTAATGTTTTACATTCAGAAAAAAAAGGAAACTTAGATGTTGTTCTTGGTGCAAATTTAAATTATGACCACGGTTATATTGGTGCTCCTAAACCAGGACCTTACGTTATTGATACAATCACTAATTTTTCTGATAAGCAAATGGCGTCTGAACGAGCAAGACTGAATTTTAATTTACGTTATCGATCCAAGAAATTTAAAGGATTAAATTACGGTGTGAATGGAAATGTTATGGTGGCTAGAAGTAATATGTCATTTGCCTGGTTAGATGATTCGTCCGGTCTCTACAGAGCCTATCCTGGGGCTGTTTTTTTACAAGATCAATTTATATTTAACCTAGATCCTTTTATTCAATTCTTAACAGAAACGGATGGTCGTCATTATTTAAGAACTCGAATCTTACATGCCGATAATAAACGATCAGCTAATCAATCCAATTCTGCTACTACTTATTACGCAGACTATATGTTCCAAAAAACATATGCTCAATTAAAGGGGATAGATTTTATTGGAGGGATAACCTCCACATTTACCAACTCATTTGCTAATATTTATGTTGGTTCTGGTTCACCAAACAATCAATTATTAAACCTTTCTGCTTATACACAGATTGAACATAAAGTGGAGAAATTGCTAACGCTTTCGGCTGGAGCACGCTTAGAATACTTTCAGTTAAACGATACAATTAAGGCTTTCAAACCAATTTTCAGAGCAGGTGCAAATCTGAAAATTTATCAAGAAACCTATCTACGTGCATCATTTGGACAAGGTTATAGATTTCCGACTATTACCGAGCGATTCATAAAGACAGGTGTGGGTAATTTTGGTGTATTCCCAAATCCAACCTTGAAACCTGAGAGCAGTTGGAATGCAGAAATTGGCCTGAAACAAGGTGTAAAAATTGGTAAAATATTGGCTTATTTTGATGTTGCAGCTTTTTGGCAAGAATATCAGAATACAATTGAATACATGTTCGGAATTTGGGATGTTGATAACGCACCGGCCTCTTTTGCTGGATTCAAATTTCTAAATACTGGCGCTTCTCGTGTTATTGGTTTAGACATGTCTTTTGTTGGGACAGCTAAATTTTCGAAGAATGTTGAATTGAATTTTTTAACGGGTTACAATTACATTGTTCCAAAGACATTAAATCCTGACTATGTCTACGCGGTTGATGACATCAATCGAAAATATAGCTACAATTCAACGTCAATGGATTCGGCAAGTCAAATATTAAAATATCGTTTTTTACATAACCTAAAATTTGATGCTGAGGTGATTTTGTTTTCTAAATTTTCAGTCGGTGTAAGTGCTAAATATTTTAGTAAAATTGTAAATATGGATGCGATTATAAAAGATTTTGAGGAAACGACTGCTAATTCAGGTGGTGACAAGCAAAATATTCGCTACATGGATTATTTTTATGCACATCGCTTTGGAAATTGGATTTTTGACACACGTTTATCCTATGCATTCAGTCCATCACATAAGATAGCATTAATCGCTAGTAATATCTTAAATCGGAGTTATTCATTACGCCCTTTAAAAATAGAACAGCCTCGTTGCGTGATGCTTCAATACACCTATAAATTGGATAGGAATTAACACGCGTTATTCTTTCAATGTCTCTAAATTTTAAATTTTCATTTATTTTCGATTTAGAGTAGTACTCGATTCGCAATTGTTTTTTATTAAAAACTGTTAAGGGATAATTAAAAATCAAATTAATAGCTTATCTTTGCACCCTTAAAATAAATTATAAACCGAGGTTTCGGACCTCAAATTGTAAAAAATTAAATTATGGCAACAAGACTTAGATTACAAAGACACGGTAAAAAAGGAAAAGCATTTTTTCACTTAGTAGCAGCGGATAGCAGATCGAAAAGAGATGGTAAATTCATTGAGAAATTAGGAACTTATAATCCAGTAGCTAACCCTGCTGTGATTGAAATTAATTTTGACAACACGCTTGCTTGGTTACAAAAAGGTGCTGAAATGTCAGAAACAGCTCGTGCAATTTTAGCTTACAAAGGTGTTCTTCACAAGAACCACTTATTAAAAGGCGTTGCAAAAGGTGCATTAACATTGGAGCAAGCTGAAGAGAAATTTGCAAAGTGGTTAATTGAAAAAGATAGTAAAATAGAAGGTAAAAAGGATTCTTTATCAAATACAGCAACGAAAGAAAAGAATGCTAGAATGAAGGCAGAAGCAGAAGCAAATATTGCGAAAGCAGCTGCAATTGAAGCTAAAAATGCTCCAATAGAGGAAGAGATAGCTGAAGAATCTACTTCAGAAGAAGTGCCAGCATCAGAAGATTCTACTACTGAAGAAGTGATTGCAGAAGAAGCTCCAGTAGCGGAAGAAGTGATTGCAGAAGAAGCTCCAGTAGCGGAAGAAGTGGTTACAGAAGAAGCTCCAGTAGCGGAAGAAGTGGTTGCAGAAGAAGCTCCAGTAGCGGAAGAAGTTGTAGCAGAAGAAGCGCCAGCAACTGAAGAAGCACCAGCAGTGGAAGATTCAAGTGCTGAAGAGGCACCTGCCGCTGAATAAAATATGCAAAAAGACGATTGTATTTATATAGGACAAGTAGCGAGACTTCACGGATTCAAAGGTGAAGTCTCTTTGTTTTTAGACGTTTCTGATCCAAGTGAATATATTGATAGTTCGATGTTTGTTTTGGATATAGATGCTTGTCTTACTCCGTTTTTCATCGAACATGTTAAGTTAAAAAACAAAGGTTTTATCACCGTGAAATTTAAAGGCGTTGATGATGAGGCTTCGGCTAAACGACTCTTAAAAAAGAATATCTATGTTCCTGAAAAGTCCTTGCCTGAGCTAGGCGAAGATTCTTTTTATGATCATGAGGTAATTGGTTTTCAAGTAATTGATTTAAAGAAAGGACCAATAGGAATAATTACAGAAGTAATTGATCATGCCGCTAATCCATTGTTACAGTTAGATTATAATGGAATAGAAATATTAATTCCAATATTTGACGGATTGATTCACCGCGTAAGGCGAAACGAAAGTATTTTAGAAATAAAAGCGCCAGAAGGTTTAATCGATTTGTATATCAATTAGTCTTTAATAAACCCAATGCTATTTTCATCCGAATGATTCGCTTCGCTGATTCATCAACTCGCTTTTTAAATGCGGGGTCTGTTCGGTATAAGTTAAGTATTTCGGAATGTGTTTTTACAACATCAACTGGCATCAAGATAATGTCACAGCCAGCTTTCACTGCTTTACTCGCTGACATTGGTACGCTTATTACACCGCCCATATTCATGGCATCAGTCACAATTAAACCTTTAAAACCTAAACTATCTCGAAGTAATTGAGTAACGATTTTTTCTGATAAGGTAGAAGGTAATCCTTCGGTATTATACCTCTTATTGTTCATTACAGCAATATGAGCAATCATAATGGATAATACACCATTGGCAATAAGTGAAGGATAATTTTTTATTTCCAGCATTTCACCATCAATCGTTTGTAATTCTTTGTGCGTATCCCCACTCACTAATCCATGTCCTGGAAAATGTTTTGCGGTCGCTAGGATGTTGTGTTGCTGTGTATGTTGAATAAAGGCATTCGACCATGGAATTATATTTTCAGGGATGGCTCCAAAGCTTCTAAATCCTACTGTTTTATTGGGTGACATATCTACTACTGGAGAAAAGTTATAATTAATGCCAATTTCATTTAAGTCACCTGAAATGATATCCGTTACGTTCATAACCTCTTCAATTGTCAATAGTTCATTGGCTTTTTTGACCGGTTTGGATCCAATTATTTTTCGATTGACTAAACTTGGCTCTGCATCAGCGCTATATAGAAAAGGTAAATTTCCTAATGCCTTATTTTCTTTTTCAAAATCCTTGATCCAAGATGTAAATTCTTCTTTTGTTCCATTAAGCATTAATACACCTCCAATTAGTCGCTTCTTAATGAATTCATCTATCATTTCTTTTGTTTGACCTAAACGTCCTACTGCTGGCATTAATAATTGTGCAACAATTGCTGTATCGTCCATCATTAAAAAGGCACGGTCCACTTCTTTATCTAAGGATTTATTTTCGGATAAATAATCAGTGAGTTTAAAATCAATTTTGGTGTTAAATTGAATTTTAGTGTGCCCATTTGGTGACTGCGCACAGCCATAAACAACGAATAAGGCAATAATGGTAGAAAGGTATATCTTAGGCATACAATAAATTAGTTTTCAAATGTAAATGTAAATTCTGATCATAAAGTTTTATGAGCCGGCAATTATTCACAAAAACCGTGTCAATATCTAAATTTAGCCATTAAAAGTTACTAAACCCCTTTTATTATTGGTAAAAACTGCCCAATGTTAAATTATTATTAACTAATACAATGGTTTTTGTTCATCTGATTGGCCAAATAAGTCATCTATTCAATGATTTTTATTTACTGATCCTACTTCTATGTAATCTGCCTTTATTTTTTGTCGATGGAACAAAATGGTATTTAAACTTCGCATTCGATTGTGGAATTCTAAGAAAAAAGTTTTATTCTTCTTTTAAGTGTAATTCAACCAATTGAAATAAGCGATGACGCTCATTGATTGCCTCATAAAAATAGGCAAGTCGTTCTCTTTTTATATATCGTTTGATCGACGATCCAAAGGTTAGGGCGTTTATTATTCTTTTTCCAAGGCTAAATGTAGGCGTGAAGTTAATATCAATTCTACCTATTCTTTCCGCTTCTGTTGTGATTATTTCACTTAATGACATACTAATGATTTGCTGGCAAATTTCTGAAGAAATAATATCAAAGCGGATTAAAGACTCATCATCAAATTCCTTCGTTTTAGTGAATCTTTTGTATTGAAATTCTATATCTGAAATACCTCTAAATAATTGATCAATGGTCATATTTGTCTTTAAGGAAAGATAGTAAACTTGCAAAAATAGTGTTTTGTTCTGCTTCTGTCAAACAATATGGTGGATTGATAAAGATCGTATTGCCCAAAGGTCTTATTAAAAGGCCTTTTTGGATGAAATAGGGGGTAATTTCGGTAGCAATTTTTGAAAAATAATCGTTCTCTCCCTCATTTACATGAAGATCGATTGCCAATATTGTTCCAAATGAGCGAAGTCCATTCATTGGGGATATGCCTTTAATATTTTTATGTTTCTTGACAAAATCAATGTTTCTCTGAGTGATTTTTGAAATTGATTCCCAAGTTTTTTCTTCTTCAAATAAATCTAAACTCGCGCATGCAAGCGCACAAGAGATAGCATTTCCTGTAAAGCTATGTCCGTGTAACAACGCTTTTGCTTTATCATCAGATAAGAAAGCATCGTAAATTTTTTGTGTGCTGACTGTTAAGCCTAATGGTAAAACACCGCCTGTTAATCCTTTCGATAGACAAATAATATCTGGTTTAACGGTCGTATGTTCGAAAGCGAATAGCTTTCCTGTTCGACCAAAAGCGGTCATTACTTCGTCAAATATTACGATAACATGGTGCTTTCTTGCCATCTCAACGAGTGCTTCAAGAAATGCAATGGAATAAATACGCATACCAGCTGATCCTTGGATGAGTGGTTCAAGAATTATTGCTGCATAAGTATTGGAGGACATTAATAGCTCCGCATTTTCCAAAATAGCTTTATGATTTAAATCAGTTGGAAAGTCAAGAAAATCCACATCAAAAAACAACTTTTCAAAGGGCTCATTAAAATAGCCGCGTTGACCAAGAGACATGGCTCCAAATGTATCACCGTGGTACGCGCCGTCTAGCGCTAAAAAATTTGTTTTTGGCTGATTACAATTTTTCCAATATTGAATCGCCATTTTGATGGCCACTTCCACCGCTGTTGAGCCATTATCTGAAAAAAATACTTTTTGAAAAGGACTTCCTAATTTATTAATGATTCGTTCAGCTAGTTCTATGGCTTTTGGGTGTGTAGCGCCCGCAAAAATGCAATGGTCAAGGGTGCTCGCTTGTTCTATTATTGCGTTCACTAAATGTTCATTTGAATGCCCGTGTGTATTGACCCACCACGATGAATTGACATCTAGTAATTCCCCATGACTTTCGGTATAGAGTGTGGCATCCTTTGCTTTTAATACCACAACGGGCTCATCCGCTGTTTTTGCTTGTGTAAAAGGATGCCAAATATAGTGCAGGTCTTTAAGTAAATAGGACATTAGACGAGTGATTTTAGTATTCCATTGCTAACTAATTCCTTTACAAATAATTTTATAGTATCCGTATCGACCTTATCGAATAAAGGAACCGAAAACAGTGTTTTTACACCTGAAATTTTTTCAATGATTTCGCAAGTATCAGGTAAGGGTTCTCCCACATAAATGATCCCATGTATGTTCACGTTACGCGATCGAATTGATTCTATTGATAATAGCGTATGGTTAATACTCCCCAAATAGTGTCTTGAAACTAAAATTATGGGGATATTCCATTGTTCTGTTAAGTCAGCAAATGTAATACCAGCTTCATTAATAGGTACTAACCATCCTCCTGCACCTTCGACAATAAGATTTCCAGCTGTCTTTGGTAAATTTAACATGGCTGGATTTATGGATACACCATCAATTTTGGATGCAACATGTGGCGAAAGTGCTTCGGAAAAAAGGTGGGCTTCAGGTATGATTTCAACGGTGTTATTTAACCATTCCTGTATCTTTTTACTATCGCTATTTTGAAGGTCACCGGATTGTATTGGTTTCCAGTAACTAGCTTGGAGTAATTCACATAAAATGGAAGAAACTACGGTTTTACCTACGTCTGTTCCTATTCCGGTAATAAAGTAGCTGTTGCTCATTCATTGCTTTTTTTGAAAAATAAGCCAAGAAATTCTTTATTGGAATGTTCACCTAGCATTGGCGAAAGTTTGAAGTCTTTATAAATCAGTTGGTTTCTTTCTCCTAAATCTATGCATTGCAATTTTAAAAATGGAAAATGCTTGCTTTCAGCATTAGTACCCGCTTTATTTAATTTTGTTTTGTCAAGTTCAATTTGTGGTTTAATAACCAAAATTGCCATACCATTTGGTTTCAAAAAGGTTGTAATAAATGGTAAAACCTCTTCTAATGGCGACATGATATCAATGATCATCCCATCTACTTGAATTGGAATATGCTGCTCATTTATTTTTCTAATGGAGGTTTGGATAATAGTAATTTGTTTGTTATCCTTAAATCGTTCCTTTACTAGCGCATTCTCTTCAACAATACAAAATGTGTTATTTGCTCCTTCGCTTATCAGCACTTCTGAAGCGGCACAGGCATCAATTCCGATTTCTAACCAAGACGTCCCTTTCACATTAATTTTCCATTTTGAAAGGCCTTCAATGATTTTCTGTGCATGAATCGATGACCAACGCTCATCGGAAATTAACAACTTGATTTCGGCATCTTCAGGAAATTTCTTTCCAATCTTATTGAAAAGTTTTCCGTTGACAAGAACGCCGTATTTTCTTATAATTTCTTCTGCCATGGTTCTATTTTGAACCAGGTTCCGATCAACTAATAATTTGTCTAACCTAATTTCCATATTTTTATGGGTAGATGTATAATAATTTGTCTTCCCATCCATCTAGTTGAAGGTAAATGGCACTACCACTCTCTTTTTTATAGGCAAAAGATGACAAGTCAAATTTCAAGTCTTTTATCACAAGGGCTTTACACGCATCTTTATGTGCTCGGTGAATTAATTGTATGGACCGAATAGGAGGGAGCGACTTGGAGATGTTTGAACTTCCAATTAAGTCAAATTCATGCACTTCACATCCACCACCATAACTTACTTTAAGTTCCAAAACTTGACCGTTAATTTTTGCCTCTTCTATTTTTATAGCGTCGGATGAATCAACGGGATTAGCAATGTGAGCGGTAAGAATCATATCGTTTTTAGCTTGGTTCTTTTGTTCACTTATTTTTTTTGGGCATTTACACCCAACAAAAAATAGGCTACAAGAAAGTAGAATAATAAATCTCATAGTTGCGTTTTCTTTCAAAAGTCAAAATTAATACCATTAAGTTTAAAATAACTATTTAATTCCCTTTGTTTAAAAAAATTAATTCTTTCCATTTGCTTGCCTTACCTTTGTCTTAAGATTATTACATGAAAACAAAAACCTTAAAGAAGAACAAAGTGAATGTCGTTACGCTCGGATGTTCGAAGAATATATACGATTCCGAAGTGTTAATGGCTCAATTGAAAGCCAATCAATTTGATGTTGAACATGAGTCTATGGACGATGATGCATCTGTTGTAATTATCAATACCTGTGGTTTTATAGATAATGCGAAGCAGGAATCAATAGATACCATCATTAGGTACGTTGAAGCAAAAAAGGATGGCTTGGTGGATAAAGTGTATGTTACAGGTTGTCTTTCTCAACGCTATAAAGATGATTTAGAAAAAGAAATTCCAGAAGTCGACGCTTATTTTGGTACGCGGGATTTACCTCGTTTATTAAAAACATTAAAAGCAGATTATAAACACGAGTTGGTCGGGGAACGATTGTTAACTACTCCTTCTCATTACGCTTACTTTAAAATAGCGGAAGGTTGTGATCGTCCTTGTACTTTTTGTGCGATACCAATTATGAGGGGAAAGCATCTGTCTACTCCCATTGAGGACCTGATCATTCAAGCTAAAGCATTAGCGGCAAAAGGGGTGAAGGAATTGATGTTAATCGCTCAAGATTTAACGTATTATGGCTTGGATTTATACAAAAAGCGCGCATTGGCTGATCTGTTACGACAGTTATCTGAAGTAGAAGGCATCGCTTGGATCCGTTTGCATTATGCTTTTCCTAGTGGTTTTCCGATGGAGGTCTTGGATGTAATGAGGGAGAAAAGCAATATTTGTAATTATTTGGATATGCCATTGCAGCATGGTTCTACGCGTATGTTGCAGGCGATGAAAAGAGGCACCACAAGAGAGAAAACGGAAGAGTTGATTGCTGCAATTCGTGAAAAAGTTCCGGGAATAGCAATAAGAACAACGCTGATTGCCGGATATCCAGGAGAAACGGAAGCTGATTTTCAAGAAATGTATGATTGGGTACAACGAAGTAAATTTGATCGCTTAGGAATATTTACCTATTCTCACGAAGAAAATACGGCGGCATATGCTTTTGAAGATGATGTGCCCGCTAAGGTTAAAAAAGAACGTGCAGATGCTATTATGGATTTGCAAGCTGGAATCAGCTACGAATTGAATCAGTTAAAGGTGGGAAAAATATTTTCCGTTCTATTTGATCGTGTAGAAGGCGATTATTTTATTGGTAGAACTGAATTTGACTCTCCAGAAGTTGATAATGAGGTATTGGTTAAGAAAACAGCTGATAATTTTATTCGAATTGGTGATTTTGCGCAAATTCAAATAACAAGTGCTGATCATTACGACTTGTACGGAGAAATCATTGGATAAAAGCTGGCAATTAATAAATTACTACTACTAAGTTACTGCGATACGAAAGTGTAGCTTATCGTCCCTATTTGTGTAGCCGAAGCAGCGCTGGAAAAATTAAACCGCGACAGTTTTGCGTATTTCAAGGCTTGTTGTGTCATGCAAGCATTGGCGTTCGAAGAAGATGTTACCACCGCTTCAATAACATTTCCATTTTGATTCACTTTAATTTGAACCGTCACCTTCCCTGAAGAACCTGTTCCACACGTATACCCCGGATTTCGAACGAACCAGTTGTTATTTTGATAAGCGGTTCGTTTTGCTAAAGACCAATTCACCATCACATTTCCTGCATAAGCTGTTTGGCCCCCATTGCTCGCGTTGTTATTTTTTGGATTTGCTTTAGGATTAGTTACCTTATCATTGCGATCTTTCATTTCTTTAAGAATCGTTTCTCTTTTTGTTTCACCACCTTCCGCTTCGTAAAGGCTCTTTTCGTAGTCCTTGATGGATTGTTCGATTTCACTCGCGGACATATTCTCTTGCCAATTTTCATTGGAGCGCTGTCGTGTGTCGTTCATGTCGCGCGAAATATTTTTTAAGTCACCCGAATTTAAATTATCTTGTACTTGGATTTTATCTCGCGTAAGCAGTAATTCTTCATCTTGTAATTGAAGTAAGGGCTCATCATTAAAAGGAACAATTGGAAAATAACGGGTGTAGGTTTGCATTTCAAGGTAAATAAAAAAGCCAATGTACACCGCAAATGCAGTGAGAATGCCTAGTTTATACCTGTCAATGAAAACAAACATTTTCTTTTAAATAGTAATTACATGAGTATCGGAGTGAAAGTTACAAAGATTATTAACTATCTACCGCATGCCTTCACGAAAAAATCGTTGAGAAGATGTATTGGAGATTAATAATGGCTGGTAAAAAAAAAAGTGTGGTTTCTTTTGTGATCCCTCTGGGATTATTTCATGAACCCGGTCCTTGGCTCTTTCCAAGCATAGCGTCCACTATGCTACGCATAGTTTGGGCTTTTCTATTTTTCTTGCTTACAAGAACAAGTTCCTGCCGCTATAAAATAAAAAAGCCCACTTCATAAATGAAGTGGACTCTTTTTGTGATCCCTCTGGGATTATTTCATGAACCCGGTCCTTGGCTCTTTCCAAGCATAGCGTCCACTATGCTACGCATAGTTTGGGCTTTTCTATTTTTCTTGCTTACAAGAACAAGTTCCTGCCGC
>Ga0247844_1001010_pt1 | contig 55710 bp, 41 predicted proteins | sample LaCtaG_FD_192421 | JGI IMG/M metagenome (GOLD analysis project Ga0247844, IMG submission 192421) | Freshwater microbial communities from meromictic Lake La Cruz, Castile-La Mancha, Spain - LaCruzMarch201714.5m_1 | ecosystem: Environmental > Aquatic > Freshwater > Lake | place: Spain: Castile-La... | reverse complement strand
AATGCTCCTGTTAATTGCTTACAAGGAACTTCTTCGGCAACGCCATCATTTAGTATTTCAAATTTAAGTCCTCACACAAACTACAGTTTTAGAATTTGCTCTTTAAATGCCAATGCCGTCCCTAATATTTCAAGTGGAAGTGTCATTAGCGTTTCAACTTCATACGACATCGCGGCCATTAATAAAAAGGCCTGCGGGATTTATGTTTTAGATACGGGCTCACCTTTAAGAGATGCCAATGTAAAATACTTAAGCGCAGCAAACGACGGTTATGCTCTAAGATTATCCTGGTCTGTGCTTGAACCCTCAAAGGGCGTTTATGATTGGTCGATCATTCAGGCCGTGATCCAACAAGTTCAAGCAAAAGGAAAAAAATTAAGTTTACTTGTTACCGATGGAGCTTACCCTGCGTGGTTTATTACTGACCCTCTCTACACGGGATTAAAATCCTTAGTGGCAAGCACTGGCAAATATACTTTGGAACCTTGGAATGATTACCTCCAACAGCGCTATGAAGCTTTTGTGAGTGCTCTTTCAAATGCACCTGTCGTTGATAACGGTGTAAACACAATTCTTTCGAAGCATTCAACTCTTGCTATTTTAAATCTCGAGACAGCAGGAATAGGAAGACTAAGAGGTGATCAAACAAATATCAAAGGACTCTCCTCATTTAACCGCGAACAATTTATTGCCACCATGATTAGCGATTTAAAATTAGTTCAGCGATATTTTCCCGATACACAATTACAATTTCCACTATGGAATATTGCTGACAATACACTAAGCCCATCTCTTTGGAGTTATATTGTCGATAATATCGCAACCACTTTTGATGGAGTAAATTTACCTAAAGTTACAATTGTTCAAGACAACTTGGCCGCTTCAAAAGATTTATCAACATCGATTGTCACCCTCTATCCAGATCCAACAGGCATGGGCGCGCCCATACAATATAATTTCAAAAAAGGAGGACTCACTGGTTTTCAGGCCCTCTCAAGTTGGAGCAAGCCTTGGGATGCTAATAAAGTTGCCAAAACTTTAAATACAAATCCGCAAATCGCGATGAACTTAGCTATGCAAAATTTCGGGTCCACTTACTTTGAAATGTATGGCGAAGATTTTAACAAATACTTAACTGAACTTACAGCAGCTCATACAGAGCTTAACTGCAAATAGAATTGGCCCAACATAATCAGAGAGGTCACACTTAATACTTATTTTCTAAGTACGTTTGGATTTCCGCCAAACTTGAAAAAATCGGGGACTGGGCCTTTGAAAGATCGTACTGTCTTTTCACAAGCAAATACTCAGGGCCTGAAATATTTAAAACATCACTTACCTTATCGCCGACCATTATACTTTTTTTTATGTCGATCGAAAAATCAGAACATGCATCTAGAAGGAGTCCTGGATTTGGTTTTCTTCTCACCGAATCAAAATTGTAAAGGCCTCGAGATTTTTCAGAGCGAACATAAGGACACGCATACCAACGATCTATCTGTGCCCCTTCTTTAAAAAGAATTTCCGAAATATACAGGTGTAGTGATTCCATGGTGTCAATATCAAAAGTGCCATAAGCTATGCCTGCCTGATTGGTAAGCACACAAACTTTCCATTTTTTTTGATTGGCCCACTTAATAAGAGAAGTAACATCATCATAAATTTTTACCTCTTCTTTTGTGTGAACATAACCAGAGTCATGGATAATGATCCCATCTCTATCTAAAAATAAAGCAGGTGTGGGATTTTTTTTAAGCGTAGGAGTCACGACACCACGTAAACGAAGTGCTTTATTAAGTCCACAATCAATTCGTCCTTCATCGTTAAGAAGCGAAAGAAAATACTGCCCTTTTAAGGCATAAATTTTTTTTTGAGTGTAACCGTCAATAAGAGAAAGTTCTTTTTCTAAAATTTCTCCTTGAGGCCCTAAATCACAATCACCCTGACAAACATCGGCCGGAACCATCAGGATAGAAACATCCCCTTTCACGTTTTGAGAAAAAAAATCAAGATCGAAATCAAACTCATTATCTTCAATCCAAACAAGAATTTCTTCAGGATGATTTTGAGCAAACAACAAAGCTTCGTTAATTTGATGAAAAATATTCATTTCTTACCTTTTACTTTTACCTTTTATCATTTATTTTTTTTTACAGAACAATTAATTTTTAAGGCAGGGACAGTAAATTTGTTCATCGGTTTACATCTTATTTGCAAAATTAATTTATCAAAAACAATATCAAATGAACTTTTCCCTTCTTGCCATTCCTGAAGAACCATTGATTCAAAAAGTGCGCTATAATTGTGCCGATTCATTAAAGTGATTTCTTTAACATGATAACGCTCATTATGAGATGGGCCGTGAAAACAAATGACTTGTAAAAGATTTTGTTCAGAAACACCCATTAAAGCGAGCAGTGCCTCACAAAAAAGAGACTTATCTTGTTTTAAAAAAAAGGCGAAACATTCATGCAAATACTTTGCTTGTTCAGCATAATAATTGACCACAATCTCTGACAAATTCGCTTCGAGTTGCCCCGGAAGTTCCCTAAGGCCTGCCTTGGTCCAGGACTCATCAAAAGAACCAAAATACTCTAACCCCACTTTTTCATAGAGGGAGTGGCCCATTTTATAAAAATCTTTTTCAATTTTTTCATTAAGCTTTTTTTGAAAACTTGTCGCTTCTGCAAAGCTTGAAAAGTATTTTTCAAGAAAACTTTTCACGCCAGCGCTTTTTGTATTAACGTAGGCATTTTCTTTACAAAGCTTTAAACTAATTTTGAAATTGCTGACTCCCTCTTGAAGAAGAATATCGGCATCACCAAATAACGCCCCCACCAAAATAACATGCTCAATTTTTACAGGTATTGAAGATGTTATCTTCTCTCCTACAATCGAGGCCAACTGAGGAAGTTGCTTAAAAAGCTCTTTATCATTTTGCAAAAGAAAATCTTCATAAAAGCTAAGGCGCTGACGAAAATCGATCGCTATTAATTTTTGAAAATCCATTTCCAAAGAATAATGCCGAGCAAGATGGAGCCCCAAAAGATATTCAAAAAGTTTGCCCTTATATTCGTTAATAAGAGCTTCTCGTTGTGTTAAACTATGCATCGTTATATTATAGCATTAGAGTTATTTCTTAACTAGAGAATGGCGGGCATGGAACTTAAAAAAAAGATGATTGCTATTTTTATTGCTTTTTTTTTCATGCAGGAAACAATGGCCGGCATTATTACGACAGTCTCGCTAGGCTTTGCTCGGTATCGCAATCAAAATTCCCCTCATGGCACCAAACAACCTGTAGGTTTCTCTTGGGGACTTGCGGCCGGTTATCGCTACCAATTCATCTCCCTTGAAGCGATGACCTATCGTTATAGCGGTAGCGCCACGAATGACTATTTATTGGTCGAATATAAAACGAAGGCCACTGATAAAGTTACTGGTGTTTTATTGCGCCTTTATTTTCTTGAAGTTTTTAATATTATCGCAGGCTACGCCGAACATGATGTCAATCACTCTATCACCCCTAACGATTCTTTTATGGCCAACTATTATCGCTACGATGCTCCCAATAAAAGTAGAGGATTTGTTTACGGCCTTGGTGGGAAAAAAAATCTATCCGGTAGCATTGATCTCATCTATGAGGCCATTGTAATGGCCATTGGTAATGGAGGCCGCAAAGTTTCAAGTGAGCTTGATATTTTTACAACTGGGATTCGTTACGAGTTTTAGAGGTAATTATAAACTTCCTAGTTTTCTCACTACGCAGCTTTTAGATCAAACTCAATTTTTTCATACGAGATCACTGGCTTTTTAACGGCCCTACCATCTACATGATTCTCTTCGATGGTAATTGCACCAATTTGCTCAAAAAAACTCACAATACGGCGAAGGTTAGAGACATTCATATCTGCAATTTTAGAAAGTTCATAAATTGATTCAGGCGCTTCATTTAAAATCATTGTCAAAATAGGGACGTTCTGAACAAACTTATTAAAATCTTTTCTACTCTCAAAAGAGATTTCGTAATGATTATGTTTAGGGCGGATGCCGTTTTTAAGAGACTTCATGACACTTTTTGCATCGTTCATAAACTGTTGGTTACTTTTTACTGAAATAATTAGCTTTCTCATAGCGTAACTCCTAAATGATCTTTTGCGAGCTTTTGAAAATCTTCAAAAAGTACATCAATACTTTTAAAGCGATAAAGATACTCTTTATCATTTAAATGGTAGTGATGACTTTTGGGTTTATGATTATCCATAAGAACTCGCTCACCTGACTTTGGATTAATCATAATCAAACTATATTTAAATCCGTCAGGATAATCTTTATTATCAAATAATTCATAAATCTTAATTTCTAAGACATGACCACTTGCTAATTTCTGCTTATTATAAAGAACAGGTTCAGCCATAGGTGTATAACAATACACCTATTCAAAAAAAGAATCAAGGAAGTTCTAATATTAAGGAAAAATGAATCCTTTTTTGCAAACTAGAGAAGCTGACGATTTTCTTTAAGGTTTCTCCAGGCCTGCCAAAAACGCCCTAGCCCTGCTCCAAGAACGTTAAGAACAACAGACCAATTCCAAAGCATGAGATGCCATCCTTGCAAGCGAGGAAGGGCACTATCAAGAATCATCAAGGCCACAAGAAAAAAAGAAAGAAGAACATCAATGGCCGTGCCAAACTCTAAATGGTCTTCGGGTGATTGACGAAAGTGCCGGAGAATTTTTTCTGAAAAAAAAGTAAAAAGACAAATGGGCATGAGGCGGCGACGCTTAAAAAGTAGGCCAAGAAGATTTCCTAAATTTAAAAGACTATCGATAATCCCTAAGAAAAAAAGAGTTCCCGTAAAGGCCCAAACAAAAGCACCTTCACGGTAATAGGTTAGAACATAAATTGCCGTGATCATTTTAAAAGCACAAAATGGTAATCCTATCGTGATTATTTCAAAGCAAGTGAGAATAGGAAAACGCTCTCTCAAAGTCACGGCCACGACTTCGTTTTCCAACTTACTTCATCCCCCAACACTCTAACATAAAATTAGTTCCTAGTTTTGGAGTTGTATTTATTGAGGCCACTTCATCACTCATAATAGGAATAATGGCACTCGTTGAAACAGTCACATCAGTTTTTTTAAGATCAGGAGTGATCCCAAGAGTAATCATTTTTCTATTTTCACTAATTCCAATTCTAAAACTTTGCTTGTCATTCACTTCTTGATGAAAAAAAAGAGCATTTCCTTCCACAGAGTCATACTCAATCATATCAAAATTTACTCGTTGAGGACTCGTTCCCCCATTTAAAATTAAAGCAGAACATTTAAGTGAGTGCGTTTCAGCAAAAGATAAAAAAGAAACTGATGCAAGTAACACAAAGATTAAAGTTTTCATAAAATTCCTTTATGTGTCGTGACCCATTAGAGAGTGCGTGTTGTTTCCATCATAAATCTGTTTTAATTTTTTGGTTAATAATTTTAATTAAAGATAGGTTTTTTTTATTTTGATTCTTTAATACTTGATTATTTAACTTTGACACTAGCATGAATCTCACTCAATCATTTATCAAATTCTACCGATAAATGAGCGAGGTGAAGTTTATGAAACAATTATTAGCAACTTTTGTTTGGAGTCTTATACTTTTAAGCGACAACGCTTTTGCCAAAAAGCAGTTTCTTTATTTGGGAGGAGGCGGAGAACCAACCAATGCCACGGGAACGGATGGAAAAATAATACAAGGAACAATGTTTGATGATAATCTCAAAGATGTTTCTAGCTTTTTAGATGATAACCCTTCTTGGGAAAAAGAAGTTGCTTTTAATGGTGGGCATCCAAAAACAGAGGCCATTTTAAAAAAAGACTTCCCCGATTCTTCTACGAGTTTTTTTACTAATGAAAATTATCTCAAAATAATAGACAAATACACTGAGCAACTTCAAAATGGTAGCTTAAAAAAAGGCGATCAACTTTTAATTCAAGTCGACACGCATGGATCGATGAAGGGTGAAAAAGAAGAGACTCATAGTATCTCCACTTCTTTTAAAGCGATAAAAAACTATGGCGTTTTCGAAGCAAATGAATCAGTAAGCCTTGATGCTCTTAAAAATTTAAAAAATCTCGCTAAAGAAAAAGGTGTCAAAGTCGCGATCATCGACCTTTCTTGTCATTCAGGGAATACTCTTAAATTGGCCGACGACAATACTTGCGTAATTTCCGGAACTGGCCCAGAACATTATGGTTATTACAACGAACTTGCTTTTTCTCGCAAATTTCCACAATTTTTATCAAAAGGTAAAAATCTAGAAGAGGTTTTTTTAGAGACACGTCGTCATTCATTAGACCCAAGTTTTCCGATGATTTCGGCCCCAGAAGGTTTAGCCGTTCAGGAAGAAATTTATAAAATGATTACGCCTTTTCTTTATTATTACGATGAGAGTTTAAATAAACTCTCAAGCTTCACATCTGGCCCAAATAACCAGCTGACTTGCTATTATGATAAGAACTTCAAAAATCTGCAAAAAATTATAACAGAACTCGAAAATATCAAGATTATCAATCATGATGTTTATCTTTTTAATTGGAAAAGCACGATTAAAGATGTGGACTTAAAAAATTTAAAACATGCTCTTGCAGAGTACTACGTTTATCAAAAAGCTCTTTTAACTGATGTGATGATTCTTCGAAATAAATTAAGTCAAAAAGAAAATTTCATAGTTGAACTCAATGGCAAAAAAAATGAAAGCTCGGCGACATGGGGCGAGCTTATGTTTACGAACTACGATTTTTTAACAAAGATAATGAATGAGAGGATCGAAAAAGAAACGTCTGAAGACATGAAGATACTGTTAAAAATGAACATCATGCTTTTAGAGCAGGCAAAACAGCGCATGACAAAAATAGCCAAGGCCCATCCTGAACTTCCTGAACTTTTTAAAAAACTTGAAATCAGTAAAGAAAAAGAAGAAAAAACAAAAATAATGGCAAGCAATGTTGGTTACTACGCTCATCTTCTTTACGATAATCTTTACAAGAATTTGAAAAAGTCAGAAAAATTTAAAGACAGTCCAAATCCCTGCAAAGATTTCGTATTATAGTTAAAAAAAATTAATCTCTTTTATTTGTAAGAAGACGGTAAAGATCAATGCGTCCTGCTTGAGCGTATTTTAATAACTCTTCATTTTTAAGAGTCGTTTCCATCAAGCGTTTCTTCGCTTCAGCGTAACCTATATTGGGCTCTTTTGATAAAAGAAGTCCTAAAGCTCCTGCCACCATAGGGGCCGCTTGAGAAGTTCCGCTTTTCCAGCGATAAACAGATTCATTTTTTTCACGCGACGTTGAAGCGATATCTGTCCCCGGAGCAAATACATCAACAGTCTTTTTTCCATAAGAAGAAAAGCTGGCCTTCTTATCAAAAACGTTATGGGCAGCAACGCTAATCATATTAGGAAATCCGTAATTGGCAGGATAAAAAGGTTTGGCATCATTATCATTTTTGCTATTTCCTGCGGCCGCCGTTACTAAAATCCCTTTTTGATACGTGGCCAAAAAGGCATCATACACAGCTTGAGAATACGCTCCTCCGCCCCAAGAATTGTTAATAATTTTTGCGCCGTTTTTGATCGCATAATCTAAAGCGCGAATCGCATTTTTTGTGTCCCCTTTACCTTCAGCATTTAAAAATTTAAGCGACATAATTTGAACATTGGCCATAATGCCTCGGACACCTTCGCCATTATGAGCGGCGCCAATAATCCCTGCGAGATGAGTTCCATGTCCCCAGTCATCAATAGGATCTGCTGTATTATCGTTAAAATTGTATCCATAAACATCATCGACAAAACCATTTGCGTCATCATCTAAGCCAGGCGCTCCGTTTTTTTCTGCCTCATTGACCCAAAGATTATCTTTTAAATCTGGATGATTTAAATCAGTCCCTGAATCGATGACAGCAATAATGACATTCCGACTGCCTGTTGTAATTTCCCAGGCCTTAATTGCGTTAAGGTCGATCCCTATAGGGCTTCCAGGATTCCAAGTATTTTTCCCATTATTTAAAAGGGACCACTGACTGTAAAAAAACTTATCTTTGATAGAATCAGGGGCCGTCTGAACAGAAGCATCGAGTGAGGAATAAATATAATTCGGCTCAATATATTCTACATCAGGATTATTTTTAATGGCCTCAATGTCGATAGGAGCAAACCCCTTCGTTGTATCTAAATGATAAAATTCTCCAAAAGCTAGTTCTAAATTAGAAAATTCACCCATAGAGTACAAACTATTAAAAGGCATAAATCCATGATGGGATTTTAATTTAACAATATAACCGTCAAAAGGAGTTAAATTGCTATTCGCTTGCGCATTAACGGCAAGAAAAGAAGAGACAAAAAAAACCAACAAAAATTTCACAAAAAGCTCCAAGGTAAAAGATAACGAGGGCGGAATTATTCTTTGTGAGTTATCATTTATCAAGAAACAATGAATACCAGAGCTAAATGTAAGTTTATTTTTGAAAAACGATCACAGCACATCGCTTCATAATTTTAGGGTTTGAAAAAAATACTTAACTAATAAAAGTTATTTTACTAACTCATAAAAAATAATGCCAGCGATTAGAAAAGACGATGGCATGATTTACCCACTTATCAACTCTCCCTCATAGGGAAGATAATACCTACGAGGAAAAAATAATGATCACAGCAAAGATCTTTCTTATTAGTGTCATGTTATTCGTCTCCCTAGCGAAGGCGGAAATAAAAGTTTGCACAAAAGTTTCAAAAAGTGACAAGACAACGAAGAGTGTGAACTTAAAAGACCAACTAGGCCCAGTTCGCAATCAAGACTCTGTAGGGTGGTGCTATGCTTTTACAGTTGCCGATCTTCTCACGCAGCATTTACACAATAAAGGCGAATTAAGGGGAGATCCGAATCAAAAAAATCAGCAAGTTTCTCCTGTAGGCATTGCCAGTTACTATAATAAAAAAAATTACCCCAAATATTATAAAAGAATTGAAAAGATGAGTTCAAAAGAACTTCAAGCTTATAATAAAAGCCAAGAGGAAAAATTAGCTCTCAAAGGAAAAAAGTGGGACACGTTAAAAGTTGTCCCTCAGGGAGGGGTCATTTCAAATGCCTTTGAAGACATCAAGAAAACTGGTTTTTGTATGGAAAGTGATGCTCCCTCAGAAAGCTTTTCAATTGTCATGGCCAAATTTTGCATCGAAAAAAAGATCTGTGTTAAAAACTTGGAAGAAATGCTGAACTCCATCTACGACAGGGCCAATTTTAACAAGACAAACAAAGATGAACTTTGTGATCTCTATGATGTAGTACATGCAGCTTATCCCACGATTCCAGAACAAACTCTTAACCCACTCCTTCTTAAAACTTCACGCGATAAAATTTTTTATGATCTAGCTCAGGCCGCCTGTATCCAAAAGACAAATTTTTTAAATCTTTCGAATAAAAAAATTAATATCAAGTATTCTTCAATTGATGACGAAAAACCAAAAGTACTCCTTCAAATGATTGATGGTGCCTTGGAAAAAGGAAACGTGCCTGCTATTTCCTATTATGCCCAATTTCTGACCGTAAAAGATGCCAAAAAAGATTTCCTCCATGCTTCAACCATCGTCGGAAAATATTATGATCCTAAAGCTTGTGAGGTCATCTACATCCTAAGAAATTCATGGGGCGAAACATGTGATCCCTATCAAGTTTTGAGCAAAGATTTTTATCTTTGTAAATTCCAAGTCACAGATGAACAACTTAGAAGCAGCATGCAAATCGGCGATGATCCAAGCGAGCTAAAATTTGCAAAAGAGCGCTATTGTGCTGAAAAATTTCCAGGATTGGCTCGAAATCCTAATTTAGAGTGTGACCCAAAAACGGGCTATCTTTTTGTTAAAAAAAGTGAACTTAAAAAATATCTCCTTGATGTTACTTATTTACAAGATTAATAAAAAAAGGATCTGAATTTGAAATCAAAAATAATACCTCTCACCATTTTTATATTGTTACCTTTGAGCGCCTTTGCTGGAAAAGATTTCGGATGTATCGACGGACAGATTCGTTTTATAGAAGGAAAAAGTGAAAAAATCATCAAAGAAAAATACTGCTACGATGCGCTTCTTCGAAAAATTTATTCAAGTGGTCAGTGCAGGCCTAACACAAAATGCATGGCCGATTTTGATAGGCCTATTGTTTTGAAACTGGCCGATGTCTCGGGAGAAACGGGATCTCCTGGATTTAAAATTTGTGAAAAAATAAATGGCGTTCCTCAGATTATGGAATTTTGGGATGGAGATCGCTGGATAAAAACGGCCCGCTGTGTTTTTAAAGATGGCTCCTACACAGACACAGGATCACTTTCAAGTAAGGTGGAATACTCTGATGTCGTTAAAAAAGAAGAAGAAAAAAGGCCACTAAAAAGATAGTGACCTCCTTTAAAATTTTTTTACAAGCTCTAGCGCGGAGTATCTGTCCCCTCAAGACTAAATTCAAAGAGATCAAAGCTTAGATCAACGATTCCTCCGGTTTCAACTCCAGTTCCAGCATTAGGAACATACATTTTATTAAGAATATAATCATAATAATCCTGATCTGATTTAACAGGAATACACGAAGGCTTGGCGGGAACCACAGCTCCAACTAATTCTGGAATGACATCTGATCTGATAATAGGAAGTAAGTCAAAATTTGTAATAGATGTTTTTAATCCTTTTGTTTTGAACGGATTAAAAAGTTTTCCACCCCTTACATATGAACCAGAAGGAAGTAAATTTTGAAGAGGATACCTAAACATCATAATTCCAGTCGCCCCATCTGTTGCGGTCGCAGCAAAATGAACATTGAGTGTTCCTGTTGTAGTCCAATGATCGATAAACTCAAAACGCTCATCGAAAACATTTTCAATCAAGTTAAAACCATACGACTTTGTCTTGGTTGCTGTTTCTGTACAAAATGTGCCATTGTCATCGAAGCGAAAAGAAATTCCGAAGCGCACTCCGCCTCCCATCGTATTTGAATTATATGTTTTGGTGGCCGTACGAGGAACGAGATTTGTAGGATAGCGATAAGAAGCTGTATTAACGCCATAAGGTTTGTCTTGAAACTCACTGTTTTGTAAATTGTTTTTAAAAGAATAATTTAAATATAAGTGGTTAAATTTCCCAATAGGAGTACGCGCTGACGCGTTTGAATCTTTATAATATAACGAGGCAGCAGGCCCATGAAGATCTCCTAGAACTTTGAAATTGGGATAAAAATAAGAAGGCCAGGCCAAGGTATCTTTCCACCAATCTTTTGTCTTTGCTTCCATCACGATGCGATTATTGAGAAATTTAAACTGAAAAAGGTCTTCAAGCCCATTTAAAGAACGAAGACGCAAGTATGATCCGTAGGCTTGCGAATTCTTTGTAAGATCACCTAAGCCTGTTCTGTTGCGAGGAATCATTCGCCCATTGCGCTCAAAAGCAACAGGGGTTTTTTCACAAAAATGAGGAACTGTTGAATAACTTGGCGTCGCGGAATAAGTCCCACGTATAGGATACTCTGCATAAGCTCCGATAAAAAAAAGATCCGTATTCATCAATTTATCACGCTGATATTTTGTTAAATATTGAGGAAAAGTGGTACTTGCCGTTTGGAGATTTTCATTCGCAAGATGTTCATTCAACGCCGGCCTATTTGTTCCCCCATAGGAAAAAGTACAGGCCCCTGAATAACTGGCCGTAGAGGCATCGCTTGCTGTTTTTGGATCATCTCGAGATGCACGAGTGTAAATAACAATTCTTCGACGAGCGTCACTTTCACTTGAATGAAAAGCATTTGAAAATTTAAAGTAAGAGTAGTCTGTTTGAGGTTCAGCTTCAGTGGCAAATGCGCCAGAGAGATAAAAAAAAGAAATAAAAGAGATAAAAAGAGCGAACATTTTTTTTATCTCAATATAGCGTTTCATCATAGAGGCTCCCTTTTGATTATTAAAACATCAAGCATCTCTAATAGATTAAGGCCGAGTCTCATTCGCAACAAGATAAAATCATTTTTCTAAAATTATTCGGTTCATTTAAAAAAAGCCTTAATAAAATAGGGGGTTAAAAGTCATAGAGAGTAAAACAAAAAACATTTACATTGCCCGTATTATGGGCAGTAGAAGCTCTTTTTTGAAGCTCTTTTATCGAATTAAAAAAGAAAGACATTTTTAAACTTAATTTAACTTATTTCTTGAAAAAAAATTTCAGGCTATATTATACGCTATGGAAAAAAGAATCATCACCCTCCTCGAAGACTGCAATAAAATATTTCTTGGCAAAGAACGAGTCATCAAACTCTCGCTCGCGGCCATCCTCGCCAAAGGACATATTCTTCTTGAAGATATTCCAGGCGTCGGAAAAACGACACTGGTTAATCTTCTCGCAAAATTTTTAGGCCTTCCTTTGAACAGGATTCAACTTACAAGCGACCTTCTTCCTGCCGACATATTAGGAAATTTAATTTTCAATTCTGAGACGGGAAAATTTGAAGTTTACAAAGGCCCTATTTTTTCAAATCTTATTTTGGCCGACGAACTTAATCGGGCAACGCCCAAAACTCAAAGCGCCTTTTTGCAGGCCATGGAAGATGGCACGGTTTCAATTGATAAAGATATTTTCGAATTACCAAAACCTTTTATGATTTTTGCCACTCAAAATCCGAAAGAACAAATTGGAACATTTCCACTTCCAGAGTCACAGCTTGATCGTTTTTTAATGAAAATTTCCATAGGCCATCCTGATGAGGCCTCCGAAAGACTTCTTCTTTCAGGAGAAAAAAGAAAAGACTTGATGAAAAATCTGAGCGCGCATTTTACGAAAGAAGAAGTTCTTCAGATGCAAAATGTAGTGAAAGAAATTTTTGTTTCTGAGGCCATTATCTCATATGTGCAACGTATTCTTCAAAAAAGCCGCTCTCCTGAAATACAAAAAGCTGAGTATCATACGACCATTTACGGACTCTCCCCTCGGGCCGGAATTTCAATTATTGATGCGGCCAAAGGTTGGGCCTATATCCATGGCAGAAAACACCTTCTTCCTGATGATGTTCAGGCCATCGTTTCGGAGGTCATTATTCACCGTATGATTCCAGAGCATGGTGCCCTTGCCTCGCACGCAAAGACTTTTGTTAAAAATATGATTGAATCCATCCCTGTGGATTAGAGTCAATTAAAATGTTTCATCCTAAAGGAAATCGCATTTACATTCTTCCCAATAAAGATGGACTGATTTTTATTGGGATCATTATTTTATTTTTTATTATTTCTATTCTTTATGGCAACAATCTTTGCTATATCATTTTTTTTACAGTCACTTCCTTTTTTATTATGAGTCTTGTCTATACGCATTTTAATCTCACGCAAGTTGAAATAGAAATGTGCACGGCCAGCGATCAGTTTGTTGGAAAAAAGGCCGTTATCACCCTCTCTTTAAAAAATGAGTCGCCCAAAAAAAAATACAACATAAAAATGCGGGCCGAGGGAGTTTGGTCAATGCCACTGGCCATTGAAGAAAAAAGCTCAACAATCGAGTCGATTGAAATTCCCGTCCTAAAAAGAGGAATAAAAGTCATTTCGATGATACGACTCTCTACTCGTTATCCTTTTGGCTTTTTTGAATCCTGGATTTGGAAAGATGTTGATCTGAAATTTTGGGTCTATCCTCATCCTGAGGGCAATATTTCTCTTCTTTCAAATCCTACCAACACAATTGATCATTTTGACAGTAGTGATGCTCTTTTAAGTGATGACTTTAGTGGACATAAATCCTATGAAAAAGGTGATCCTATACGGCATCTTGACTGGAAGGTTTTTGCAAGAAAGGGGGGGACAAGAAGTAAAGTTTTCCGCTCGGGCGGGCATGAAAAATATCTTTTTTGCTGGGAAAACTTACCCCAACACTTAGGCCATGAAGAAAAACTTTCACAACTTACAATATGGATTTTAGAGGCCTACAAAAAATCTATCCCATTTGAATTACACTTGCCTCATTTAAGTCTCACCCATTTTGAAGAAAAAAACTTTAAGTCTGATTGCCTGAAGGCGTTGACGGAATTTAATGAAATCTCTTAAATGGAAAAAACATTTTCCTCTTATTCTCGCTTTATGGATTGTTTTTCCTTTATTCAGTGAACTTCCTCTTTGGGCCACTTGTACTTTTTTATTCATCACCATGGCCACCTTTATTCGAGACGAACTTAGAGTGAATTTACTCCCCCCTTTTTTCAAACATATTTTAACAGTAGGATCACTGGCCGCAACGCTTTTTTATTTTAAAACACTCAAAGGATATGAACCGGCCATTAACTTTTTGGCCCTGATCACGGCGCTCAAAGTTTTTGAATCAAAAAATCTTCGGGATTATAAAATACTTCTTTATTTCATGATTTTTCTTGTGATGGGAAATGCCCTTTTTTTTCAAACGGCCACCCTCTCACTTCATATCCTTATTTCTCTTTTTTTAATTTTCACTCTTTTTTTAGAGCAATCAAAAGGCCTAGGCCTTCGCTACGAATACTTTGGCTCACTTAAAACACTTCTTAAACTTTTTCTTTATACCGCCCCTTTTATTGCTTTAATTTTTCTTATTTTTCCTCGTTATGGAGGAATTTTCGGTGGCCCACAACTAAACACGACTAAAAACCTTATTGGTTTTTCAGATGAACTTGATCCCGCAAAAATTCAAGAACTTTTACAAAACGACACCCTCGTTTTTCGAGTTGAATTTCCAGAAGGACAAAATGTCCTTCCTAAAGATCTCTATTGGCGCGGTTTAATATTGAGTGCGACAAATGGACAAACGTGGAAAGCTATAACCCAAAACTTCCAAACGAGTCGATCTGAATTTCTCATAGAAAATGAAACTCAAAAAAATAAAAATACAATTAAACAAACTTTTATCCTTGAACCTAGTTACAAAGATTTTCTTTTTGCCTTAGATCTCCCCTTAGAAATTTCAAATTTTTCTCATCCAAGTTTTAGTTCAAAAAAGTTAAAGGCCCAAACATTTAAGGCCACACGTCCTATAGCGATCCGCCTCAAGTATGACGTTATCTCGCAGTTTAATTCTTATCCTTTTTATGAACTCAGTGATGAAGAAAAAAGTGAATACTTAAACTTTCCCAAAAAACTAAATCAGTCAAAAGGACAAGAACTCATTTCTTCCTTAAAAGATAGTGATGAAAATAAAACAATTCAAAATGTCTTAAATTATTTTACAACTCATTTAAGTTACACCCTTACTCCTGGATCATTTGAAGGAACAAGAAAAAATTATTTTATCGATTGGTTTCTCTTTGAAAACAAAAAAGGTTTCTGCGCTCATTTTGCCTCAAGCTTTGCCCTTCTTATGCGAATGGCCGGCATCCCCTCTCGCGTTGTTATCGGCTACCAAGGGGGAGAAATGAATCAGTATGGCAATTACATCATTGTCCGCGAAAATAATGCTCACGCTTGGACTGAAGTTTTTCTTAATAAAAAAGGCTGGATTAAAATTGATCCTACTTACAATGTGGCCCCAGAGCGAATTGACAGAGGTGAAGATCCCGCTCGCTTATTTAAGAAAAATTCTAACTCTGCTTTTTTTAAATTTTACTACAATGTCCAACTTTTTTTAGATGGCGTTGGTTTTAAGTGGAATCAATTTCTTTTAAATTATGATCTTGAATATCAAAAAGAATTTTTTCAAAAGTTTTTTCATACGAAATTCATTTGGTCTGAGGCCTTGGGATGGGCCTTCATGCTTTCCTCTCTTTTCATGTTTCTCTCCGCTTTTACCTATGGAAAACGCTTTTTTTATTCTTACAAAAAATCTCCTCAAGAAAAACTGGCCGATATTTATAAGCAATTAATGTCACGCCTTGAAAAGAAATCATGTCCCCGTTATCCGTATGAATCTCCTCTGGCCTTTTTAAAACGTCTTGAAAATGAAAATCCCTTACTTGCAGTGAAGCTTAAACCGATTTTAGAAACTTATTGCTTCTTACGATATGAAAAAAAAGAGCTCACAACGAATGATGTAAAATCATTTAAAATTTTAAGTTTAATCAATTGAGGCGCAAACAAGCTCAACATTTCCAACTCCGTCATGAATAGTTCCTTCGTACAACTTCATGCAATGATTACTTGCATCCCTTGTCGTATACGTACCTTTCTCGCCAACATAAGAAGACCAATTTCCGGAAAGAATAATATCATTAGCGCCAGTACAACAGACAGGAGTCCCTTCGAGAACACTATTTTTTTTGACTATATAAACATCGGGAATAGAATAAATGGCGGCCCAACTTGTTCCATTGCAAAATTCCATTTTTTTAGAAGTTGAATTAAAGCGCAGTTGCCCTCCGTTAGAGGCAGTGCAATTCGCTCCTGTCATCCCTACTTTAATTTCTCCTTGAACATCTAGTTTCGCCTGTGGCGCAATTGTTCCAATTCCGACGTTGCCACCCTTAGTTGACAAAGCCGTTACACCATCCGTTTTAAGTATTAAAGTACTTCCAAAATTAGGATTTCCCCCTACCGCAAACATTCCTGTATCCCCATCTCCTTCATAGGAAAAACCAACCTGAGATGCATCAGAAAATAGTGCATCTCCTTTTTTTGCTCGAACACCGCCTTCGACTTGTAATTTTGAAAGTGGGTTGGGTGTTCCTATACCGACGTTGCCGTTAACATAAAGTGCAGCACTTGAGCCATGAAGTGAAGTAAGGCCATTTACAGACAGGCCATTACTAAAAGCGAAATTTTTCCAGCCATCAGAATAAAGATATCCAAGCTGTGATCCATCTGAACGCGCTGTCTGTATAAGCGGATTGGCGGAGTCGTCAGCACCAAAATACAAAGTTTTTCCATAAGCTAACTTAATACTTCCGTTAACATCAAGTTTTTGTAATGGCGTCGTCGTTCCAATCCCGACGTTGCCACCTGAAGTCAAGCGCATGACAGGCGAACCATTGTTCGTAAATAAACCGATACCAGCTCCCGCACCGGATCTGAACTCCATTAGACTTGCACTCATGCCAATGCCGTAGGCGTTTGCAGATACACCATCGTCATACACCCGCCATTTTAAGTTGCCAGAACTACCTGCCGTATTTGTACCATAAGTTCCACCAAGCGAGACCAAGAGAGGGGCCGTAGTTGCGACTGCAGTTGTCGTTCCAAAAAGCGCATTTCCATCAACAGTAAGTGAAGCAGTAGGCGCCGACGTCCCTATCCCAACATTCCCTCCGCTATAATAAATATCTCCTGCATTTCCTCGAGACCAAATGTCACTATTAGAAGAAGACAAACTACGACAACTTGTAATTTGTTTGCTGGCATTGACCTCTACGTAAAGTTTAACTTTTTTTATAATATCGCCGGTACCCGTTTGAGCTTTTTTACGTGCAAAATGAATGATGAGATTTGTCGTATTAGTAGCGACATCAACATCTGAATCAGCATCGGAAAGAGAATACGAATTAATTTTAACACCCGAATTTCCAGTGGCCGCATTTGTCACATATCGAGGTTGTGTGTTTAGTAAAATAGAATTAACGATACCGGCTGCAGTGTTTACAGCATTTTTTAGTGAGAAGGTGGCAAGACAATTCGTGGGATTAGATAAAATGGCCACGATTTCATTTGTAATAAGCGTGGTATCAGAATCGACATTAAATTTTGTAGAATTTTGATTCATCATTTTGCTTATTTGCAAAACACCCATAGAGACTATTCCCGAAATACCCAAGGCAACCATTATTTCAACGAGAGAAAAACCTGCCTTAGTCATTTTTTTTTTCATAGAAAACATCTCCATTAAGGATTCATCATCTTATTATTCAATGTTTAAAGTCTGATCTTTTTTCTAAATCTCGTCAACTTAACTCAAGCCTCACCCGTCTCTTCACCAAAAACTCCCTCGGCAGTTGCTTCTTGCTTGCGGTATCTTCCAAGAGGTTTTTTCCATCTTCCAAAAGCGTAATAGGTAAAACTTAAAGTCATGGCCACAAAAAAACTAAGAGAAATAGCATACCAAATACCTTGGACACTCTCATAGTGAACAGAAAGAAAACGGGCCAAAGGAACGCGAACGGCCCAAAGAGAAATAAGAGAAATAAAAGTCGTAACAAGAGTATGGCCGGAACCATTAATAATTCCATTTCCTATAAACATCATCGCAAAAAAAAGATAACAAGAGCTCACGATGTGAAGATAATGGACTCCAATTTTAATGACATTTTCATCTTGAACAAAAATATGAAGTAGGCCATGGGAAAATGAAACAGCAATAAGGGAAATCACAAGTGTAATCGTTCCACTAAAAACGCAACCCCAAAGAACAATCTCATTAACTCTCTCAAATTTTTTGGCGCCGATATTTTGTCCGGCCAAAGTAGAAGCGGCCATTCCGAAACTCATGGCAGGTAAAAAAGCAATTTGATCAATGCGAGAGGCCGCCCCAAAGGCCGCTGTCGCAATCTCACCAAAGCCATTGACAAGACCTGTAACGGCCACCATTCCCATTGAAACAAGGGATTGTTGTAAGGCCGAAGGAAGGCCAATTTTTAAAGTTATCCATGTTGTTTTCAAGTCAAACCGAATTTTTCTAAGGCGTGGAGCAACGATATTCTCTTTTTTCTTAAGATAAAAAAGAAGCGCAAAGAGGGCCCCTCCTTGTGCAATAAAAGAGGCCCAGGCCGTGCCATTTAATCCAAGTTTAGGTAAGCCAAAAAGTCCAAAAATTAAAAGAGGATCTAGGGCCGTTAAAAAAATAAGGGAGGCCCCTTGAAAATAAAGTGGAGTTTTTGAGTCCCCTATCCCTTGAAGCATACTCCGTGTAAGAAAAAGTCCAAAGCCAAAAGGAAGACTTAAAAGAGTCAGACGCAGATAAGACGTGGCCAAAGGAAAAACATCATCTGGCGTATTCATCAGTTTTAAAATTGAAGGAGAAAAAATAATACCAACCCAAACAAGGAGAACGCTAATAACAGCAATGAGTACAGTCGAACTATCGACAACCTTACGAAGATTTTCAAAGCGCTGGGCCCCATAATGCTGGGCCACTAAAATATTCGTCGCAAGAGTAAGTCCGCCTCCTAAGGCCATGAGAGCAAAATGAATAGGAAAACTGACAGTCACAGCAGCAAGGGCCTGAGTTCCTAAAAACTGCCCAACCCAAATAGCATTTATGAAACTATAAGCGACTTGAAGAAAACTTCCCATCAGCATAGGAAGTGAAAATTGAATCATGAGTTTTGGAATGCTTCCAACGGTGAGATCTTTGCCTGCGCGATTTTTCATAAATGATCCGAATTTTTTTTCTCTTCTTTTCACAAAATGATATACTGATCTCTTGAAATTAAAAACACTTAATCATTATTGTTAGAAATGAACTTTTTACCACAACGTTTTAAAACAAGAGAAAAAAAAGAATGGAACAAAGTTTCGCTTCCACAGATAGGGGCGATTTTCATTTTTAGCGCCCTGACACTTTTTTTCTGCTTAACAGGCGATCATTGGTTTCCTGTTTTAGATGCTGCCAATCTCATGTTTCACGAAGCGGGACACCCTTTATTCGGAATGCTTAGCTCACAACTTTCCGTCTATGGGGGAACTATCGGGCAACTTTTCTTCCCCATTATTTGTCTTTTCAAATTTTACCAAAAAGGGAGCACCACAAGTTTGGCCTTTTCTCTTATTTGGTTTTTCGAAAACATTTTCAACATTGCTCGCTATATGCAAGATGCTCGCGCTCAAGTCCTTCCTCTTGTAGGAGGAGGCGAGCATGATTGGACGGAAATACTGAGTCGATGGAATCTTCTTCAAAAAGATAAATTAATCGCGGCAAATATCTCTAACATTACAATTGTAGGAATTTTACTTACTCTTTATTGGCTTTACCAAAAGTGGAAATCAGATCAAAAAAACGATCATTAAAAAGAAGTTGAGAAAGACCTAACACTAAATCTAATTCACATTTTTCAATCATAAGTTGGTATTGATCGCTCTTTATTTTTATCATGGCCTTTGCTTTTTCCATAGCATCAAGCAAAAACAAAGCCTCAGAAGGAGCGATTTTCATAATAAGGGCCATATCTTCTACTCTTAACAAATCTTTTCCTTCGCTCTTTAAATGTAAAAATAAAGAAAAAAGATCACGATAAAAAGATTCTACATCCTCTGGAAAAAAATAGTGACCATTTGAAGCTGGATCATTTTTTGTTTTTAGGTACTTTTCAAGATAGTTTTTTTGCTCAGAAAAACTTAAACTTAACTTGGGTAAAATTTTTCTAAACATTTTCTCTGTGAAATGAATTTTCTTTGACATTAGACGGGAAAGCATTGAAGGAGAAAGATCCAGGTATTTTGCAAAAGCACGTAAAGAATGACGGGGATTTGCTTTCTTTTTTTCTAAGTAAAGTTGATCTAATTTATGAATAATATCAAAATCACTCATGCCTCATGCCTCATGTCTCATGCCTAAAAAAAGATTCTTGCCATCCCAAAACTTATTTTTGTCACCATCGTGCTTGTTTGCACTCCTAACCCACGACACATCCCTACCTCAAATCGCCCTAGCCACTGATTCGTCACTTGTCGGCTCACACCTAAATGCCCACCAAATTCAAAAATAATATCACTTTTTTTAGCGGAGGTTGTTGTATACACAAGATAGGCCAAACCACTATCCAGTCCCCAATAATAATGCCAGAGAGTATTTAACTTGACGCTAAACTGATCGTTTGAATAAACACCTACCGAACTTAAAGACTTCACGAAAAAATTAACACCTGCCCCTGCATAAAAATAGGAATCCTTACTCGGTGTCAAACCCGGAAAAATTGTTTTTAAAAACATCGATTTTTTAGGACTGAAGGCCTTTTCTAGGCCCAATTCAAATGGCATAACACTGGCCGTCCCTGAGCTTGCCCCTGAACTTGAAGAAGACGAGGATGAGGATGAAGATGACGAGGAAGATGATGATGAAAGCGTCGAAGGATTTTGTGCGTAAGCGACATTTGTCATCCCAAGGCCCGCATTAATTTGATACGCATCAAAATTTGCCGACGCATAAGGAAGAACAAGAAAATAAGATAAAAGAAAAATTTTATATTTCATCATATAAATTTATAAAAACCAATGGGTATAAGTAAAACGAATTTTGCTACCGGTGCCTTTTATTTGACTATTTTCCTGAGTCTGCCCAGAAAAACTTAAATACTCATATTGAATTCCTATTTCTTCACGACGAAAGCGTACATTCAAATCAAAATCCACGCGAGTTGCCCCGATTTGAAGCCCTTCACTATCTGATTGACTCCAAACAGATCGCGCTAAGACTGCCCCAATATTTCCACTGAGACCATTTTTAGCGTCACTCCCTAAACGATAACGAATTTCAGGAGCGATCCAAAAAAATGAGTTTTTGACGAGGAGAATTTTTTCGCCATAAGCTTTAGAGCCTGCAAAATAAAAAGAAGAACTTTCAAGAGAGATACCAGAATCAATATTTTTAGAAAGGGAATCTTTGGCAAGGCAACCAATTGACCATTCTTTATCAACAAATCCTGAAAAACTATTAATGGCCGAAATATAATAAAACCCGAGCTTGAAACGATAATCAAGGGTAGTATCATCAATAAGATTGGCGACAGCTAAGGCCTCCAGGCCCTTCATTGAATAATTTGTTCTTGTTTTTAATGTCCAATCTGAATCGATCGTATGATATCCCCATTTAGCGGAAATATTTCCGACAACATTAATTCCAAATTTTTTAGGATCATAAAATTTAAGCTTGAGAGGTTCATTGATGCTTGACTTCGTTATCGAAGAGTTTTCTGGAAAAGATGCTGGGGGAGTAGAAACCTTTTGATTTTTTGTAGTCTCAGTAGGTGAAATAGCGGCAGGGGGAGAGGATTTCTTTTTTTTCATTGATTCTGGAAGAGGATCATAAATAAAGCGGCCACGTCCTGTTCGACTTTGAAAAGAAAAATCATCATCTTCAATGTTTGCCATTGAAGTCTCAACTTCATTATCATTTAATTTAATATTCAAAATAGGTTCACCTAAAGGCGCGACGGCTTGAGACTTTACTTTTCCAGAGACAGTCGCTGTTCGTGAGAAAGTTGGAGTTGCGCTTAAGGCTAACTCTGTTTTTTGAGACGGTGTAGAAGTGGAAGTTAAAGTAGATTTAACATCTACAACTTTAAGACTTGGTAATTCAGGAAGTCTTATCGTCTCATTTTTCCTATTTGAAGAATTTACATCAAGGACAGGAAGTGCCCCAGAATCCTTTGAGGAAAGATTTTTATTTTCCGGATTATTTATCATTTGAAGTTCATTGATGGCCTTTTGAATCAAGAGATCAGAACTTTGTATTGTCGCCTCTTTCCCCCAAATGAGTTCATATAAAGCTAGACGAAAAAAAAGTGGAACCTGCCGTGCTTCAAGACGGACATAGTGGACTTTTTTGGGTTGATTAGGTTCCAAATTTCCGTGATGAACAACTTTTATAAAATAGCGGGAGTTTACTTCACGGCCAATCACGATCGTGATCATATCGAGTTGATCTTCCCCCTTGAGTTTTTCCAAATCAACATCACCAATAACGAACTGATAGCGAAGTGAGGAGAAAAAAACTTCCATCATATGTTTTTGAAGTAAATTTTTTTGTCCTTTAAATTCAACTGGCATTTTGAAATAATCTAAGGCCATCATTTTTTGCTTTGAAGAAGGTTTTAATTTTTCGCTCTCCTTGGCCAATGAAAAATTGGAAAAAAGAAAAAGATGAAAAAGTAAAAAAAGGAGAATTCTCAACAAATACATCCCTTTGCTCGAAGAAAATTCAATATAAGACTAGGATAATCTATATCCTATGTTTATAACGAGTGAAAAAGTTTGCCGGGTGTCTTAAATACTAAATTAAAGAGATAATAAAGTCGTGTAGTGAGGAAACAAGGAAAAGCAACATGTTCACTCGGGCATTCAAAAACAAAGACAAGAAGGAGAAAGAAAAGGAAAGCACGCTTTCTAGCGAATTATCTGTAAAAAAACGTTTTGATGATTTAGAAAATTTTTTCCTCAAAAACAATAACATCGACAGCGTTCAAAGAAAAACGCCGATTTCAACTAAACTAGTAACAACATCCCTAAAATTTAAAAGCGAAGATTCGGAGCTTCCTCCTCCTCTTCCCCCGTTAATTATTATTGAGCAAAAAGATGAAGAAATCCCCCCTCCATTTATAGCTCCTTTGCTTCATGAAAAACATCAATTCCAAGAAAATTGTATTAACAAAAAAGAAGAACTTATCGTCCAAGCAAAAAACAAACACTTGCTTATACAAAGTGACGAAGAAAAATTAGCAAAGCTTTGTCAAGAAAGAGAAAAATATGCCAATGGATTAACGACTCGCCTCAAATACCTGACCCTAGAAATAGAAAACCGCCACGAAGAACTGACGAGAAAAAAAGAATATCTTTTAAAACAAGAAAATGAGTCACAAATCCTTAATGAAAAAATAAAGGCAAAACTAAGACAATTAGAAGAAGTAAAACTTGCACGCCTTAACATTGAAAGCAAGATTAGAAACGCAGAAGAGACCATACAAATGCAAACTCACAAACAAGCTGAGTTAGAAAAAACATTTGAAACACTTAAAGATGATCTTTTTTTATATGAAGAAAACCTTGATACTCAAAAAACGATTATTCGTCTCAAAGAAAATAGAATTTCGACTCTTGAAAAACAAAAAGATGAACTTATTCATTCACTCAAAAAATCACCGACAAAAAAGCAGCTCCCTAAACCAATAAACTAATGCTCACTTCTTTGACGTCAAAAAAATGATAACCCTCTTCTATGAAAACTTAGGGATTCTTAAAAAAGATACCTAGTCCTAATCGTTCTTTTTCATCACCTTTAAGATCTTTTGGGATGATCTTAATGACAACTCTACGATTGAGTCTTTGATTTTCAGCAATAGCTTTGCCGAGGCCATCGACATTGGGATAAGCCGGACGCGTATGCGCATATCCTACGGCCACAAGATTATTTGAATTAAAGCCACTTTTTTCAAACTTTCGAAGAACATAAGAGGCCCGCGCTGCTGAAAGTTCCCAATTTGAAGGAAATCTCCCGCTCTCTTGCAAAGGCATATCATCAGTATGGCCTTCAACTAAAATTGAAAAATCTTTGCCTTTCGTTTTGATGATATCAATCATCACATCAAGCGCCTGCTCAACATTAGGAGCAAGTTTTGCATCTCCCCCTTCAAACATACTGATCCCTGTGAAAACAATTTGAGTGCCATTTTCTTTAGAAACTTTTGCGAGACTATTGTTTTCAAGAGCGGCCGAAAGAAGAGTCACAAGCTGTTCCATTTGATCAGGTTTTTTTTCATCAACTTTGGAGCCACCTTCAAGAGTTCCTGTCCCTTCTTGTGACTTCGCTATTTTCGCTTCCCCTTGCTCAACTTTAATTTTCCCGGCCTCTGCGGTCACTTCTTTTTCGGGATTAAAATATTTGGCCACTTGTTCAACTTGATTTCCAAATTTTTTCGCATCAAATTCGGCCATAGAAACCAATAAAATAAAAAAGCAACAAAGAACCGTCATCATATCTGCATACGAAGTGAGCCAGGCCACTTCATCACTTTCGTGCCCACCGGCATCGACACTTAAATGTGACTCTATGTGCTCTTCTTCATAGTGCTCAAGAGAGTGCTCAAGTTCGTTTTTTTCATCAGTGCTAGATTTTTCTTTGTCCACAACTCACTTCCCTAGTGCTTTTTTCCAATCAAGGCGCTTGCCTGGCTGCAAGAAAGAGTTCAGTCTTTCTGCAACGATAATTGGACTCGTTTTAAGAAGCATGAGTCGAATACCTTCAATGATCATTCTATTTTTAAGCTCCACCTCTTTACTGGCATCCACTAAGTGTTCAGAGATCGGAAAGATCACAAGGTTTGCTAAAATAATTCCATATAAAGTGGCCGTTAAGCAAATACCCATCGCGGGGCCAACAGTTTTAAGAGCGTCCGTTCCTCCTAAATTAGAAAGAAGAACCACCATCCCAAGAGAAGTTCCCATGAGTCCAAAGGCCGGAGGATATTTGGCAATGGATTTGACTTTTCCTGCTTCTTCCATATTGTGGTAGTGCATATTTTTACAGCGTTCTTGTAAAATACTAAGAAGTTCTTTTTCACTCACAATATCATCTGAAGCTAAAACTAAAGCATCTTTTAAAAAAGGGTCTTTTGATTTATTTGAAAGCGCATCAAAGGATTCACCTTGCCTATAGTCTTCACAAATCTTCATTAACTCTTTAATTATATCTTGAAAATTGGTTCGTCTTGTTCCTAACACTCTACTTAAGAAAAATTTAAACAAAACAAAAAGTCTATCAAGCTGAAACGAAATTGCCGTTGCCGCAAATGTTCCTCCGATCACGAGAACAAAAGCAATGTGATCGATAAATATGTGATACTTGTCCGTAGACATCACAACACCACTGACTAAAACACCAATGGCCATCAAAAAACCAAGGAGCGAATAGATATTCATAATTAATCCTCAAATTCTATTTCTTATATCTCGTGTCTTTATCTAATTTTATCCCATTCCCCCAATTATAACACTGATCAAAAACTGACCACTTGCTTACAGAGAATGAGTGTTTTTGTAAGAGATTAGATATTGTATTAAGGAAGAATTTTCCCTCTCGACAAGAAAAAATAAGCTAAAATAAAATTTCAGTCTTATTTTAAATAAAGACCTGCGGTGAGTGTCATCATTAGGCCAAAGGCCCATATGAGTATAGTCGTTTGATTTTGGAAGCGTTTATCATTTTGTTCGAAGCGTTTATCAATTTGCTCAAGGCGTTTATCATTTTGTTCGAAGCGCTGACTAAAAAGCGAGTAAATTTCTTCGAAACGATTATTTACTTGATCAAATCGCTTATCAATTTGCTCAAATTGTTTGCAAAATTGCTCGGACAACTGCCCAAAACGTTTTTCAGAGTACTCCTGCATTTGCTCAAAACGCGTGTCAATTTGCTCAAAACGCGTATTAATTTTTTTAAATTCCCCTCTGAATTCTATATCCATGTGGTGAAAATGATTTGTTTGCCCTTTGATTGTTAAGACAAGCATGTCGTCATGATCAAGCGCCTGTTGGTTGATCATTTTATCTTGAACTTCAGCATTTTTTTTATCTAACCAACGATCAAAAAATTCATTACCGTGCACAGTTGTTCCCATGTTCATCTCCCTTGATTGAAAGATTGTAACATGCTCCTTGCAAAACTGTAACCGGGATCGGGTGCTGCAACTTCATGATTTTAAAAATATCTATTTTCGGGGTAGTCAATTTTTGAACCCCCTCACGTACAATTTCTGAATATTGGGTTATTTTTCATCGATAAAATTTTAAATTACAAAACTCGGAACAAAAACAAATAATACTTTTGTTCACAACGAAGAACATCATTTAAATATTTTTTACGAATTAAGATAAGCGGCCAATCCCACTCGTGTTGACTCAATAATGGTTGTGCAGAGCAAAGGAGGATTCATTGAGAGAAAAGTGTGTCTATACTAATCGCATCCACAAAAAAAAATTGATGAAATAATTAATGAATTTTACTTATAAAAACTTCTTTTACGTAGCTGCGAATAAAAAATCGAAAAACATAAACGTTTTCGCAATGAGATTTCTTTTTAAATTCTCACATTGAGAGAATCTTAAAAATTGCGCTAATCTCTATAAAAATTTATTAAAAATATCTTGTCTTTCCATGTTTCAGAAGCTACGAAAAAGAGTTGATACAATTTTTTAAAAAATATTTTTTCACTTCGAAAGTTTAGAATATTAAATTACAAAAGGTCACTCCTATGAAAATATTAACTTCAGTCTTTATTACTCTTCTTTTTTTATTTGTCTCATTGTCTCCTTCATTTGCTGAGTTTAATTCTCTCGAAAAAAAGGCGAAAGTCTTGGCCCTCATCGAAAATAATTATATTGAAGGAGAAAGTGTTGAAGTTCTCTCTGAAGAAAAACTTCCTTCAATAAAAAGTAAGGCCACCCTTATTTTAAAATCGATTGATCCAGTAGATTTTAAATCGATTGAAACTCATTTTGAGCGTTATTTACCCAGAGATAAAAATTCAAACGGAAAAACAATTATCATCATACCACCAACTGGGGGGGCCACCGCTCTTGATCGCTTAAACGCTCAGCGTTTTGCTTCGGATGGATTTACTGCTTACGTCCTAGATTCTGCAGATTTTTCAATCGATGAGCCTCTTGATTTGGGGCTTCATGATAGGGCCGCTTTAAAAATGATTTCTATCATCAAGCATATCCTTTCCTATGTAAATCCTAAAACCAATCATGACGTTGGCTTTCTTGGTAGCAGTTTAGGGGCCCTCTACTGTTCTTTGATTTTTTCAATAGATTCAAGAGTCAATACAGCTTTTTTACTTGTTCCTGGCGGTGATCTTCCAGAAATCAATGCTACCAGCAAGCTTGATAAACTTCGTTATCTTAAAAAACTCAGAACAAAATTTTATGGTTACAAGTCGGACGATGAATACATTCTCGCTCTAAGAGAAGTTAACATTATTGATCCTCTTCTCTTTGCAGAAAATCATAAAGAAACAGGTAAAAATCTTCATATCGTTTTTTCTGTTGATGATGAAACTGTGCCAACAAAAAATCAGCAAAAACTTATTTCTGCTTTTGGCCACCCTGAGATTACAGTCTACAAAAAAAATCACGTAGGAACGATTGTTCAATCTTCTCTTTTTGACTACGATAAGATGAAACATTTTTTTCATCGAAATCTTTGGCCATAATCATGAGAATGTAATATCGCCTAGGTTCTTTTCCAGAAACTTTATCAAACGCTGCGAAGTGACACGCTCATTCTCGCATCATGCGAAAATTGCAGTAACACACCCAAGATTCATAAAATTTTGTTTTTACTACAAAAACGATATTTATACCGGTAAAAAAAGTTGCTCCAATATATTTTTACCGGTATAAATATATCATAGAATCGAGAAGATTAAACATGACTTATTTAAATCGAAGTATAATTAACAGACTTCATCGCTGGAACAATTCCACAATACGTTCCCCTTTGCTATTAATTGGGCCACGACAAGTTGGAAAAACAACTCTCTTAAAAATTTTTGGAAAACAAATTGGGAAAAGATTATTTGAAATTAATTTTTGGAATGATCAAAATAAATTACTTCAAAATATTTTCAAACGTTCAAGCAATCCTCAGAATATTCTTAAGGAATTGGCCGATTATTTTGAAGTAGACTCAATTAACATAAGCGAGGATGTGTTATTTTTTGATGAAATCCAAGAGTGCCCTGAGGCCTATTCCTCCTTGAAAATATTTAAAGAGCAAATGAGGAATTTGCGTATCCTCGTCACAGGAAGTTATCTTCAACTTTTTTTAAAAAACGAAGAAATCAAAAAACTCCCTGTTGGATGTATCGATGAATTTTTTCTCTCACCGCTTTCATTCTCAGAGTTTTTAGAAAACTATGACTCAGATATTTATAAAAGATATTGTGCACTGGAACTTGATCATTTTCATGTGACACTGCCTCTTCATCAAAAGCTTTCAGAAATTCTTATCGAGTACTTTTTCACAGGTGGATTACCTGAAGTTGTTCTTCTGTATCTAAGTGGAAATAAAACCCATCAAGAAAGACTTGATGTTCGAAAAAAACAAAAAGATTTGCTTAATCAATATGTTTTGGATTTTCAAAAATATGGAAAAGGCGTTCATGTTAAAAAAATTGATCAAATTTTTCAAAGCATCCCCATACAACTAGAACGCGTAAGTGATCAATCAGTGGATAGATTTTCTTATCGTGATCTTGGTAAAAATGCAAAATATCAAACTCTCCATTGGTCATTTCAATTTTTAAAAAATGCAGGCCTTATTATACGATCATTCATTGTCAGCAAAATTGATCATCCTTTTCGAGTTCACGATCAAAAAGAAGAAAGAAATATTTTTAAATGCTTTTATTTTGATATTGGACTTTTAAATGCCGCCCTTAATTCAAGTACAAAAATTCATTTGGAAGATTGGGGTGCCTACAAAGGATATATTGCAGAAAATTTTGTGGCCATTTCTCTTTTTCAAAAATTTCAAACTGAGCTTGTGACTTTCAAAAAAAATTCAAAGGCCGATAGTGCTGAAATAGAATTTTTAATAACAGATGATGAAGGAAACACGATCCCTCTTGAAGTAAAATCATCAAAAAAGGCCATGACTTCAAAAAGTCTTGATTCATACATTTTGGATTATTCGCCAAAATTTGCCTATAAATTTGTTCCAACAATGGGCGATGAATTCAAGCAAAATCGCTATAAGTCTATTCCCCTTTACATGGTTGATCGAATCTAAATTTAATATTGATTTGAGAAAAGAATTTTTTCTCTCCTACTCTAGCGGATAAGGAACCTCATACACGCAACGAAAACCAATCGTCGTCGTCACAGGTGTCCATCCTGTCATATAAGCACCACTAACAAGAGCTCCTGAAACAGCGGCATTATAGGCCCCCCCACTAAAAATCCCCATTAAGGAACTTGAAGAAGGGGCCGTATAATAATCATTATGTAATTTCGTCGCATATCCAGACGGAACAAGCTCATCAGTCCCACAAGTGGCCCCAATTTTCGGAAGCAAAAGGCCAAGCGCCGGAGCAAAACAAAGTCCATCCGCGATGTAAGAAGAGGCCACACCGGAGACACTAATATTATCCATATCTGTATTTGTAAGAACGAGGCGTAAAGCATTATCGATAACACCAGTTTTTGAACTAATCCTATCGCTTTGCCACTCGTGAACATTTCCAACAAGATCATAAATCCCATAACGAGAAACACAATCTATATTACTTCCTGTATTTTCCGCGGCAGTACCGCTTCCATTACACTTTGTTGTACTTGTACTCGCTGTTTCGGCCGCCGCAATCTCCACATCTGTTAAAGTGGAAGGCCAACTTGCCGCCGCTAGAAATTCTTTATGACTCATCAAACGCTTTGTATAAGTAATTCCCGCAATCGTCACATTCGAAAAATTTTTGCAAGACGCTTGAGCACTGGCCTGCGAAACTTTTTGAGGCGAAACACCCATATAATTTTGAGGTAAGGCCGCCGTTCCAGAAACTTCCAAACGATCTACAAACAAATCATAACCGATATCATAAACGTGATTGGTTGATCCTGCCGCACGATAAGCACACGTAGGATGATAATTAGTCAGTGTCCCTGTCGAACTATCAAGCTCCCACACAATAGGCTCAGTCGGTCTCCAGCGTTGGCAAAAATCAATGTTGGCCATCCAACGATTCACATAGGCCATTCCAAGAGGAGGCGTAATCACGCGAATCTGAGACCAGGCCTGAGTGACTGGAGCGTAGCCTAAATTTTTACCACTGGAAGTTTTTCTCACATACGGACGAACCTTGTAATACACAACGGTGGCCTCATTAACAGGGTTATCACTTAGAGAACAAGTCGTTCCACAACTTGAGGCCATGATTTCAAAATCTGGATCGGCCGCATAAGCGTCCGCTAATTTATATTTTTTCCAAATACCATAGTTTACAATTGAATAACCTGTAGGCACTGTCATTGTTTTCCAGGCCAGGCGAATCTTAGCATCATCAATTCCCACAATAGGGCTCCCCCCTGCTACATATTTCATCACACGCCCTACGGCATAAATTTCAGTCCATGTATCAAAGCTCGCAGCGGGAGGTTCCCCTTGCCCCGTAAGAGTTAGTGTCGCTGTTTTAGAGGCCGCACCGTTAAAATAGCTAATGTTTAAAGTATCAGTCACTGTCGCACTCACATCATCTTCTGTCGGCGTGAAACTAATTTTAAGACTACAATTTGCGCCAACATTTAATGTATCTGCTCCTGAGTTAGGACAAGTTGTTCCTAAAGCAGTAATACTAAAACGTGAGCTTGCTCCCGCTCCAAAAGAATAAGCGATATTCGTTGCCGCAAAAGTCCCCACATTGGCCACAACCGCATTCGTTGATGTTATTGAATCAATCGCCTGAATTCCAAAATTAAGCTGACTAGTGACAATGCCGTCTTGTTTATTCACAATCACAGCAGGAGGAAAAGCAGAACCTTGAAGATAATTTCCGATCCCTTGATCTACACTGCCATTACAATCTTGATCATATAAAATTTTGATACGATCTGTAAAAATACCGACTGAGGGAGGTTGAAAGTAAACAGTAAAAGTCGCCGTTTCGGCCACGGCCAAACTGCTCGGACAAGGATCACCCACCGTTAAGAAAGTCGGAATCTCACAAGTAATATTACAAGCAGGACCGCCACCTTCATTTTTTATAGGAATAGAAAGCATACTGCTTGATCCTCCTGCAGCAACACTAGGTAAAATGGCAGGAGCAGCTGAGTTATACGAGTAGTACGTTGAATCGGCGTATTTTATATAGGCATAATCTCCTCCAATAACATTAAGGGGGAAATTAAAAATTTCTGTTCCTAATTCATCAGAGTAAGGAAGTGAAAAAGTCGCCGTTAAAGGCCCAGGACTAGTCGGTAAGACTCTTATCATCACATTACAAGGTTGATTGCCCGAAGCCCGAAGAACTGTATCACAAGGGTTGAGGGCCGAAAGAGTAGGATTAATTCCGGGAAAAGTACTAAGGTAGTCAAAACTAAAATAAGTCGTATCTGAAATTGAACCTGTCGTAAAATCAGCATCGCGATTTCCGGAATTTTTGATCGTCAACATTTTTTTAACATTGGCCACATAAGAAAGAGTTCCGAAATCTAAAAAAGTCAAATCAGTATCTTCTGAAAGAAAAGACTTATTCGTTGATGTACCTAAAAAGCGATAATGAAGAGTACGAGGTTCATAAGGAAAACTGGCCCCAACTTCGTAAGGAAAAGTGATATCAGCATATTCACTCGCCGCCGTTGAAGGAGCATACAAAAGAGTAATATAACAAAAATCACCAATCGGCATATCAAAAACTGTTCCCCTATCGTAGCAATCAGTTCCCGCTGTACTAGGAAGACGATAAATAGGTTTTCCCAAAAGAACAGGATCTGTAAAAGGATAAGAGGTCACTGGGGCCCCAAAATAATTATAAAAAGTCGTGGACACAACTGAAGCAAGAGGAATATTTAAATTATAAATAGGGCCTAGGCCTTTATTTTCTACCTTCAAAAGAATTTGCTTATTTTCAAAAACTTGTGAACGGGCGAAATCAAAATAAAGAAGTGAACTAGAATCAAGAGGAGTAAATGTAGCATTATTTACAAAGCCGATATAGCTAACAGGGATGTTTGACCATTCTTGATAAGTTCCGTCATCAAGATATTCAGAAGTTTGATTTAAACTTAAGAAACCAGAAGCGATACCTTCTCCCATGAGATCAAGAGTCATTGTCGCGCTTTTAACACCATCAAAATACGAAACGCTAAAAGCAGAGGCCTCGCTAAAAGTTCCAATGCTCGTTGGAACAAATTGAACTTTTATCTGACATTTACTTCCCGCGAGTCTCGTTGCAGAACAGGCCCCCTTTGAATAAAGAGCAAAAGGAGAATTGATCGTTGAATAAGTTGTCTTACTCGCATCGTACGAACCAATATTTTCTATCGACACAGTGGCCGTCTTGGTCTGCCCGGTTCCAACTTGACCAAAATCATACGAAGAAATAACAACTGAATCTTTACTAAAAATAAGATTGGCAGGATCAAGTGATGTACCAGTAAAAATAATCGTCGTTGAGCGACTGCCAATTCCACTGTCAAAATTAAAAGTTACACTCGCTGTGACTGTTCCAATCGCTTGAGACGCAGTAGGTGCGTAATCAAAATTGATATAACAGCTGTCATTAACTTCCATGGCACTGCCAATCATACAAGTTCCTGTACTCGAGGCAGAAAAAGGAGTCGAGATATCTATTGAAGTTAAAGTTGTAGAAAGAAAACCATCATTGACGAAATTAATCATTTTCGTTTTAATTTTTCCTTGCAAAGTCACATCAAAAGAAAGACTAGTCGATCCATCATCAGGCCTAAATTTCCCTCCCACTTCATCACAAACGGCCTCTAGGCTTAAAGAAAAAATAGTGGGATTTATAGGATCAATATACTCAAATTTAAGTGTGTATTTGTGTAAAACTTCAAGCGTCGCATTCGCTGGTGGAGAAAACGACACGACAACAGTACAGGTTTCAAGGCCTAAAATAGTTGTGGAACAAGTTCCTCCTACCCCAGGAAAAAATCCTCCCTTAAAACCAATATATCCAAGCTGTGATTCCAGTGTTGCTGCAGCAAAACTGGCGACAATATTTTTTGCCGTTAAGTGTCCTGTGTTTTGAATGATGATTGTTTTCTCTAAAGTTCCCCCTGGGGCAACAACTCCCATCGGACTACTATGATTGACAAAACCGAGCAGTCCTAAATCGCCTGCAACAGCGTTTAGAGTGTATGCTGTTGACGCCATAATAGCGCCATTGTTGTAACTTAAAACTAAATCTTCTTTGAAAACTCCAACATCAGTAGGAATGAAAGTCACAATAAGAGTGCAGCTTGCTCCTGGGGCCAAGCGAGAATAATTAAAACAAGTTCCTTTTGAATCATCTTTAAAACTAAAAGGACTTTGCGAAGAAAATGAACTCATCTTTAAACTTAAAACATCTCCTTGCCCTGTGTTCATGACTGTAAAAATTCCTTGAGTAGTCGTGTTCACTTCTTTTTCAAGAAAAGGATTCGTCGAACTCACAGGCGTAATAGAAAGGGACGAAAGCGGCGTCTTAATAGTGACTCCAGACTTTGTAGAAGGCACGCACCCGCTAAGAGCGAGCGCCAAAAAAAGAGAAAAAAGAAAAACATTAAAAAACTTCACTCTAGTCACATTTATTCCTTTAACCTTTTATCCCTTGTTATCCTTTAATCACTAATAGGGGCCATGCAACGAAAACCAGAAATTCGTTCAATACTTTCACTTACCGAATTATAGCGCCCATTAGGACTCCCCCAACCGGCCCCTCCCCCCGTCGCAAAAATATGTCTTTTATTATTACCAGTCAAAAAAAGACCAACAGATATTCCATCATTATTTAAGTTAATCGACGTTGAAGGAAGAATTTTATCATCACTAGCACAGCGAGTTCCTCCCGGATAACACCCTAAACGAAGACCTAGTGCTGGAGAAATATACATATCATTTTTAGGTCCAGTAATAAAAAACCAAGCATTTGCATCAAGAGTCGGCCATAAATATCCCATTGAATTTAAGGTGGAAGTTGCCGTATTTAAAACGCCAGGACTCCCCACATAACTAAAAGGCTCGTATCCCTGATCAAAATAATACCCACTTGAATTTTTAAAATCACTCAGGGAATCAAGGTCAAATAAATTTGTAAAATCTAAAGCTTCAGAAGAATTTAAGGGCGAACCTGTTGCAAAAAGATGCACGGCCTTATTTGAAAAACAGCCTTTTTGTCCATGACAACTGATCTGATTTGAAGAAAATTCTTCCATATTTCCATAAGCGTCTTGAAGACCGTAACGACTTATGCAGGCCTCTGTAGAAACCGTATTAAAAAGATCGACTGAAGACCCTGTCATCGCACGGTTATCGCCAGGATAATAATTTAGATTTGCATCGCCTGGTTCTATATTTTTAAAATCATCCCAGATGGGCGACGTTGAATTTCTCCAAAAGTGCCATAGATGTGAACTACAATCCCTATCATTAGAAGTCATATTTCCACCAGTAAGATGGGCCCGCTGTGCCGTTCCATCTTCTAATTTATAAACAGAAAAATTTCGACTTTGATTACTCGTTCCATTATCCATAAGAGGACTTGGAGCTAAAACCGCAAAGCTTTCTTTTAAACGAGGAAGACGTTTTCTAAGAGTCGATGTTTTATGTTTCACAAAAAAACTTCCACAACCAGCGGCGGCACTCACTTGTCCCATTGAAAGTGGCGGCATTTTCGCATTACTTGTCATAAATTTTTGGGCCAAGCCTAATCCTACAGGAAAAACGCTATCGCGAGGGCCAATCGGAGAAAGAGCAGGATCTGTAATCGCCCCTAGGGGGTAACCAGTACCGACATCGTGAAACATCATCCACATGGTACTGATACTACTAGGTGTTCCTACATTTAAATAACACCTGCCCCCCTCTGCCGCGTACATGACTGTGTCCGTTGGAGCGCTAAGAGTTGGGGCATTAATGAGGCCCCAAGTTGGCCTGACCGTTTCAGAAGCCGTTCCAATGTAAATGGAACTGTTATAATTCCAACTCGTCCAGAAATTACTTTCAAGATTAAAAAGACAACTGCGAGGATTACCATTATGGACACAGACATTTGTAAGATCAACATTACAACCGGCCTCAAAACGATCGACGACGGAGTGATGATCCATATCGTAATACCAATTATGATCAGAGCTATTAAAAGTAGAGGCCATTCCGTTATAAGGGCAGCGGTAGTTTGCTCCTCTATCAATAAATGCTCCTCTTCCCATATTTGTACAAATTTCTTTATTCACCATCCAACGGTGAACAAAGGCCATATTATCAGGAGGAAGAATAACCACCACAACTTCATCACCATAAAGAGGAAAGTTCGTCAGTTTTTTTCCATTTAAAACAGCTTCTACTTTATAAAAATAAATCTTCGTTTGATCGGCCGCCACAGCGGAACGATCCACTGTATAATCGGTCCATTCTGAATAATAAATATTATTTCCAGGAACATTATCCTTACTTAAAATTTTCTTAAACTTAATAAGATTCGCTCCATTAAGTGGTGATCCCCAACTTCCTGCAGAGCTATCAAGAGGAGGACGTTTACCAACTAAGCTATCGTGAAGTGACATCCAATTCATGCGATAAATATTATACCCAGTTTTCGTGGGATCACTTCCCTCATTATCTTTTAAAAGTCCAAGTGAACCTGAAAGTGAAAAATCATGCCAGGCCAATCTCACGATCCCACTGGTCGCCGTAACTGCTTCATCATCAGGATCATTAATAATGTTTCTTTCCATCGGAAAACGGTGTTTATAAAGTCCATCCACATTTCCAGGACAGCCTGAAGAACTACAATCATTACCCCAAGCATCTGTTCCATCAGGAGAAAGAAACTCAGGGATCACTGTACGAGTCGACTTAATTCTTCCATCAATTTTGGGGCCTATTGAAAAAATATCAAACCATCCAAGAGAGTAAACGGAAGGCTTACTCGTTGTACAAGTCACAAGAGAAAGATTTGAATCTCTGGAGTTGGCCTGAATCGAATAAGTCTTCACGCCGATCTGATAAGATGTTCCTGGACTAAGATCAATGAGCGACGCTAAGGTTGTCGTCACAGAGGTATCAAGCGCCACACTTAATTTAGTACAGCTTGCATCTCCAGCAAGACAAGTTGTGAAAAAAGTAGAGGCCGAAAGCGATGTTCCTTCACGGTAGTAAAGTTCATAGTGGTGAAAAGTTCCAAGAGGCGAAGGTGTTGCCCAAGAAACAGTCACTCCTGTCGGTGTGAGGTCACTGCAACTGGATTTAATTCCATTAAAACTAGGTGATGACCATTTTGGAGTCGCACAAACGACTCTTACATTTGAGTCATAACGTTTTGGCAAATAATTAACGATAACGGCCTTCGCCATATAACAGTACTCAGTTCCCGGAGTAAGATTTTCATCTGTCCAACTTAAAATTCCTTCTTCACTGCTCACTGTTTTTTTAAGCGCCGTAGAACTAGGAATGGTAGGAGGATTGGCCTTTAAGGCCGGATCAATCGAATAGATTTCAATCGCCTCCCAATACCCAGCACTTGAATCAGGGTTTGACCAATTTAAAGAAACAGAGGTGATCCCTGCTTCTCCAAGAGGAAGTGTCGCTGCCACTAGGCCTGCGAAAACGGCCACATCAGGAGAAGTTTGAATCGCCATATAAGCAGTATGACCTGCATAAGAAATGCAATCAAGTTGTCCTGTTCCTACATTTAAAACGCCTTTACAAGCAACAACGCCCACATAATAAAGTGAATTCGCTTCAAGATTTGTAAGCGTCGTACTTGTTAAATTAATATCGGAAAGAATTGTCGTTGTGATATCGGCATCTGCTTCGGCAAGACCAGGTGTAAAACCGGCCATCGGTTTTTTTGTGGAGTAAACACGGTAATGATCATAAGGGCCAGAACCTGCATCCCACACAACATTAATTTGAGAAAATCCATATTGCCCGGCCACAATTCCTGAACTGGCGACATCAACACCCGCAAACACAATAGGCGATGTCGCATTTAAAGTTGATTTCGTTTTTATTTGGATATTTAAATCCTCTCTTATATTGGCACTATCATAGGCACGAATAGCGATATAATACTTCGTCGCACTTTGTAGTCCTGCAATCGTCACCGATGTTTGTGTGGGATCAGTCACTGAAGGAAGATAATAATCTTTTGCTGTTATTTTATTTTTGACTTCTGTTTCTGAAGTTCCGACATAAATACGATAACCCGCTATCGCATAAGGATTTCCATTCACTGGATCTTCAATCGTCGGAATTTCTCCAGGAGTCGCGGCGATCCAAGTTAATTTTAAAGAATTTGTTCCTGCAACCCCGGGCACATTCTCGACAGTATTCACACCATTGAAGGTAGGATAAACTAAAGTTGTCATCGTAAGAGTCAACATAACGGTATTGTAATCTTCCACAAGATCAACTTGGTCGTACGCTTTTAATTGAAAACTATAAGTGGTCCCTTTGGTAAGGCCTGAAACAATAAGATAACAAAGCCCTAGTTCATCTTCAATAAGATCACTTCCAAGCACGGAGGCGGCCACGGCCGTATCACCATCTTTGTAGGCCCTATAAGAAAAATTTCCACTGCCTCCACTGGCCTTTTTAAAAGAAAGACGAACCCTATCGTGGCCCATCACCTCACCCGTAATAATTCCTCCAAAACTAATTTTTGAAGTGTCATAGACAACTGAATTATTAAGTTCTTTGACTTTTTCAATCGTTCCCACACAGGAAACAAGAAAAAAAAGACAAAGGAATTTTAGTAAAGTTCTCATTGGTTCACTCCTTCATCGATAGGAAAGATGCAACGAGGATTTCCTCCTACAGGCATACTCACGCCCGTAGGATCTCCCATCATATTCGTTTGATAAAGGAACCCTCCACTTCCATAAGTTCCCCCCAAGTGCCAATTTAAAAGATTCTTCCCTCCATTCCACACTAAATTTAGTCCTTTCGTGAAGGCAAATCCAGAAATCGCGGCCGTTCCCACTGTTGTTTTTGAACTAATGCGAGTGTCATCTGTGGCATTATTCATACAAGTAGAATTCGCACAATCAAGTCCAATGCCCATAATCGGATTAAAATAAGTTGGAGTCCCCATGAAATTAGAAACAGTAATTCCTGTGACTGTGTTACCGGAGTAACCTGTTAACGGTGTATAATCAAGATTTGAAAAAGAATCGGTAGAAGGGCCAACCTTAAAATACTCCTCATTGCCATTTTTCCAATCAAGGCGCGAGTCAGGATCAAGAGGGGTAAAATCGACAGCAAGATTCCAATCTGTCGTTAAATGAAGGGCCTTAAAAAAACTCATCCCGTAGGCCGAAGGATTTATTGCATTAAAACTCATTTGATCTGACGACATCTCATTAACATTGCCATAGAAATCATTTAATCCAAAACGACTTTCACAAGCTTCTGAAGAAGTCGTATTATTGATATCGTTTCTACTTCCCGTGATTCCAATGCGCCCCCCTCCCCATGATCCTCCACCATTATAAGCAGGCCAGTTGTTGTAATTAAGATAATTAGGATAAGTAAAAGGAAATAAAGTGACGTAGCGATTATAATTGCAAGAACGATTTTTTCCTGAAGCTGCACTATAAAGTGCTGCTGTGGTAAGCTTCTCTGCATTTTGAAGAGTCATGTAAGGAGAATAACTTCCAAGAGGGATAAGCTCCTTTCTTCTTCCTAAACGACCAACAACAGATGCTGAACGATGATTAATACTAAAAGCACGGCAGAGATGATAAGATGAATATTGACTGAGATTTAAAGGACGCAATCGAGCAGCATTACTTCTAAAGAGTTTTCCATAATCAAGGCCATTAGGGTAAGAAGCAGAAAGAGGAGGCAGGCTGCAGTTAATGCCACTTTGAGTGTCGCATGAAAATCCTGAAGATGTACTTACCCATCCTGTTGACTTTTTAAACCAACACATACCATTTCCTTCATCGTTATTTATATTGGCGTAAACACTCCCCGTAGGTGCATCAACAGCTAAATTGGTTGGATAGCCTTGGCCCACACAGTCAGGCTTTCCAGAATGCGAACCAGCTCCTGAGCAGGCCCCTCTCGTAAAATTGCAACTTCCTTCAAAGCGGTCTGCAATCAGATGTTTTTTTATGTCATAATAATAAAGGTTATCACTTGTATCTTTTGTTGAACCCAGTCCATTATAAAGGCAGCGATAATTTTTTGCCCTATTATAATCTTTTAAAATAAGTTCACACATCTGACGGTTCATGATCCAACGATGAGCAAAAGCTTGATTGTCAGGAGGAAGAACCACACGAATAAATTCATCGCCCACTTTTAAACTTGAATCAGCTTCAAAATGATAAGGCATGCGATTGCCTTTCATCACGGCCTCAATTTTATACCAATAAAGTTTTGTCTGATTTGTCGCTAGAGCACTACGAGAAACAGTATAATCAATCCACTCCCCTAGACGTTTTTGTTTCGTTAAAACGTTTGAGCCAGTCGGCGAAGTTGCATAGACATTTTTAAGTTTAGGAATAATTAATTTTGCTCCACTAATAAGCGTCCAACTATCGTTGACCCCAGGAGGAATAACAGCATGAAGACCTTCGTTATAATCCATACGATAAACTCGATAACCGACGGTATTATTTCCATCTGAATCCACAAGATCTTTATAATCGTAAAGAGTTTTTCCTCCCGTATCAGAAATTGTCATATCTTCCCAATCAAGACGAATAATCCCATTTTCACTTGAATTAGTACTCTGGCAGTCATCGGTATCAAAGACGCATTCTTTAGCGTAACGATTGTAGTAAGTTCCATCAATCGGCATCTCAGGCGCAGTAGGATCAGTCACAACATGCCCATAAGTATCATAACCATCTGGAGCAATTTTTTCTCTAAGTACAGTACGCTCTGTCTGTACAGTTCCATCAATTTTAGGGCCTATTGAATAAAGATCAAACCAACCATTAAAAGTAATTGAGGGCGTTTTTGTCGTGCAACTAATAATGATCGTATTTGAATCTCTTTCATATTTTCCACTTGTCGAATTATAAAAAGTTGTCTTCAGTCCAATCTTATAATTTGTGCTAGGAACGAGGCCAGATACCACTGTAGAGCTTGCTGTTTTTAAAGCTTGTGAAATTGAATAATCACTAGGCGTCCCCCCAATATCGAAGACATCATAGGCCGTTTTAAAAAAACTTTCTCCCGTCGTAGGCGATGTTCCTGAATCTCGTAAATACACTTCGTAGTAATTAAAAGTTCCCTTCGTAGGACTAGACCAATTTATTTTCATTGTCGTCGGAGTCTCCGAATAACAACTCACGACGCCAGAAAAATCAGGAACAACTCGGCCTACTTTTTGAGAGGCCACTCCTGTATTTGATGAATAAACGAGTCCATCAGCTTCTCTTGGATCTGTTAAAACGGCCTTCACAATAAAATAATAAGTTTGTCCGTCGGTGAGGCCTTTGATTTGAGTTTGTGTTGTTGTTGAAGGATCAGTCACCCAACCAGGAATCGTAGGGAAAGCATCATCATATTCTTCAAGCCAATTGCTACTGACAATTGTCCCTGCGAGATCCGTTTTATAAATGCGAATCCCATTTGAATCATCATAATAACCTTCTAACTTACTGGGAAGTTCGTAATCAATAGTCAGAGTGTTTACGGCCTCAGGGCCATCGGGCACAGTGAGAATCGGAACAAAGCCACTTCTAAATTGGGCCACCGCGGGAATCGTAAAAACTTCCTTCACATTTTTAAAGGCACTATCAGAAAAAGCGGTGCAAGCTGCATTTAAGCAAGCTCCAATGGCCACATAATAAGATGTCGTCGGATTAAGCCCCACAAGATTAAGACTCGTTGGGTTTGGGTTACTATCATTAAGAATAATTTCTGCAACCTTATAAAGCGCGAGATCGCCACCTTGAATAGAAAATCCTGTTGCAAGATAAATGGGATTAGTGGACATAAGAGCAATGTAACGATCAAAAGAACCAGAAGCAGGAAGCCAACTAAGATCAATTCTATTATAACCAAGGTTCGTTAAAGGAGCAGTTGCGGCCGTAAGTCCATTAAAAGAAATAGGCACAGTAGAATTTGTATTGGCACATAAGGTTTCAATATTCGCTTCTTCTAAGGAAGGAATAGACTCATTTCCCTGTAAGCGCGCACTCTCACGCAATACCTTGAGCCCACTGTTAAAGATTTTATTTCATAAGAAGTCGGTATAACTCCTGTTATTGGATCTTTTCCAACAACGGCCACGGCCTGAAGATTGGCCTCACTTGTTCCAACGTAGATACGATAGCCCCCAATTTCATTTGGGTCGCCTCCCCCAGGCTCATTAATCGTATCACCAGGAATTGCTTCATTCCAGACAGCACGAAGAGTTGTTTCTCCTGCTACCCCTGCAACAGGCGCCAAAGTGCTAATCCCAGGAAAAAGAGGCACAGGATTGGCGAGTGTTGTTGCATAAACGGGGAAAGAATTAGGGTCTTCAGCGCGTTTGCCGATATCATAAGCTTTCACAATAAACGAATAAGTTGTGAGACGATTTAACCCCGAACTTGTCATGTGAAGAAAACCTGCGCTGTTGGCCTCAGCAGTCGAACCCACAAGTGTCTTTGAAGGAGTGCTCGAACCATTCACGTAGGTCCGATAAATAAAACCATTTCCAGATCCTCCTGATGCGGCCTTAAAATAAACTTCCATTTTATCGTGACTGATAGGTGTCGCATAACTAGCACCATCGAAAACGATGCCTAAAGAAGTACTGTCTTTGGTTGTTTCACTTTGCTCTTTGGCCTGATCAATAGTCCCTACGCAAGACACGACAAAGGAGATCAACAAGAGTTGAGTTAAAACTTTGAAGTATTTATAAAAATAATCAATGTTTCCCATAGAGACTCCTTACAGACGCGCCAGTTAACTTTACTATCCTCTCACGCTTTCAATAAATTCGATCGCCGCTCTTAAAAAAGTGTTTCGCAACATCTTAACTCCTGTTTTTACGTCCTACACACTTCTTGTTTTCTCTCAATATAAAAAGTTTTCTTATTTTTTTTGCCACAAAATCATGCCGCTAAGACCTGAGTATTGTCTCCAATCAGCGTCTTTAAATTATCCGCCCAATCGAGTGCCTGAGGCTTAAGCTTTTCCATATAATCAGTGTCATTGCGAATAATTTTTCTTGTGTCTTTTACAAAACGTTTCCACATTTCATCTTTCATCTCTAAAGCTTTATCAGCGAGCGCTTTGTTTTTTTCAATTTTTTCTAAGTCAAACTCGAGTAAATCTCTCGCTTTTGTGCCCAGATTGGCCCAAAGATTAATGTATTTTTCTTTTTTACTTTCATCAAGGGCGAATAAAAACTGCGCCCTATCATTGGCCGAAAAATTTCTTAAAGAAATTTTTAAAAGATCATCAGGAAGCCCATCAAAAAGATCATAGGGGTAATTTTCAAGAATGACTTTTACAAGGGCGTCGCCCTCTACCATTTGTGAGTATGATAAATAAAGAAGGCGCTCTCTTTCTGGAGGCGCCACTTTAATAAGTTCGAACATTTTTTCTGCAAAAGGTGAGCGCTTCGGATCTTTTTTATATTTTAAGATATAATTTTTAAAATCAGGAAGGCCTCTTTTGACATGCTCTTCACTTAAGGCCAGGCCGGCTTTCATCACTTGCAAAGAAAGAGTTTCATCAAGCTCACTTAAAATTTTCGAAATAAGATTTGAATCTATTATATTAAAAAGCATGGCACCCTTTTTTGTATCTTTAAGACATATCTCCGTTAATTCCTGAAGCGATAAACCAGATATTAAATCGGCCAAACCCGAATCACTCACAATAGGAGGAACAATAAGATTTTCTGCAATTTGTTTTGAAATAAAAGCGGCGGCCATATGAAATTCTTCAGGCCTAAGTTCTAAGTCTAAACTTTTTTTCCACTCTCTTCTGTCCTCGACAGAAAGGTGCTCAAAAAGAGAGATCATATCATCGTTTTGTAAAAAATGAGCAAGGGCAATTAGGGCGTGCGAAGCAATGGGTGTTTTGGCATTTATCCATTTTTTTATAAGTAAAATAGAACTGGAAATATCTTTTTTAAGAAGAATTTCAAATTTTTGAAGGCCACTAAGTCCTTCCACGGGCCCTTCAGCGCCAGCACCCTTTGCTCCTGCGCCACTTCCTGCAACAGTCTGCTCAACTTTTTCGGCCTTCTCCTCTTTTTTTCCATTCCCACGATTACTTAAGGCCGCGATCAATCCTTCAACTTGTTCTTTTAGAAGTTTACTTAAATGTCTAAAAAGAAAAATGGCGACCCCACCTGCCAAGATAACGGCCAAAACAAGAGCAATCACATTGCTAAATTTCCCCAGAACTTCTAACAAATCCTTTTTTTTCTCAGGCGCCATTGGCGGTTTTTGTATAGGGAAAACTTTCATTTCTTTGATATTTAAAGTAGGAACGATTTTTCCTGTATCAAAATTTAAAGAGCGAATTAAAGTTTCTGCACTTTCTTTTTGCTCAGGCGATAAATTATCTTCAAGATAAACATCAATCACAACGGTTTTTAAGTATTTAAAAAAATCATAATGCTCGGCCAGTTTAGCATAAGAAGTGGCAGCATCAATCACTCCAGGAGCTTGAGCTTGTTGAGAGGTAGGGGCTTCTTCATCGCCAAATATTGGAGCCGCAATTCCCATTTTAGAAAAAACAATAAAATCCTCAGGAGGAGTTTCTTCCATCTTTATATCAGTCAATTTAATTTTTTTCTTTTGAACTTTTTCTGCCTCCGGCGGTGTCGGTGCTTGAGGAGAAATAAAACTTGGAACTTCTTGAAGATCAATTTTGACATTTAAAATTGATTTTTTTTCAGGCAGAATAATAAAAAGAGCTTCCTCAATTTGCTTGGTAATTTTATCTTTGAGTTGAATTTTTTGCCATTCAATCGAATTATTCGGGTTAAATCCAGATACTCCCTCGCCATAAACAGAGAAAGAAAAAAGAGATAAAAGCAGAATAAAAAAATGAATAAAAATCCTTTTTTTCATTTTCCCACATCCGGTTTTCTAGGTTGCTCGACGAGCGTTTTTTCAAGATAGAGCTTCATCTTATAAGCATCTAAATTTTTAGGATTATGAATAAACGCTAACGAATAAGCATCCAATGCTTTTTTCGTATCCTTTTTAAGGTAATAAATATTGCCTTGCATTTCAAAAATCAAAGACACTTTTGAAAATTTCTTTTCGAGGTTTTTTAATTTTTCAAGTCCCTCATCATATTTACTCACACGAACTAAACGCTGGGCCTCTAAAATTTCAGTGGCCACTTCCTCTATCGCCGTATTCATTTCATAATCATTTTTAACATCAAGACGTGCATTAACAGTAAGATCTGCTGAACTAAAATCAGAAACAATCACTCGAAATGGTTTGTAATCATCTTTTCTAATTTCAATCATAAAAACTTCTGCTGAAGTAAAGTTTTTAATCACCTCATCAAAGGAGATTGTAAGAGGCGTAACCCCAATTTTTTTATAATCAAAATCGACAAGAGACTTCACATAAATATCGCTGCCTTCTGGGTAAGAAATGATCTTTAGTTCCTTTGCCCAAACAGGCGTAAAAATCATATTTCCTGTCGAAAAAATGATCATTAAAAAAGAAAAATAAATGGCCAATCTAAACATAATCGCTCCATGCTATTCTCTTTATCGACCAAAGCAGTTTTTATCTTTAGAAAAATATGCGGAAAAAATATTTTCAAAAGTACTTATATGGATTAGTAACGCATTTGACAGAATTACTCTGGTTTTATTAAACATGCCCATAATGCTGGGCAATTGAAAATATAAAAATATCTAAAGTGCTTTCCCTAGTGCTTGAAATCTCGGACAAAAATGTTTCTTGAATGTGAAGCAGAAAAAAAAGAAAAAAAGTAAAGTACAATGGTTAAAACGACGAAAAGTATTCGAAATACGAATTGCGTCTTTTCTCAAATTTTAGATGAGGTAGATGTAAAGGAGATGTTTATGAATGAGATCAAATCAGTTTTTTTTATGACCGTTGTTTTTATTTTCATAAATTCATTTATTTTTCAAAATTTAACATTCGCTCAAAGTGATTTTACTGGTTACGACGTTTTCGTTATTGCAGGGCAATCCAATGCCGTCGGAGTTGGGACAGGGCCGTACACTGATGACATTAAATCAAGATCGCTTGATAAAAAAATTTTTCAAATAGGTCGAATTGGAGCGCAAAACTTAAAAATTATTCCGGCCACAGATGTTTTACAACACTTCGGTTATGCAAAAAATAAAACGCAAATTGGGTTCGGTATGGCCTTTGCCCGCCGATACGCTCAAGTTATGGACAGTGATCGCAAAGTACTTCTTGTCCCCGCAGCGATGGGAGGAACTTCCATCCTTCAATGGTTAGGAGAATTGCCTTTAAAATCAACTAAAACTGATAGTTTAGTGAAGGATCTCAAAAGACGTTTATCTGCTGCAATGACTGCAACGACCTCGAGTGGAAATCCTCTTAAAAATAAATTTAAGGGTTTGCTTTGGATGCAAGGTGAGGCCGATATTACAAAAACAGTTTTAAGAAAAGATCACATGAATGAGATTTTGTATATTCAAAAACTAGAGAATCTTATAGCGCAAATTTTAAACGACTACCCCACTGAAAAAGTTTCCGTTATCGTGGGAGAACCAAGTCCAGAGTGGGTTTCTATCGGTGGCCGAATCGATCTAAAACCAACGAAGTTACTTTTTAGAAAAAATGTCATGGACTGGGTTAATGCTTTGGATACTCGTGCTTTTGTTTTTTCAGATGGCCTCACCTCTAACCCCGAGGGAATTGGTGGCGGAAGCGTTCATTATGATGCAACATCGCAGATCAAATTAGGACAACTTTTTTATAACAAATATTTAGAAACCATCAAAATCCCCATTACTTCGGAGTTGATTTATAGTCCAAAACTACCAAGCAATATTGCTGACCCAAATAGGCCTTTAGTAAAAGTAAGTAATCCTGCGAGAGTCACTCATGAGGTCCTTCTTCCTGATGCCTCTAATCCTACAAAAAGAGTGGCCATAGGCTTTTCCGATACGGGAGGAGGTTACATTAATTCTGCTATTCCAACGGGGTTTAATTCAACTATTGATAATAAAAATTTTGCAATATCTGATTATGGCAAAGGCTGGCAAGGGTCCATACGCGATGAAGTTCATGGCCGAGTCTATAATCCAACCCAAGCGGGTTATTCAGATAGAACGGGGGCACTGGCAAAACTTGAAGTTTTAGATCCAAGAACCCTTTTAGTAAAACAACAAGCAATGACTCTTTGGAATGGTGACGGAAGATTTGATTTCATAGAACACAAAGATGATGGCGTGATTCACCATGCGCCCTATGGTAGCGAGATGAGAGATGTTGACTACCTTGATGAATCAGAAAAAACTGTCAATGATGAAGAAGGATCTGAGTTTGATTTCTCCTCTTATAATCGATCTGTTGCAGGTATCTTTTCTATTCCTTCTTTAATGCACGTTGAATATGCTGGCTATGTAAGAGATCCTTCAACGATTAATCAATTTTTAAACCCTTTAGCAAAAAAAGACGATAATAAACCCGTCTATAATTCTTCTTATTTAATGAAAGATATTTCACCACTCATTGATGGAAATCAAGCAACAACAAGTACAGATTTAAGTAATATTAAAATGGAAATAATGGGAGTCCGTGTGACGAATAATTTTCATTACGCCCATTTTTATACAAATGAAGGTACATGGGTCACCGAAAATTATTCTGAGATCAATTCTAGACAAAATCTTCGTCGTTGCAATATCCCTTTAAAAAATGCGCTCCCTCCTTTTATTAACAGTGATTCAAGCAAAACAACACGAAATAACGAAAATGATTGTGATCTTAAATATGAAGTTTTAATTTTAAGTACGAGCATAAATCCTCGAACAGGTTTTGCCGTTGGGCTTTATGTTCCTAAAAATGATGACGAGAATAAAAATCAAATCCTTGTTGCCGATATTTCAAGAGGAAAGGTTGCAAGAACGGAAGACAGAAGAATTGATTTTCTCCTTACGATGGATTACCAAACGCCAAGGGGGGGATTTTTTTCAATGCGCGCTCGTCAAACCATAGCTGGACTATTGTCTCCTTTGGGAATTGGCCAACAATTTAATGACAAACGGAGATATTCAGAGTTTATAAGAAATAAAAGCTATATCCTTTTTGGAACTCCTCAAGAAATTATTGAAGCGATAGAGCGCACAAAACCATTACAAAACTAGTCTCTCTTCAAATTTTAAAATATTTCCGAGCAAAAAAATCAGGTTTTTCAAGCAAAACTCGGAGTTGAATAATTTAAAAAAGCGTTTTATTCTTTTGGTGTAAAACGACAATGTCTTCAATTTAAGGATAACTAAAGATGAGAATAGTTCTTTTTCATGATGTAACTTCTGATATTGGTGAGATTTTAAAACTTCACCTAAAAACAAAAGGCCTTGTTTGTGTACAAAGCACGAATGCCGACCAAATCGATCAAGCAGGAAAACAAAATGGCAAAGTCGTCGTCATTTTTACGGCCAACAAAATCCCTTATCACTTTTTAAAAAATAACAAGTGGCCATTTAAAACAATGTTTGTGCTATACTTAGAAAAGATTCCTGCTTTAGATGCTGAAACAAAAAAGAAAATCAGCGAAGTAGATCTCAAGCTCTACGATGAACCCAAAATGCTAAAACTCGGTGATGATGTGAGCAGTTTTTTTTGTTAGGAGAGAAAAAAGATGATTTTTAAACTTAAAGATGAAATCAGAACTAAAAAATTTATAGTAGTTGATGATTATGAAAGTATGAGAGTCATGTTAGGCGAGGATCTTAAACATCTTGGCGTTGACAATATTACTTTTGCAACCTCAGGGAATGAGGCCTGGAGTTTTATTAAAAAAAACTTAGGAACACCTAATGCTTTTGAAATTGTCATTACTGATTTCGTTATGGAAAATGGAACAGGACTTGAACTCGTTAAAACAATCAGGGCGACCCCAGAATTAAAAACACTTCCCATTTTAATGGTAACTTCTGAGTCGGAAGCCACTCGTGTTATTGAGTGTATTAATGCCGGGATCAGTAACTACATCGTGAAACCATGGAAGATCGATGATCTTGCTAAAAAAATTACTGATTCTTGTACACATAAAGCAAAATAAAAAAATTGAAGAAGCTAGTTACGGACGAAGAATGATATTTTCTTCTTGAAGAGAAAAAATCTCCATTTTTTCATTTTGACAAACGACATAGCGAACTTTCCCAGGAAAACGGGATTTACTTGTCTCAAGAAAAACTAAAGGGTAATCATTCTGAAAATCGCAGAGCATTTGAAAACGCATCCGGACATTGGCAGCATCAAAAGAATCGACAAAATTATAAATACTTTTGGAATTTAATGAAATGAAGTTGCCACTTTTAATGAAACGCCCCAATTCATCAAGTGAAACGAGGGCCCCCGTACTTGCATACGTTGTTCCCATTTCCAAAAAAAGTTTCCTTAAATACAGATCGGTTCCTACACAATTATGACAATAATTTTCAACGACACGACATTCAGTTTCATTATTACAAATTGTTCGACAAAGAGAGGCCTCTGCTTTTTCGCAACGAAAAATGTGTTCATACTCGTAGCTCGGTGTCCAATGCGAATCAAGGCCAGTCAGCGCAAAGACTGAAAAAGAAAATGAAAAAAAATAAAGACAAAGAAAACTAATGAATTTCACTTGGAATTGTTTCCTTTTTTATTTTACAAATATCTTTAAGATTAACTTGAGAAGCATCAATTTTTCCGCGACAAGAAAGATTCACAAAACGTCTTATATCCTTCACCTCAATTTCTTTTTGACATTGGGCCAATTTTACTTTTGCTTTATCACCCTTCAAATTAATTGTTTCAATACTTCCCCCGTAACCTTCCTCAAAAAAATCAGCAAGCGCCTGTTCACAAAGATTTTCCAAACAAGGCCTAGCTTTTTTTAAATCTCTCACACACTTTTTGGGAATTTCTCCGTAGCGTCTGTAGGTTTCAAGAACATAATTAGGATTCACCGTATACTGATGCGGGATATTTACGGGAGCACGAAGATCTTTAAAAAATAAAAGACTCCCTCTTAAAAGATAAAAAACAGACTGAACGGCCGGTAGTGGTATCGGTAGTGTGGCATTAGGATCAAAAAGCATTTTGGCAAAATTCAAAGAGCAGCTCACGCAAGCTGAAATCTTTTTCTTCGGATTTACCTCAATATCACTGCCATTACTTACAACAGCGCCACTAGAAGTATTATTTCGACAGGCCTCAACCGTAAGACCCGTAAAGTAAACTCTCGTTGGGAGATTACCAGGCGTCTGATTAGAAACAAACACGGAACAAGGAACCCCTAACCACTTGCCAAAATCCGCTCCAAAAGTGGCCATGACTCGCGAAGAATCAAATTTAGGGTCTAGCTTCATCATTCCCTTCTCAAGCATCTTATTAAACGAAATAACTGATTTAGGAGCAAGGCCTACAGAAAGATAAAAAGGCGTAGGATTTACCATACTGATTCCTGCCGCGGCCACATTCGAGGTCAAATCAAAAAAAGCTTTCTTCGTTTGCCACCAAGGATCATAAACTTGACAGGCCACACGTTCAGCGTAGGGATTGGCGAGATCTAGCGTTTGAATGTTTTGTGATTTCGGAAAATAAAGTTCCTTATATTGGGCCACAGAATAAAGATTAATAAGCGACTCTAAAACTTTACGGGAACAATCAATACCGTCCCAACAAATCACTTGATCCGACGAATTCGTTGTTGAAAAAAAGCGATAAGCAAGAAGAGGCTTTCCTGTGACTTCAAGCGTGGCAGTATCTGACGCCGTGACTTGCCCCTTATGAATGGCTTCTTTATACCAAGGAGAAAAAAGCCCCTTTTCCATTTCAAAATCATTAGGCCAAAGACTGGGGGCTTCTAGTTCTTTACAAAAAGTCCTTACTTCAACAAAAAGGTTTTCATAATAATTATAAAATTGATTCAAATCATAATCAGTGAAGCGCTCAAAAAGAGGGTCAAGCGTTTTTAAATCTTTCAGTAAAGTTAAATCTTTTCTTAAAAAACTTAAAATTTCATCCGAGGCCACAAAACTTTCAGAACAAAGAGCGTAAAATTGTTTTAGCTTTAATTCTTCAGGCGTCCGATTCCCTAGCTTATAAGGAATCTGATGGGCCCCCTTTTTTATTTCTCTGAGATCATTCATGATTTGATTTTTCGATAAATTTTTCAAAATCAAATTCATGAGCGTAAGAGCACGAACAAGACGGCCTTTAACAAGCCCTCGACTTTTTCGAATATTTTCTCGAAAATTTTTCATCCATTCATCCATGGATGAAAATTTATTCAAATCAAGTCCATCGTTATTGACGGGAACATCGGGATTTTTTACAAGATCACTTGTGGCCCCTTGCGGAAGATAAAGTAAATTATCAACAGCTGAATCATTTCGCGAGTAATCTTTCTGAGCAAAATACCGTAGCGTTTGCTCATTTAAAAACTGCGTATCACAAGCCGGCTTCACAAGACTTTGACAACCATTTGAAAAAAACACGACTGAATCTTCAAGATGCACACTTTTAAAATAATTTTGAAAGGGATAAGTAAAGCTTGCTATTTCTGGAGCATTTCTCCATGCCCACGAAAAATAAAGTTTTAAAGAATGATAAAAATCAAATCCAACTTTATCCCACTCAAGGTTTTCTAGGCCTTGCAAATCCAGTTGATAAGAAGAAAATTCAATACTTTTTTGAGCGTCCATATCATCACAAGAGGACAAAAGATTTTTTTGATCAATCATCGCATCCGCAATTTTCATCAGACTAACTTTATCTGGAACAACAGCGTCTAAGTGAGATTCAAGTGGAGAATGTTTTTTTAAATAATAACAACTATAGTTAGGAATTTTCCCTTTGACTGAAATAAAATTCCGGGCCTCAAAATTATCAACTTCTTCCCAATGAATTTGAGCTTTGTCTTTACCTTTAGGGTAATTCCAAAGTGAAGAAAGATAAGTATCCAAGTCACTACAATACTCATCGAGACGACACGATTTAACAATGCGACGGTAATTTTCAGTAGAAGAAGAATCCTCGGGCACAGAATCATTTGCCGTTAAGTCAGAAGGCAAAATGGGCAACTCCCCTCGAAGCATTTTTTTTGAGATATAATCAATCAATTTTAAAACACTATAGCGAAAACGCTCGACGGCCTGTCGACTCATGAGGTTTTGATCCTGCCCCGTTGCAAGAGCTAAACGATAAGCGCCCTTTGCCAAATTTAATGAATCAACAAGAACATAAAAGGAACTGGTAGGCCTTTGAGAATCAAGAGCACAACGCGCCTTATTCGTAAAACGAAGAGCATTCAGTTTTAGATAGGGAGTTTGAATATCACTTTTTTTCCACTGGGCATTTTCAAAATAATTAAAGATCGACTTATCCTCGACAATTTCTTCCTCATTACTTCCTAAAATTTCAGAAGGGAGCGTTTCTGCTTTTACAGCAACGCTCACATTCAAAAGAAATAAAAGGAGGAAGAAAGTTTTTGTCATGGTTTCCCTGAGGTGCAACTAGAAGCTTGCTTCATAATTGTTGAATAAAACATAATCATGGCTTCGTCAGCAGGAGTAAAACCCCTCTGAGGAGTTCCATCTTCGTTGATAAGATTGTAAAGAAAAGTATTCATCGATATATAGAGAGATTCTGGAACTTTTATTTTCTGAGTACATTTCCCAATTGAATAACGGGCCACTAAACCAATATAAGGCCGTACTGTATTTGATGCCGTATTATTCGTAGGAACAACAATAATAGAGCCACTTCCTCCACTAGTGCTACCCGAACCACCATTGGCGCTTTCACCTACAGAAAACTCAAGGGAAAAATCGTGGTGGCGTGTCGTCTGAGCAAAAAGAGTGCAAAGACTTTTGTGACAATTCACCATCGCCGCTTCGTGAATTTTAAGCTGAATATATTCGTCTGTGTAACGGACATATTCAAATTCTTTGCTTCCCCCGCCAAGGGTTTCATTTAAATCATCGGCAAAGGCGTGAAGCGCCAAAAGAACAAAAGCTAGAGCAGATAAAATTCTAACCATAAAAATTTTCCTTCTAAAAAAAATATAACTTAATTATAAAACTCATTATTTATTCACAAATATATTCTGGTTGCTCAAAAATTGTTTTCGTATAGGGGGTCAGTAAGTCAGATTTTCTCGTAATTTGTAGATCCATAATAGAGTAATCAGGCATTAACTTAAACGTTGCTATAAACTTTACCGATGTCCGACTAGCATCAATACATTTCCCCTCAGCGTTGCAGGTTTTCACATACATCGGGGGAAATAACGACGATGAGAAATAACTATTTAATCGTCTTCTGCTATTGGCGAGATTGAGCATTGGATTTGAAAATCGAAGAGGCGCAATAGGGTCAATTTCAATCATATTATCAATTTCTTCTAAAACCCTTATTTCCGTAATTTCATTTATACCACCATCTCGCATAAAGACAGGGAAGCTCGCAGTGAAACCTCCAATTCTTCTTGTGATCCTGTTTTTAAAAATATTAAAGGAAAACTCAGGATCGCCAAATTCAAATTCGAAAGTATATTTTTTATTTGTTGGGATAAGATCTTTAATAATTTTAAATCCTATTCCAGATAAAATCCCTTGCCAATTGGCAGGCACGAGTCCGCCATCTTGCCAGGTTAAAATCTCTTTTCCTTGATCGTCTTTTAAGGTGACATTTCCTATGATCGGCATTGCATAATCACAAGCAGAACTCATCACCCCACCCACTACATTTTTTTTACAGCTGGCATTATCAATAATAAATGGCGTGGTGATTCTTACGTCAAAATCATCAAGACTAGTAAATGATATTTTCCCAAGGTGAAGATCATTGATTTGGTAATTAGCTGGGAAAGTTGGCCTAATAATTCCAAAATCCTCTGAGGGGGCAAGAACTGACTTATCCGGATTAACAGAAATTCTAATGGCCGTCGTTCCTATAGTTGTGAGATCTTCAAGATCTCCTTTGTATGTTTTTGAGGTATAGCCACTTAGTTCTGCACTTAAATCTTGAAGATCAATTTGGTAATCTCTATACGCATTTAAGTTTAGGCATTCTTTGGCAACAGAGAGACTGACGTTGTAACGGGAGTCACTATTGGGCTTAAAAAAACAATAGCCGCCGTTAAACTTCGCACTCATCGTTGACATCTTCGTGATCACACAGCCTTCTTGATCTTTAGGATAAACTAAAGGATGTGAACCTAGTTCCTTAACATTTACCTCTATGCAGTGATTAATAAAACTCCATTTATCTTGAAAGTTTTTTTCCCTATCAAGCGGCGAATTTATTTTAGCGAGTGGATTATTTTTAAAGGAACAAGAGGAGGATTCAGTATACTCTCGATTATAATTAATCCCTCTAAATGAATCAAAAATATCAACCACCTCAGGCCCAAAGGTCACCATGATATATTGGCCTTTATTTACAGTGGACAAACAATCTTTAATTTCAACGAAGGCGAGAGTGTTATCAACAGACTTAATTCCGTATGAAAAAAAATGCTGATCCTTTAAAGAAATCGCAAAATTCAAAGAGGGAGGAGAAGAATAGCTAATGGCGAGTGCTTCCCCATTTCCGATGATCATAAAAATGATGAGTATTATTATTTTCATATCACCCAAAATGAAAGAAGTGTGAGATTCCTTTTTAACTAACAAAGGAGCATTCGCTCCTTTGTTGTTTTTTAATTTACTTAACGACTAATCTCAATTTCTAGTGAGCTGGCTCAGAGATACTTGTGTAAGTACAAACTCTTGCTTTTTGCTCTTTCCACTTTCTAACAGCATGTGATGTCTCAGAGAAAGTATAACGTGTGTAACAGAATTTTGGAGCTCTTTTAGAACCTGACCCCATGCTTGATTCGCTCAATAGGCCAATTTGTTGAGCTGATGTATAGGCAGGAACTTGAGCAGATGATTTAATCACTTTATGTTCAGTATCGCTTCCACAAAGATCTAGTCCAGGAATCGAATCTGCAGAACAGTAATCAAAAGCATCTTTCATAAAACATTTTGTTTCTGCTTGAACTTTAAGCTTAGCGAGATCTTGATAATTTGTTCCAGTTTTAAGATTGGTTACAGTAACTCGTCCAATTAAAGAAAAATTTAAATCTTTAACGTCTGAGTAATCAATTTGAGCGCCTCTATAGCAGATATCTACAAAATACTCAGCGCCATAAATTTCAGAACCTAAGTTGATAGTAAGGTCTTTAACTTGATTAGCATAAGCGCCACTTGTCATTGGAAAAAGTGTCGTCCAATCGTAAGAAAAAGAAGAAAGTTTCATGTTGTTTGGTGCAGTTGATGACTCTTGATTGTCTGACCAAGGGCCATAGTTTACGTTAGCAAAATCCATGAAAGTTCCACCTTGGTTTCCACCATCTTCGCCTGTACAAGCGCAAGTAGCTGGAGAGGTATTGGCCGCACATGCAGAAGTGTCACCGGCAGCGCAAGCTGCAGAACAAGTTGCTCCACTTACTTTGTCATAACAAATTTTTGATTCTTGGGCGTGCTTAATACCAACATTACAAGCATACATTGATGGGCCAGAACTGTTTACGTCGAATTGGAAGGTAAGGCTTACTGCAAATGCATTTTGTGCTGTTAGGGCAACAAATGCGAGGGTCGATAATAAAACTTTTTTCATGTAATCTCCTTTAATTTAGATTATCTGTTTATCGGTTTATCGGTTTATCGATTAATTCATTGAAGGCTTGTAGTGTCGTGCATCGAACCATTATTACAGAATAAAATTTTGACCAATGTAAAAAAAGTGATCCTATAATTATTTCAAATTTGAAATAACTATTTAACGCAAAACATTATGCAATTATTTTGAGCAATTAACTAAAAAAGCCTCTTTCCCATTGAGGAAAAGAGGCCCATTTATTAAATCAGGTTAGACTAGATCAAATTAAAGATAAGCATTTTCTCCATGCAGTGTATCATCAAGACCGGCCTCTTGTTCATGCTCTTGAACTCGAACAGGCGTGAAAAAATTGATAACTTTTAAAGCGAGAAGAGTGAATAAAAAAGCATAGAGCGAAGCCAAAACAACAGCGACAAGTTGCTTCATAAAAAAAGCACCACCACCATAAAGAAGGCCATCAGCACCGGCCGAGTTAACGAGCTTACTTCCAAAAACACCAAGAAGTATAATCCCTAAAATTCCA
>Ga0247844_1001006_pt1 | contig 55857 bp, 69 predicted proteins | sample LaCtaG_FD_192421 | JGI IMG/M metagenome (GOLD analysis project Ga0247844, IMG submission 192421) | Freshwater microbial communities from meromictic Lake La Cruz, Castile-La Mancha, Spain - LaCruzMarch201714.5m_1 | ecosystem: Environmental > Aquatic > Freshwater > Lake | place: Spain: Castile-La... | reverse complement strand
CGATGCCAGGTAAAACATTCATCCTAAAAAATTGCCCCATCTTCTTGAAAGAGGATGGAGCAGTTTACTCAAAAGCCACCCGAAGGGGTGGCTTTTTTGTTGGTTAAGCTTCTTGGTGGGGCTTGGTGATTAAAAATGACTTTCAGGAACGATGCACGTGGACGTGTTTCCAGGTGCCATCGATTCTCTGCCAAATACGCGTCTCGCAGCAGCTAGAAGTAACTGCTGCTCCGTCGACCATCTTCTGGGTGAGACGGGTGTAGCTCAATACGGCAGCGTCGGGGCTGATCCAGCGAATGTGTGGTCTTGCCATGCTCACCTGTATGGGAGCGGAAGGGCTGCTTGTCGCTGCTGCTGGTAGGTCGAAATAGAATTGATGGAAGGAAAGACCCTCTGCGAGGATTCCATTGGTCTCTGCTTCGAAGCAGGTGAGGTCCAGGCTGCAGTGGCTGGAATAGGTGAGCCAATCACCGCTTACTACGCTTTCAAGCAGGTTTTGGTTGAGGCAGATCAACTGCTGCTCGTTTGTCTGCGATGTCCCGGCTTTGGCATCAATTTCCTTATCGTCTTGGTTCATGGGTTTAGCTCCAGGTCTTGGAATGAGCTGATCCTCTCAAATCGACTCACCGCTTGTGCCGGATTGCCTGGGCGGATGCTTAGCAGCACCTGCATGCCGCTCGCAGCCGCCGCCTCGCATTCGGCCAGGGCGTCGCTTATGAACAATATTTGGTGGCTGGCAACATCAAGCGACTCGGCAATCTTTCTGTAGCTGCTTTGATCACGCTTGCTGCCCACGCGGGTGTCAAACCAGTTCCCAAACAACTCCCTTATATCTCCACCACTGCTGTATCTGTAAATCAGCTGTTGGGCTCCAACTGATCCAGATGAATAGACCGCCAATTGCAGTCCTGCTGCATGCCACTGCCGCAGGGCGCCTGGTACATCTTCAAACAGCGGGCCCTGCAGTTTGCCGCTCTGATAGCCAATTTCCCAGATCATCCCCTGCAGCTCTTTGAGTGGCGCGAGCTTGCGATCCATCTTGATCAGCCAACGCAGGTAATTCAAAACACCGTCCTTCCCCTCTGATTGGCCCTGCTGCCGCATTGACTGAGCTTCGGGGTCTGGATCTTCCGCCCAGGCTTTTTCTACTTCTTCTAGCAACTCTTGAACCTGCGGTTCCTTTTGTTGCTCGTTCAAAAAGCTGCCGAGATGCTCAGCCGCATAGGGGAAAAGGGTGTCCGATACAAAGCTCACCGGACAGGTAGTGCCCTCAATGTCAAGCAACACATGGCTCACGCCATGCCGTTGCACAACTGCCCTGCCGTGCTGCCTGCCGCTTAGCCCCTGAAGCAATAGTTGGCGCCAGTGTTGCTCCAGCAGAAACTCCAGAATCTCGAGATGTCTTCGAGCTGTTGTCAGATCTTTGCCCCAGGCATAGAGGCCATGGCCCGCTATCAGTAGCCCATAGGGCGCTGCCGCAAGGTGCGGTTCCGCGTTGCCGCGCAGTCGTTCCAGATCTTGATCGTTACCCAGCACTGGAATTGAGACCCTGGTGGCATGGGTGGCGACACCTTCAAGTCCTTTAAGCATCTCCAGGTCTTGCAGCACAAGGAAGGCAGCCCCTGCTTTGGTGGGTGCGTAGTGCTGGGACAGCAGGGTGCCGGCTTGGGAATGGGTGTGCAGCACCGCACCGGCTCCACAGGTCTCCACAAGGGCTAGGTGCAGGGCGGTTTCGGCGCTAGCCCGCCCGGTGCCTTTCATCACTGCCCCAGCAGCATCGACCACGATCAGCTGCTCCGGGGCAACGCTGCCCTTATCCACCCCACTAGGAGCCATCAGCAACTCCAGCGGCTGCCACCGCAGTACGCAGCTGAAGTTGCCTCCCGTGCCATCGCACCAACCGCGGCGATGAATTGCGGCCATCGTTGCGCTGAGCTGTTGCGCTAACTCGGCAGTTTGTGATGCGGCGGTTTCCACGCAAGCTTGCGGTTTGTTCAATGCTGGCAGCTCGGGCACCAGTGGCTGCTGCGCCCGCCAAGTTTCTCGCGTTGAATAGGGGTCTGGCAGTGGCGGCAGGGTTCGCCGCCACGCCTGTAGACCCAGGCCGCGCCCCCGTAATTGCCGTTGTTGCCCTTGAGATCGCGGAAGTCACTGAAGGTTGTGCCGCCGGCTCCGATGCTGGTTTCAAGCACCTCCACCAGCGCCTGGCGCAGGCGCTCCAGCTGCGAGACGCCAAGGCTGCCGCTGGTGGTGGCGGGCCGAATACCTGCAGCAAACAGGGACTCATCGGCATAGATGTTGCCTACCCCCGCCACCAGCGCCTGATCCAGCAGGGCATTTTTGATTGGCCGCCTTGAGCCCCGCAGCCGCTCGGCCAGGTAGGCCGCGTTGAAGGCTGGGCTGAAGGGCTCGGGGCCCAGCCGCCCCAGGCCCGTTATTACCGAGTCCAACGGTTGGCCTGGCGGTACCCACCACATCTGGCCGAAGCTGCGGGTGTCTACGAACCGCAGCTCCTGATTGCTGGCATCAAATAGTTGCACCCGGGTGTGGGAGCAGGCCGGTTTCGGAGTTTCCAGCCAAAGGAATTGGCCGGTCATGCGCAAATGCACGCCCCAGCTGCCAGCATCTTCACCCCCTCGACTGAGCTGGCTCATCAGATATTTGCCCCGTCGCGACCAGGCGCCAACTCGGCACCCGCACAAGGCTGAAGCGAATGCAGTGGGGTTTACCGGGCTGGCTATGGCCCTAGCCCGGTGCACCTCAACCCTGCTGATCTCAAAGCCTTGGGTCTGCCGCTCGAGACCCCGCCGCACGGTTTCAACTTCGGGTAATTCCGGCATTGGCTTAAGCGCTTGCCCAGCAAAATGCCCGCGCAACCAAAAGTTGCACGGGCTTTAGAGAAACCTGGGAATCCTCCTGCAACTTTGATCCCAAGAGGCTGATGCGGTTCAGGCCTTTTGGAGTTCGCTCTCGGCGAAGTTGTTGGTGTTGATGCCGCCTTCAGAGCCGCTGTAGCCGTTGTAGTTCACCTTCTCAAAGCGAACCACCACGGGGTAGCGGATGCCGGAAGTGTCGATCGAAGCGACGGTGCCGACTTCGTTGAACCAGTAAGACTCGGGGCGCTTGATGCGCACCTTGTCGCCGCGGGAGATTGCCATCGCTGCGCTTTAGATCGGGTGGCTGCCAGAGCGAAGATACCCGCGCAGAAGGTGGGCTTCACCAAGGGCGTCACGATTCGTCGCCCTTGGTGAGACGTTGGCTGCCCATGGCACCATCGACAGCACAGCAGCCCGTCCTTCCCATGGCCATGGACCCGATGGAGGTCCCGGCGCCGCCGGTGCTCAACCTCGAGCTGCCTGACCCCGAAAGCGACACCATCAGCACGATGGAATTTCTGGCCAGGCTTGAAGAAGCCTGGGCTGTGTGCGACCGCTTTGACCTGCAGACCGAAATCTGGCGCGGGCGGATTTTGGCGGCGGTGCGGGACCGGGAGAAGCGCGGCGGCGAAGGGCGTGGCACGGGCTTTCTGCAGTGGCTGCGGGAGCGGGAGATCAGCAAGACCCGGGCCTACACCTTGATCCAGCTTGCTGAGTCGGCTGAGAGTTTGGTTGGTGGCGGCCTGCTTGAGGAAACCAGCGTCAACAACTTTTCGAAGCGGGCCTTTCTAGAGACTGCCCAGGCCGACCCGGAGGTGCAGCAGATGATCAGCGAGGCGGCCAATGAGGGTCAGCAGATCACCCGCAAGCAAGTGCGCCGTCTTAGTGATGAGTTCACAGCCGCCACCAGCCCCCTTTTGCCCGAGGAGATCCGCCAGCGCACAGCTGACAATCTCCTGCCGCCGCGGGCTGTGGCTCCCCTGGTGAAGGAGCTGGCCAAGTTGCCAGAAGACCAGCAGGAGGACCTGCGCAAGGTGTTGCGTGAGGAGCCGGAGCTGGAGCGAGTCAAGGAGGTGACCTGCACGGCCCGTTGGTTGAGCAAGGCGGCGGAGGCAGCTCTGGCGGTGCGGGCGTTTCAGCAGGGGGAGCTGGATTTCGAGAAGGCGCTGCAGGAGGCTCAACGACTCGATGCCCTGGGCTTGCTGGCCGATGCGGTGGGCCAGGCCCAGGCCCTGGAGAGTGCCGTGCTGAAGCTGCACACCAGCTGGCGGCGGCTCGGGGGCCTGCAGGAGCGCCTCTGGGTGGAGAGCGGCAGCAGCACGCCCCACCTGCGCGAACTGCTCACTGCCTTGCAGTCGCTCAGCGGCAGCACCCTGCGGGTGTCCCTGGGGGAGTTGGCGGGGGGCAAGCGGGTGCGCTTGCAACTAGTGGAGGAGTCACCGGAGCAGCTACCGCCACCACCCCTGCCATGACCGGCCCTGCCATGACCGGCCCCTAGCACCGCATCTGGTGGTCGCTATGGTCAGTGAGCACTACGGGTAGGGCCCAATTGCCTTCTGGCCCCGCTGATCCTCTGGCGCTGGCCCTGGAGCGCCATTTCGGCTGGTCCGATTTCCGTCCCGGTCAGCGGCCGGTGGTGGAGGCCCTGCTGGCCGGCCAGGACTGCCTGGCGGTGCTGCCCACTGGCGGTGGCAAGTCGCTTTGTTATCAGCTGCCCGCCTTGGTGCGTGGTGGGCTGGTGCTGGTGATTTCACCCCTGGTTGCCCTGATGCAGGACCAGGTGAGCCAGTTGCAACGCCGAGGCATCCCTGCCGCCTGCCTGCATGGCGGCCTGGCCTTGCCGGAGCGGCGCCAGCTGCTGCAGCGGCTGCGCGATCACAGGCTGCGGCTGCTTTATCTGGCCCCGGAGCGGCTGCAGGGGGAAGCCACCCGCCAGCTGCTCGACGACGTTCTGGAGAGCGGCCAGCTGGTGGCGCTTGCGGTGGACGAGGCCCACTGCATCAGCGCCTGGGGCCATGATTTCCGCCCCGATTACCGCCGCTTAGGCCAATTGCGGGCTCAGTGCCCCGGGGTGCCCCTAGTGGCGCTCAGCGCCACCGCAGCCCCCCAGGTGCGCGCCGACATCATTCGCCTGCTGCAGCTGCGGCGACCGCTGATCCAGGTGCGTTCGGCCCGCCGCACCAACCTGGTGTATGGCATGCAGGTGCGCCCGCCCGATCCCCTGCCCCTGGTGCTGGCGGAGCTGGGGGCATCCCGGGGCGCCGTGCTGATCTATGCGCGCACCCGCCGCTCGGTGGAGCAATGGGCGGCTCGCTTGACAGGGGTCGGGGTGGAGGCGATCGCCTATCACGCCGGCATGGACCCCGAAAGCCGCCAGCTGGCCCTGGAGCATTTCCAGCTGCAGCCGCGGCCGGTGCTGGTGGCCACCGTGGCCTTCGGCATGGGAGTGGACCGATCGGATGTGGGACTAGTGCTGCACCTGGACCTGCCGGCCAGTCCGGAGGGTTATCTGCAGGAATCGGGCCGGGCCGGCCGGGATGGGGAACTGGCGCGCTGTCTGGTGCTCTACGACTCGGCTGATCGCACCAGCTTGGGCTGGGCAATTCGGGGCGTGGGGGCCCAGCGCCAGCAGGACCAGCAACGGCTGGAGCTGGCCCAGCAACAATTGCGGCGGATGGAAGCGGTGGCGGAGGGCGAGGGCTGCCGGGAGCAGGCGCTGCTGCTGGCCGTAGGGGAACTGGCGGCTGCCTGCGGCCGTTGCGATAACTGCCGTAGTCCCCGTGAAAGTCGGGATTGGTCTGTTGAGGCGCACCAGGCGCTGGAGGTGCTGGAGCTTCGTCCCGGCCGCGATCTACGCAACCTGGCTGAGGAGCTCGCATCCGCCGTGTCGGTTGAGCAGCGACAGCAGCAAGAAGCGAGCTGGGGGTGGCTGCTGCGGCGGCTGGCCCAGGAGGAATTGCTCAGCGAAAGCGATGACGGCGCCCAGCGGCTCTATCTGCGCGCCTCGGGCCGGCGCTACGTGCGCCAGCCCTGGCCACTTCACTGGGCTGCCTGAGTGGGCAGCCTGATTGGTGGTGCTTGGCTAGCCGGTTGGATTAGCTGGCCCGGGCTTTGCAGATATCGCTGATTAGCTGCTCCTCAAAGTCGCTCTGGGGTGCATCCCAGCTTTTCCATTGGCCTGATTGGCTGGTGGCATTGAGCTTGCGGGCTCCGCAGTTGACCGCCAAATAAACGGGCTTGCCATCGCTATTGAGGGTTGGGGCTACAAAACTGCCCCCCATGGGCTGCCAGTTGGCCCAGTCCACCTGCAGCGGGCCGTAGCTGCGCCAGTCGGGCCCCTTAGGCTTGCTGCTGCTGGGCTTGCTGCCAGTGCTCGGCCGGCTGGCGGGGGAGGTGGTTGCGGTAGTCGAAGTGGTTGAGGCTTTGGCGATCGGCGTGGCAACGACTGGGGTGGGCTTCGGAGTCGGTTGGATTTTCGGTTGGACCGCCGCTTGTACGACTGGTTGTACAGCGGGTTGTACAGCCCTCTCAGCAGCCTTTTGCACTGGCTGTTGAACAGCTTGTTGAACAGGTTGTTGTATTGCCTGTTGTATGGGCTGCTGAACGGTGGGTGTGGGCCGGGGAGTGGGTGTGGGTGCTGGCGTTTTCACGGCCACTGGTGTTGTTACTGGCGTTGCAGTCGCGGTTGCCGTTGGGGTTGCCACTGCAGTTGCAGTTGCCACCGGCTTGGGATTGGGTTTGGCCTGGGGTTTGGTCTGCGGTTTGGCTTGGGCGGCGGCGGGCTTTGGAGTGGCTGGCTTTGGAGTGGCCTTCACCGGAGGCGGGGCCTGCAGTTTCAGGCGGGCGCCGGACACCACCAGATCGGGGTCGTCGATTTTGTTGATGGCAACCAGCCGCTCAACCGGCAGCCCATAGCTGTCGGCGATGGTGGAGAGACTCTCACCGCTGCGCACCACGTGTTCCTTGGCGTTGCGCGGGGCCGCTGTGCTGCGGGGGGCGGCCGATGAGGACGGACGCCCAGGGATTGCCAGGCGTGTTCCCGCCACCACCAGATTTGGATTGCTGATCCCGTTTAACTGAATCAGGCGCTCAGTGCTCGTGCCAAAGCGATCGGCGATTTCTGAGATGGTTTCACCGCTTTTCACCGTGTAAGGGGCGGTGGGCAGCTCGCGGGGAGCGGCGGCCGCAGTTGCCCGGCGAGATCCAGGTAGCACCAGCTTTTGGCCTGCTACCACCATGTCGGGGTTGGTGATGCCGTTGGCCTGCATCAACTGGTTGAGGCTGATCCCCTGGCGATCGGCGATGTCGGAGAGGGTATCTCCGGGCTGGACGGTGACACTGGCGCCGCTGGAGCTCCCAGCGCCAGCGGCGCTACTGCCTGGCAGCCGCAAGCTCTGGCCCGCCACCACCAGGTTGGGGTTGGTGATGCCATTGGCCTGCATCAGTCGGGTGAGGCTGACGCCGTGGCGGTCGGCAATTTCCGAGAGGGTTTCGCCTGGCTTTACCACCACGTTTGCCAGGGCTGCCGCAGGGGCCAGACCCGGGAAGGGCAACACCACCGCTAGGGCCAGGGCGGCAAGGGAGCGACGCATCGGCACCACGTATAGGTACGGGAACGTTAAGGGCGTTGCCTCGTCCCATCCAGTCCCCGGATCGCTTTCGGGGCATCAAAGCTTCTGATCGCCCCCCCCATCGCCGTGCCCCAGTTAGCCCAGCAGCCGCTTCACCAGGGCCAACTTGCCCGCATAGGGGGGGTAGCGGAAGGGCAGATCCAGCCAGAAAGGGCGCCTTAGCACCGTGCGCCGGTGCGAAAAGGTTAGAAAGCCAGCCTCGCCGTGGTAGCTGCCCATGCCGCTTTCGCCGACGCCGCCTAAGGGCAGGGCCGCCGCACCAGCCTGCATCACTACATCGTTGAAGCAGACGCCACCGGAGCTGGTGGTGTCCAGGGTGCGCTGCTGGGCGGCTCGATCGTGGCTAAACAGATAGAGAGCAAGGGGCTTGGGCCTTGCCCTCACCTCTGCCAGGGCCGCTTCCAGGTTGGCTACTGCCAGCACGGGCAGGATTGGGCCAAACAGCTCCTCCTGCATCAGCGGATCGTCGCCGGATTCGATCGCTACCAAGGTGGGTTCGATGCGCCGGCGGCTGGGATCGCTGCGCCCCCCAGCCAGCACCTGGCCGCGGCTGCGGGCTCCCGCCACCAGGGCCTCCAGTCGCTGGAACTGGGCTTCATTGACGATGGAGCCCATGTCCTCGCTGGCGAGGGGATCGCTGCCGTAGAAGCGCTGCCATTCGGCAGCGATAGCTGCAACTAGAGCTTCCCGCACGGCTGGTTGCACCAGCAGGTGGTCGGGCGCGATGCAGGTTTGACCAGCATTGAGACCCTTGCCCCAGGCCAGGCGCTTGGCGCTGGTGGCGATGTCGGCATCGGCAAGCACGATCGCCGGACTCTTGCCGCCCAGCTCCAGGGTCACGGGGGTGAGATGGCAGGCGGCGGCGGCCATCACCAGCCGGCCGACCCGGCCGCCCCCGGTGAAAAGGATGTGGTCGAATTGCTGCTCCAGCAGCTCGGCTGCCACGGCCCCATCGCCGGTGACCACCTGCACCACCTCGGCAGGAAAGGCCAGGGGTAGGCAGCGGGCCAGGAGTGCGGAGATGTGGGGCGCATGCTCTGAGGGCTTGATCACGGCCGTGTTGCCCGCCGCAAGGGCGCTCACCAGCGGGTGCAGGCAGAGATGGAATGGGTAGTTCCAGGGGCCGATGATCAACACGCAGCCCAGAGGTTCGGTTTGCACCCAGGCCTGGCCGGGTCGCAGGGCCAGATCAAGCCCAATCGGCCGCGGTGCCATCCAGCGCTTCAGCTGACGCCGGGTGAGGGTCAGCTCCTGACGCACCGCTATCAGCTCAAAGGTGGCCTCTAGGGGCGGTTTGCCTAGGTCGGCCGCCAAGGCTTCGAGCACTGCCGCCTCCTGATCGCGCAACAGGCCTTCCAGGCGATCTAGCTGCTCCAGCCGCCAGGCCAGGCTGCGGGTGAGGCCCGTGCTTACGGGTGCCCGCATTGCTGCAATCGGCGTGGCCAGGAGCGGGGTGGCGCTTGGGGCGGAGGTCAAGGGGCAGGCTGCGTGTCAGCCCAAGCTGGCAAATTGCTTGAGGCTTTGGTTGCTCAGAGCCAGGCCAACCCCTGCAGCATCTTGCAAAGCAGCTGCAGGGGTTGGCCTGGTCTTCCACGATCAGGCAGCGAAGGGTCACCCAAATGCAGCCGATGTACCACTGTGCTTGAGGAGCGGTGCCAGCCCCTCTTTTTGTAAGCCCTTGACGAGATTTGAACTCGTGACCTCTCCCTTACCAAGGGAGTGCTCTACCACTGAGCTACAAGGGCATGTGGAAGGTGGGCCGGGTTGGATTTGAACCAACGTAGGCAGAGCCAGCGGATTTACAGTCCGCCCCCATTAACCACTCGGGCACCGACCCGAACCACACCCGAAGAACTTACCAGCCGACCTTCTCCATGCAGCTGCTCGCTCTCCACGGTCCCAATCTCAACCTGCTGGGCACCCGCGAGCCGGGTGTTTATGGCAGTCAGACCCTTGATCAGGTCAACGCTGAGCTGGAGAGTCGCGCCCAGGCCCTGGGGGCGTCTATCAGCTGCTTTCAAAGCAACCATGAAGGCGCCCTGGTGGATCGCATCCACGAGGGCCGGGGCAGCGTGGATGGCATTTTGATCAATGCCGGCGCTTACACCCACAGCTCAATTGCCCTGCGTGATGCCCTGCTGGGGGTGGCGATTCCCTTCGTGGAATTGCACTTGAGCAACACCCACGCCCGCGAGCCGTTTCGGCACCATTCCACCCTGGCCGATAAGGCCCTGGGCGTGATCTGTGGCTTTGGGCCACTCAGTTACACCCTGGCCCTGGAGGGCCTGGTGGCCCACCTGCGAGCCCAGCCTTGATGGCCCGGGTGAAGTGGTTGGCGGCCCCCTCCAGCCCCGCCTGGCTGGAGCAGGCAATTGCCCAGCCAGAGCTGCTGTTGATTGACCACGCCCACTGCGAGCGCAAGGCTGCCGGCGTAGCCCTGCAGCTGATGTTTCGTTATCCCAGCGAGGTCGGCTTGGCGGCCGCCCTTAGCCCCCTGGCACGGGAGGAGTTGGAGCATTTCGAGCAGGTGCTGCAATTGCTGCAACGGCGCGGCGCATCCCTGCGCTCCCTGCCGGCCCCGGCCTACGGCTCGGCCCTCACGGCCCAGGTGCGCAAGGGCGAACCCCAGCGCATGCTCGATTCCTTTTTGGTGGCTGGCTTGATTGAGGCCCGCAGTCATGAGCGCATGGCCCTGCTGGCGGCCCATAGCCCCGATGCCGAGCTGCGAGAGCTGTATGGAGAGCTGCTGGCCAGCGAAGCGCGCCATTTCGGCCTCTACTGGCTGCTCTGCGAAGAGCGCTTCGGCCGTGGGGCCACGGTGGAGCGGCTGCAGGAGCTGGCGGCGGCGGAAGTCGCAGCCCTCACAGGCGATCTCGCCGCCGCAGATCAGGTGCGCATGCACTCGGTGGGGATTGATTTGGTGAGCTGACTTCGGCAGACAGCACCGCCCACCCGATCTACAAACGGTTTATGAGCCATCCAGCGGTGGGCCGCCAGCGGCTGCCACGCCACATCCAGCACGAACACAGAGATGGCAATCCGGCGGCCTTTCGCTGGAGTGTGCTGCTCAACAGCGGCCTCTCCGCTTTGCAGCTGGCCATTGGCATCGGCTTTGGCTCTTTGGCCCTGATCGGCGATGCCCTGCACAACCTCGGCGATGTGGCGGGGTTGCTGCTGGGCTGGGGGGCTGAGCGCCTCAGCGCCCTGCCCGCCAACAGGCAATTCACCTACGGATTTGGTCGCAGCACCCAGCTGGCTTCGATGATCAACGCGGCCTTGATCTTGATGGCATCCGCCGTTGTGATCGTTGAGGGCGTGCAAAGACTGGCCAAGCCGGTGGAGCTAACCCCTGGCCCGGTGGCGGTGGCGGCCCTGTTGGGCATTGCGGTGAACCTGGGCTCGGCCCGTTTGTTTGGCCACAATCACAGCCACGATCTCAACCGCCGAGCTGCGGTGGTGCACCTGCTCACCGATGCGGCGGTGAGTGCTGCGGTGCTGGTCAGCGCCCTGTTGATTCAGTTCACCGGTATCCACTGGCTTGATCCCTTCACCGGTATTGGCGTGGGCTTGGCCGTGGCCTGGACCGGCTGGACCCTGCTGCGTCAGTCGGTGCTGGTGAGCCTCGACGGGATCCCGCCAGGCATCGATCGAGATGCCGTGGAACGCACCTTGGCCGAGCTGCCAGGGGTTGCGGCGGTGCATCACATTCATATTTGGGGCATGAGCACCTCCCAAACGGCCCTGACGGCACACCTCCTGCGCGATCCCCAGCAGGTAGACGACATGGCTCTGCTGCATAGAGCAAAAGCTGAGTTGGCCCAGCTGGGCATTGACCATTCGACTCTTCAGTTAGAGCCTCTCCAGTTAGACCCTCACCATCTTCATGGCAATTAGGCGGGAGTAGTGAGCCATGCTCTCAAGATGATTGCCGGTTTCAAAGTCGCGGAGGCTGGCAAATTCGCGAGCAACCTGAGCGGATGTGGTGATCGAGCGAACTAAATTTAATTCATTTGAGATTGTCAGGCTGATAAGGGTGTTGTAAACCTCAAGGCTGCGCTGAACTTTTTTGCTAAAAGCAGCTGGCTTCAATGAGTCGTAGAAAAGGAAGCCGATAAACTCCTGCCTCTCGTATAGGGGCACGGTGAAGGAGGAGCGGTAGCCCTCGTTTAGGAGCCAATGGGAGTGGGGATTGGCAGGATTTACGACATCGGCGATTTCATCCAAAATCCGAACGCTACGGCTAGCCGCTAAGCCGCTGAGGGAGGCGCTTTCGGAAAGGCAAAACTCATATCCCTTGATGGCTACGCCCTGGCGAGTGCTGTGCACAAAGGTTTTGAGCATGTCATCGCTGGGTTTGTGGAGAACGCAGGCGATGCGATCTACATCAGGAACCTGCTCCAGTAATTGCTCGTGCAGCTGACGCAGTCTGAAATTGAGGTCATCGCCAACTTGACGGATCAGGCTGGCTGCCTCCTTGTCCCTCTCGGGCTCGGTAGGGGCGAGATGGCTGGCCGGAAATGTCATTTGGAAAGAAAATCCGTAACTGCTTAATTCAGCTCCAATCCAAACTCTAAGTGGCTAATTCGTCGAGGCGGGGGTATTGGTCGGCGATTTGATCGCCGGTAAAATCGGCCACCCAGCCTGCGGGGTTGTCGAAGAAGCGCAGGGCACAGAAATGGGGTTCTGGACCCATGTCAAACCAGTGCTTCGTGCCAGCGGGTACGGAAATCCAGTCGCCCGCTTCACAGAGCAGCTGCAGCACCACATCTCCAATGTGCAGACAGAAAAGACCGCGTCCCTCTACGAAAAAGCGCACCTCGTCTTCGCTGTGGGTGTGCTCGGCCAGAAACTTCTGGCGCAGGGCCTGGCGGTCGGGATGGTTTGGTGTGAGGCGAATCGCATCCACGGTGAGGTAGGAACCACCGGCCTGCACTCGCGCGATTTCGGTGGCGTAGACGGCCAGGATCGCGGCCGGATCGGCCTCCGGGGCCAGGCCGCCCCGGACTTGCCAGCGCTCAAAGCCAATGCCTAATGGCGCCAGGGTGGCGGCGATTGCGGCCGGATCGCTGCTGCTGAGGTTTGGTGAGGCTGATGCGGCTGGGCCGGTGCCAAATACCTGCAGAAGAGTCATCGGGCTAGATCACGGTCTTTTCCCAGCTTAGAAAGGCTGCAGCAGCAGGCCCGTTGTGTTTTCGGCAGAATTTCCGGGAGCCCTGGCGCCGGTGGCAGGCCTCACCCTGGTAGGGGTTGGCCCCGGTGATCCTCAACTGCTCACCGTGGCGGCGGTGCGGGCAATTGGGGCCGCGGCGGTGGTCGCCTACCCGGTGGCCCGGCTCGAGGCTGAGGGAATGGCGGCCCAGATTGCCGCCCCCTGGATGGGCCCCGAGCAACGGCGCCTACCGCTGCTGTTTCCGATGGTGAGCGAGGCGGAGCCGCGTCGCCAGGCCTGGCATGCCGCCGCCGCTGCCCTGGCCGCAGAAGTGGCTGCTGGCCAGGCCGTGGTGTTGCTGTGCGAGGGGGACGCCTCCCTCTATGCCAGCGCCTCCTACGCCCTGTTGGCCCTGGCGGAGCGCCACCCCAGCTGTCCGGTGGCGGTGATCCCCGGCATCACGGCGGTGGCCGCCGCCGCCGCCGCTGCCTCCTCCCAGGGGTTGCCCTGGCCGCTGGCTCTGCAGCAGGACGCCCTGCTGATTCGCCCCACCCCCGACGATCCCGCCCAGCTCGAGGCGCTGCTGGCTGAGGCGGCGGCATCGGCCACGGTGCTGGCCCTGCTCAAGCTCGGCCACCGCTGGGCCTGGGTGCGGCCCCTGCTGGAGCAGCGCAACCTGCTGGCAGGGGCCTTGTTTGCCCAGCGGGTGGGCTGGCCCGACCAGTTACTGGCGTCGGCGGCCGAGGTGCCCGCCGATGAACAGCCCTACTTTTCGCTACTGCTTATTCGTCAGAGCTGGCCAGAGGTGCTGCCCTGAACAGCGGCCTCCGCTCGTTGCAGCAGCTCCAGGGCTGCGCCGGGGGTGGGCGCCCGCATCAGGGCGTGGCGTAGCTGGGGGGCGCCGACGAAGCCCTGGCAGGTCCAGCCCATGTGCTTGCGGGCGATCAGCAGGCCATGGTCGCCCTTGGCCGCCACCAGGGCCTGCAGCTGCTCCGCCGCTAGGGCGAGGCGCTCGAGGGCGCCGGGGGTGGCTGGGATGGGCCGGCCGCTGAGCTCCGCATCGATCTGGCCCACCAGCCAGGGGGAGCCCATGCTGCCCCGGCCCACCATCACCCCATCGGCGCCCGTCTGCTCCAGGCAGCGCCTGGCAGCGGCCGGACTATCCACATCACCGTTGGCGATCACCGGGATCGTCAGCGCCGCCTTCACCGCCGCGATGGCGGCCCAGTCGGCCTGACCCTTGAAGCCCTGTTCGCGGCTGCGGCCGTGCAGGGTGAGCAGCTGGGCACCTGCATTTTCGAGCCGCTGGCACCAGCTCACCGCATCGCTGCCATCGCACCAGCCCAGCCGCGTTTTCACCGTCACCGGGAGAGCTACGGCCGCGGCCACGCTTTCCACCAGGCGGGCCGCCAGCTCGGGATCGCGGATCAGGCCGCTACCGCCGCCTTTCTTGGCGATCTTCTTCACCGGGCAGCCCATATTGATGTCGATCAGAAAGGCGCCGGAGGCCTCGGCCCGCTTGGCCGCATCGGCCATGGCGGCTGGCCTGTAATCAAACAGCTGCACACCGATCGGGCCGGCCTCGCTGCCCAGCTCCTCCACCTTCTGCAGCCCGAAGCCCAGCTCCAGGCTGGTGGCGTTCACCATCTCGGTGAACAGCAGGGCATCGGGCGCCCAGCGCCGCACCAGGCCGCGAAAAATCCGATCGCTCACCCCCGCCAGGGGCGACTGCAGCACCCGGCAGCGCAGGGCACGGGGAGTGCCGTTGCCAGAGAGCTGCAGGGGCAGAGCGTTGATCGGTGAACCAGTGATCATGGTGATCCGATTGTGATGCTTCAGGCCGATGGCTTCCGCTCAGGCCGCCCCCGCTGCCGTGCCCTACCCCTTGAGCCAAGAGTTGCTGGAGGCGGTGCTGGCCGACCGCACCAGCGATCGCTTCGTGTGTGACCTGATCTGGCCGCGCCTGGGATACGAGATGAATGGATCCGGCACCTGGAGCGCCGGCCCGGCCACCAGCGCTGCCTGGCGGGAGTCCTTCCCGATCGAACCCCAGTTCATCGCCGAGCGGCCCGCCGCGGTGGCCCTCACCCGCTCGATCGCCAAGGCGCACAAGCAGCTGCTCAAGCAGCAGCTGGGTTTTGCGGGCTACACGATCGGCGAGCTCTACCCGCGCCGCACCCGCCGCGCCACCGCCGTGAACTGGTTGCTGGCCTATCTGGCCGAGCGAGATGAAGCCCTGCCGGAGAGCGGGCCACTGCCGCTGCTGTTGGTGGCGCCGGCTGATCCGGTGCTGGGGCATCCGGGTGACTTGCCCATCAGCTAATTGCTGGGGTTAGGGGCTCTCTGTAGGGTCAATAAAGGACAGATGTAGGAATACCTCCCTTGGCCTTACCGGTCGTTGCAATTATCGGACGCCCCAACGTGGGCAAATCCACCCTGGTGAACCGGCTCTGCCGCAGCCGCGAAGCGATCGTGCACGACACGCCCGGCGTGACGCGGGATCGCACCTACCAAGAGGGTTACTGGGCTGATCGCACCTTCCGAGTGGTCGACACCGGCGGCCTGGTGTTTGACGACGACAGCGAGTTTCTGCCGGAGATTCGCGAGCAGGCAAACCTGGCCCTGGCCGAGGCGGCCGTAGCCCTGGTTGTTGTTGATGGTCAGCAGGGTTGCACCGCCGCCGACCAGTCGATTGCCGAGTGGCTGCGGGGCCAGGGGGTTCCCACCATGCTCGCGGTGAATAAATGCGAGTCGCCGGATGCGGGCCTGGCCATGGCGGCCGAGTTTTGGGGCCTGGGCCTGGGCGAGCCCTTCCCGATTTCGGCGATTCACGGTGCCGGCACCGGCGACCTGCTCGACAAGGTGGTGAGCTATCTGCCCCCCACCGAAGAAGACGAGGGCGAAGAGCCGATTCAGCTGGCGATCATCGGCCGGCCCAACGTGGGTAAATCCAGCCTGCTCAATGCGGTGTGCGGTGAAAACCGGGCGATCGTCAGCCCGATTCGTGGCACCACCCGCGACACGATCGACACCACGATTGAGCGGGAGGGCAAAACCTGGAAGCTGCTCGATACGGCCGGCATCCGCCGCCGCCGTTCGGTGAGCTACGGCCCCGAATACTTCGGCATCAGTCGCAGCTTCAAGGCGATCGAGCGCTCCGATGTGTGCGTATTGGTGATTGACGCCCTCGATGGCGTCACCGAGCAAGACCAGCGCCTGGCTGGCCGCATCGAAGAGGACGGCCGCGCCTGCGTGGTGGTGGTGAATAAGTGGGATGCCATTGAAAAAGACAGCCACACCATGCCGGCGATGGAGAAGGAGCTCCGCGCCAAGCTCTATTTCCTCGACTGGGCGCCGATGCTGTTCACCTCTGCCCTCAGCGGCCAGCGGGTGCAGGCGATCTTCCCCCTGGCCCTGCTGGCGGTGGAGCAGCACCGCCGCCGCGTCACCACTTCGGTGGTGAACGAGGTGCTCACCGAGGCGCTCAGCTGGCGCACGCCGCCCACCAGCCGTGGTGGCCGCCAGGGCCGCCTCTACTACGGCACCCAGGTGGCGGTGCGGCCCCCCAGCTTCACGTTGTTTGTCAATGAGCCGAGGCTTTTCGGTGAAACCTATCGCCGCTATGTGGAGCGTCAGATCCGCGAGGGCCTGGGCTTTGAGGGCACGCCGATCAAGCTGTTCTGGCGCGGTAAGCAGCAGCGAGATGCTGAGAAGGAGCTGGCCCGCAGCCAGACTCGTGGGCGCTAGGGCCTGCGCTTAGGTGGATTTCTTACGCCAGATCCCCATCGGCCAATTTGCCGCCCCAGATCCGGCGGAGGCGGCCACGGGCGGCAGCTGGTTGCGCCGGCTTGATCCGCGCCTGAAGCTGGCCTGGAGCCTGATTTTTCTAGTAACGCCGATCCTGGCAGGACCGCTCTGGCGTCTCAGCCTGGTGGGCTTATTGCTGCTGATCACCGCCGCTAGCGGGCTCAGCTGGCGGCTATGGCGCCGCAGCGTGCCGCTGCTACTGGCCCTTGCCCTATTGGTGGGTGCCCTGGCGGCCCTGCTGCCGGCGGGCACGGCGGCATCCGCAGCCCTGCAGCGGCCGCCGGCGGAGTTGCGGCTCCAGCCCGGCCCCCCCGGCAGCCCGCCGCCAGAGCGCTCGGGCACCCCCTGGGTGCTGCTGCGCGCTGGCCCCCTGGTGGTGACCCGCCGTTCAGCTGAGCTGGGCCTCAACGGCGCCACGCTGCTATTCACCCTGGTGCACAGCGCCAACCTGTTGCTGCTCAGCACCTCCCCCGAACAGTTGGTGTGGGCGATCAGCTGGCTGCTGGCGCCCTTGGCCCGGCTGGGCCTGCCGGTGGAGCGGCTTGGCTTCACCCTGCTGCTTTCCCTACGCTTCCTGCCCCTGGTGCAGGAGGAGCTGCAAAACCTGTTGCGATCTATTGCAACCCGGGCGGTGAATTTCAAGCGGCTGGGCTGGAAGGGGGGCTTGGCCTTGGTGCTGGCCCTGGGAGAGCGGCTGCTGGCCAACGTGTTGCTGCGCGCCGAGCAGGGAGCTGAGGCGCTGCTGGCCCGCGGCGGGGTCTGGCTGCCGCCCGACCAGCTGCTGCGACCAGCGGTTGCGGGGCGGGGCCTGGGCCTGCTCAACGCCACGGCGGCGGGATTGTTGCTGCTGATGCTCCTGCTGCGTTGGAAAGTCGGTGACCTTTAATGGCCAAGTTCGACCGCACCGGTGAGCAGCGCATTGACGAGCAGCGCATTTGTGAGTCAGGAGCGCTACCTAAACCATCCCACCTTCGGGATGCTCTATCGGGTGGCGGCGGTGTCCGAAGGCCGGGATCTGTTCGCTACCCTCTACGCCCAGCGCATTTTTTTCGTCGTCACCCTGCAGCCCCGTGGCGCCACCTTTGAGGTAGTGCCGCTGATGGATGCTCGCCACTTTGCTGAGCAAAATCTGGTGCGCTCCCGCCGCGACGGTCCCGAGGCCCACGCCCATTGGCGTCAGTTGTTTGACCAGACCTTCATCTGAATCCTTGGCAGGGCGACTGGCCGCCCTCCAGGCCGAGCTGCCGCCAGGCTGTCGCCTGCTGGCGGTGAGCAAGGGTCAGCCCGCTGATCGGATCCGCGAAGCGGTGGCCGCCGGCCAGCGCAGCTTTGGTGAAAGTCGCCTGCAGGAGGCGGTGCTCAAGCAGGCCGAGCTGGCTGATCTGGCGCCCCTCGACTGGCATTTTATCGGCCGGCTGCAGGCCAATAAGGCCCGGGGTGTGGTGCGCCACTTCGGCACGATCCACTCCCTCGACAGCCTTGAGCTGGCTAGACGCCTTGCCCGCATCGCCGCCGAGGAGCAGCGCCAGCCAGCGGTGTTTTTTCAGGTGAAATTTCGCCCCGATCCCGCCAAGACCGGCTTTGACCCCGCTGAGCTCTGCCAACACTGGCCTGAGTTGGGTGGCCTGGCGCCCCTGCGGCCCCTGGGCCTGATGACCCTGGCCCCCCTGGGCCTGGACGAGGCCGAGCGTCGGGTCCTTTTTGGCGAGTGCGACGCCCTGGCGATGCAGCTGGGCCTGCCGGAGCGTTCGATGGGAATGAGTGGCGATTGGCCCGAGGCTGCTGAGGCTGGCAGCACCTGGGTGCGCATTGGTAGCGGCCTGTTTGGGCCGCGCCAAATTCAATAATTTCCCCAGAAGGTGCCAATCTCCGATTGAAAGCCTTGCCGCGATTGGTGTGGGACGCTATTCAGGTGGAAAGAAACTTGCGAGGTTTGGTTCGTGTCGTTGTTTTCCCGCCTGCGTGCCGTTGTCTCAGGAGACGACTATCTCGATGGCGACTACGACGATGAGCTCGATTACGACGGCGGCGAGCAGCCTGAGCCGAGCTACACCAGTCGCTCCAGCGCCCTAGCCCTGAGCTCCGATTTCGGCGGTGACGATCCTTTTGCCGGCACCAACGTGATCGGCATGCCTGGCCTATCCACGGCCGTTGCCGAGGTGACCCTTATGGAGCCGCGCAGCTTCGATGAAATGCCCCGCGCCATCCAGGCCCTGCGCGAGCGCAAAACCGTGATCCTCAACCTCACGATGATGGAGCCGGATCAGGCCCAGCGCGCCGTGGATTTTGTGGCAGGTGGCACCTTCGCAATCGACGGCCACCAGGAGCGGGTGGGTGAAAGCATTTTCCTGTTTGCGCCTAGCTGCGTCACTGTGACCACTGCCGCCAGCGACGAGGCCTCTTCGCCCACGATCGTGAGCCGTGAGATCAGCGAGCCCCAGCAGGACGCGGCCCCCAGCCCGGCCTGGGGCCGCCAGGACGCCGCCATTTAGGCCGGCTGTGACGCCAACCTTCGGCGTAGTGGGCCTGGGCCGTATGGCCCAGGCTTTGCTGTTTCCCCTGCTGGAAGCAGGTCTGGTGCAGCGCGAGGGTGTGCGGGCCGTTGTTGCCAGCGAAGCCTCCGCCACCTGCCTGGCCCAAACCCACGGTTTGGCCGTGGCTACTGATGCAGCTGCAGCCTGGTCTGCGCCGGTGGTTTTGCTGGCGGTTAAGCCCCAGCAGCTCGAGGCCGTGGCACCGGCGGCGGCGGCTGGTTCGGGCGGGCTGCTGATCTCCGTGCTCGCCGGTGTCACCCTGGCGCGGCTGCAGCGTTTGTTTCCTGGCTGGCAGTGCGTGCGCGCCGTACCGAATACCCCGGCCCTGGTGCGGGCGGGGCTCACGGGCCTGGCCTTTGGCGTCGACGTGCCCCCAGACCAACGCAGCTGGGTGCAGCAGCTCTTCGCCCAGGTGGGCGAGGTGCACGAGCTGCCTGAAGCCCAGCTCGATGCCTTTCTAGCCCTCACCTCATCTGGGCCCGCCTTTGTGGCGGTGGTGGCTGAAGCCTTGGCCGATGGCGCTGTGGCTGCCGGTTTGCCGCGGCTCCTAGCCCAGCGGCTGGCTCACCGCACCCTGGCTGGCAGCGCCGCCCTGCTGGAGGAGCGCGATCTCCATCCCGGCCAGCTCAAGGACATGGTGAGCTCCCCGGCTGGTACCACCATCGCCGGCCTGCGTCAGCTGGAAAAAGCTGGCCTGCGCTCGGCCTTGATCGAGGCCGTGCTGGCTGCTGCCCAGCGCAGCCGCGAGCTGGCCTGAACGGGAGTTTGGGGTCTCGATCAGAACTTGTCTCAATCAGAACTTGTCTCGATCAGTGCTTGGGGGCCCCCAGGCGGGGTTCGGTGCCGGCTAGCAGCCGTTTGATGTTGCTGCGGTGGCGCCACAGCACCAGCAAGGTGGTGAGTAGGGCCAGGCCTAGGTATGGCCAGCGCAGCCCCAGCCCCTGGTCAGCAAACCAGCCCAGCATCAGCAGCGGCAGGGCGAGCGCCGCCACGACGCTGGATAGGGACACGATGCGGCTGAGGCTGAGCACGGCCAGAAAGATGCCGAAGCAGGCCAGTCCCACCGGCCAGGTGAGCCCCAGCAACATGCCCAGGCCGGTGGCCACTGCCTTGCCACCCTTCCAGCCCAGCCATATCGGCCAAATGTGGCCAGCCAGCGCCGCCAGGCCAGCCAGCACTACGCCTACGCCAAAGGGGTCGAGCAAGGTCTTGGCCAGCAGCACGGCGGCGGCTCCTTTGAGCACATCCACCAGGAACACCGCTAGGGCCGGCCCCTTGCCGACCACCCGCAGCACGTTGGTGGCACCGGTGGAGCCGGAACCTTCACGGCGGATGTCGAGACCAGCCAGCCAGCGCCCTGCCAGGTAACCGCTGGGGATTGAGCCGAGCAGGTAGCCGGCGATCAGCATGGCAAGGGTGAGCAGGGTCACGGCTGTTGGCAGGGTTACGGCTGCAGGCAGGGTCACGGTGGTTGGGGTTAATAGGTTTCGTCAGCCATAAGTTCGCCGGGGCCGGCCGCGAAAACCAGCCAGAGCGGAAACTGCAGGATCGGGATCTCGATCACCGGCTCGCCCGCATCCACCACGATGAAGGGCAGCTCGCCCCGCTCTTCGAGGCGGTCGGCCCGCTCCACCAGGGCATCGGCCCGCTCAAACAGCACGATGCCGCTGCTGGGTCCGAAATCCTCGCGGGAAAGGCCCAGGCAGTCCTGCAGGCCGCGGCGCCACTCCCCCAGGCGCTCCGGTTGGCTGGCCAGCACCAGGGTTTGGAAGCGCTCGCCATAGAGCTCGCCGAGGATGGCGATGGCGGCGGCGGCCACCAGGGCATTGCGGCTGCGGCTACCGCAGCTGGGCTGGGCACCCCGGCCGCCCTGGCCCAGGAACCAGTCGTCGAGCAGGGCGGCTCCGCTGGCATCCAGGGTGCGGCGCAGCTGCCAGGGATCGGCGTAGAAGTCGGGCTGGCCGCCAAAGCCGGCTAGCCGCTCGCGAATCAGGACTTCGTCAGGAACGAACAGCCCCGCGGCCGCTACAGCCGCTAGGGGTTGGCTCGCTTCTGCTGTGGTGCTGATCTGGTCGAGGGGGGAGGGCTGCACCAGCACCTGCTGGGGCACCAGCTCCACCTGCTCTGCGGCCACGGCGAGATCCTGCAGGGCTCCCACCAGGTAGTCCTGGAAGCCCTTGAGCCGCCTGGCCACCCCATCGGCCTGGCCAGCAAAGCTCGCTTCGATCTCCTTTTGGATCAGGCCGCGGCGAGCTTCCAGTTGGCGGATCTCCTCAAGCAGGGCTGTGCGCTGCTGCTGCAGCTCCGTGAGGGCCAGCTCCTGCCAGGGGGCTGGTGAAGGGATCTCAGGGCTGTCAGGGGTAGGGGAAGCCTGGCTGGGGTCGTCAGACATCGCTTGGGGAATCGGGAGGTGCTGCGGGGGGGAGCTGGCTCAAGTGCTGCTCCAGCTGCTGGCGCAGGCTGGTTGCATCAAAGAGCACTGGCAGGAAGTGGATGCTGGCCTGTTCACGGAAATAAAACAGCACCGGCAGCCCCGGCCAAAAAATTGTCCAGCTCAGCCACTCCTGGTACGGGAAGCGGCGCAGCAGGGTCTGCTGACGCCACACCAGCAGGGCATCGCCGCCAAATTCCAGTCGCAGCAGGCGGGTTTGCAGCAGCAGAAACAAACCGAACACCGCTACGACCAGGCTGAGCCAGATGGCCCCAGCCCACAGTGGTAGTAGGGCCAGGGCTGCCAGTCCCAGGCCAATCACGCCAAGGGATACGCCGTAGGCGGGGTCGAGCACCACGCCGCTAGTGCCGGGAGCAGGGGAGGTCATCAGGTGAACAGCAGCGAGGTGAGCAGGGCGTCCATCAGGGCGACTGTGACCAGGATCATGACCACGGCACCGGTGGTGCTGGTGCCCACCTCCTTGGGCCCACCACGGGTGGTGAGTCCCCAGCCGCAGGCGATCACGGCGATCTGCAGCCCGAATACCAGTGCTTTAAGCAGCATCGAGGGCAGGTCGTTGGGCTCCATCCAGGTGCGCACCGAGTTCCAGAACACCGCCGGGGGGATGTTGTAGAGCAGCGTGCTGCTTACCTGGCCCGACCAGATCCCCACCCAGAAGAAAAGCAGGCATTGCACCGGCGCCATGATCACCATGGCTATTACCCGGGGCACCACCAAGTACTCCACCGGATCGGTGCGCAGCATCGTGATCGCGTCGATCTGCTCGGTCACCTTCATGGTGCCGATCTGGGCCGCATAGGCCGTGGCCACCTTGCCGGTGAGCAGGGTGGCGGTGAGCAGGGGCGCGATCTCCCGTGACAGCCCCAGGGCCAATAGACCGCCCACCGTGGCGCTGGCGCCCTGTTTGGAGAGTTCCGCTGCCACCTGGATGTTGAACACGGTGCCCGCAGCCAAGGCCGTGATCAGCACGATCAGGAAGCTGCCGGGGCCGGCTTCCATCAGCTCTTGCATCAGATCGTTGAAGCCGATGCGCCCCTTGGCGATGGCGCTCACCGCCTGGCCGCCAACCAGCAAGCTGGCTCCCAGGCGCCGCAGCCAGCGCGGTGTTGTCAGCCAGGCGGGGCGCTTCATGGCTGGCGGTGCAGGCCTTTCTCCGGCCAGCGTCGCATCACCAGCAGGCCAGCGGCGATCAGCACGGCCGGAATCAGGCCCATGCATAGGCGGATGGTGGTGAGGGCAGTAGTCGGCTGGGCCAGTTCCAGGGAGGCCTGGTAGCCGCTGAGGCTCAGCCCATTACCAAGGGCAAACACGGCCACACCGATGCCCAGTTTCTGAGTCACCACCATCCAGGCGGTGTACAGCCCGGCTGGTTTATCGGGGTCGGCATCGATCGCGTCGGGCAACAGGGCCCAGGGGATCAGGTAGGCGGTGGAGGCTCCCAGGCCCGTAACCATGATCGTGAGCACCAGTAGGCCCAGGGAGATGCCATTGCTGAAGCTGCCCAGGGGAGCAGTGCTGCCATCGAGGGGCACCAGCAGGCTTGCCCCCAGGCAGCCGGCAATCCATAGCCCGGTGCCCCAGCGCAGGGCGCAGACACGGCCGTGGCGCCCTGCCACCCGGCTCCATAGCTGCAGCCCCGCCAGGGCACTGAGCTGGAAGGGAATCAGGATCCAAGTGCTCCAGCTCTCCGGCAGTTGCATAACCACGGCCAGGAAAATCAGCGACACCGGCTGCATCAGCTGCAGGGCACACCAGAGCAGCAGGTAAAGCCCCAGCACTTTGAGAAAGCGAGGGTTGGCTGAGATGCGCTGTAGTTGGCGCCGGATCGGTTCCGGGTGGCCCGTAGGGCGCTGGCAGTTGCGGGCGAAGGGGGCTAGTCCCCAGCAGCACAGCAGGGTGAACACCGTGAGGGTTAGTCCGGACACCCAGCCCATACGTAGGTAGCCCTCCGCGCCCTGGCCCACCAGCAGGGCCCCCAGCACCAAGCCGGCCAATCCAGCCAGGATCGATCCGGTGAAGCGGCTGGCATTCAGCTGGGTGCGCAGCTGGGTGGAGCTGGTGAGCTCGGCGGCTAGGGCCGAGTAGGGCAGGTTGACGCAGGTGTACAGCGCCATAGCCACCAGCTGGATCACCACCAAAATTGCGAACTTCTGCCAGTTCCCCCCCGGAGGCACCCACCACATCGCTACCAGCGCCAGGCCTAGGGGAATGGCGCTGCCAGCCATCCAGGGCAGCCGCGGGCCCCAGGGGTGCTTGGTGTGGTCGCTGAGCCAGCCCACTAGGGGGTCGTTGATGCCATCCCACACCTTCAGCACCATCAGCACCAGGCCCGCCATCCAGGCCGGCAGCCCGGCCACACCGGTGTAAAAAACAAATAGGTAGAAGCCCAGCTGGGTGGCAGCCATGCCGGTGCCGATGTCGCCGAGCCCATAGCTCCACAGCAGGCGACGCCGGGCTGCCTGCCCCAAGCTCTGTTCTTCAGCTGTAATCATCGGGGCCGCTTAGGACTTGGGGTGGGCAGGCCATAATGTCTGAGCTGGATTACTTCGGTAACAGCAACAGGCATGTGACTCGTACGCATGTACTGCCGCGGGCGTAGTTTAGTGGTAAAACCTCAGCCTTCCAAGCTGATGATGCGGGTTCGATTCCCGCCGCCCGCTCTTTAAAGCTTTCGGCCTTCCAGCAGGGGGGCAGCCACCAGCAGCATCAGGCTGCGGCTTTGCAGGGGTGCGCCGGTGGGCAGCCAGGCCTCAGGCTCGGAAGGCAGGTCTTCGCCGGGGGGTAGGGCCGTGTCAATCACCCGCAGCCAGCCCTGGCGGCAGCTGGGCAGCTCAAAGTGCATCGCTTTGCTGTAGGCGTTCATGCCGCACCAAACCAAGGGCCCCTGGTGACTGTCATTGAGGCTCCAGGCCAGGGTGTGGGACCAGCTCGCCCAGTCCGGGCTGGCTAATTCGACACCGTGCCACTGGCGCCAGAGGTGGCCCCGATCGCCGCTGCGCCTTATGGGTTTGTCATCAAGGGGTAGCTCGGGGTTGAACAGCCCGGCCAGATGGGCCCGTAAATGCAGCAGGCGTTGCAGAAACAGGCGCAGGGCCAGGTCGCCCGTATCGGGTTGCCAGTGCATCCAGCCGAGGGGGTTGTCCTGGCACCAGGTGTTGTTGTTGCCACCCTGGCTGCGGCGCACCTCATCACCCATCAACAGCATCGGCACTCCCGGTGCGAGCAGCAGGCTTGTGAGCAGATTGCGCAGCTGGCGCTCGCGCAGGGCCGTGATGGCTGGATCGGAGCTGGGGCCCTCTACACCGTGGTTCCAGGTGTTGTTGTGATTATCGCCGTCGCGGTTGTCCTCACCGTTGGCCAGGTTGTGCTTGCCGTTGAAGCTCACCAGATCGGCCATGGTGAAGCCGTCGTGGGCGGTCAAGAAGGTGATGCACTGACCCGGATGCACCGGTGTGTTGGTGAAAAGGTCTGGGCTGCCGCTCAGGCGCTGGGCCATGGTCCAGCAGGTTTTTTCATCACCCTTCCAAAAGCGACGCAGGTCGTCGCGGAAGCGGCCATTCCAGGTGGCCACCCGGCGGGCTGGGAAGTCGGCGAGGCGATAGAGGCCACCGCAATCCCAGGGTTCGCTGATCAGTTTCAGGTCGCCGAGATCTGGATCGGCTTCCATCTCCTCAAATAGGGGCGGCGCGTCTAGGGGGGCCAGGTTGTCGCCGCGGCTGAGGGCGATGCCCAGGTCGAAGCGGAAGCCATCAATTCCCAGCTCCGTGGCCCAGCAGCGCAGCGATTCCAGGATCAGCCGCCGTACCAGTGGCCGATTGGCCGCAATGGTGTTGCCGCAGCCGCTCACATCTTGGTAATCGCCTTTGGCGCTCTGTTGGTAGTAGAGGCGGTCGCAGAATCCGCGCCAGCTGAGGGTGGGCCCATCCTGATTGCCCTCAGTGGTGTGGTTGTAGACCACATCCAGTAGTACTTCGATGCCGGCCCGGTGGCAGGCGGTCACCAGTTGACGCACCTGGTCGCGGCCGCTGAGCGGGTCATCGCCCACCAGATAGTCGGGATGGGGCGCCATCCAGCTCAAGGGGCTGTAGCCCCAATAGTTGTGGCGTCCGGCCGGGGCGTCGTTGGGATCGAAGGCCATCACCGGCAGCAGCTCGATAGTGGTGATGCCAAGATCCTTCAGGTAGGGAATGGTGGGAATCAGCCCAAGCAAGCTGCCGTGCAGCTGCGCTGGCACAGGACAACCCGGTCCCTGGGTGAAGCCACCCACGTGCAGTTCATAGATGACGCTCTTCTGCCAGCTGTGGCGCGGCCGGGGGGCGTGGCTGAAATCAAAGCGGTCGCGCTCAGTTACCACTCCCTTGAGGCAGTGGCCGGTGTTGGGTGCCGCCCCAACGGCGCCGCCACGCTGATAGCTCTGCCAGCCGGCGATCGCTCGGGCGCAAGGGTCGAGCAACACCTTGGACGGATTAAAGCCATGGCCACCCGGCTGCAGCGGCCCAAATGCCCGGTAGCCGTAACAGCTGCCCAGGCCCAGACCCTCCACCTCCACATGCCAGTGATCAGCAGAGCGGTGCCGCTGGTCCAGTTCCACCACCCGCGCTGGCTCGCTCGCCTCACCGTCGGCGAACAGCAGCAGCTCAATCCGGGTGGCCAGAGGGGCCACCACCGAAAAGTTGACACCCCGGCTGGTGGGGCTTGCCCCCAGCGGCCAGGGGTGGCCGATGTGAATCCCTTGGTGGTGATTCGGGGGTGGAGCTAGCTCAGGACTGTTGAATTGGACCGTCAAGGGGCCAAGCCTGCTGCGGTGACGCTAGGCGCGAATCTTGGCCGGGGCAGCAGGCAGTCGCCTGAGGTGCCCGTCTCCGGACGGATCGCGCTCCACTCCTTGCCCTGTTTTTGCCCGCTCCCGCTGCATAAACAAGTTGACCCAGTTGACCCAACCCCCCGAATCCGGCCGGCCGCCCCAGCAGGTGCGCCCTGATCTGTGGCTGTTCGCCCCCAGCCGCGATAGCCAGGGGGGAAGCAGCTGGCTGCTGGAGGCCGCTGCTTATGGAGGTGGCGGAGATCTGCTGGTGGATTGTCCGGGATTCACTGAGGCAAATTTGGCCATGTTGCGCCAGCGCACTGAGCTGGTGGGGCCTGGCAGGCTTGTGCTCACTAGCCGCGAGGGCCACGGCCGCTGCCGGCGCTGGCAGGAGGCCCTGGGCTGGTCTGTGCTGGTGCAGGAGCAGGAGGCCTACCTGCTGCCGGGTGTGCAGGGGTGCACCAGCTTTGGCGAGCAGCTGACCCTGGCGCCCGGGGTCCAATTGCTCTGGACCCCAGGGCCCACGCCGGGCTCCTGCGTGCTGCTGGTGCGTGCTGGAGCAGTCGATGGCCTGTTTTGTGGGCGCTTGCTGTTGCCGACCGGACCAGCTGCTCTGGCGCCCTTGCGCACGGCGCGCACCTTCCATTGGCCCCGCCAGCTGGCCAGTTTGGAGCGGCTGCGCAGCTGGTTGCCGGCCGGCTCTCCCGACTGGATCGCCAGTGGTGGTGGGCTTGGTGCCCTGCGCGGCGACAAACTCGTCAATGGGGGTGCGGAGCTGCTGGCTGGGCTCGTCTTTTGAGCCATTTGGAGCCTCCCTGGACCCCCCATGTGGGGAAATTGTCACGAAAACCGTTGCGCCGGAGCACTTCTGTGTTGCAGCAGCGGCCAGAGCCCCATACCATTGGCGCGCTCATCTCAGGGCCGGTCGGGGTTTTCCGACTCGCCACCTTTCGTCGCAACACGACCGCCACCCCCGAGGCTTCCTATTCCCATGAACAAAGCTGATCTCGTCAACCTCGTTGCCGCCCGCACCGAGCTCACCAAGACCGACGTCTCCCAAGTCGTCGACGCCGCCATCGAAACCATCATCGACTCGGTCGTAGAAGGCAAGAAGGTGTCAATCCTGGGCTTCGGCTCCTTCGAGCCCCGTGAGCGCTCTGCCCGCCAGGGTCTGAACCCCAAGACCGGCGAGAAGATCAAGATCCCCGCCAAGCGGGTGCCTGCCTTCACCGCCGGCAAGATGTTCAAAGACCGCGTCCAGGGCTGATCTGGTTTCAGGTAATTCCTGCCACGGCGGCCCCTAGGGGCCGCTTTTTTTGTGCCCACGGCAGAGTGGCCCCTTGAGAGATGCCTCCCCCCTGCTGGCTGCTGCGCCGCTGCCATCCCACCTGCAGGCCCTGGTTGAGGCCGGTCTGGCCCAGCGCCAGCTGGGGTATCGCGGCCGTTTCGCCCCATCCCCCACCGGCGCTCTGCACCGCGGCAACCTGCGCACGGCCCTGCTGAGTTGGTTGCACGCCCGGCTGCGGGGGGGCGCCTGGTTGCTGCGCCTCGACGACCTCGACACGCCCCGCAATCGGGCCGGTGCTGAGACTTCGATCCTGACCGATCTGGCCTGGCTGGGCCTCAATTGGGACGGCCCGGTGCTGCGTCAGAGCGAGCGGCGCGGGCTCTACGCCACGGCCCTGTCAGCCCTGCGGCGCCATGGCTTGCTCTATCCCTGCCGCTGCAGTCGCCGCCTGCTGGCCGATATCTCTGCGCCCCACGGAGCTGCTGCTGTGTATCCGGGCACCTGCCGGGCAGCCAGTGGCGGCTGGGGGCCGGTGCAGGGGCGACTGCCCAGCTGGCGCTTGCGGCTGGAGCCCAGGAGCCTGCATTGGCTGGAGAGCTATGGCGCTCCTGGGGAGCTCGATGGGCCAGCGGCTGTTGGTGATGTGGTGTTGCGCCGGGCTGATGGTTACCTCGCGTACCACCTGGCAACAGCGGTGGATGAGCTGGTTTTGGGAATTAGCGATGTGGTGCGCGGTGACGATCTCTGGGGAGCCACGGGGGCCCAGGTGGCAGTGATGGCGGCCCTGGGCGCGCCCCCGCCCCGCTACGGCCATGTGCCGCTCTGGTGCGATGGCAGCGGGCGGAGGCTCAGCAAGCGAGAGGGCGCCGAGGGGCTAGCGGGCTACCACCAGCTCGGCATGGACGCAGCGGCAGTGGTGGGCCAGCTAGCTGCCAGTGCGGCTTTGGTGCCAGCTGGCAGCCGCCTTTCAGTCGCTGAATTACTGCAGCAACTCAGCTCAGAGCGGCTGGACCAAGTCTTCCGGGGCGCCCAGGCTTAAGGAAGGTTTCGGGATCAAGTGGGGAAAAGCAGATCACACTGGTGGATAGCTCTAAGTCCTCAAATGGGGACATTTCGATGACCTACTCCGATGGGCCCCTGCAGCGGGCAAGCCACGCAAATTCCTGCCGCTGTCAGCAATGCGGAGGCAGCGGCATGCTGCGGCTGGACGATCAGCGCTACCGCACCTGCCTTGATTGCTTAGGGCAGGGCAAGGTGCTGCAGGCAATTGGTGCTACCACCGTCGCCGCCATTCTCAAAGAACGCGCTGGGCTTCAGGTCAGCCTTTCTGCTTCTTCTTCCGCCAAATGAAGAAGGCTGCGGTAGCCACTACCACGGCTAGGGGCGCCGCAGTTAACAGCAGCAAAATCACGGCAGTCCAGTCCGTGTACATCGCTCAGAGGCCAAACCGGAGCCATCATCCCAGTAAGCCGTTCTGGTTGCCGATCCCCATGGCACGGATATTTCCCATGGCATGGATATTTCCCATGGCTCTCATATTTCGATCAGCCCTTGCAGTGGGGGTCATCGGCACTGGTTTGCTCGTGGGGCAGCCAGGCAGGGCTGGGGTGGAGTTTGACAACTGCCAGCCCACCCCCGATGGCGGCATCAGCTGCGACACCCGTCCCACCGGCAATACCCAGATGGATGACGAGGCGGCCCGCTATGGACTCTTTAACGACGCCAGCCCCGGCTGGAGCGAGTTCGATCCCGATCAGGGCTTTGAGGACGACTTCGGTGGCAACGACACCTGATCGCCCCGGCTGCCATGCCCTGGATGCCTCGCTGATCGAACGCCTGCATGCTGTGCAGCAGCGGCATGGCTACCTGCCGCGAGCTGAGCTGCAGCAGCTGGCGGTTGCCATGCAGCTACCCCTTAGCGATGTGATGGGGGTGGCCAGTTTTTATCACCTGTTTCGGCTTGTTCCTCCGCCATTGCACCGCTGTGTGGTGTGTCGTGGTACCGCCTGCTTTGTGCGGGGGGCGGAGCGGCTGGAGGCGGGCCTGCGGCAAAGCTTGGTGGCCCAGCACGGGGTGGAGCGAGGCACCGCTGGCCGAGGGCGCCGAAATTCCTGAGTCCCTACTCAACCGGCTGCAGGCCGAATCCGCTGCTTTGACCCCTGCCTCTCCTGCTCCACCCACGCGGCGGGCCAGACGCCGCTGCGTATTGAGCTGGTGGTCTCCACCGGCCGGCCAGATGGATCCATTGAGGCGCTTGGCGCGTTGCCTGCGAACGTGCGAGCGGCTGGTTATATCCCTTACGGGTTCCTGCTAATCAAGGTGGCCCTGATGATCGCCAACGGCGGCTATCGGGGCGTGCAGGCCGCCTTGAGCTTCGGGGTGCCCTTTAGTGACGGCCGGTGCCGGCGAGGACAAGCCGGAGGTATGTGCTCGTCTCCGACGCACCGGAGATTCCTTGGATCTCGGCACGGCTCACCCTCAGCCCACCGCTATTCGTGCTGCGGTGCAGGAGGTGCTCACCGACCCGTCCTATCGGGCCGCAGCCCAGGCGCTGGCGGCGCAAATGGTCGCTGCTGGAGGGGCTGCGGAAGCTGCTCGCAGGATTAACTAGGTCCTGGCTAAGCAACGCCTTGCTGCGGATCAGGTCATCGCCGCCAACAATTAGGAGCTCGCCTCCCCCCTCTTTTGGTTTGCCATGGAGCAGCACCTCCTGCAGCCTGCCTGCTCCTCCTCCAGGCCCATGCTTTTGAGCACGGCAACACTCTGTCGGTTGAGATCCAGGCAGCCATGCCTCGTGCCCAGGCGCTCATGCAGGGCTGGCTGAGGCGCCATGCATGAGCTGAGCCCCATACCTGCGCTCTTTGGAGTGGAAGTGGCTCCTTAATTTGTTTTCTTCAATACGGAAAGATGGCCTGGTGGGCTCAGCTTCCTAAATTTTTTCCTGCTTTATTTGCGCTTTTAGTGTTGTCTGAGGGGTGTTGATTAACGTGCCAGCAGCTGGCCAGGTCTTATGGGGATGAACCGGCGCGATCTCCTGGCGGGCACGGCGTTCAGTGTGGCAACGGCAGCCTGGTCCATGATCGGGGCCCAGCGTGCCTGGGCCTCCGATCCGATCGATGCCCAGTTGCTGGCCAGCCTTCAGGTGTGCACCCCAAAGGATGCTTTGGATCGCCTGATGAGCGGCAATGGGCGCTTCGCCAAGGCTTGGGCAGCGGCCAGTGACATCGCCACACCGGTCGAGCGCATGCAGGTGCTCAACAGGATCTGGCAAAACGAATGTCAGATTGATCCTGCGGCGCTTGCCCAGGGGCAGAAACCGTTTGCGGCCACATTGTCTTGTGCGGATTCCCGGGTAGATCCCAGCTGGTTGTTTGCCTGTGGTTCCGGTGAGCTCTTCGAAGTGCGATCTGCAGGAAACACAGCTTTTGATGAGGCCATTGCTTCCTTGGAATATGCCGTGTCCGTTCTCGGTACTCCATTGATACTGGTTATGGGTCACAGTGGCTGTGGCGCGGTTAAGGCGGCCATGGACACGGCACTGCTGACGCCCTTGCTCGAGCAGCTAGTGGCACCGATCAAGGCAAGTCTTCAAAGTGGTGATGATCTGAGCAAAGCTGTTCAGGCCAACGCTCGCCATTCAGCTACCGAGCTCACCAGGCGCAGCGATGTGCTGAAATTTGCTGAAGCAGAAGGTACGCTGACTATACGTAGCTCCTATTGTGATATTGGCACTGGAGTTGTGAGCTTGCTGCCTAAGTAATTCCAGGGGTCTGATCGAATTCCATTGGTAGCCATTGCAAAGATCAGCTCCCTCCTAGCTTGTTAATACATCATGATCTATTTGGGTGCAATCACCTGTTCCTGGTAGGCCCTGAAGGCGGTGTAATTATTTACTCGATTGACAAGCAAGTTGGCTTTGGCATGGGCCTGGCGACTGGGGCCTGTCGCGATAGTAAGCATCGCAGATGTTGTCAATGCGGATTTTAATGTAAAAACAAAGGGGTTTGAAAAATTGTAAATCTTGCCTACTACAAGGGTGATGGGTCATTATTTCATCATCGCGGGTAAAGCTGATGCCTTGTCTCTCGATGGTTCAGGTCATAGGCCCAATCCTGTGGCTATCCATGCCACTCAAGACCTTGAGGTGATCTTGATCATCCCTGAAGCGGCTAAGGAGTTGGTGGATCGCCGCCCCAGTATTGCCAGGGAGCTGGGCCTCAAGATATAAGCGCGGACACGTATGGTTGATGAATTGAGGCAGGCTTCCACGCTGGAGTTTTGGTATTCAGACCGTGCCCCAGGCCCGCGATCAGGCCCAGACCCTGCTGGCGGCCAGTGGCGGAGCCTGGATTGGCAGCGTGCGGCCGGCCAGCAAGGGAGCGCGGGTGCTGCTCACCACCTCTTTTGGCACCGAGCGCCTGCTGCTGCCCCTCAGCGGCGAGCTGCTGCCCCGCATTTGCTGAACCCGCCAGCTGTCTTAGGGTGATCTGACGCCCCTGCCAAGAGTTGTGGGTCGATGGATCTCACCCCTTTTCTGAGCAGCCTGGAGGGCACCACCCTCGACCAGGTGCTGTTGTCGATTGCGATCAGCGGCAAGGTGGCGGTCAGCGGCAAGGTGGCGATCGCCATGAAGGGTCGCTTTCTGTTGCGATCAGTGTGCGAGAGCTTTCAAGATCGCACCCGCATCGGCTGTGCCGTCACCGATGAGGCCACCTGCCTGGCCTATCTGGCGCGGGAGCCCTACGAGCTGTTGATCTGCACCGACTACCTGGAGGATGGCAATGGCTTCGAGCTAGCCCGCAAGGCGCGCAGTGCCCATCAGGGCTTGCGGGTGGTAGTGCTGGCTTTGGGGGATGTGATCCCGGCCCAATACGTTGAGGCTTCCTGGCTGGAGGCCGTAGTGGCGGAAGCCGATTTCATCGGCGATCAGCGGCCCCTGCAGGCAGCTGTGCTGGCGGTGATGGGGCGGCACTCCTACCGCAGCCCTTCGCTGCGTTCCGGCACCCTGCCCTACCTGAGCTGCCCGCGGCTCACGAAGCGCGAATACGAAGTGCTGGATCTGCTGGCCAGCGGCCTCACCGATCGGGAGATTGCCGAGAGACTGGTGGTGAGCGAGGAAACCGCCAAGACCTACACCAAGCGACTGCTTAAGACCCTCGACGTCAATAACAGGTTGCAGGCCGTGCTCAAGGGCATGCGTTGCGGCATGGTGCAGCTCTGACGCCTTACAGATTGTCCCCGTATGGGGGGCTCGGTAAACCTGCCCAGAAGCGCACACTCAAGTCAGGCCCCATCGGGTTCTTTGCGGCCGCCCAGCCGGAGTGCCATGACAATCTCCCTACCCGCGCCAGGTCTCACCATTGGTGAATTGGAAGCGAACTATCCGCTTTATTGCAAGGCCATGCGCCTGTTGATTCGCGAGGGCAAGACGATCGCCAAGGTGCGCCGCACCGTTTGCTGGCAGCGGCTGGAGATCCTGCACAATTGCCTCCCGACTCAATACCGCGAGCCCGATTATTTATTCGCCTTGCTGCAGCGGGAGTTGAGCGCTTGCCTCTAGGCGTCGCTTGCTTTTTGCAGCTGGGGATCGAGAACCCACAGGGCTAATCCGCCGCCCCGCCCCCTGGCCAGCAGCCAGCCGTTATCGGCGGCGCCTGAGCGAGCGATCAGGGCGAAAAATGGGCGCCGGCGTGGCTCCGGCTGCCGGCTGATCGCTTGGCGCCAGAGGCTTTGGCGACCGAGCCGCAATTCCAGCTGGTCAAACCAAAACTCCAATAACGGCCTGCGGCCCCGCAGATTGCCGCTGCCGCTGAAGCGCAGCTGCAACGCCCCGAGCTGAACGCTGTTCACCACCTTGAGACCACCCCTTTCCAGCGAAGGGGCATCCGGAGTGACGTCTCCTGTGGCGATGCTCAGACTTGCCTGCAGGCCCCGCAGCAGGGCTGCCGTGGCGGGGTTGGGTTGGGCCCTGCCCTTGCTCCAGAGCAGCTGGAGCCGCCAGCGGCCAAACAGCTGCTCTGCCGTAATCGCGGAGCCCTGGCGACGGCTGAGCTGCTCAAGTGCCAGCGCCTGCTCGCCACTGGGAATTTCGCTAGTAGGCATTTTGCTACTGGGCATCAGACGTCGGTAAAGCCTTTCATGGCTCAGGCCTGGCCTAAAATCAACCGTCAGTTTTCGCGGAATTGGTTGATCTTGATGCGCTTACGGCGCTCGATGCCCTGCAGTGGCTGCGTACGTGTGAAGAGGTCTCTAAGCGCTTCGGCCTAAGTCAGACCACCGTCAGCAGGCAATCGCGAAAATGTCTGGATCTTTTTGGTCTTGACCTCCAGCGCATCCAGGGCGAGTGGAACACCGTTGGCGATGCGACGATCTTGGCGCTGGAGCGCTGCGTTCATCAAGTGGCGAGGTGGCAGGGGCTTAGGCCCCTGCGCCTGGAGGCGACCTATTGGTCAGGCCCCTTGTTGTGTACTCCTGTGCCAGATAATTGGATTCTTGGCCTTGCCAATATTGTTGGAGTGCCGCGTAATTTTCAGCTAGTTAGGGAGAGGATTGTTGATGTCTGCCTCACCGGCTTGCCTGATTACCCCCCTGCCGATGACCCCGAGCTGACTTCGATTACCCTGTCGAAGATGCCTGTATTTTTTGTTGTTAGGCCGGGTCATCCTTTGATTAATCAAGCCCAGCTGTGTTTTGATGATATTGCCCAATATCCAACCCTTGGTCTGCCGCCAGGCTCCTATCCCAGGGTTGAGGCTTGCTTAAAGAAGCTCGGCTTCTGGAACGATCATGTGCGAATGTTTCGCTATAAGCGCGAAAATTGGGAGGGCAAAACGGAGGCGGAGCTCACTATCGGCTATGCCACTTCGCTCAGTATGGAAGTTTCTGGGGGTGATTTAGTCAAGCTGCCCCTTGAGTTGCCATTTGCCTCTGGGGAGGTGCTCGTATGTCGCCGGGATTTTATTGATCATCCTCGTTTGCTTTCCTTGCAGGCTTTGCTGCTTTCCCGCCTAGCTGGGTTAGCTGAGCGCTACGGCGATATCCAGTTGATCGGCAATCACTAGTTTTGTATTTTGCGGCTGTTGCAATCTCTGACACGCTGAGTTGCCGCCGGCTGCGCAGTGAGGCTGCAAATAATTAATTATGCTGAAAGTGAAAGATTCTGCTTTGTTCGTTGCGCTTGGATGGCGTTTTTGCGTTTATAATGTAAGATTTGTTTGTGTTGGGTGGAGGGGGGTGGTGGTTGAGCTTGATTGGCTAGCCGCCCTAGACGGTCTGATTTGGCTGCGCACCGGGCATCAAGTTGAGGCCAGGCTTCAGATCGGTCAGTCCAGCGTGAGTCGTTTGAGTCGCAGGTGCGCCGATGTTTTTGGTCTCTCCCTGGCCAGGCGAGGCTCCGAGTGGCGCCTAAATGGTGATACGACACTTCTAAGCCTTGAGCGCCGCGTTCACCAGGCGGTGCGGTGGACCCGTGGCGGGCCTTTGCGTCTGGAGGCGCAGCACTGGTCGGGCCCGTTGCTCTGTGAGCCGGCTCCAGCAGGTTGGATTGCCGGGCGTTTTCACTTTCATGAATACGAAAGGCCGCTGCAGCTGCTGAGGGAAGGGGTGATCGACGCCTGGATCGCTTCCTATCCCGATGTGCCAGCTGCCACTGACCCCACCATTGCCTGCATTGGCTTGAGCCGAATGCCGATCTGGCTGGTAGTCGATCAATCTCACCCGTTGCTGGAGCTTGGTGAGCAGGTGACGTTTGCAGATGTGGCTGCCTACCCCTGTATGCCCATGCCTGATGGCGCCTTTCCTAAATTTCAGGCTGTTCTGGAAGCCTGTGGCTTGTGGAATGGCGGCATCACCCCTAAACCGATTCGGAATTCTTCGAAATCTCGGCAAGTTAATACTGAAGATCTCGTTGTTGGTTTCGCCACTCCCCTCTCATTGCTTCTTAGTGACGATTCCTGCAGGGTGCTGCCCCTAGAGCTGCCTTTAGAGGTTGGCGATGCCCTCCTGGTGCCAAGGCAATACGAGCGTGCCCCCCCAACGCTGCAGTTGCTGGCGCAAATTCGTTTGCGTTTGGAGAGCCTCGCCGGCGCCGCTCCAGGCTTGGTGGTGTTAGACGGGTTCGAGCACTCAAGTGCTGCCCCAAGCGACCAGCCCTTTAAGGAGCAATGGCTGCCAAGCGCACCCTCAATGCCAAAAACCTCGAAGGCCTAGGCGCGGCCGTCCTCGCCGAATTGCTGATTGAGGTGAGCGCTGGTAGTGCTGTGATGCAGCGCCGTTTGCGGCTGGCGCTAGCTGCGGCTGAGGGTGCCGGCGGAGCGGCCCAGGAGGTGCGCAAGCGCTTGGCAGCCCTGGCCCGTGCCACTACCTATGTCGATTCGCGCAAGCGCAAAGCCTTGGTGGTTGATCTGGAGGCCCAGCGCCAGGCCATCGCTGGACCGGTGGCGGCAGTAGATCCGCCGCTGGCTCTGGAGTTGCTGCTGCGTTTTCTCGAGTTGGCAGATGGTGTGCTGGATCGCTGCTCCGACAGCACGGGCACCGTGGTTGGCCTGTTCCAGAGGGCCGTGCTTGACCTCGGGCCGCTGGCCAGCGCGGCCGCCATGCCCGCCGAAGCGCTGGCTGAGCAGCTGCTGGAGCTGGTGTTTGAAAACGGCTACGGACAATTTGACGACTTGATCCCGGCGGTGGCCGATGCCCTTGGCGATCCGGGCTTGCGACTTCTCGAGCAAGGCTGCCGCGACCGGGGTGCCTGCGCTGGTCACCCAGCCCTGCTGCAGATCGCTGAATGCCTGGGTGATGTGGATGGCTATGTGACCCAGTTTGATGCCAAGCAATTGGCCTGGCCCCCTACCGCCGCGGATGTGGCAGGCCATTTGCTGCAGGCGGGCCGCAGCCAGCAGGCCCTGGCCGTGCTGGATGGCGCCGCCAGTGCTGCTGCTACCTGGCATTCCCCCGAGTGGCACGACACCCGCATCGCCGTGCTTGAGGCCCTGGGCCGCAACGACGAGGCCCAGCTGTTGCGTTGGGCTTGTTTTGCCAAAACCCTCTCGGCTTGCCATTTGCGCGACCACCTCAAACGGCTTGCTGCCTTTGAGGACGTGGAGGTGGAGGAGCGGGCCTTTGCGCTGGCAGAGGACCATCCCATGCGGCTGCTGGCCCTCGACTTCCTCGTGCGCTGGCCCGCGGTAGCGCGGGCTGGGCGCCTAGTGCTCACCCATGGGCCCGACTGGGATGGTGAGGCATACGAAATCCTTGCCCCAGCGGCTGAGCGGCTCAGCGCTGAGCAGCCGCTAGCCGCCACGGTGCTGCTGCGGGCGATGTTGGTGTTTGCCCTCTCGACGGGCCGCACCAAGCGCTACCGGCACGCGGCCGAGCACCTGCGGACCTGTGAGCTTTTGGCCGCCAGTATCGACGCTTGGCAGGGCGTGGAGCGCCACGAGAGCTTCGTGGGTCGCATTCGGGAGGCCTTTGGCGGCCGCTGGAGCTTCTGGTCTCTGGTGGAGCGCTGAGGTTCTGGCAGGCTTGTCCAATGCCCTGGACTCCTTACGCAGATTGGATTTTCACCGCCGTTAGCATCACCAGCTTGCTGCTGATGGTGTGGCTGGTGCTGCGTCCCCGCAGCTGATCGAAACGCCCCCTGTTGGATTCGAACCAACGACCGGCTGCTTAGAAGGCAGCTGCTCTATCCGGCTGAGCTAAGGGAGCAGCCGTTGCCATGATCGCTCAGCAGGTGGGGGCCACACAACTGCGGCCCTGGCGCCAAAATGATTTTAGTTATAACTTATGAAATGCGGCTCGCCCTGCTTTTTTCTGCTGCTGGCCTGCTGGTCCTTGCGGCTCCCTTGGGCGCCCAGGCTATGAGCTTGGATGAGGCCTGCGGCAAATTTGCCGGCAAGCTCAGTGCCGCCCAGGCTGCGGGTGATACCCAAAAAGCCCAGAAGATCTATCAACAGGGCTCAGCGCGCATCGCCTCGAGGTTCAACGGTGCCAGCTGCCCGAACGTCAAGCCACCAAGCCCCTAAACCTGCTGGCTCTTTCGGCCTACACTGGTCTGCTGCGCAACTCTCGCCCTATGGCTGCCACCCGGCTCACTGACAGCCAGAAGATCGAGATCGTGGCTCGCTATCGCGCTGGTGAAGTAAGCGCCGAGCTGGCAGAGGCCTATGGCTGCAGCACCAACACGGTGAGCCGCGTGGTGAAGGCTGGGCTGGAGCCAGCTGAATACGAGCAGCTCAAGCAGCAACGCATCCGGCCGCTCAAAGTTTCACAAGAGCAACCTGCTCTAGAACCAGCTGCTCCAGAACAAGCCGCTCCAGAACTAGCTCCATCAGAGCCTGAACCCCTCGAGCCTGAACCCCTGGAGTCTGAAGCGCCAGAGCTTGAGCTGCCAGATCCGGCCGGTGATGACGAAGACCATGCGGTGCTGGCAATCGATGACGCCGATGATTTTGGCGATGACGCCAATGAACTCGACTTCGCTGACGACGACCTAGCCGACCAGTTTGTGGCCGTGCCGCTGTTGCTGGTGGATCACGTTGGTGAGCCGGCCCAATGCCAGCCGCTCGCAGATGCGCCCCTTCCAGCCAGCGTTTACATGCTGGTGGACAAAACAGTGGAGCTCCAAGCCAAGCCGCTCAAGGACTTCCCCGAACTTGGCCAGCTACCCGATGGCGAAGAGGAGCGGCAGGCCCTGATGGTGTTTGCTAATCCCCGCCAGGCCAAACGCCACTGCGGCCGCACCCAGCGGGTGATCAAGGTGCCAGACACTCGCATCCTGGAGCGCACGGCGCCCTACTTGATCGCCCAGGGCATCAGCCGGGTTGTGATGGAGGGCAGCCTCTACTCCTTGCCAGGCAGTTAATTGACAGTCAGTTAATTGCCAGGCAGTTAATCACCGGGCAGTTGCTCGTTGCGGGGGGCGAGCAGGGCGGCGCTGCAGCCGCCACTGAGTACGCCAATTACTAGAGCAATTCCCACCAGAAAACCGGCTGGCAGAGGGGTGCTGCGGGCAAAGCCCAAGTTGAGGCTGGGGCGCTGGTCGAGGTTTTGAGCACCCAGGCAGAGAATCGCTAGCAGCAAGCCACCGCCCAGCAGGCTGGATGCAAGCAGGCGCAGGCGCAAGACCATCAGGGCAACAGGAGAACGCTCTGGCGGCAGTCTGCCCGGTCAGGACTCCTGGTGCAGCAGGGCGTAAAGCTCCCGCTTGCTGTGGCCGGTGCGCTCTGCCAGCAGCTTGGCGGCGGCGTTGCTGCTGTGGCCGGCCCGCTGCAGCTCCTGCAGCTCGGCGCTGAGGGCAGCGCTATCCCAGGCCAGGGGCTCTGGCGGCAGGGCACCTGCCAACACCAGGGTGCATTCCCCCTGGGGCGGCGTGCGGCGGAAGTGTTCGATGGCTGCGCTCACGCTGGGGCCCACCTGCTCTTCGTGCTTTTTGGTGAGTTCGCGGGCGACGCGCAGGGGCCGATCACCCAGCACCGCCAGCAGGTCGTCGAGTAGATCGAGTAGCCGGTGCGGGGCTTCAAACAGCACCATGGTGCGCTGCTCAGCTTGCAATTCCTGCAGTCGCTGGCGGCGCTGGTTGGTCTTGGGCGGCAGGAAGCCCTCAAAGCAGAAGCGGCCGCACGGCAGGCCACTGCTCACCAGCGCGGTGGTGACGGCGCTGGGGCCGGGAATGCAAATCACGTTGTGCCCAGCCGTGCGGGCTGCCGCCACCAGCACCTCGCCAGGATCGGAGATGCCCGGCAGCCCGGCGTCACTGATCACGGCCAGGGCTTCGCCGGCGGCGAGGGCCGCGAGCAGTTCGGGGATGCGGGCGGTTTGGTTGTGGGCGTGGAAGCTCACCAGCCGCGGCCCCTGCTCTTTTTGACGCAGGCCGAGCTGATGCAGCAGCAGGCCGCTGCGGCGAGTGTCTTCGCAGGCGATGCGCTGCACGCCGGCGAGCACCTGGCGGGCGCGGGGTGAGAGGTCGGCCAGGTTGCCGATGGGGGTGCCCACCAGGTAGAGCACGCCGGGGGCGGGTTCGGGGGCTTGCACGGCTTGGGGTGGGCTCCTGCAAAATGCTGAACCCTGCCAACCCATGATGCCGGCTGCCCTCCCCCTGCCCTCAGGCATTGCGCTCGAAGGCTTGCTTGTGGAGCTGCGGCGGCTGAGCTGGGGCGCGGCCGACATCCTGCTGGCCTACGGCCGCGGCGAGCAGCCCCCCTATGGCTTCCCGCCGGCGTTAAGCGTGGATGAGGGCGGCGAGGGCCCGGTGAGTGCGGCGGATCTGGCGGTGAACCAGTGGTTGCTGGAGGGCCTGGCCGCAGCCTTCCCCACGGCGGAGTGGACCGTGCTGAGCGAGGAAACCGCCAAGGAGCAGCTCACTGAAGGCGAGCCCCTGGCGGCGGAGTGGCTGTGGATCCTCGATCCCCTCGATGGCACCAAGGACTTCCTGCAGGGCACGGGCGAATATGCGGTGCACCTGGCCCTGGTGCACGGCGGCGAACCGGTGCTGGGGGTGGTGCTGCTGCCGGAGCTGGAGGAGCTGTGGCTGGGCGTGATGCCGGGGTTGGCGGGCTCGGCAGGAGAGGCCTGGTGCGAAAGTCGAGCTGGTGTGCGCTCGCCCGTGCGCTTCAGCGGCCGCCGCGCCCTGGGGGAGCTGGTGTTGGTGGCCAGCCGCAACCACCGCGACCAGCGGCTCGAGCAGCTGCTGGCGGCCCTGGCCCTGGGCGACACCAAGGCGATCGGCAGCGTGGGCGGCAAGGTGGCCACGATCCTGCGCGGCGAGACGGATCTCTATATCTCCCTGTCGGGCAAGAGCGCCCCGAAGGATTGGGATATGGCAGCTCCTGAGGCGGTGTTGCGCGCCGCTGGTGGCGCCTTCAGCCATGCCGATGGACGCGCCCTGGCCTACAACAGCGGCGATGTACGCCAGGCTGGTTGCCTGATCGCCAGCCACGGCCTAGCCCACGCCGAACTATGCGAAAAAGCGGCGGATGCGATGGCTGTGATTGATCCTGGTTTTGTTGTTTGAGGGCCAGAGGGTGATGGCTGGAGGGGAGTGGTCGCTTTTTACTGGTGGACTTAGCTAGGACTTAGCCCGCCTCAAAAAATTGTTGTTGGCCCCTCCCCGGTCTTCAGTTTTTAGTTGGCGCTAAGGCGATCCCACTTATGCTCTAATTTCCAGCAAAAAAGCCGGCCTTGCAGGGCCGGCTCTAAGTGCTCGAGGCCAAATTTAGAAAGGGCTAGTTAGCAGCCCTCCTTTTCAATCACTCCGGGGCAGGGGCTTCGCTTTGGGGCACACCGCGCAGGGTGAGGTTGATGCGGCCGCGGTTGTCGATCTCGCGTACGCGCACGGTTACCTGATCACCCACGTTCACCACATCTTCGACTTTCTCCACTCGGGCTTCGGAGAGTTGGGAGATGTGAATCATCCCTTCCTTGCCAGGCAGGATCTCCACGAAGGCACCGATCGGGATCACGCGGGTCACGGCACCGCTGAATACCTCGCCTTCGCTGATGCGACGGGTGAGGCCTTCGATGATGCGCTGGGCCTCTTCGGCGGCAGCGCCATCGTGGCTGGCAATCGTGACGATGCCGCCATCTTCGATGTCGATCTTGGTATTGGTGCGCTCGGTGATGCCCTTGATCGTGCGGCCGCCGGGGCCGATCACGGTGCCGATCAGTTCCGGATCAATGCGGAAGCTGAGCAGGCGTGGGGCGTGGGGCGACATGGTGTCGCGGGGCTTGTCGATCGCCTCGAGCATCTTCTCGAGGATGTGCAGCCGGGCTGGGCGGGCCTGGTTAACGGCTTCAGCCACGGTTTTCATATTTAGACCCGTGATCTTCATGTCCATCTGCAGGGCGGTGATGCCCTTTTCGGTGCCGGCCACCTTGAAGTCCATATCGCCAAGGAAATCTTCGATGCCTTGGATGTCGGTGAGGATGCGCACCTCCTCGCCCTCCTTGATCAGGCCCATGGCGGCTCCGCTCACTGGTGCCTTAAGGGGCACGCCCGCATCCATCAGGGCGAGGGTGCTGCCGCACACCGAACCCATCGAGGTGGAGCCGTTTGAGCTGAGGCACTCCGACACCACGCGCAGCACGTAGGGGAAGGACTCCTTGTTGGGCAGCACGGGCACAATCGCCCGTTCAGCCAGGGCGCCGTGGCCAATTTCGCGGCGGCCGGGGGAGCGCATCGGCTTGGTTTCGCCGGTGGAGTAGGGGGGGAAGTTGTAGTGGTGGAGGTAGTGCTTCTCGGTGGACGGGTTGAGGTCGTCCATTTCCTGGGAGTCGCTCGGGGTGCCGAGGGTGGCGCAGGAGAGCACCTGGGTGAGGCCGCGCTGGAACAACGCTGAGCCGTGCACCCGCTTGGGCAGTACGCCGGCGGCGGCGCTGATCGGCCGCACTTCATCAAGGTTGCGGCCATCGACACGCTTGCCCTCCTGGAGGATCTGGGCGCGCATCAGCTTTTTGGTGAGGTCCTTGTAGCTGTTGCCCAAGGCCTTGCCGCTGGAAGCGGAGCGAATCGGGTCGTCTTCGGCTAGGGCGGCGATCTTCTGGCTCACTTCGGCCTTGATGGCGTCGAGCTTCTCGTCGCGTTCGGTTTTGGTTTGGGAGAACTGCTTGAGCACCTCACCGATGCCACCGGCACATTCCTTTTCAAGGAAGTTGGGCAGGGTGGGGTCGATGACTTGAGGTTCGGGGATCACCTGCTCGATGCCGAGCTCCTTGAGCAGGTTTTGCTGCGCCTTGATCAGTTCGCACACCGCTTCGTAGCCGAAGTCGATCGCTTCGATCACGTCTTGCTCGGGCAGCTGGTTGGCACCGGCTTCCACCATCACCACGCCCTGGGGCGTGCCAGCTACCACCAGATCAAGCTCGCTGCGCTCGATTTCACGGAAGCTCGGGTTGAGCACGAAGTCGTCGCCGAGCAGACCCACCCGCACGGTGGCCATGGGGCCATAGAAGGGAATGCCGGCCAGCAGGGTTGCCATCGAGGCGCCGGTGACTGCGAGCACATCGGGTGGCACGCGCTCATCGAGGGAGAGGCAGGTGGCCACGATCTGGATGTCGTCGCGCATCCAGCTGGGGAATAGGGGCCGGATCGGCCGATCGATCAGGCGGCAGGTGAGAATCGCCCGCTCAGAGGGACGGCCTTCGCGACGGAAAAAGCTGCCAGGGATGCGCCCAGCGGCGTAGAGACGCTCTTCGTAATCGCAGGTTAGGGGCAGAAAATCGATGCCTGGGCGACCGCCGGAGCGGGTGGCGGTGACCAAAACCGAGGTATCACCACACTCAACCATCACCGAGCCCCCAGCCTGGGGGGCGAAACGACCGGTGGTCAGCCGGATCTCCCGACCATCGAAGGAGATCGACTGAGTTTGTCCTTGCACGTGCGCTTATGTCCTGTTGTTGTCAGGGACCATTCTCGCATTTAGGCCGTTACTACTGGGGCATCCTTCGCTTTTTATCGCGTTTATGGCCTTTCTTGGCCATAAAAAAAGCGCCCGTAGGCGCCTTGGGAATCTTTGGCTGATTACCAGGAAGACTTGACCACTCCTGGCAGCTCACCCTTGTGGGCACGCTCGCGAAGCTGGTTGCGGCACAGACCGAAATCGCGGTAGTAGCCCCGGGGCTTGCCGGTGGCCCAGCAGCGGTTGCGCACGCGGTTGGGAGCGCTGTTGCGGGGCAGCAGCTGGATTTTACGGTGAATTTCCAGACGCTCCATCGGACCTGCAGCGGCGTCGAAGGCTGACTTGAGGGCAGTGCGCTTGGCGGCAAAACGCTCAACCATCTTCTTGCGCTTGACATCGCGCGCAATCATCGACTTCTTCGCCATGCGGCCTGGACTGCGATCGGATAATTGTTTTAATCTTACCTTGCGGCGGTGAGGCTCAGCGCCCAAGCAGCTGCTGCACGACCGGCAGCTGGGAGGTGTCCTTGACGATCAGCACCACGCTCAAGCCCACCAGGAAGACAAAGCCCGACTGCATGAAAGCCATCTGAAAGCGCTCGGGCAGGGGCTTACCCCGCAGGCCCTCGAGCAGCAGAAACACGAACTGACCGCCATCGAGCAGGGGTAGCGGCAGGGCATTGAGCACCGCCAGGTTGATCGAGATCAAGGCGGTGAAGATGAACAGGCTGCTGCCGCCCTGCTTGGCCAGCGACGCCCCCATTTCCACAATTTTTACGGGGCCAGAGACCTGGCCGGCGGTCTCGCCGAAGTGGGTGGCGAGGGTCACGAACCCTTCCACGGTGCGGCTGGTGAGAGCGGCGAAGTCGTGGTTGGCCTGGCGGAAGGGCTCCAGGGGCGTGCGGGCGGGGCGGAAGGCTTCGGTGCCATTGGGTTGCAGCTGGGCGCCGATGCGGCCAACGCCGCCGAGATCGGCGGGGGTGAGATCTAGGGGCAGGGTTTGGCCGTTGCGCTCGGCTTGGAGGCGCAGGGTTTGCTCGGGGGCGGCCTTGATGCGCTCCACCAAGGCGGCAACGGCGCTTTGGCCGCCGCCAAGATCGCTGCCATTGAGGCTCAAGATGCGGTCGCCCGGCTGGAGGCCGGCAGCTGCAGCGGCTAGGCCGGGTTGCACGCCACTCACCAGCACGCCGGGGCTGGCGCTGAAACCGGCGGGTATGCCGAGCACCAGGCCCTGGCCGAGTAGCACCGCATAGGCGAGCACCAAGTTGGCCAGCACGCCGGCGGCGATCACCAGGGCCCGCTGGGATAGGGGCCGGTTGCTCAGCAGGTTGGGGTCGTTTTTGGGGATGGGGCTGTCTTCATCGTCATCGGGAAAGGCCACGAAGCCGCCCAGGGGAATGGCCCTTAGGGCGAATTGCACACCGCGGCGCTGGCGCTCGATCAGCACCGGCCCAAAGCCGATCGAAAAGCTGCTGACGCGGATTCCCTGCAAGGTGGCGGCAAAGAAATGCCCCGCCTCGTGCACCACGATCAGCCCCGCCAGGATCGCCAGTGCTGTGAGAACGCCCATCCAGGCCCCGCTATTTATGCGTCCATTGTGCTGGGTTTGCCTGGGGGCAGGGGGGCGGCATGCATGCTTAAACGCTGAACTAAGTCTTGGCTAAGTCCAGTTGCTGCGGCCGTGTGTTCCCCGCCGAATCCGGGCCGTGGCAGCAGCAGCTCGACCCTTAAGATCCCGCCTCGCCAGTAGTTGTTTTTACCCATATGACTCGCTTCTTGAGTGCCCTGATCTGCGCCACCTTGCTGCAACTGCCCGCCGCAGCAGAGCCGGCACCAGCAGAGCCGCAGGCAGTGCAAGAAGCAGTGCAAGAAGCCCAAACCGAGGCGCTGGCCACTGAGGCCCAGAACCCGATCTCGAATTTGGTCAGTGTTCCGTTTCAGTACAACCTCACCCCGGGCATTGGGCCCAATGAAGACCAAACCCAGAGCCTGCTGAATATTCAGCCAGTGGTGCCGTTTTCGCTCAGCCCGGATCTCACTTTGGTGACCCGCACGATTCTGCCGGTGCTGAGCCAGCCGACGGCAACGGGCAATCAAAATGGCATTGGCGATCTCAACCCCAGCTTCTTCTTCGTGCCCAAGGGCAGGGGCGCTTGGACCTTTGGTTTTGGCCCCACGCTTGTATTACCAACGGCTAGCGATAGCAGCCTGGGCCGGGGTAAGTGGTCTGCGGGGGCGGCGGCGGTGGCGGTGTACAGCAAGGGCCCCTGGGTGGCGGGAGCGCTGGTGAACAACGTCTGGTCGTTTGCGGGCAATAGCGATCGCAGCTCGGTGAGTGCTTTCCTGCTGCAGCCCTTCATCAACTACAACCTGCCCCACGGCTGGTATTTAGTGACCTCACCGATCATCACCGCCAACTGGCGGGCGACCAGTGGCGACCAGTGGATTCTGCCGGTGGGCGGCGGTGTGGGCCGCTTGTTTCGCATCGGCAAGCAACCGATCAATGCGTCGCTGCAGGCCTACGCCAATGTGGTGAAGCCTGATCTTTTTGGTGATGTCACGATCCGGGCCCAGATTCAGTTTTTGTTCCCGAAGTAGGTGAGGCGGCTCCGTCACTTTGCCTAGATACGCGGCCTAGACACGCGCGATTAGCTGAACCCTCAGTCAATCGTGCATGCCTATCTGCCCTGGTCGGCTCGATAAGTATTCCCTGCGCTCGTTATCGAGTACCTGGTATATCAGCCGGTGCTGAATGTTGATGCGCCGTGAGTAGGCGCCGCTCAGATTGCCAACAAGGGCTTCGTAGGGCGGGGGCCATGCCTTCATGGATCGATTCGCGCATCCCTGGGATTGACCCCTGCTGCAGCAAGCGGGTTTGGAGCATGAGGTGCCGGTCACGGGCACTCCTGCCCAAGGGGCGCTCCATCGACTGACGCCAGCTGGTCGGCAAAAGCATCATCACGATGCCTGCAAAAACCGGATTCGAAGCTCCGCATTTTCCGCATTAAGATGCCGGTGTTTACCGTATTAGTGAGACTGAGTGCCTGTCTACAGCCCCCGGATCGTGGATGGTGAACTGGGGGAGTTGTTGGAATCCGCAGGTGCTGTGGTGATCGAAGGGCCTAAGGCCTGCGGCAAGACGATGACGGCCTCGCAGCAATCCGCCTCCCGCGTGCTGCTCGACATCGACCAGGCCGCGCAGCAGGTCCTGGCGGTGGAGCCGAGGCTGGTGCTGGAAGGAGCAAGGCCGCGACTGCTGGATGAGTGGCAGGTGGCACCCGAGCTCTGGAATCAGGTGCGCAGGGCCGTCGATGCCTCCGATCAACCCGGCCAGTTTCTGCTCACCGGCTCAGCGGTGCCGGCGGAAGATGCCAGCCGCCACACCGGCGCCGGCCGTTTCGGGTTCCTGCGCATGCGGCCAATGAGCTTGTTCGAATCCGGAGTTTCCAACGGCGCCGTGTCGCTCCGTCAGCTGTTTGCTGGCGAGGTGCAGGCCGTGGCGGATCCAGGGCTGAGCGTGCAGGATCTCGGTGCGCTGATTGCCCGCGGCGGCTGGCCGGCGCAGCAGGGCAGGCCCCTGAAAGCGGCGAGCCGGGCCGCCCGCGACTACCTCGAGCAGGTGCGGCAGGTTGACATCAGCCGAGTGGATCGCCGCCGCGATCCAGCCAGGGTGGGGGCACTGTTGCGCTCTCTCGGGCGCCATTGCGCCACTGAGGCCAGGCTTTCAACACTGGCCGCCGATGCCGGTGGCGCCGATGGCGCCCTGGACGAGCGCACCGTGACGGATTACCTGCAGGCGTTGGAGCAGCTGATGGTGATCGAAGATCAGCCCGCCTGGGCTCCCCATCTGCGCTCGAGGGCGCGGCTGCGCAAGGCCCCAAAGCGTCATTTCGTCGACCCATCGCTGGCGCTGGCGGCCAGCGGGGCTGCTGCGGAGCGATTGCTGGAGGATTTTGAGTGGTTCGGGCAGTTGTTCGAATCACTGGTGATCCGCGATTTGCGCGTGCTCTGCCAACCCCTGGAAGGAGAGGTATTGCACTACCGCGATGACTACGGGGTGGAGGCGGATGCGATCGTGCAGCTGCGCGATGGGCGCTGGGGCGCCATCGAGATCAAGCTCGGCGAGGGGCAGGTTGACCAGGCCGCCGCCAACCTCAAGCGCTTCTCAGCGCAGATCGACAGCCAACGCTCGGGGGCACCGGCGTTTCTGGCCGTGATCTGCGGCAAGGGGTACGGCTATCGCCGGACCGATGGGGTTGTGGTGGTGCCGGTCGGTGCCCTTGGGCCGTAGCCAGCATCCTGGAGTGGGCTAGACAGCCACTGGAAGTTGAGTTTTGAAGGGCTCGGCCAGGAGTTTGGTTAGGCCTGCTGCATTGCGGATATCGACGCAGAGAAGGGTGGCACCGATGAATTCAAGGGTGTTGCCATCCCCTTCCAGTTGGGTGCTCAGGTGTTGGGCTTGATCCATCTTCCTACTCCCAGGCGGTTGGTCACGGTTCGGTGGTCTGTGGGATCCGCTCGCGCCAACGACCTGGATCTTGGCGGCCATGTACAGCCAAGACAACAATCTCATCGGTCTCGACGCGGAAGTAAATGGCGTATGGAAACCGCTGGAGGATCACCGGTCGGATTGAACCCACCACCGCTGGATAGCTGAGGGGCTGCGCTTGCATCCGCTCAATGGCATCGGCGAACGCCCGGGCGAACACAGCACCGAAACCGGCTTGTCGCAGGTCGTACCACTGGCGGGTTTCAAGTAGGTCTTGCCTGGCTTCAGGCAAAAATCGCACAGCCCGTGACATCCCAGCCGACGTCACTCCAGACCGAGCTCTTGGCGCACAAGCTCCCAGCTCAGGGACTCCTCAGGGCGGTGCTGATGCCGGCTCCAGCGTCGTTCCAGCTCAGTGATCAGGGCTGGACTCACCGCCAAGGCCTGTTCCTGCTCCGCGTGATCAAGGCTTTGCCACAAGCCCATGGCGAGCTCCAAACGCTCTGTTGCGGGTAGAGCCAGCAGGTCGGTGAGGCTGGTGGATCCCATGGGCAGGCCGCATGGTTGGTTGGCATCACGCTAACGGCTTTACCCCTCTTCACCCCCCACCGATCCTGTCGCCACCGAAGTAAGGCACTAGGGCAGCGGGTAGGCGCACGGAACCATCGGCCTCCTGGCCGGTTTCGAGCAGGGCGGCCATGGTGCGGCCGATGGCGAGGCCGCTGCCGTTGAGGGTGTGGAGCAGGCGGGTGTTTTTGCCATCTTTGAAGCGGATGGCGGAGCGGCGGGACTGGAAGTCGTTGCACACCGAGCAGCTGGAGATCTCGCGGTAGGAGCCGGCGCCGGGCAGCCATACCTCGAGGTCGTAGGTGCGGGCGGCGGAGAAGCCCATATCACCGGTGCAGAGCTCGATCTTGCGGTAGGGCAGCTCGAGGGCTTCCAGCACGGCTTCCGCGTCAGCGGTGATTTGTTGGTGGGCGGCGGCGGAGTGGTCGGGATGGCAAAACCAGTAGAGCTCCACCTTGTTGAACTGGTGCAGGCGGATCAGGCCGCGGGTGTCGCGGCCGTAGCTGCCGGCTTCGCGGCGGAAGCAGGGGGTGTAGGCGGCGTATTTGAGCGGCAGCTGCTCGGCGGGAATCACCTCGTCGCGGTGCAGGGAGGTGATTGGCACCTCGGCGGTGGGGGTAAGCCAGAGGTCGTCGTCGGCGCAGCGGAAGCTCTCCTCGGCGAATTTGGGCAGCTGGCCCGAACCGGTGAGGCTGGCGGAATTCACCAGGATCGGCGGCATCACCTCCCGGTAGCCCTTGGCGGTGTGCAGATCGAGCATGAAGCTGATCAGGGACCGCTCCAGGCGGGCGCCAGCGCCCATCAGGGTGATGAAACGGCTCTGGGCGATGCGCACGGAGCGCTCGGTTTCAAATAGGCCGAGCCGCTCGCCGATCTGCCAGTGCTCCTGCAGGCCGTCTTCTACCCGGGGTCTGCCCCAACGCTTGATCTCGATGTTGTCGGCTTCGCTGCGACCATCAGGCGCCTCGGGCGAGGGCAGGTTGGGCAGGGCCGATAGGGCATCGCGCAGCTGCAGCTCGAGGGCTTTTTCCTGCTCCTCGAGGGCGGCCACCTGCTGCTTGATGGCGTTGCCCTGATCGCGCAGGGCCTGCACTTCGGGGCTGTTTGGGGCAGATCCGCCTTGAATCAGCTGCCCTACGGCCTTGCCGATGCGGTTGCCCTCGGCTTGAAAGTTGCTGCGCTGCTCCTCGAGATCCCGCTCCTGGCGGGCGATCTGCTGCAGTGGAGCGAGGTCTAGCGCCATGCCCCGACGGGCCAGCTGGGTGGTGATCAGCTCAGGGCTGTCGCGCAGGAGGCGCTGGTCGAGCACGGGGGCGGGGCGGTTGGGGGGAGCCTAAAAGCCAACGGAGTGGTGCCCCGTGGTGCTCAGAGCACCTGCACCACTTCGGCGACTTCGGGGATCGCCTCGCGCAGTTTGCGCTCAATGCCCATCTTGAGCGTCATGGTGCTGCTGGGGCAGCTACCGCAGGCTCCCTGCAGGCGCACCTTCACGATGGGACCGTCGATTTCCACCACTTCCACGTTGCCGCCGTCGGCCATCAAGTAGGGGCGCAGCTCATCGAGGGTGCGCTCCACGTTTTCCAGCGTCAGGGCGTGGGGATCAGCGTGCGCTGAGCTGGCTGAGGCGGTGTTGGAAAGGGTGGCGCCGGTCGGAGCATCGGGGGTGGGGCTGGACATGGATGCAGCTCATCTGTCGATGCTTGGTCATCTTAGGCACCATCCCCCGGCTGGGCGGCGGCGCAGCTCAGTCCACATAAGGGCGAGAGCCGGTGCGCAGGCCGATCGTGCGGGTCACGGGATTGCCGAATTCCTGCGTAGCAGTGAAGGTGTTGGGGGCCACAGGGGTAGCGGTGATGGTCACGGTGGCGGTGTCACAGTCGTTGTTGGGGGTCACGGCGAAGCCGGTGACGCCACGCATCACCAGCTGGTCGTTGGCGGCGGTGTTGGCGGGATCGAGCCGGCCGTTGGCCAGGATCTGGGGGCCAGAGCGGCGGAGCTCGTTCGTCGCCGCGTTGCGGGTGTAAAGGATCACCGCATCGGCGCCGGTGGGAACACTGTTGGCATCGAACAGGGTCACGCGCATGTGCAGTTGATTTGCTGCTGCGGCGCACACGGGAGCGGCTGCGGCGCAGGCGACTGGCGCGGCGGTGGTGCCGAACACACAGGCATCCTCCGCCTCCGCATCGAGAAGGGTTGAAACACGGTTGAGATCACGCTCCAGCTGCACCTGCCAGAGGTTGGCTTCGAAAAATCGAATGGCTCCCTGAATGCTGCTCCAGGTCAGGGTCACGAACATGGCGCTGATCGCGATGGCCACCAGCAGTTCCACGAGGGTGAACCCGTGCTGGGATGTGGCCTGGGGCCTGGGGAGCTCCGGGCTGGAGACGGGATGGGTCATTGCGTTAAACCCGAACCCACTCGGTGCAGGCACCCGTTGCGGCCGCGTTGTTGCGCCCCACCTCCAGCACCCCGATCAGGCCCACTAGGCGTATGCAGCGGAGGGGACGTTCATTGCTCACGTTGATGTTGATCAGCACCTGGTCGTTGGGAAGAGCGGCGTTGGTGGTGGTGGAGAGGGTGCCGCGTGGGGTGAACACAAACTGGGATGGGGTGGCGGTGATCGTGGCGCTGGCGTTGTTGGCGTAGAGGTCCGACAGCGTGTGGATGTTTTGGGAGGCGCAGGCAGCGGGTTCGATCCTGGCCAGCTGGGCTCCAACGGCCACGGTGCCGGTGCTGATGGTCACGGTGCAGAGGGCGCCACCGGCCTGGGCATTGAAGCGGCTGGCATCGCGACTCACCTGATCGAGCCAACCCGTCAGTTCGGTGGTCACAGAGTTGGCGCGCTCGCGCCGGGCGAGGTTCACCAGGGAGTCGGTTCCAATGGCAGCGATCACGCCGAGGATCACCACCGTGATCAACATTTCCGGAAGGCTGAAGCCGCTGCTGGGAGGTCGAGGACGCGTCATGGGCAGAAGCGGGCCATGGGGGGCACCACTCGCGCGACGCGCACGACCGCGTTCCCGCTGTTGGTGTCGGTGTAAGTGACCTGAAGGATGTTCTGATTGCCCAGCTGGTTCTGAACGCTGTTGAGGCGCACGATCGGAGCCCGGGCGCCACCGGCTGTGGTGAGGGCGCCATTGACCGGGATGGTGTTGAACGCGATCAACACGGCATCGCTGATGATTCCGCGCACGGGTTCCCGGCAGAGGGCATCCACGGTTTCCGCCTCACTGCCGGCAGTCAGCGGATCCGAATCAAGTTGAGGGTAGAAATAGCGATCGTCGCGTCGATTGGCGGTGTTGCACGGCTGGGTGAAGGGGGCCGTGTTGTCTGTGGTCACGCCGGCCAAGCCAAGCCTGCACACCCCGGGGCAACAGGTGAGGTCTGCAGCCCGATCCTCAATGGCTGCCAGATCGGCGTCGATGGCGTCGTTGAGTTGGCTGCGTTCACCTGCCCGATTGCGCAGCTGGGAGGAAATATTGAACACGCTGAGCGTGCCGAGTAGGGCAACGGTCACGATCACGCTCACCACTAATGCCTCAACCAGAAAGCTGCCCCGTTCCTGGGGATGCAGCTGCCGGAGGCGCCGCTGCACGCGCTGTGGGAAGGTCACCAAAGTCGGGAACTGGTGGTGGCCCGGGCGACCCAGTCGACACCGCTCTGGGAGGTGAACTGGGCGGGGTTGGCAACGCCCAGGGCGCCAGCCCCGGCCACCCTGGAATCGGGCAGTCTCAGGTGGAATGCGCCGTAGGGCCTGAAGTTCTTCACCCAGATTCGGCCGTAGAAGCTCCAGTTGTCTTCGTTGTTGGTGTAGAAGCCTGCTGGAACGCTGCCGGCGCCTCCAGAGTCATTGATGGTGAGTTCCACGAAGCCCTGAGGGAGATAGAACCACACGCCACCTACCTTGGCGGTTTGTCCAAACGGCGTTGTAATTGAAACGTTCTGTTCCTGGCCGGCTGATCCCGTGTTGCGACCGAAGAAGTTGAGGCGATCAGGCTCGCCAACGGCGGAGAAGTTGTAGTTTTGATCGTCGATGACGTTGGCACATTCTGCTTCGATGGAGGGGCAGAAGACGTGGGTGAATTGGGCGGGTGACTGCGAAAGGAAGATGAAGCGTTCCGGATTGGCCGTATTGGCAATGCCGAATCGCCGGTCGGTGGTGATGGGCTCGTTATAGAGCAAGCTCAAGGGGCCGCCGGTGGTGTCGATGAACACGCGACCGCCGTCGAATTGGTTGATGGTGGGACCGATGCAATGGAAGCCCGGCTCGGCCGTGACGGGGGAGCTGCTGCTGAACTGACACCAAGCGCCGCGGAAGATTTCCGTCAGGTTTCTCCCTCCCGTTGGGGGGATCGCCACGCTCGTGGACTGGCTTGATTCGATCCTCAGATTTCTGATGGTGATGTTTTCACCGCTGGTCCATTGGCTGCTCCCAGCATCTAGGAATCGAATGCGCACGTCCGAGCCGGAGAACGGCAGCCCCAGCCGGAAGTTTGTGGTTGGCGTTGTGCTGGTGGTTTGGACGATTGAGCTCACGGGGATGGGCGCCGCGGTGAGGTCATACCAGCTTGTGCCGTTGTTGGGAGACGCTTGGACGGCCAGGCTCTTGTTGGTAGTGGTAGTCGAAGTAAAGCCCTGCCTGTTGACCGCAAATTCGAGATAGGGAGTCTGCAGGAAAGGTGCTGTGAAGCTGTCAAGATTCACGTCACGGAACAGATTGCTATTCCCCTGGGTTGTTGGTGCTCCAAAAATAGTCAGGTTGGTTAGAGGGGTCGACGTGGTGGAGGGATTCCCTGCTTCCAGAAAGCCCTGGCTGCCTGCAGCGCTGGCTCCGAGACCGTAGAAGTTGCTGTTCGGTGCCTGAGAAGCTGTCACATTCAGCCAGGTGTTGGCGGTGCAGTTGTCGGAGCTTGCCGTTGTTCGATCGGTCAAACAAAGCTCCACCCGCTGCCGGTTGGCCTCATTGTTGGTGCGCAGGCGAAGGGTGGCCTGGCTGTTGGGTCTTGTGCCGTCGCCGTTGTCGGTGCTGAGGCTGGGCCAGACGGCCGCATTGGCCACTTGGTTGGTGGTGGCCGTAGCCTGGGTGATGATGTTCCTTGGACCCCAGCCGGTGGTCCATCCGAGAACAAAGTTGTTGATGTCGGGAAAGGCCGTGGCCTGGAGAGGCACAATCGTTGAACATGATGCCGATGTGCCGCGGATATCAGATTCAGGACCAGAAAAATAGCTGGGAGTGCCTGTTTGCTGGCAGATCTGCTCAGCAGCATCGGGTGCACCAGCACCACGGATGTTGGTGTTGAAGCTGGAATCGGTGCCGCGTGGATCGCCTGATTGGAATGTGTTTGTGCAGTCCCCAGATTGAAGTTTGCCCCGGCCGGGTCGCACCCGGCAGTTACGGCGCTCGAAGAGATCGCCAGGGTTCGCCACCACGCCAAGAATCGGCGAATAGCGCTCCACCGCGCCTGTGATGGGATTCCTCTGGGTGAATTGGTCGTTGGCGAAATACGACCAATGCCAGCCATCGTTGAAGCCTGTAACCACTCCATACTGGAGATTGCACACGCGGCTTTCTGAGCCCAGCGAGCCACTGGTGCCTGCGTAGTTCATGCCGCCGGAGTTGTTGCTTCCCACCGAGGCGCCGCAGCACTTGGGCAGCACCTCGAATTCGCGGGTTTCTCGGGAGTTGGCTACCACCTGGCCATTGCGCACCACTCGTCCCTCCACCTCCAGCACCACAAAGCCCCTGTTGCTCCCGGGCTGGGCGTTGCCGAGACCATCCGGATCATCGAGGTTCACCAGCTGGTCCCAGCTGGTGACTCCCGAGGGCAGGGTGTCGCCGGTGGCGGCAGCCCCAGGGGTTGCGGTGCGACGCAGGCCGCGGGGATTGGGGGTGGCGGCGCCGTTTGAGGCCGTGAAACTGATCCGAACCAGCCTGAACTGGCGCCCATCCTGCGTGGCAGTGGCCACTGCTCCGCTCACCACATTGCGCCACTGGCCATCACCCAAATTGATGGCGGCTTGATCGGGCAGTCCGTCATTGTTGGGGCCGGGCCGGGTGTTAGTGGCTGACTCAAAACAGGGGCTTCTGAGGTTGGCTGCGTTCCAGGTGGTGGGGGTCTGGCCCGATACGAGCAGCCGACGGTTCTGGGGCTGGTTCCAGGTGTCGATCATCAGATCCGTGCCCTCGGCCGCAGCCCCTCGCGCCTGGCGGGTGTCGGAGGAGGCAAACACCCCGCGCAGGTTGCCGCTGCTCAACTGCACGATCGCCGCACCGCTGAGGATCAGCACCAGGGCCGCCACGATTCCCACTGCCACGGTGATTACACCGTGCTCTTCGGAGCGCCGACTGGCGACGAGAGCATGGATCAGCACCTTGGCCACTCGCAGGCGTCGGTTCAAGGGGCCAGACATCCTCACTACTCCACTGAAGGATCCCGGCTTCTTCGTTGACTTTGCCAGGGGTGCTGGATTCAGCCTAGGGCTGGGGAAGGTGCCCGCAAACGGCAGTGCTCAGCATGGACATCTTTGTGATGGTTATTAAAGCCTGGCTTAGTCCAGGTGGAAATGGGCGAATAGGTTCGCAGCAGGCTCCTGCCGCCCGTAGGTATGCCAGCGAGTTACCAGCTCTTTGAGGCTTTTTTCATAGCGACGGCGCTTCCGCGCGATCCAGCCCAGATACAGCACCCCTGGGATGATGCCTGGGATCAAAAGCAGCAGGCCGATCCAGATGTCACGCTTCTGGTAGCCCTTGACCGGGAACCTACGGCCATTACTGATCGCCCAGCCGAGCGCCCGGATTTCCTCGGGGAGATTACGGAAATTGCGTTTATTTGATTGGTCGTTTGCATAGGGTGTGATCTCAAGCCCTGCCTTGCGGGTCATATCTCGCGCAATCTGACGCCGTATGCCGATCACCTCCCTTGCCTTAGCCAGGGACACCCGGGCAATCATCTGGCCACTGGCACTCTTCAGCGTGAAGCTGGTGGAACTGATGTGCGACTGCTCCAGGGAGCCATACACGCCATCAGCCAGCTTGCCCTCCTCCCTTGCCACATCCTGGGCTGCGGCAAACAGCAGGTTCAGACCCCCTTTCCGATTCACTCGCCGGCGCTCGTCTCGGCCTTGCGGGTTGGGAAGGTGAGACAGATCCATGAATATAGTTTTGCTTGATAACTAATTGGCAATCCTATAGGTTTGTCGATTTCTTTGCGGGTAGTTGGAGGCGATCTCTCGATTGGTAGGCCAGCTGGCCGTTTCGCCCCAGGCTTCCGTCTCCTAGGCTGGCAGGAGCACCCATGAAGCCTCCGCCGGCGCGATGACTGACGTTCCCGTTCAGCGGATCCGTAATTTTTGCATCATCGCCCACATCGACCATGGGAAATCAACCCTGGCCGACCGGCTCCTGCAGGATACGGGCACCGTTGCGGCTCGCGACATGCAGGCGCAGTTTCTCGACAACATGGAGCTGGAGCGCGAACGCGGCATCACCATCAAGCTCCAGCCCGCCCGCATGGAATACACCGCGGCCGATGGCGAGGTCTACATCCTCAACCTGATTGATACCCCTGGGCACGTCGACTTCTCCTATGAAGTAAGCCGTTCATTGCAGGCTTGTGAAGGCGCCCTACTGGTAGTAGATGCCAGCCAGGGCGTGGAAGCCCAAACCCTGGCCAACGTATATCTGGCCCTTGAAAACAATCTTGAGATCATTCCTGTTCTCAACAAGATCGATCTGCCTGGTGCTGATGCAGACCGCATCGCTGAAGAAATTGAGGCAATCATCGGGCTCGACTGCTCCAATGCAATCCATTGCTCGGCCAAAACAGGCCTCGGAGTGCCCGCAATCCTCCAGGCTGTGGTGGATCGGGTGCCGGC
>Ga0247844_1001005_pt1 | contig 55892 bp, 52 predicted proteins | sample LaCtaG_FD_192421 | JGI IMG/M metagenome (GOLD analysis project Ga0247844, IMG submission 192421) | Freshwater microbial communities from meromictic Lake La Cruz, Castile-La Mancha, Spain - LaCruzMarch201714.5m_1 | ecosystem: Environmental > Aquatic > Freshwater > Lake | place: Spain: Castile-La... | reverse complement strand
CTCGCCGCGGCAGGCGTTCGGGGGGAACAACCGGGTGCTTGCGCACCTACGCGGCAAAGAAACCAAACAACGAAACAAAACGCAGATCTCTAGTTTTGAAGTGTCCCGCTTCCGGGGGCAGGTCAATCGGAGCAGCAGAAAGAGAAGAACTCATCATCGAAAAGCTCATTGAGGCAGTAAAGGGCAAAGATCAAGCCGCCATCCTCGAAGCCGCTCAAGATATTGCCAACAACCGCAACTTCACAAATCATACTCAAGTCCGAACCCATGCTGAAACCTAAGGTCATAGCTTTTTACAGAGTCTCCACCGAAGACCAAGCCAAGGAAGACCGCGCAGGCCTCCCTAGGCAGCGAACCGCCGTGGCGAGAGTGGTTGCGGTGAATAACTTGGAAATTGTGGCCGAGATCGAACTAATCGACGTTTCAGGTGCCGATGTCCACAGAGCACCGCAATACATTGAAATGGTCCGCAAGGTCAAAGACCGCGAGATTGACGGCGTTGTCGCCGCCGACCTAGACCGGCTATGTCGTCCCCAAGACCTGTCACAACTCAGCATCCTCGACACCTTCAAACAGGCCGGAGCCAAAATTTACACCGAGGGAGCAACGTTCGACCAAACCACCCTTGAAGGAATCCTCCAAAGCCGCCTCCTAGCGATCCTCGCGGGGCATGAACGAAGCGTGCTCAAAAAACGCAGCAGGGATGCAAAGGAAGCTAAACGCAGGCAAGGCAAATGCCCATCGTCCAAAATCACTTTGCCGCTTGGAGTCGATTACGACCGTAAAAATAACGTTTGGATATACACCCCTCAGGTCGAACAGGTAAAAGAGGCCTTCCGCCTCATCGACGAGGAAGGCATCACCAATCTTACCGCTCTGTCGAAAAAGGTAGCCATCCAACCTAGAACGCTCTGGAACCAGTTGAGGAACCCAATATACTTTGGCTTTCGGGTCTACGACAAAAAGCGCGGTGACGAAAAATATCTGTCCAAGGACGGGAAACAGGCAGATCGTAAAAAAATCTTCAGATCCGAAGAGGAGGCCATAAAGACACAAGTCTTCACAGAACCAGCAGTGGACCCCGAACGCTTTGAGCGCGTTCAAAAGGTTCTAGAAGCGAAGGGGGCGAAGTGGCGGCGACAGAGAGAATGCAAGGCAATCAATCTGGGATCTGGTCTGGCACTCTGTGGCCAATGCGGAAGGAAGCTCTACGCCTGCTCTGGGCGCCGGAAGGGGAAGAAACGCCAAAGCTACTACTGCTGCGCCGCAAACTACTACTTGAACAAAAAGAACGGGGAATCGTGCGATCAACCGAATATCCGGCAAGACCACCTCGATAAAACACTTGTCGCTTTCGTGGCAGATTACCTCACCCAGACCGAGGTCATCGAGTCCCTTACACAAAAACTCACAAGACCGGTCCAAGAGGTCAGACCAACCGGACTCAACCGGATGCAACAGATTGAAAACAAAAAAGCCCGATTGCTGGACGCTTACGCAGACGGCCTCATCGAAAAAGATGAACTGGCCAAGCGAATCAAAACCACCGAATCAGAAATCCAAGTCATTAAGAACATCTCCAAAGCAGCAACTGAACGTGCTCAGGTCGAACAGGAAATCCACCGCAGCCTTCGACTACTGGCCAAAGCAGCCGTTGCCTTCAAACAAATCACTACCCCTGCAGAGAAAAAGCAGGCGTTGCGCGGGCTATTCGCCTCCGTGGTTTTCAAGGGTCCCGAAATCGCCGGTTTTATCCCCATCCACCAGTTTCCAGCCGGTTACACCGAAAACGGAAGCCACACGGACACGGATTCATCGCAGCGACGAGCATGAAGTCGGCAGGAAATTTCATCGTCCCTGCCGCACGACTCACGATCACATGGCCATCCTCGAGCGGCTGTCGCATCACCTCCAAAGTCGAGCGTTTGAACTCGGGCAACTCGTCGAGAAACAGGACTCCATTATGCGACAGACTGACTTCGCCGGGGGTCGGATTCGTGGAGCCGCCGAGCAGCCCAACATCGGATATCGTGTGGTGCGGTGCGCGGAACGGACGGTTGAATACAAAGCAGCGGTCGTCACCGAGTAATCCGCAAATGCTGTGGATTTTGGTTGTTTCTATGGCCTCGTCCAGCGACATCGGCGGCATGATCGTTGCGATGCGTTTCGATAGCATCGATTTCCCTGAGCCCGGTGGGCCGATGAGCATGAGATTGTGATTTCCCGCTACTGCTACCTCGATGGCGCGCTTGACTTGGTTTTGCCCCTTCACTTCCGAAAAGTCCACCTCTCCGACTTCTGCGAGTCGAGCACGCGCGTCCGCAAGCATTGGTGTTACCGGCTCCGCGTGCTTGCGCTCGCAAAGAATGTCATATGCCTCGCGGAGCGACGTCACGCCGAACACCTGAATCCCCTCCACTACCGAGGCCTCGGCGGCATTCGCCATCGGCACGATGACCGCTTTCTTGCGACGACGCCGGGCTTCCAACGCAATCGGCAATGCGCCCTTGATGGCGCGCACTTCGCCGGTTAGTCCCAATTCGCCCGCCACTAAACAGCGAGAGAGTCTCGGAATCTCCACGCCGTCCTCGACAGCAAGCATCCCGAGCGCGATGGGTAGATCAAAACTTGGGCCCTCCTTTTTTACATCCGCGGGCGCTAGGTTCACTGTCATTCGGGACCGTGGCCAACGAAAGCCACTGTTCGCAATCGCTGTGATCACGCGATCCCGGCTTTCGCGCACCGAGGCATCAGGCAGGCCAACAACGATGATTTGAGGGTCTCCAGGGCCGCCATTGACTTCGATCTCGACCTCTAGCGCCTCTACTCCTCGCAGGGCAGCGGAAAAAACCTTGGTGAGCATCCGGCGACTCTAAGCAACAAGTCGGGGGCCTGTCGAACTCACAAACCGCATCGTGCCGATTCGCTTGTCGCGCGGCGGTTGCAAGGGCGGAAGACTTTCGCTCTACGTCGACGGCGAGAGCACTTTCTGCGCCTTTTTAGGGTCATCGACCCGCATGATCAGGAGCCCACGTTTGGCCGTCGGCATACTCGCCAGATACGCATACTCGATATTTACTTTTTTCGATGCCAGAAGCTTGGCAATCTTCGAGAGGCTACCCGGACGGTTGTCGTTTTCGATCATCAATACATCGGTCTCAATAACCAACGTCCCGTGCGCCTCGAAGATAAACAGCGCGCGTTGAGGGTCACTCAGCACTAACCGAACGATAGCATGGTCCACCGAATCGGTAATCGACATCGCATAGATGTTGATTTTTGCCTCCGCCAGGGCGTCGCACACCTTCGCCAAGGTGCCGGGGGAGTTTTCCAGAAATAGAGCAAGTTGTTGAACGATTTTTACCATAATGATGATTTGTCGACGAGTATGTCACGTGACCCTGAAAACGAGTAAGGCGGGAAGCGATTGCCGCTACCCGCCTTCGCGTTTCTTAAAAAACTCTAGGAGAACTAGGAAGTCGGAACCGATCCGCCATTGCTGACCACGACAGCATTTATGATTTCTTTGACGTCCTCAGGGGTACCTCCGGTGCCCTCGCTAGCATTCACAGCTGCCTGACCGATCGACACGATGACCTCCGGGGTGCGCGACCCGGCTGGAACTGAAGAAACCAAGTAGGTGAAGGTCGTGATGATGAGCGATGTGTCGTTTGTGTTAGCCGCGACGAAAGCAGCGGAAGATGCATCAGCCATGCGCTGTACTCCTGCCGCCCGTTGATCGATGGGTGTCACTTTATTGAATGCGACCGTGGCCATGCGGACCAATGCGAACACTTGATTCGGGTTGAAACGCGCAAAGCGGGCGTATGCGCTGAGGATCTGGTTCTGAGCAGCAACCCCCTTCCGATTCTGAGAAATCTGGTTGAGCGTTCTTTGAAAATTCTGGAACGAATTCTTTGATCTTGCAGTTTGAGCTTGGACGGTCGCCATCGGGCCGAAGCCAATCGCTAAGACTAGAAAAAGGGAGGTAATTGCTTTGACCATGGCGAAAGCATTGCCGGATAGGACCATTTTGTCCACAAAAAAACTCCATCGATAATGATTTTGCATTTTTCTCTGACGCACAGAAATCAATTGCTTTTCGTGCCTCGATGGACGGTCTGGGTGCCTATCGGTCATTAGGAGATTCGGGTCGGTGAGGGTGGATCCAAGAATTGCAGTTGCTTGATCGGCGTCGACTTTGTTTCATGGGCGCCGTGCCAAGAGATTTAGTCTATTTCGACCTTGAAACCCAGCGTACCGCCAACGACGTGGGCGGCTGGGACCGCAAAGACCTGATGGGAATGTCCATTGGTGTGACTTACAGCACGAGGCTGGAGGAATATCGGATTTTCGGCGAGAGCGAGGTGGAAGCATTGATCGATCAACTTCTCCGGGCGGATTTAGTGATCGGCTATAACCTGATCAACTTTGATTATCAGGTGTTGATGGGTTATACTATCCGCGAACTCGCGGAGCAAATCCCGACACTTGACCTCATGGTGGACGTAGAGAAGGCCATCGGTCACCGCTTATCCCTCGACGCGCTAGCAACCGGGACCCTCGGAGTCGGAAAAACGGCCGAGGGGTTGGACGCAATCCGCTGGTTCCGCGAGGGAAAAATGCTGGAGATTGCGGAATACTGCTGTTTTGATGTGAAGGTGACACGCTTGGTTCACGAATTCGGTGCACGGTCGGGCGAGCTATTCTACTCGGATCGCTTTGGACGGAAAAATCGTCTGGATGTGGCTTGGCACCTCGACTGATAGATGATCCAACCCCTAAAACCCGCTCGAAAATCTGTTTGGCTCCTTAGCTGGCTGGATCTGGAAGACCCCGTTCCGACAGGACTAGACTACATGCTTCCTACACTTGTGATGGTCACAGATCAGCGGGGCGTGCCGGTCGCACCACCCGAGGTTTTGGAAGAGTTGGATCAGACATCTGCGGAAAACGTCCTAGCGGCGCTGATCGAAAGGCTTGGAGCGCCGGAACGGATACTCGTGGGTGAAAGCGAGGAATGGGACGAGCGTTCTTGGAGAGAGTTCAGCGAGGAGTTCGGCGTGCCAATTGAATTTGTCCCGGTTGCGGATCGGAGGACAGACGAACTCGCAGTGATCACTCATCATGTGGTGGCAAAATTCGCCGCAGCCCACGCGCAGTCCTCGGAGACTGCTTCATCCGGCATCGCTCAAGGCCTCATGAACACTGCGCTCCGGGTTCGCTCCGAGTCGAAGAAGATGGCTCTTCTGAAGAAAGCATTGGAGAGCGATCATTCATGCGCCGAAGCACGCGTCGAGCTCGCAGACGCCCACTTTCGTCGATCCGACCGGGTCAACGCGTTGAAGGCTTATGACGACGTCATTGCGGATGAGCGGCGGCGATGGGCGCAACAGAGTCCTAATTGGTGGAGCAATCGCGCGACACGAGCGTATTTGCGGGCGATCTACGGTCGCGGGATGACGCTATGGCATCAAGGGGCCCATGCAGCGGCCGGCGACGCGCTGGCCGAGTTACTGCGGGTGAACCCGAGGGACCACCAAGGTGTCCGGTTTTTGTTGCCGCTGGTCTGGCTGCTGGCGGAAGACTACGAATCCTCTGAAAAGTCCTATGCCGACTACGCGAAAAACTACCCGCTCGATTACGCGGAGCCGTCGTTCGCGTTTGGTCGCGGAGTGATGCATTCGTATTTCGGTCGCGATCGGGAGGCCATCGCCGCTTACCGCGAAGGGATTTTCCGAAACATCTATCTTGCGCCGATCATTCTCGAGCAACCGATGCCGCCGGAGACAATCTGGCAACCGAACGACCGCGCGGATGCCAACTTTGCGCGGGAATTTGTCGAATCATACTCGATCTTGTGGGACCGAGTTCCAGCGAGCCGACGCAATCTGCGCGAAGCATGGGAGGCTGTAATGCCGCTCATCACATTAATAGTCGAACATCGATCTCAGATGGTCGACTTGCAAGACCAGCGCTACGAACCAGACTACAAATCCATCTGGCAAAAGGCAGTCGCCGAAGACGAGAAACTCAGTCTGGAACCTAGCACAGGTCAAAACTAGCTCGTCAATCCGCCGGATCGTCCGGAAGATCCCCCGCAAAATCCGAACTCGGCAGCGGCGCATCATCGACTATTAGATCCAACATCGGTCCGCTCCCGGTGCCAGTGATTAACGCTGAGTCCGCCTCCCGCATTGAAATCGGCAGATCCGCCACCAGTGGATCCGGGTCGGGAACGATATCCTCATTGGCCACATAGCCTGATAGCGATTGCTCGTCTTGAACCAAGCTGTATCCAAACTCGCGGCGGAGCAGCTTGACCCGTGTATTTTTTGCAAGCAGTGCGTCCGGCGGACTGCTCTGCAATGGACCGAATCGGTAGAGTTCACTCCGATCGCGAAGCACGAGATAGCTGGGAGCAGCGTCCGGCGAAAACGTCTGACTCGCGCACCCCGTCATGAAAGTGAGCAGGATTCCTAGAGCAGCTCCAAATGCTAGATTACATCGCACCGAGGCCACCCTGGGTACGAAGTGATTCATCATCAAGCGATCCGGCGACATGCTGCAACATCCTGTTTGTAAAGAGTATGCAAGCGATCAGAAAGAAGACGCGCGCTGAACTTTTCTTCAATCAAATCGCGTGCCGATTTGCGCAGGTGCTCGGTGAGGACCGCGGACGACTGAATCTCTACGATGGCCGCAACAAACCCGTCGGTATCGCCGGGATCCACGAGCAGCGCATGCTCACGATCCGTTGCGACCTCACGCACGCCATCCACGCGGGACGCGACCACGGGAACGCCAGAGGCCATGCCTTCAAGCATCGTCATTGGCAAGCCTTCGAACTTCGACGTTAAAACTTGAACATCCAAGGCATGGTAAATGGATGCCCTGTGCGGTGTCGCGCCGATGAAACGAAATCCATCACCCAGACCCGCAGCGAGTTTGCGGAGCGATTGTTCCTCTGGACCGGAGCCAAAAAGCGCAAACACCCAATCTGGGTGCTGCTCGCGCAGAACGGCCGCAACTTGCACAAACGTCTCGAACTGTTTTTGCGCGGTGAATCGCCCCACGGCACCGATGATTGTTGAGCCTACCGGCAACCCAAAAAGCCCTCGCGCAACTTCCCGCTCGTCGCGCGCTGCCGGATGAAATTGATCGAGGTCGACTGAGTTCGGAAGATACGTGAGTTTTTCCGCAGGAATCGATTCGACGTCGGACAAAAACCGGTGGATCGAATCCGAAACGGTCAAAATCCGGGTGGACAAACGATTCATTGCTGCATCGATCTTCGGCACAACCCACGAGTCCGTCCGAAAGGCGTCGTTGCATTGGTCGTGGTTGTAAAGGCACCGGCACCCGCTAACGAAAGCAATCGGCTTCGCAATCCAGTTCGCCCCAAACAAGTGACAATGCACCACATCATACCGCCCATTCCTCAGCAGCGCTGGTAGATTCCAAATATACCCCGGCGGCCAACGGTGCGCCGAAAGCGAATGCACACGAATCCCCTCCGATTCAAACGCCGAAGCATACATCCCGCGGCCATGCATCGCGGCGACCTCGTGGCGGAATTGGTCCCGGTCACTCGGAGCCACAAGGTTTAGCAACGCAGTCTGAGCTCCACCTAAGTCAAGGCTATCGATCACATGGAGGACACGGATCATTTTTTCTCAACTTATGGGGACCAGACGCTATGATGCGCTCCGCCCGGATCAGCAAGAGCTAGAAACCAGGATTAGGCGCCGATGGGGTCTGGACCACCGCAGCCGATGGCTGCTGGACGACAACCGTCCGGGTGGTTGCAGGAGCCGGTGCAGGCGCAGTGCGAGCAGATTGCCCAGGGGCACGTGGTTCCGGTGTCTGAGGGAGTGGCGTCGTATCCGAAATCGTCACTATACCAACGCCTCCTTTGCCATCGGCCATCGCAATGTAATTAAGCTGCCGATACACCCGCGAAAAAATCCACTCGCCGTTGAACTTCGCAAATTCTGCTTTCAAGCCAGTTTGCGAACTCACGATGGGCGCTTCGGTCCCAAAGCGGGACGGCGGACCGTATTGGCTGATGAGATAGTCCCGGATGCCCACCCATCCGCCTGCACGAGTCAATGTGCGCACGCCAGGGCCATCGAAGTATCGCAGCTCAAGCTTCCGGAGTTTATCCTGATAAAAATACGCGATTGCCTTGGAAACCTGCGGAGATGGGTTGAAGATCTCATACACCGTCATCCCATCACGAAGAAGCGGCACTCGCTGGACCTGCGGGAAAACAGCGAGTGAACCCGATCTCGACCCGATCTTAATCCCTTGGAAATCGAACGCCCGAATCGCCTTTTCCTGCTCCGTTCGCGATGTGGTATCTTGAACCGTCTCACATCCTGAAGTGAGAAGCAACCCAACCAAGAGTGCAGTGATTGCGGGTAGATTTTTCATAGTTCTCTATTTGGTAAATGAGAAAAGGCAGTAAATACTAGTGAATTCTTGGACGATTTTCAGAATTGCGTATCGGTTTACGGATAAATGACGCGATAAAGGCTAAGCCCATCGGGAGGGGCGACATGCGACGACTTTCGGTCATTCGGGGCTGTGAGGAGCTCGGCCATCCACGATTCAGACTCGCGGCCCTGTCCGACGCGAACCGCGGATCCGACCAGGATCCGAACCATCTTGTAAAGAAATCCATCCCCACGCACTGCGATTAGCCATTCCGCCGAACGGCGGGTGACGTTGATCGATTGGATCGTGCGTCTGGTATTCTCCACCGGTTTTCCAGTCCGTTTTGCTGAGAAAGGTTGAAAATCGTGATATCCGACCACCTGCTGCAACGCATGGTTCAACAAGGCAGGATCGATTGGTGTGGGAACATGCCAAGCTCGACGAAAATCTCCGGGCATTAAGATCGGAGATGTCACGATGCGGTAGCGGTAGATTTTACCCACAGCTGAAAATCGGGCGTGAAAGTCGGGCTTTCTGACTTTTGCACGAAGGACGCGGATTTCATTTGGCAGATTGGCGTTCAATGCGCGCACCCATTCATTAACGCGGAGCACCACGCCTTCACTGTCGAAATGGGCACATTGGCCCGTGGCATGTACTCCAGCATCCGTGCGACCGGCACCGTGGATGGTCGTGCGCCGCTTGCAGATCTTCGTCACTGCCGATTCAAGGTAATCCTGCACACCCTTTCCATTCGCTTGGCTCTGCCATCCCGCAAACGGCGCGCCATCATACGCGATTACCAACTGGATGCGCTGACTCAAAGCGGCGGAAACGAGTCAGGCTGCCCATCCATCCAGCTTTGCAGGATGATCTGGGCCGCCGCTTGATCCACGATATTCCGTTGCTGCTTGGCATTACGTCCGGCTTCACGCAGTGCACGGGTGGCCGAGACGGTCGTCATTCGCTCATCCCACGGTAGGACCTCGCACGACACGGCGGCCGAGAGTGCCTCAATGAAAAGACGCACCTTTTGCGCTGCAGGCCCATGTGAGCCATCCATGTTTCGCGGCATACCCACGATGATCTTGCCGATAGATTTTTCCGAAACGATTGCGCAGATCCGGGGGATCGTCGGGGTTTCCTTCACGAAAATCGTCTCCATCGGATGCGCCATGAAATTCATCTCATCGCTCACAGCCACTCCGACACGGACTTCGCCCAAATCAATTCCGAGGTATCGCGGCATATAAGTTCGTCGTCATTTGCGGTTGAAAATGCCACAAGTGCCGCCTAGTTTGCAAAGAGTATGAGTTCACTCCCAATCACAAAGTTCGGCGAAAACCTTCCTGTCACCGGAATCGTTGCTTTTTCCCAAGCGGCAGTAGGGGTGGGAGTCGGGTTGCTCGTGGCCGACAAAATAGGCCATGGCGCACGCCAAAAGACAGCCATCGCATTGATCGGAGCGGGTGCTGCGGTGATAGTGCCATTCGCACTGGGGCTCTACGACCGGATCGCGAATCGGCCGAGTTCGTCGCGGCGGATGCGCAAGCAACTAAACTCGATCCGCGAAGACACGGGATTTCCAGATTCTGAAGAGATTGTTTGAGTCGGCGTGGACGTGTGCCATCTGATCCTTGCCTCGCGCTCTCCTCGCCGGCAGCAATTGCTCGAGGAGGTAGGGATCACCGCACAAGCTGTACCAGCGGACATTGATGAACTAACGGACCATCCGGAGTCGCCGCGTTCGTTGGCACAGGAAAACGCCTACCGCAAGGCGCTGGTCTTATCGTCAAGCCATCCTGAATCCGTCGTGATTGCAGCAGATACAATCGTCGTCTTCGACGGCGAGATTTTTGGTAAACCGGAGAGCCTCGAAGTTGCCCACTCGATGCTGACCCGTCTCGCAGGCCGAACGCACGAAGTGATCACGGGGGTTTGTCTTTCGCGCTTTGCGACCAAGACGATTGTGCAGTTCGAGGAAGTAACCCACGTGCGGTTCCGCCCATTGAGTTCTGCAGACATCGACGAGTATCTTCGCACGATCGATCCCCTAGACAAAGCGGGTGGGTATTCGGCCCAAGAAGATCGTCATCGGCTGATCGAGGGTATTCAGGGCTCGCTGACGAACGTGATTGGATTGCCCATGGAACGCACAATCGCCGCGATTTCCGGACATTTCCCGGAGCTATCGCCTAACGGGACTACTCACTCATGACCGGCGTAACATCGTCTCCCATCTCGGCATTTCACGTGATGACGAAGCCGATCGGTCCGATTTGCAACCTCGATTGCACGTATTGTTTTTATCTCGAAAAGGAAAAGCTGTTCCCATCGAACGAGAACTTCCGAATGAAAGACGAGGTGCTGGAGCACTATATCCGGCAATACATCGAAAGTCAGAACGTGCCCGAGATAAGCTTCGCGTGGCAGGGCGGTGAGCCAACGCTACTGGGTGTGAATTATTTCCGCCGAATCGTTGAACTTCAATCGAAGTATGCCAACGGGAAGCGTATTCAGAATGCATTGCAGACGAATGGGACGCTGCTCACCGACGAGTGGTGTGAGTTTTTATTGGCGAATCAGTTTCTCGTTGGGTTGAGTATCGATGGTCCGGCCCGGTTGCACGACGCATACCGCGTCACAAAAAAGGGCGGCGGTTCTTACGCGAAGGTGATCTCGGGATTGAGGTTACTAAAAAAGCATGGTGTCGAATTCAACACACTCACGGTAGTAAACCGCGCCAATTCCAAGCATCCGCTCGATGTCTATCGTTTTCTGCGCGATATCGGTTCTGGCTTCATCCAATTCATTCCGTTGGTGGAGCGTTTACCCGACGCCGAGGCGAAAGCGTTAGACCTAGACCTCGCGACACCGCCTCGACTCGATGGCAGCGCTGCGTCCGCTCCGCGGTTGCCGGTCACCGAGTGGAGTGTCGAGCCGAAGCAATACGGGATTTTTTTATGCACGATCTTTGACGAGTGGGTAAAGAAGGATGTCGGAAAAACTTTTGTGCAAATCTTCGATGTGACCCTTGGCAATTGGGTTGGCCAAGGTGGTGGGTTATGTGTGTTCAGCGAGAAGTGTGGCACCGCGATGGCCATGGAGCATAATGGGGACGTCTATTCCTGCGACCACTTCGTTTACCCGCACTACAAACTCGGCAACATTATGCACCAATCCCTCGGAGATATGGTTTCATCCGAGTTTCAAAGGCAATTCGGCGAAGACAAAAAGTCAACGCTGCCGCAGTACTGCCTAACCTGTGATGTTCGGCATCTCTGTCATGGCGAATGCCCGAAGCATCGATTTATTCAGACGCCGGATGGTGAAGCCGGATTGAACTACTTCTGCGCCGCATACAAACAATTCTTCGCCCACTCGCGACCCGCAATGCTTGAGATGGCAGACCTATTGCGACAACGCCGACCGCCAACTGACATCATGCGCCAGCGACTCCCATCAAGGCCCTAACGAGTAAAGCGAGACGCTTCACCGCTCGAACGCAAAAAACAACGCCGTCAACACGGCATTGGCGATCAGCATAGCGATGATGGATTTGACCACCGATTGCGTCGTGGCCTTACCTACCCCTTCTGCGCCGCCACGCACAGCAAGGCCCGTCGAGCAGGCGATGCCGATGATCAGCCATGCGAACACCAAGCTTTTAAGCATACCGCTCCATAAGTCGGTCAGCGATACGCTTTCCAGAATTCGGATCACGTAAAGTTCGGTGCTCATCCCTAATGCGAAGTGACAAATGGTCCAACCGCCCGCAAATCCGATATACATGCCAAAGACCGTGATCACAGGCAGCATGACCAGCATTGCAATGAAGCGAGGCACGACAAGGTATCGAACAGGATTGATCGCCATGGCCTCCAGCGCCTCGATTTCTTCAGACACCTTCATCGTTCCGATCTCGGCAGTCACGGCTGAGCCACTCCGACCGATGACGACCACTCCAACGAGGAGCGGCCCAAGTTCTCGAAGCAAAGACATGCCGATGAGTTCCGGAACCAAATCGGTCGCACCCATGCGAGCGAGTTCTCCCGCAGCCTGCATGGCAAGTGTCAGCCCGATGCTCAGCGAGGTGAGCGCGGTCATCGGGATCGCCTGCACACCGATTCGCACCATCTGTTGGACTACCGCGTATAGTCGCACTGGTTTCCCGCGAAATGGTGCAACAAAAATCCAGTAGAGGACCTGCCCGTTTAAACTGAAAAACTCCCTCAGAGTCGCAATCACGACGATGGAAAAAATCAGGCCGGTTTCACCGCCGCGATCGCAGCCGCCTTATCCGCTGCTATCGTAAAAAGCTCGTTGAGGCGCACCAATTCAAAGACCATTCGCACTTTCGGCTGAAGGCCGTGCAGGGCGAGTTTGCCAGCGTGCGGCTTGGCTTCGCGGACATATTCCACCAGCGTGGCTAGTCCGGACGAGTCGATGTAGGAAACACCAGAGAAGTCGATCACTAGCGATGGCGACTTCTTATCTGCGATTTCGTGCAGCCTTTTGCGCAGCGTGGGCGACGCGTGCAAATCGATCTCACCTGCGAGGTGCAAATCGATAACCCCATCTTCCGTGCGCTCAGAAATCTCCATATCCTATAGTTCAATAACTACGCTGTCACACATAGGGAAGCGGATTCCCTATCTCGCCAATCGAATCCCTGTGAATTGAAAGGAAAGGTTGTTTACTTCGGGGAGTAAACCCTGTCCCCGACCGCTGGGTTCCCAGAGGTGATATCGGCAATAAAAAATGGATGCACCCGATCCGCGGTAGTCTGAACCGTCCCCGACTCGAAGTCATTACCGACCGAATTCAGCGTTTCTCCGGGGGGGAGTGCGACCGTGAGTTTCGAGTCGATGAGGACATAGCGTTCCGATTGATTTACCACTTTGATTGTCCCAATCCAAAGCGGGGCGCTCGCGACAGGAGCTTCTGGTTTCTTTTTTTGGAAGACCGATGTTGCGGAGGCCCACCATTTTGCGAGAAATCCGGGTTCTTCTTTCTCAATGACCACAGTGCCCTCTGGAAGAGCGCGGAGTGCCTCTTCACGAGCTTCGTCCGTCTCAGCGGTCGCCCCACCTTCCTCCGTGGGAACAGGATCTTCCGACTGCGGCGATTCCGAACTCGAAGTCACAGACTCTGCCTCAGCTGACGGTTTGAACAGCGGAAGACTCGCGCAACCGGACAGCATCAGAAAGAGGATGAATAAAAATAGGGTCCCAAAAACTCGCATGGCAACAGCTCAGGTCAGCCCACGACAAGCACGGTGAGTTGTTTTGGGCCATGCGCTCCGAGAACGAGAATCCTTTCAATATCTCCAGTGCGGCTTGGACCCGTGATGAATGACAGGAATGCGGGTGCCGTGCCGCCATGGCTCGTTTTTGCCACAGCCAAAGCCTCAGAAAGATCACCCACTACCTGCGAGCGAGCCGCAATCACAACATGGTGCGGCGGCAAAACGGACAGCGCCCGACCACCGGAACTGGCCGCAGTGACCAAAATACTTCCGGTTTGACTGACCAAGCACTCGCAACCCGTGATGCCGGCATCCGCAGACTCCAAATCCGCCACGTCATAGCCCTCATCGACCCATGTGACCGGGAGCTGTGTGGCAAGGATCGACGAATGGCCCATCGGAAACCGGTGGGCCGCGACACGCTTCCAATTCTCAGCAAGCGCAATCTCGTTGATGCTGGCAGTGACCGCTGCTTCATCGGCACACCGGATCACACGCGTTTTCAAATCCGCAGAGTTTTTCTCGAACAACGCCAGTCGCTCGTCGAGCGTTCCAGGCACGGGCGGCAGCCACTCCTGAGGCGTGCCATGCGCCGTGGCATCCGCGGCATGCCCGCGCGTGGCGACTCCAGCCGGAGCATGGAGGTGACGCTTGGGTGCGGTTGTCTGAAGCGCCTCGCGGATGCGCGCTAAGATCTTATCGCGGGAATCGGTGATTGGTTCGGAGTTCATCGCGATTTGTTACGATCTTTCCAATACTCTTTGAACGAATAGGGGGCAAGACGAGGAAACTCACGGGTTTTTGTCCAGTGCTGCATCGGATCGACTGCGGTCCGCTCGACCATAGGATAAAAACTCATACCGATCCGACCCAACGGGGCCGCCCATCGGTAGAGCGATGGCTTGGTCATCAAAAAATCGAATCCTTTCCAAAGCCATTTTTCCCACCACCTCGGCTTGCCTTGGATGGCATTGCGCCGGTTTTGGAGCAGATGATGATGGAGGTCGATTTTGACGGGGCATGTTTCGGTGCAGGCACCGCAGAGCGACGAGGCGTTCGAAAGGTGTTTCCAGCTTTGCAATCCGCGAAGGTGCGGTGTGATCACGGAGCCGATAGGGCCCTGATAGGTGGTGCCGTAAGCATGACCACCCACGTTTTTAAAGATCGGGCACACGTTCAAGCAGGCTCCGCAGCGGATGCAGTGCAACGCATCGCGTTGCTCAGGATCTGCGAGGAGACGAGTCCGCTGGTTATCGAGCAATATGACATGCATTTGCTCTGGTCCATCGATCTCACCGGGTTGGCGCGGGCCGCCGATCATCGTGTTGTAGCAGGTGATTTGTTGGCCCGCACCTGCGGTCGCAAGCATCGGGAGCAACAGGGCGAGGTCTTCGAGGCGAGGGATGATTTTTTCGATTCCGACGATCGCAACGTGAATCTTCGGAAGCGCGGTGCTCAATCGCGCATTTCCTTCGTTCTCGGTGATCGAGATCATGCCGGTGTCAGCGACGGCGAAGTTGGCTCCGCTGATTCCCATGTCGGCGGTGCAGTATTTCTGACGCATCACGCCACGCGCGATCATGGTGAGTTCCTCGGGAGTGTCTGCCGGGGCAGAGCCGAGTTTGCGCTCAAAAACCTCGTTGATCTCTTGCCGGGAGAGATGCATCGATGGAAAGACGATGTGATAAGGCGGCTCCTCACGGAGTTGAACAATGAATTCCCCCAGATCGCTCTCGACGACTTCGACGCCGGATTTTTCCAATGCAGGGCCGAGGTGAATTTCCTCGCCGGTCATGGTTTTTGATTTGATGACGCTTTTGACTCCGTTCTCGCGGGCGATGCGGCAGATGTGGGCATTCGCTTCGGTCCCGTCCGAGGCCCAGAACACCTTTGCTCCGCGCGCCGAGATCGCGTCAACAAACTGAACGAGGTACTTATCGAGGTGGTTGATCGCCTCGTATTTCACGTCACCCGCCAACGTGCGCGCCTCTTGCCAATCGGTGAACTTCGCCTTTTGCTGATCCCGTTTGACATAATAGCCACCAAGCGCTTTTTGGATCAGCCCCCGGTGCCGCAGGTCATGGGTGACGCGCTCCGCGTCGCGGTGAAATTGAGAGGACGGTGCGAGAGCAGACATTTTTGTTATAATCTCTTACGACGCCCTCTCATGCAAGGACGGATCATTTGTCGATGACAGAGGCGACCGCCGCGCGGGAGCTGCACTAACCGTAGAGGTCCACGGCTCCACTATTCTCCTGCAATATATCCTCCTGGGTGTCGGCGAGCATGATTTCGTAGGCGGCGCGCACGCCCGACAGGAATGCGCCGTGAACGGTCGCCGGGAAATACTGAGACGTCGCCTCGCCGGCGAAGAAAACTTTGTTATCCACCGACTCCGCAAGTTGACGTCGGTGCGACTGTTTCGAGCCCACAGGGACGAACGAATACGATCCAAGGCTGTAGGGGTCGGCATTCCACCGCGTGATTTCATATCCAGTGGGTTCTGGAATGTCATTGCCATACATCTTCCGCAGAGAGTCCATCAGGTTCTCCACCACCTCGGCGTCAGATTTGGATTCATTCCTCTCACCCGCGGTCCCCGCGCTGAATGCCAGTAGCATCGGGATGCCTGCGATTTTGTCAAAGTTTACGATTTCCGGCCAGTCGCACTCCGAGGTCCCCATGTATCCGAGGAGTTCATAGTCTTTATCCCAAAACACAGTGTTGAATTTCAGAAAGATTTTATTGAACACGCCCATCCGGGTTTTTCGCATCGCCTCACGTTTACTTCTCGGAAGGCTAGGATTGAACGCGATGCGTCCAGCCTTGAGGACGCCAAGCGGAACCGTCACCAAGACCTGGTATGCATGAAAACTTCCTTGGTCGGTGAGTACTTCTACCGTCTCGCCGTAGTAGTCGATTTGCTGCACTTCGTGCTGAAGCAATATCCGCGTGTCGCCGGCAAGATTGTCGGTGACTTGGTCGTAGCCACCCGGAAACACCCGATCTGCTCCGGCGAAGTCGAGACATCGGTCATATTCCAAAAGCGACATATCGGCGCGCGGCCCAGCCCATTCATGTTCGAGATAGGTGCGAGCAATAAACGTGAGGCGTCGGCGTTGTTCTTCATTGAATCCCTCTTGGATCGCAAACTCCTCCTCCACTTGGAGCATCGACATCTCTTTTGCCTCGGCCTGCTTCTGGACAATGAACTCAAGGTAGTCAGCCATCATGTCTGAGATCTCAACGATCTCACCGGGACTCAACCGCCGCCCATCTTCGTCGTACAGCGCAACGGACCGGTAGCGGGCCGGGCTGACACTGGAAATGTCGGTGCGCAAGATTTCTAACCCATGGCGACGGGCCAACCGGGAAATCGGGTTGTCTTCAAAACCATGAATCCACGACGCGCCCAAGTCAGCAGGGACTCCCAGTTCGCGCGAGGTCCAGATGCGCCCTCCGATGCGGTCTCTCGCTTCGAGCACCACCACGTCGTATCCGTCAATGCTCAGATCTCTGGCCGCCGTGAGGCCGGCAATACCAGCTCCGATCACGATGACCTCATACTCTGTCTTTTTGTCGCCCATAACTACCTCGGGATAGACAACCTGAATTGCGGCCCGATGTCCAACCTCGAAGGTCAGGGCACTCAGCTCATGCATCAAAAAGGCCGCCCGCGCTGTGGTGCAGCGGGCGGCCGATTTATGGAGGGAAAGGGTTACTGTCCCTAACGGACGGGAAAAACTAGTAGGACGCCTGAGCGCCCTTCAGGTTTTTCTTTTTGATCCATGGCATCAGATTGCGGAGGCGGGCACCGACTTTTTCGATCGGATGTTTTTCGCCGTCGCTGAGAAGTTTCTTGTAAGTCGGATAGCCGTTTTCGTATTCGGCGACCCAGCCTTTGGCGAATTTGCCGGTTTGAATGTCCTTGAGTGCCGCTTTCATGCGCTTTTTGACTCCGCTATCCACGATTTTCGGCCCGACGGACACATCCCCCCACTTGGCTGTCTCGGAAATCGAGAAGCGCATGCCTGCGATGCCGGATTCGTTCATTAGATCGACGATGAGCTTGAGCTCATGCAGACATTCGAAGTAGGCCATTTCTGGCGAGTATCCGGCCTCGACGAGCGTCTCGAATCCGGCTTGGACGAGCGCGCTGGCTCCGCCGCAGAGGACCACTTGCTCGCCGAAGAGATCGGTTTCGGTTTCTTCTTTGAAGCTGGTCTCGAGGACACCTCCGCGGGTGCCACCCACGCCCTTGGCCCATGCGAGTGCGACCTTTTTAGCCTGTTTGCTTGGGTTTTGGTAAACTGCGATGAGCGCTGGCACCCCTTTGCCTTCGGTGAACTGGCGGCGAACGATGTGGCCCGGCCCTTTAGGAGCCACCATGATGACATCCACGTCGGCGGGAGGGACGATCGTTTTGAAATGGATCGCGAATCCGTGGCTGAAAAGGAGCGTCTTCCCCTTGGTGAGGTTTGGAGCGATGTCGGTGTTAAACACTGCCGGGATCTTGGTATCAGGCACCGCAACGAACACGATATCCGCTTTTTTCACGGCTTCAGCGGTGTCAAAAACTTCAAACCCCTGCTCAGCGGCCACGGCGCGGCTCTTGGATTTAGGGTAAAGACCGATGATGACTTTAACGCCGCTGTCTTTGAGGTTGAGAGCGTGTGCGTGGCCTTGGGAACCAAAGCCGATCACGGCGCAAGTTTTTCCCTTGAGGTTCTTAAGATCGGCGTCTTTGTCGGAGTAGATTTTAGCTGGCATGTAGGTTGGATTTATTTAGTGAGAGTTTTTAGAGGGAGGAGCTATCCGGTCAGTCATTACTTCGGGAGAGCGCGACTTTCCCGGTTCGAGTGAGGTCGATCACTCCAAACCGCTCCATGAGCAGGATGAATTTACTGATCTTGCCCTCGGTACCGGTGACTTCGATCGAGAGCCGCTCGGGCTGAACGTCGATAATTTTAGCGCGGAAGATGTCGCAGATCTGCATGACTTCTGCGCGGGTGTGCGATGTGGCTTTCACGCGCATCAGAACGAGCTCGCGGTCGACATACTCGTCGTCGATGAAGTTTTCCACCTGGATGACTTCCACCAGTTTATCGAGTTGTTTGGTGACTTGATCGAGCACCTTGTCATCGCCGAAGACGACGATGGTCATGCGCGATGTCGTGGGGTCGAGCGTGGGCCCGACGTTCAAACTTTCGATATTAAATCCCCGTCCGCTGAACATCCCAGCCACGCGGGCGAGAACTCCGAATTTGTTTTCAACGAGGACAGACAGTGTGTGACGCATGCTTAGGAAAAGGGTGACGAGGATGTTACATAACTTTGGCTTCGTCAAACCGATTCTCTTCGGGTAGTCCAATAACCTCAATATGAAAGACCTTCTTTTACCTGATCAGCGATTCGCCGGATACATTTTCGACTGCGACGGGACGATTGCAGATACGATGCCGTTACACTTTCAGGCTTGGGACCGCGCGATGCGCGAGTTAGGCGGAATTTTTCCAGAGGATTTGTTCTACGCGTGGGGCGGCAAGCCCACCTTGCAAGTCGTGGATGAGTTAAACGTGATGTATAACCTGAGCTTGGATCCCGAACAGACCGTGGATATCAAAGAGCGGTATTATCACGATCTGATCCCGCAGGTGCTTCCCATCGAACCTGTCGTTCGGCTGGTAAAACAATTCCATGGCTCAGCTCCGATGGCCGTTGCAAGCGGCGGGTATCGAGAGGTCGTGATCGCCACGCTCCGTGCGTTGGATCTGATGGAGTATTTCGATGTGATTGTAGGTGCCGAAGATGTCGAGCGCGGCAAGCCGCATCCGGATCCATTTTTGGAAGCGGCTCGCCGCCTGAATGTCGAACCGTCGCTCTGCCTCGTCTTCGAGGACAGCCCGCTCGGCATGGAGGCCGCACAACGGGCCGGGATGCTCGCCGTGCTTGTGCCGTCGCCGAGACAAGTCAATCCGGTCGAATCGTGACGGTCGCGGATGTTTCGGGTACAGCGGATCGCTTTTCCCACTCGGACTTCCCGGAGGGGGCATTCGGGGCTTACATTTTCGATTGTGACGGAACGCTGGCAGACTCGATGCCGCTGCATTATTTATCGTGGAAGGCGGCGATGGCTTCCCACGGAGTCGATTTTCCAGAGGCGTTATTCTACTCGTGGGGAGGAAAAAAAGGACGCGAAATCGTGAGTCATCTCAACGCGCTGCTCGGCACCGCGATGGATGTCGACGAGACGGTCAAAGCGAAGCAGGCGTATTACCTCGATTCGGTGCATCGAATTCAGCCCATCGAGATCGTTCTCACCATCGCAAGACAATCGCTAGGAAGAATCCCGATGGCAGTCGCATCCGGCGGCAACCGGCGCTTGGTCGAGAAGACACTTACTGCCATCGGTGCGCTTGATTGGTTCGATGTGGTGGTGTGTGCGGAAGATTACGCGCGCGGCAAACCCGAGCCTGACCCGTTCTTGGAGGCCGCCCGGCAGTTGAGTGTCCCACCGGCAGCGTGTTTGGTCTTTGAGGATACCGTCACCGGAATTCAGGCCGCTGCAGCAGCAGGCATGAAGTATGTGGAGGTCCGCGATCGATCTGCAATAGGTTAGCAGAGCAAGCCACCCATTCGCGCTCGGTTGTGCCCGGGCATTCCGAACCTGAGACAATTTTTCTCGCATTCCCGGCGGTCCTGATTCATCGATTGGAGGATCATGGCTTCGCCGCAAAATACTATCGCGATTGTTTACGACTACGACCAAACGCTGAGTCCGAACTACATGCAAGACGAGGCCTTGTTTCCCCACTTCGGAATCAATTCAAAAAGTTTTTGGGAGCGATGCGGTGAGCTCGTCCAACAGGGAGGCTACGACAACGAATTAGCATACATGAAGGTGATGCTGGATTACCTCGAAATGGACCGCCCGACCAATGCACAGCTTCGTGATCTCGGCAAAAAAATGAACTTCTATGCGGGATTGCCCGCGATGTTCGAGGAATTCCAGACCGGACTACTCACGCCGGAACAGGTCGCACACGGCATCACTGTCGAACATTATATCATCTCATCCGGATTAAAGGTGCTCATCGAAGGAAGTCGCTTGGCTCCCTTCGTGCGAGCGATCTTCGGATGCGAATTTGCCGAAGATGAAAAGGGACGCATCACATTTCCGCGCCGCGTAATCAGCCACACGCAGAAGACTCAATACCTGTTTCGCATTAACAAAGGGATGCTCGATATGGCAGACGACGTGAATGATCACATGCCCGCGGAGCTCCGCCCTGTGCCATTTACGAACATGGTGTATGTGGGCGATGGACCAACCGATGTGCCATGTTTCACCGTGATGCGCCGGAATGGCGGCCAAGCAATCGCAGTGTATAACGCCGAAGATCCAACCCGATCGAGTTTCAAGAAGTGTTACCAACTTTGCGTGCACGCAGATCGGGTAAAAAACATCGCTCCCTCCGACTTCCGGCACGGCAGTCACCTCCGGCTGCTGCTCGAAGAGATGGTGCACGAAATCGGCGATCGTATCGTGCAACGCCGCCGTTCGGACATGGAGGCAGGGACCGTGCGCGCCCCCAAGTTTTGATCTCGACCGGTGAGGCGTTGTGATCATCGTTGACACGCTAGGCCCGATCCTGCTGCTCATTGCGCTCGGAGCCTTATTGGCACGCTGGAAGTTTCTGGGGGCGCAGTTTCAGGGCGAGCTCAACAAGCTGGCGTTCTGGGTTGCATTGCCGGCGATGATCTTCGAAAACGTCGCCAACGCAGGCACTCCGGGCAGCCAGACGTGGTGGCTGCTGGCCTGTGTCTATGGAACCACGCTGGTCGTGTTCGGAGGCACATGGATCGCGGTGACGCTCATCGGAATACCAGCTGCCAAACGCGGAAGTTTTGTGCAGGTTTCGTATCGGGGTAACCTTGTGTATATCGGAATCCCGGTGCTTGCTTATGCATTTGCCGGATATCCCGAGGCCGAGCGCAGCGGGCACCTCGCAACTGCATTGCTCGTGATGGCACCGACGACAGCGCTCTACAATGTTTTGGCAGTGATCGCCCTCCAGAGCGGCCAGAAAAGCCAACCCGCGCTGTATACGAGCAAACTGATTGCCACCAGTCTGCTGCGAAACCCGCTGATTATCGCGTGTGCGGCGGGGATTGTGTTTGCTGTGGCTGGGATTCCCCTGCCCCGCTTTGCGGAGAGCTCGCTCCGCGCACTGGGTTCCGCAGCGGTTCCCGTTTCACTGCTATGCATCGGGGGAGCGCTCGAATCGATGTCACTCAAAGGAAACCAAGTCATCATCACGGCCGCCACCCTCGTTAAAGTCGTGATTTGCCCTCTGATCGCTTGGGTTTTTGCAAGGATGCTTTCGCTTGGACCAGTCGAGACGCAAATCGCTCTGGTGCTGGCCGCAGCGCCGACCGCCGCAGCCGCCTTCATCATGGCTCGCCAGATGCAGGGCGATGCAGCATTCACATCGGGCGGCATTGCGCTGAGCACAATCCTGTCTGGCGTCTCACTTTCCGTCGTGCTTTGGATCACTGCTCACCCGTGACCAAACCCTAACTCTCGCGGTAAACCAGCAAGCGGAGACCGTTCAGACAAACGAGGACCGTGCTTCCCTCGTGACCCACTACACCAAGCGGAAGCGGAAGATCGAATCCAAGCGCAGCGGCGACAAGGACAACAATGACGCATGACGCGAAGGCGAGATTCTGGGTGAGGACGCGTTTTGCATGCCGCGACATTCCGACCAAGAGCGGAATGTTCTCAAGCCGGTCTCCCATGAGCACGACGTCCGCAGTTTCCATGGCCACGTCCGTTCCAGCAGCTCCCATGGCGACGCCTAGATTTGCGGTAGCGAGAGCGGGAGCATCATTAACGCCATCGCCTACCATCATGACAGCGCCCTCTTTTTTAAGTTCGCGAATCGCCTGCACTTTATCTGCGGGTAAGAGCTCTGCGCGAAATTCATCGACCCCTGCCTCACGGGCAATACTTGCAGCAACGGCAGATTGATCCCCCGTGAGCATGATTACCTTTTTGATGCCGAGTTTATGGAGCCGTTCGGAGATAGATTTTGCTTCGGGTCGCAGGGTGTCCGCGAGCCCAAAGACCGCCAGCGTCAACACCGAGTCTCCATCGCGTCGGCCCATCCAGACGCAGGTTTTTCCATCAGCCTGAAGTGCCGATGTGCGGCTTGAGAAGGCGTCCCGGTTTTGCGCGTCGATTTCATTAAAAAACCGTTCGCTTCCGACCACGTAACGGTGGCCATCGACTTCCGCCTCCGCGCCTTTGCCTGGCGTGGCTTGAAATGCTGTAGCTTCGGGAAGCGTCAGGCCGGCTAATTTTGCAGCACCCACAATTGCACTTGCGAGCGGATGCTCCGATTTGGATTCCAAAGCTGCGCATGCTATTAAGACGTGTGTGGCTGCGTCTGAAAGTGGCGATACGCCGGGGCGTTCGTCTGTGGACTCTGTGAGTAAATTGGTCACCGACGGTTTTCCGACGGTGAGCGTGCCAGTCTTGTCAAAACAGATGATATCAACTCGCGCGGAGGTTTCGAGGTGAGATCCGCCCTTGATCAGAATGCCTCGGCGGGCCGCACCGCCGATCGCAGAAAGCACCGTTGCAGGCGTGCTAATTACCAAGGCGCAGGGCGATGCGACGACCATGACCGTCATCGCCCGGTAGAATGCGGTGGAAAAGTCTTCCCGCCACAAGAGCCATGGAATGCACAACACCAGTAGTGTGAAGCAGATCACCCCGGCGGCATAGCTTTGCTCGGCCTTTTCTAGGAAACGCTGCGTTTTGGATTTTTCGGCCTGTGCTTCTGCGACAAGCTTGACCATGCGCGCGAGAGTTGAGTCCTCCGCCTTTTTTCCCACAGTCACCTCTAACGCTCCGGATTGATTGAGCGTTCCTGCAAAAACTCCGGCACCAGTGCCTTTAGATACTGGCATCGACTCTCCAGTCAGGCTTGATTCATCGACATGACTACTTCCTTCCGAGACGGTACCATCCACCGGTACATGCTCGCCGGGCCTGACAATCACAACGTCCCCTACTTCCAAGTCCTCGATCGCAACCATCTCTGCGACACCATTTCTTTTACGTAGCGCCTTCTCGGGACGCAGCGTGAGAAGCGACTCGATGGCGCGGCGGGTGCGCTCGAGCGCGTGCCGCTGAAGCACATTCGAAAAGCTGAACAGAAAAAGCAGCAGGGCACCTTCAAACGGCGAACCAACCAGAGCGGCTCCAATAGCCGCAAGCACCATCAATACGTCGATGTCCAGCGTGCGCTCTCGGAGCGATGCCAAAGCGGAACGCACACCGTACTGACCAGAAAAAATGTAAGCTCCAAGATAGAGCGAATTGGTGAGCCCTCCTTTGCCGAGTGAGTAATCCGCAATCGCCGACGCAATAAGAAAGAGCGTGCCCACGGCACAGGAGATTTCTTCATTGAGATCACCCGAACGAACGCGATTCCAGAAGCCCTGAGGTTCCAGTTCCGGTTTTAGTTCAGTCACCTTTGCGCCCGCAGCCTTGACGCCCTCGAGAACCGAGGCCTGATCAGCCACGTTGGAATCAAATGTCAGGCAAAGCACTCTCCCAATGTACGTGGCCGTTGCTTTGCGTACACCGCGTACGTTCTCTACACGTCTTTCGAGCTTCGCCGCAGCCGCCTCACAGGCCTCCCCATCCAGGCGCAAAGCCAATCGATGGTGACCAACATTGACCGGCTTGACGTGCTGAGTCACGATCCTCCGAACCTCCTCCTCTGTGAGCTTCGTCGGGTCGAATTCAATCTCGATGGCCGTATCTTCGGATAGCGGGCGAATCGCCACCACTCCTTCATGATCGTCGATCTTGTGAGGGTGATCAGATTGGTGCACGTTTTTCATGGCCGCGATATCGGAGGAGCCGCTTAAAGAACGGCTTGCTTAGGGAAGCATATTAGAAATTCCTTTCGAACGGAGAAAAATCGCGAGAACTTTTGTGACGAAACCGACATCGTTGGATAAGGCGACATGAGATTTCACCGTGAGCGCTCGTTGCTCATAGTGGCCCTTTGCTATTTCCTTTAGGTTTTGGTCTGGTATCTTCTCGCGATACCGCCCGACCCGGCTCATCCACCTTTCGACCCGTGACTCTTCTCATTGGCTACATTTTATTTCTCCTCCTGGTGGGCGTAGTGCTTTTCAGTCTTGAGAAGCTCTCGGTTGATATCATCACACTGATTTTATTATTGGGATTGGTCATCCCGGGGATACTCACCCCGAAAGAGGCATTTCAAGGGTTCAGCAATGACATCATTGTGATCCTCGCATCGATCTTCGTCATCAGTGCGGCACTCAAAGATGCGGGCGTGCTGGATTGGGTTGGTTCGCAAATGCGGCGAATGGCCGATGTGGGATCCACTAAGTTTTTGGTTTCGATGATGAGCCTCGTCGGCGGAACTTCGGCAGTCATGAACAACACCACCGTAACGGCATTGTTCACCCCTCTGGTTACAGGAATGGCTCGAAAGGCCCGAGTCAGCCCATCGAAACTCCTGATGCCGCTTGCGTTCGCATCCATTCTGGGAGGCACGTGCACGCTCATCGGAACATCGACCAATGTAGCGGTCAGCGGTTTCATTCAGCAGAACGGGATGGAGCCGATCGGCATGTTCGAAATCACGCCAATCGGGTTGATTATCGTGTTTGTCGGGATCGTATACATGGTGTTTATCGGCTCCAGACTCCTTCCATCCAACCCTGACGTGGACCTCACTGGAGACTATGAGATGCGTGAATACCTCACAGAAATTGAGGTGCTTCCCGACTCACCGTTGATCGGTCAACGCATCGCGGAGTCGGATCTGAGCATTCTGAATTTTAACGTCCTCAAAATCCTTCGTGGTCCCGACGGCATGGCTCCCGAGCCGGACACCACGGTCCAAGAAGGGGATGTGCTCATGGTCACTGGGCGGGTCAGCGACCTGATGAAGGTTCACAAGATTGAGGGCATTGCGATCAAATCTGATCGTGTGGTTGATGACGCCGACCTCGCTGATTCTGGAATCAAGATCGCGGAGGTTCAGGTCGGAAAATCGGCCAAGGTGGTCGGTAAGACGCTGGTGGACCTCGACCTCCGGGAGCGCAATGGGGTGACGGTGCTTGCCATATTCCGTCATGGCCGGACATTTGCGGAGCAGATGAAAACCACCCCCCTGCACGAAGGGGACGTGCTTCTCGTACGAGCAGACTCCGCGAGACTTTCCCTCGTGCAAGAGTCCTTGGGTATGACGGTGATGGAAGAGGTCGGCCAAACTCCCAAGCATCCAAAGCGCGGGATCATCATCTTGTCCATTTTTGTGATGGCGGTGATCTGCGGTTCATTGAATTTGCTGCCCCTCTCAGCAGCCTTCCTGGTTGCCGCAGTGCTGTGCGTCCTCATGGGGGCTGTGAGCGCTGAGAGAGCGTATCAGTTTATCGATTGGAGGCTATTGATCCTGATTGGCGGGATGACGGCATTCGGAGTGGCGATGGAAAAAACCGGCACGGCCGAGTTTCTTTCCGAGCTCATTCTGCAAGGGTTATCGCCCTTGGGTGTGCACGGAATTCTGGCGGGCTTTTTTCTTCTCACGATCCTGTTGACCCAACCGATGTCTAATGCGGCTGCGGCGTTGGTCGTACTGCCGGTCGCAGTCAAGACGGCACAACTGATTGGCTGCGAGCCGAGGACATTTGCCATCGGGATCATGCTTGCCGCTTCGATCTCGTTTATTGCGCCGCTTGAGCCGTCCTGCATCCTTGTTTACGGTCCCGGCAAATATCGCTTTATGACGTTTGTGAAAGTCGGGCTTGGCCTTACGATCGTGTTGAGCGTGGTGGTCCTGGCATTACTCACCGTATTCTGGCCGCTCTGGCCGCAGTGAGAGGGCGACAGAAAAGCCAATCATCACAAAGGTCGGACGTCGAGAGGCTGGCGGGTTTTCGCGATGTGTCCGGCCTGTAAGAACCCGCGCCATTGGGTGCCGGGAAAAATCACCGATTTTCGCCCTATAATCGAGCCGGGACTTAGTACTGCGTGGCATCCGATTTCTGCGTGATCTCCGACAACGGCCCCAAATTTCCGCAATCCGGTCGGGGTGGCATTGGGGCCGGATCCGACCCGCACGTCGCCATGGTCGAGACGGACATTGGAGAGAATGACACCGGCTCCGAGGTGCGCCTTGTGTCCGAGGATCGAGTCTCCGACGTAGTTAAAATGTGGCACTTGGGCTTCATCAAAAACCAAGCAGTTTTTGAACTCACACGAGTTCCCGGCGACCACTCCATTGCCGATGATGACATTTTCGCGGATGTAGCATCCGTTGCGGATTTCGCAGTTTTCGCCGATCCAAGCCGGCCCCTTGATCATGGCACCGTGTTCGATGACCGTGCCGGCTCCGATATAAACTTGGTTACTGATAAACGGCCGCCCGACGAGCACGCCGTGAATTGCGGGCTTCATCCGAAAGCGCAGATAGCCAGCGATCTCGGGTAGAATTTCCCATACCGCCGAGACGGCATCAAAGAGGACCCGGTGCTCGGTGCGGGAGAGGTCAAGCAAGCTTTCCGCCGAAAACTCAGACACGGTTTTTTGGGAAGAATTGCTCATAGTGTTAGTTGAATTAACGCGGGGTTAGTTTTTGACCTTCGCGGGTATCTTTGACGATCCATCCGTGCGATGCAATCTCGTCGCGAAGGCGATCACTCTCGGCCCATTTTTTGCCAACACGGGCGGCGAATCGCGCGTCCAACAATGCTTGAACCGCGTCCGGCATCGTTTGTGCATCCGGCTCAAGTGCGAGAACCGACTGCACGCCGCTCAACCAATCGAGCAGCGTGAACGCCTGTGCGGGAGACAACGCATTGAGATCCATCATCCGATTCGAGTCGCGAATCGCATCAAAAACGACCGCAAGTGCTGCTGAGATATTGAGATCGTCGTCCAACGCGATGCCAAACTGCTCGAGTGCTGAATCCATCGGCGATGGCTCACCAGGTCCCGCGTATTCACCTGCGACCTCCTTGAGACGGCGCGACCATTCGTCCAATCGCACCAGTGCACTACGAGCTGCATGAAGCCCATCCATCGTAAAATTCAGAGGCTCGCGGTAGCGCACGGAGAGCAGCGCGTATCGGACCTCACGACCGCTCCAGCTCTGAGATTTCAGATCTCGAAGGGTGAAAAAGTTCCCCTCACTTTTCGCCATCTTTTTGCCATCAACCATGAGGTGACGGCAATGCATCCATAGCCGCACAAATGGCACTCCGGTGACACACTCGGTCTGAGCGATCTCGGCTTCATGATGCGGGAAAATGTTATCCTCTCCGCCGCAATGGATATCGATCTGCGGCCCGAGCAACCCGGTCGCCATCGCGCTGCATTCGATATGCCATCCGGGCCGTCCTCTGCCCCACGGGCTATCCCATGCAACATCCCCATCCGCTTCATCCCATGCCTTCCAGAGGGCAAAGTCGCCGATGTTTTCTTTTTCGTATTCGTCTGACTGCACGCGACCGCCTGGGCGCAGGCTGTCAAGATCGAGATGCGCAAGACGCCCGTAGGCCGCGAAGCTACGAATCCGAAAGTAGACCGACCCGTCATCAGCGCGATACGCATGGCCGTTTTCCACAAGGATGCCGATCATTTGGATCATCCGTGCGATATGATCCGCCGCAGTCGCCTCAGGAAAATGATCTGCCGGCTTGATCCGGAGATCCGCCAAATCCACAAAAAACGCCTCTTTGAACGGAGCGGTGAACACCGCGAGCGGCACGCGCGCAGCACGGCACCCGCGGATCGTTTTGTCATCCACATCGGTGAGATTCATCACACGGTCGACCCTGTAGCCGCGATATTCCAAATGACGCTGGAGCACATCTTCAAACACATACGCACGGAAATTTCCGATGTGCGCGTAGTTATAGACCGTCGGTCCGCAGGTGTAGATTTTGACGACCTTGCCCTCGGGATCGAGTGGCACCAGAGGTTCGAGCGAGCGGGTGAGCGTGTTAAAGAACTGCAGTGCCATGACCAAAGTTGAAAAGTGCCATAATCATCGATCCACTGGCAAACCGAATCAGGCCCGCGAGAAATTCTTCAAGACATCCGAGACAATCCAACAAGCAAAAATCGACTCCATACAATCCTGCGAACTGAAACAGATTTCCGGTGACGAGCTGCGGGCTCTCGACGTCGCACTGGAAGCAGAGTAGCCTTCTATCTATGCTCATAGACACCCACGCCCATCTTGATTTTCCGGATTTTGCCGATGACTTGGAAGCCGTAATTGCTCGGGCCAAGACGGCCGGTGTGACACGGATCATTACCATTGGCACAGGGATCGAAAGCAGTCGGCGAGCGGTCGCACTTGCTGACGCTCATCCCTGCGTTTACGCAGTCGTTGGCATTCATCCAGGCAATGTCGGCGAGGAAGGCTTGGATTTTCTGGATGCATTACGCGAGTTGGTAGCGCATCCAAAAGTCGCAGCGATTGGTGAAACCGGACTCGACTACTATCGCTTGCCAAGCGAGACACTTACGACGTCCCCGGCGATTTCAGCCCTCGGCGCAGAAGCGGCGGAGGATACCGAGGCAGCGGTCATGGACGGCGCTTACAAAGCTGCGCAGATGGAGGCGTTTCGAATGCAGTTGGATCTTGCGGCCGAGGTAGGGCTGAACGTGGTAATCCATCAGCGCAGCGCCTGGGACGACACCGTGAGCATCCTGCGTCCATACTCAGGTCGGGTGCGAGGTGTCTTCCATTGCTTTGGCAACCTGCCTGAACAGGCAGCCGAGATCGCAGCGATGGGTCATCTGGTTTCGTTCACCGGCATCGTTACGTTTAAGAACGGAAGCCTTGTACGCGAGACGGCTGCTGCCGTAGCCGCAGACGGATACATGGTCGAGACGGACTGTCCGTATTTGGCTCCCGTTCCGCATCGCGGGTCACGGAGCGAGCCCGCACATACCCGATTGGTGGCTGAGCAAATCGCAGCCGTGCGCGGTGAGTCACTCGAGTTTGTTGCGGCGACGACCACAGCGGCGGCAGAGCGCTTTTTCCGCCTGCGCTAGACCGTTTCCAAACTGCCAGGCGACCTGTAAGGCTTGTTTTCGAGGTGCCTACCCGTTCCGGTGATTGACCATTCCGGTCGAAAAAGGATACATATCAGCAAGTCCAAATTGATTATGACGATACTTGGCATCGACATTGGCGGAACCGGAATTAAAGGCGCACCGGTTAACACAGAAACCGGCGAACTGCTGGCAGAGCGTTTCCGGATCCCCACCCCCCAGCCTGCATTGCCGAATCCAGTGGCTGACATTGTCGGGCAGATCGCAGAGCACTTTAATTACAAGGGTCCGACCGGGATCACATTCCCCGGCATCATCAAGAAGGGCGTCGTATTTTCGGCGGCCAACATGGATGCTTCTTGGATGCACACCGACGCCGCGGCGTTGTTTGATGCGCATGTGGGTGGTCCGGTGCATGTCGTGAATGATGCCGATGCCGCGGGCATAGCTGAGATGCACTTCGGTGCCGGTCGAGGACGCAATGGTGTTGTGATTCTTCTAACTTTGGGCACAGGAATTGGATCTGCCATTTTCCTCAATGGTGAGCTTCTCCCAAACTCGGAATTCGGGCACCTGAAGATTCGCGGAAAAGATGCGGAGAAGCGTGCATCCGAGCGCGTGCGCGAGGAAAAGAATCTCTCATGGAAAGAGTGGGCTGAGCGGTTTAACGAATACTTGGGCGAACTCGAAAGCTTGTTCTCGCCGGACCTCTTCATTATCGGGGGAGGTGCCAGCAAGAAGGCGGACAAATTTCTCCCGTTCCTATCCTCAAAAACAGAGGTGATGATCGTGCCAGCTCAGATGCAGAATAGCGCCGGAATCATCGGCGCGGCCTATTTGGCGAGGCCAGCGGCGGCGAGTTGAGAGTTCCGAGCGTGCGGGGCGTATTTAGCGGCCAGCACTGAACATCCGCGCAAGGAAGACGGCATCATTGAATGCAGCCCCATTACCGAAGCGCACCACGACAAGCCCTCGGGATGGAACGATGTACACTCGAATGCCGCCCGAGCCCAGCATCGCCAGCAGGTCCCGCGGTGCATGTTTCGAAAGACAGGCTTGTTGCCAAAACTCGGGCGTAAACTCGCACCCAAGACTTTCCTCGACTGCTAACTCCTGCGCCGAAGGGCTTGAGGCATTGGCATTGTTCCAAAACGAAAGCCCATACATTCGGTTTGCATTCGAGCCGTCCACAGCTTCCGCGATGTAGCGAGAGGGGAAAACCGGTTGAAATCCCGATTTTCCGCGATTCAGAATCACACTGGCCACCGCAGCCAGATCGCGAGCGGTCATCGTAGCTCCCGTCGAAAGGTATTCCCGTCCCGAACGATCCGTTCGCCAGTTCGAGCCTACCGAAGCCCCTGCCGGCGCGAGCACGCTGGACACGATCCACTGGCGTGCCGTCGTGCCACGGGGCTTTAACTTCCGTGAAAGAAGTGTCTCGATCACCTCAAAATACGAGGGTCCATAATCAAACTGGGTGCCGGGAGCAAAAACGACAGGGAGCCGAATAGCGGCAACCGATTTGTCAGCGAGCTTTGGCGCATAGAGCGCAGGGAAACCCGAGGCGATTCCGGCCGTCTGGTTCAGCAGCATGCGAACAGTGATCTTGGATTTCACCGGATCGGATTTCCATTCCGTGATGGTGTCCGCGACTATTTCATCAAGCGAGAGCCAACCGTCACCCGCTGCAACAAAACAAGCCATCGCGGCAAGCGACTTGGTGATGCTCAGCACCCGTTGCCTGTCAGTCGAACTATATCCCTCGGCATACGACTCATACCGCGTACGTCCCCACTGACGAATGAGCAGGGAATGCCCGCCAGAGCGCTTGGAATAGGAGGCCGCCGCTTCGATGGCGCCCGCGTGAAGCTGAGGACCCGATGGCGACTCCATGCCAATCGACCAACCGGCGGCAAATCCGAATGCTACCACCCACAGCAGACACCAACGGCGATTCACAGACGCTGGCTCGTTCGATCCGCCTCGGCCCTGGGCGGTCGTCCTAGCAATGACTCGATGGCCCCGCGCGGGGATTCATTTTCGTAGATCAAGGCGTGGACCCGCTCTGTGATCGGGACGTCGATACCCAGTCGATTCGCACATTGCAGGGCGCTCCGCGCCGTGGGGACCCCCTCGGCAACTGTAAGCGTCGAAGCGGAAATCTGACTTGGCAGTTCCCCTCGCCCGAGACGTTCACCAAACTTCCGATTCCGGCTGTGAGTGCTGAAGCATGTTACCATGAGATCACCGACTCCGCTCAAGCCGTAGAACGACTCACGGGAACCACCCATGGCTACGCCGAGGCGCATCATCTCAGCCAGCGCACGCGTCACTAATCCGGCCTTAGTATTGTCCCCGAGCCCGAAGCCATCGGCCGCGCCCGCAGCAATGGCAAACACGTTCTTGAGTGCTCCGCCGAGTTGAATGCCTCGGACGTCATTGCTCGTGTAAGCCCTGAAGGTGCTCGTCGAAAATTGCTCCTGCAACGCAGGCAGGATCGTTGGATCGTCGGCGCCGATCACGCACGCCGCCGGAACACCCCGAGCCACCTCGATGGCGAGATTCGGACCGGACAACACGGCTATCGGGTTTTGAGGGAAATACTCGCGAACGATATCACTCATGAGCAACCCAGTGTCATGCTCAATGCCCTTCGTGCACGAGACGATGACGGCATTGGTGTCAGGGTGACAAGCCGCCATTTGTGCCACCACCTCACGGGTCGCCTTGGACGGTGTTACTAACAGTATCAGGTCCGCACCATTCACCGCATTAGCCAAATCCGCAGAGGCTTCGACGCCCTCAGGCATCCGGATGTCCGGCAAGAATCCCGAATTCGTACGAGCAGAATTGATCTCATCCGCGACCGACGGACGGTGAGCCCATAGACGCACTCGACCCGATCTTTCGCACAAAAGCATCGCCAATGCCGTGCCCCAGCCACCGGCGCCAATCACAGAAATTTTAGGATACATTCCGAATAATAGATTGAAATTGATTTATGCCGCCCCGCGATTCGCTTTTTTCTGAAATTTCGGTTCGGTGCCTTGAAGCAAGCGGACGATATTCGACCGATGGCGCCAGACGGCGAGCGCCGCCATGACTGCACCGAGAACTGCATACAAACCGGGCTCAACCCCACGCATCCAAAGCAGGGTCGCTGCAATCGGCAGGGCAAGCGCACCCGCAATCGAAGCCACGGAGACATATCGAGTAGCAAAAAAGAACGCGATCCACGCGACCACGGAGGCCAAAAAGACCAGCGGGTGAAACAACCCGAGGATAATACCAGCCGAAGTGGAAATTCCCTTCCCGCCCTTGAAACCGAGCCAGACTGGGAAATTGTGCCCGATCACGACGAAGATCGCCGCAATCACCCCGCACGCCGGCGCATCGAGGTCGAACGCTGCAGCCCACGCGGTGCGAGCCATCCACACAGCCACGAAACCTTTCAAAAAGTCGGCTGCGAAACAGAGGTATCCCCAAGTTTTTCCAAGGGTCCGCAAGGCGTTGGTCGCTCCGATGTTTCCGCTTCCGACCTGCCGCAAGTCCACCCCGCGCATCCGCCCAATCAGATAACCGCTGGGGATAGATCCGAGCAAATAGGCACAGATGGCGGTCAGGATGTAAAACATACGCGTCGTTTTCTGGACGGGAGCGAGCGCTCCCACAAGCAAAAATTAGGAGATGAATCTTTCGGAAACACCGCTACGTTGAGTCATGAAACCAACTTGGTTGCTCATCACCGCCCTCACGGGCTTAGCCGCACTTGCTATCCTCACGTCCATGAACTCGAACGCATCCGATCATCCCGCAGTGGAGCTACCCGAAACCGTCACGGTGCAACTCGCCGGACCGGATGGTAACCCGCTGCCGCAAGAAGCTGTTCCGACTGTCAAGAAATCGGATGCTGAGTGGAAAGCTCAGCTCGCACCGGAATCCTACAAGGTGCTTCGCGCTTCCGCCACGGAACGCCCATTCTGCGGCGGTCTCCTTGAGAATAAAGAAAAAGGGATCTACTACTGCGCGGGGTGCGATCTGCCACTCTTCACATCCGCCTCAAAGTTTGATTCAGGCACGGGCTGGCCGAGCTTTTTCCAACCGTTTGGCACGGGCAACATCGGCGAGAGCCGCGACGAAAGCTATGGCATGGTGCGCATTGAGGTGCATTGCGCCCGCTGCGGCGGCCATCTCGGGCATGTATTTCCCGACGGTCCGAAACCCACCCGCCTCCGGTACTGCATCAACTCCGCAGCGCTGGCATTTAAACCCATCAGCCCTGCGGCCGCAACGGGTCAGAACTGACGCTGCGACTCGCTACCGACTCGCCCACTCAGCGTCATCGGAGATCTGCTTCGGCTTCGAATAAATCTGGCTCCATCCCATCGCCACCCAAACGAGAAAGATCAATCCCAGTGAGGGCACCTGAAATGGAAAGTCTCCAGCCGCGTGGGCCGCAACAAGCGCGATACTCGTAGCCACGCCAACTGACAGAAGCGGTTGGTCGGGCTCAGGAAGCGCGAGAAAAAATTGTCGAATCGGATCCCATGCACCCCATCCGTAGTGTCGTCGGGGCAAACTCGGAAACCGGACCCGCTGGAAAATCGTAACGACGACGACAACCGAGCCGGGGACCATGATCAGTGCCCACAATGCGGTTCCGATCCATCCCCACTCGACGAGGGTCTGGATGTAATCCTGATGTGCTGTCCAAAATGGTGCTTTCACCGCTATGGGATCGGCCCTGAGATACTCCAAGTGGAGTCCCTCGAACGTGCCTGCGCCAAACCCAGTCCATCCCGCATCTGGGATCATGCGGACAAACTGAACGTATGCCTTAAACCGCGTGTCGTTTTCAACTCCATCCGTGCGAGCCACGTAATAGTCCCATCGGCTCCACGGAATTGCGAAAAAGCACGAAACCCCAATTACCATGGCTGGGATCGCAATCGCGAGCAGGTAACTTTTCCTGATCGTAATATCGTGTTCGCGAATCAGCCGGATCACCGGAATCATAGCAAGCGCGATGAATAACACGACCCCGCCCGCTGCCAGCAAGTTTCCGGCCTTTGAGAGATTGAAAAAGACCGCTGCGAATATGATCAATGGCGGGAAAAACCAAATCGTCCAGAACCGGGTCCGACGCACGCCGCAATAAATCCCGACTGCAAGAGCGACTGGCCAAAACAAATTCAAAAATGCCGCACCATTCCCCCAATAGTTGTACACGAAAAAGCTGGTTGGAGTTCCTCCCACATTCAGCACTTGAAACGGCTCACCGATAAACTTCTGCAGGAAAAAGAGACCGGTTATCGTGAATCCTATGGTTAGCATCCAAAGCAAAAGCGCCCGCGACCAGATCTCGTGTCTCCAGATTTCTATAGCCATGAGAAATCCCGCTAGGATCGCGGCCGACGTCCCGGCCGCGCGCAGCGATGCAACATAATCTGCCGTACCAAGCACTTGAAGCTGCGCCCAGATCGAGTCTGGATTTGCCAGCATCTGGAGGCCAATATCGGTGAGCTCGCTTGTCTCGCGCTCAACGAATCCCGCAATCCACACCTTTCCGTATCCGAGTGCGACCAGTCCAAGCACGCCGATCCATGGCAAAACGCCAGTCCTAGGCCATCTGCCAGACACTGCACACCCAACGAGCCAGACGGCGAACACGATGGCCGTGAGCAGCTGAAATCGATAGTGCGAACCCGAGCGCGTCAGCCCGTAGTCCGCAACGGCAAACCCCAGCAGCGCAAAAAATAAGACATACGCGAGCCGGATCAGCACGGCTCCAAGCTGGGATCTCATTGATAGACAGTTATCACGCGTCCAGCGTGTCGTCCAGCCAGGTTAGCAATGTGCTTATCGATTCGTCTGTTTCATCGCCCATGTTCGAAATGCGGAACGTCGAGCCTTTGATTTTTCCGTATCCTCCATCGATCACGCATCGATACTTTTCGCGGAGGCGCTTAATCCAAGCAGCGACATCGACATCGCGGTTGTTTGCGACACAGGTGAGCGATTTCGAGCGATACCCATCGGGTGCGAAGAACTCAAACCCCCGTGCCCGCACCCAATCGTGAACAAGTGCATTGAGCCGCGCATGGCGTGCATGCCGGGCGTCAATGCCCTCAGCAAAGATATCCTCGAGTTTGGATCTCAGCGCGTAGATGTGCGAGATCACCGGGGTGCTCGGGGTCATGTCCTGCTCTTGGTTTTTCTTAAATTCGATAAAGTCGAAGTAGTACCCGCGGTCTTTGAGTTCCGCTGCACGCTCGAATGCACGCTCAGACACGCTGAACAGTGCCAGGCCCGGCGGCAGGGCGAGCGCTTTCTGGCTACCTGTCAAAAGCACATCAATCCCGAGTTCATCCATCGGAATCGGCTCGGTCGAGAACGACGACACCGTGTCGACAATCAAGAGCACGTCCGGATACTTGCGAACGACCGCGGCAATCTCAGCCAGAGGGTTTTTTACGCCGCATGACGTTTCGTTATGGATCAATGTGATCGCGTCATACCCACCTTCGGCCAACGCCGCATCGACCGCTTCCGGCGTGATCGGCGAGCCCCAGTCGGCTTTCAGCGCGACGGCTTCTTTGCCACAGCGTTTGCTCACATCCAGCCATTTGTCGCTGAATGCGCCGCACATGCAGTTGAGGACTTTTTTTGCCACCAAATTGCGAATAGCTCCTTCCATCACGCCCCACGCGGATGAAGTAGAAAGAAATACCGGCTGTTTGGTTCCAAATAGCGTTTGAAGCCGGGGTTGGATCTCGCCGTAGAGTGCTTTAAAATCTCCGCTGCGGTGTCCGATCATCGGCGAACAAAATGCGCGAAACGTTTTTTCGGACACCTCAACGGGTCCGGGGATGAAGAGTTTGATGTGGTCGGTTGTTGGTTGCATAAATTCGAGGTGGATATTACTCCCAAATAAAGTTCTCTAACCGCAAGTGCTTTACGCGGGATTTTGCCTCTTCGGATCGAGGGCCTCCTGCGTCGGCTAGTTTCTGGTAAACGATCATTGCCTCCTTCCATCGGCCTTTCGCCTCAAGGAGCCGGGCCGCATCGAACCCCGCTTTGTAAAACCAGAAGTACTCAGGCAGCCCGCTTTCCGGCATGTCAATGACCCGATAGTATCCGGAAAGTGCGGCATCCGTGTCGCCCAAGCGTTCGTGCGCAGTGGCAGCTTTGGTGAGCGCTTCGTTCCGGTCCAGCATGGGAACGTCCGCCTCCGCAATGCCATCCCAAACGCGGATAGCGTCTTTCAGTTTAGCGGGGTCCTTTGCTCCCAGTGCAAACAACGTGTCACCGAGTTTCATGCGAGCGGCAAGCTGAATGTCCATGTCTTCGGGATTCGCAGCGAGGAGTTCGAGAAGCACAAGCGCCTCTTCATGCCGTCCGAGCAGGTTGTAAATCATCGCCTGATCCAGTCGGGATCGAACAGCCAACGGGGACTCTGACTGCGCGACCTCCTCATAAAGTTCGATCGAGCGCTCGACCGCCGCAGGGTCCATGGTGCGGGACGCAGATTCGGCGGCAAAATAAAGGGCACTTGCCGAAAGCAATCCATCCGATGCATCCCTGCCAGCCCGCTCGAACTCGGTCCATGCGGCGCGATAGTTGCCTGATCGCGCCAGCACCTCACCGAGCTTCATGCGAACATCCCATTCGCGTGACGATTCCGGAAATCGATCTAGGTATGTCCGCGATAGTTCGATGACCTTTTGGTTCCCGGCATCTGATCCGTCGTCTGCCAAAAATACCTCCAATGCTCCGGACTGCGCCGCTGTAACGCCGGGCTTATCTGCCACCCGAATGAAATAGCTGCGTGCGTCATCCACGCGGCCTTGCTCGGTTGCGAGTTCGGCTGCCGAAAATGCGGCCTGCGTGCGGACGGTGGTGTTCGAAGCCGCATTTACCAACGAGACCAACGCTTCGTCTCGTCGCAAATCACGGGCGGCGATCAACGCCTTGCGGAGCTCTGCATTCTCGGAGACTTCCAAATCTTCGGTTGCCATTGCCTTCTCGGGGAGCGACTCCCACTTGTCGCCGGCGAGGGCTTCCGACAGCGCGGCGTTTTCGAGTGCGGCATCGCGCAGCACTTCGCTTCGGCTGGAGACATTGACGAACAAAGAGCGAGCAACAACCTCGCGTCCGGAGGCAAGGTTCAAAGTGGCCCGCAAAAACTGCATCCTCGGCCACGCTGGATCCTGGTCGTCTAATTCCGAACCCAGACTCAGCACATCAAACGCCGCCTCGATCTGCCCCTGATCATACAACATCTCGACAGCATGAATGATCGCTTCTGTCCGTAATGGATGCCCGACCTGAGTCTGAGCAAATCGTGTGAACGCGGAAAGCGCCTGAGGTTTTCGGCCTGTCCGAAGTTCGTGACGCCCGAGATAGAACGCTGCTTGAGCCGAAAGTTCTGGATGCTCAGTGGCCCTCGCCCAACTGCGCAATTCGGCACTACTCGGGTCTGACGTGCTTGCGTAGATCTCGTCCAGTTTGGCGAACAACTCGGCAACCCCCTGATCTTGGGGATGCTGGTTTAAATAGCCTTCGAGACGGGTCTCTGCCTCGGCGGTTCGATTCAGCGAAATCAAGGCATCAACCTCGCCGATGACAGCTCCCGTTCGAATCACCGGATTCGCAGACTCGGCAAGACCAGAAAACAGGGCAACCGCTCGCGTGGCATCACCGAGATCGAGAGCAATACGGCCGCCAAGGTATGTGGATAGCTCGACCTCATCTGGCGTATTCGGGGTGAATGCTGCCAGCGCACGCGACGCGCTAGCGAGATCTCCACTGGCGACCATCAAACGAATCAAATCCAGCCGAACCGCACCGGTCGCGTCGGGCTCGCTCGTCACTCGCTCGAGCGAATCCCGAGCAGCCTGGGTATCACCCACCGCTTCAAACATTCTGGCCTCGCCGAGCACCGCTTGGATCCTAAGCGGTGAATTCGGAATCGCTGCGATCTGCGCAAAAATCTCGCGGGCCCACACAAACTCTCCCACCTCGGCTAGCGCCTCGGCATTCCAGTAACGCGCTTCCATGGATCCCTGCAAGTCTGATGCACTGAGGACAAGCAGTGCATCCGCTGGCCGATCCGACAGAATGAGACAGCGCGCCAGCTCTAAGCCGGTGGCCAGCCGATCCGGTGCGGTTTCCGCAGACTCGAATGCTTTTCGCAGATCGTGGATCACTACTTGCGGTAATCCATCTTCCCGGGCAGCGACAGCGCGCTCAACGATCTTTTGAATATCTTGAGGGGTTGCCCATAGCTGCGAGCTGAGAAGAGCCAAGACGAATGCCGGACGGAGAAGCGGCTTCATCATCGCGAAAGCAGTGGCTTGAGGTAAGCTCCGGTTACGCTCGCCGGGTTCTGAGCGATCGATTCCGGAGTCCCCTCGGCCACGATCATGCCGCCTCCGGCACCGCCATTCGGACCAAGGTCCATCACCCAGTCCGCCGTCTTGATGACCTCAAGGTTATGCTCGATCACAATAAGAGTATTTCTGGCATCGCGGAGTTTCATGAGGACTTCGAGCAATTTGTGGATATCTGCAAAATGCAGCCCCGTCGTCGGTTCATCAAGGATGTAAACCGTGCGGCCTGTCGCCTTGCGGGCGAGTTCGGTGGCCAGCTTCAGGCGCTGGGCCTCTCCACCAGAGAGCGTAGTAGCAGACTGACCCAAGCGGAGGTATCCCAACCCGACCTGCAACATGGTTTCGAGTTTGTCAGACACAGCAGGCACACTCCGAAAAAACCGTACGGCTTCGTCCACGGTCATATCCAAGACGTCCGCGATATTTTTGCCCTTGTATGTCACTTCCAGGGTTTCACGGTTGTATCTCCGACCGCGGCAGACTTCACAATCGACGTAGACATCGGGGAGAAAATGCATCTCGATTTTTATCGATCCATCGCCTTGGCAATGCTCGCAGCGGCCGCCCTTGATATTAAACGAAAACCGGCTTGCCGAGTAACCGCGCACGCGAGACGCGGGAAGCTGGGCGAACAATTCGCGGATTGGTCCGAGCACGCCCGAGTAGGTAGCCGGGTTGGATCGTGGCGTGCGGCCGATGGCACTCTGGTCGATTACCACCACCTTGTCGAACTGAGCCGTGCCGATGATCTCATCGTGCGCGCCGGGTTTGGACTTTGCGCCATTCAGCTCGCGGGCAAGAGCGGCCCATAGGATGTCATTGACGAGAGTGGATTTGCCGCTGCCAGACACGCCCGTGACGCAGGTGAAACAACCAGCCGGAAATGCGGCCGTGATGGATTTAAGGTTGTTTTCACGAGCCCCACGCACGGTGAGCCATCCGTCACCCAATTTTGCCTCTTCGCCGCGCAGCTTGCGGGGTGCCGTCCGCAAACGTGGCACCGGAATCCGCAGTCGGCCGCTTAGGTATTGCGCAGTAAGTGATGTATCGGAGCACATGATTTGTTCCAACGTTCCTTGTGCCACCAAGTTGCCCCCGGAAGGTCCGGCACCGGGACCAAGATCAATAATGTGATCCGCCGCGCGGATTGTGTCTTCGTCATGCTCGACCACGATCACCGAGTTTCCGAGATCGCGCAGGCTCCGAAGCGTGCCGATCAAACGGTCGTTATCGCGCTGATGCAGTCCAATGCTGGGCTCGTCGAGGACATAAAGAACTCCGGCGAGTCCACCTCCGATTTGCGTCGCGAGGCGGATCCGCTGCGCCTCGCCGCCTGATAGCGTGCCGCTTTCCCGGTTCAGACTCAAGTAGCCAAGTCCCACCTCGTTGAGAAACCGAAGCCGCTGGCAGATCTCGCGCACCACATCCTCGACGACGATCATCTGGGTCGGCGTGACTGCAAGCTCTTCCATCGCCCGCAAGGCATCGGCGATACTCAACTCGCAGATCGAATGGATGTTGTGCGACCGACCCATTTTGTCCTTGAGTGTGACCGCGAGAATTTCTGGTTTCAGGCGTGCCCCATGACAGACTTCGCATTCTTTCCAACCCATGAATCCGCGGAGCCGCGCCTTTGTGAATTCACTCTCACTCTTTTCGAGTAACCGCTCCATTTGCGGCACGAGGCCTTCAAAAGGTTTTTCCATTACCCTACCTGCTTGGCCAAGTTTGACACGCACCACACGATCTCCGGTGCCGAAATACAACGCCTCTTTGAACGCAGTTGGCAACTCACGGAACTTCACGCTCGGATCAATGGAAAAGCCTGCTACCATCGCCGCCGTCCACGCTTTGTAAAACGCGCGCATTGCCTTGTTTCCAGTGCGCCAGGGCTTGATCGCTCCCTCATCAATCGACTTGGTGACGTCTACCATCAACTCCGGATCAAAAAACATCTGGGTTCCAATACCATGACATGCCGGACAGGCTCCCAGATGGCTATTGAACGAAAAATGCTTGGGCGTGAGCTTCGGAAGCGAAAACCCAGTGGACGGATTGCAATAGTCGGTCGAGAACGGTTGTTCGATCCACGCCGCTGCGCCGGGCTCTTGCCGCGAAGTGGTTATTCGATTTTCGCCCCATCGAAGTGCCGTTTCCAGCGAATCCGCGAGTCGCGATCCCAGTTCTCCACGCACAACCAAACGATCCACTACCGCTTCGATGGTGTGCTTTTTTGCTTTATCCAATCGGATCGGCTCGTTGCCGGAGAGTTCGACCAGTTCCCCATCGATCCGCAACCGCACAAACCCCTCGCGACGCGCCTTATCGATGACGTCGCGAAACTCACCGGCCTCACGATTCACTAGCGGTGCCAGAACCATGAACTTGGTCCCTTCCGACCAGCACAGGATGGCATCCGCTATCTGCTGCGGCGTTTGACGCTCCACGATCTCACCCGTGCGCGGGTCGTGCGGCGTTCCAGCGGCCGAAAACAGCAGGCGCAAATAGTCAAAAATCTCAGTCGTGGTGGCAATCGTCGAGCGCGGGTTCGACCCGGAAATTCGTTGTTCGATGGCGATAGCCGGGGACAACCCCTCGATGTAGTCGACGTCCGGCTTCTGCATCTGATCCAAGAACTGGCGCGCGTAAGCCGAAAGACTCTCGACATATTTGCGCTGACCCTCGGCATACAGCGTATCGAAAGCAAGCGACGACTTGCCCGATCCACTCATGCCTGTGATCACCACGATCTGGCCGCGCGGGATTTCCAGGTCCAGATTGCGCAGGTTGTGCTGCCGCGCGCCCTTGATCCTTATGACTGAGTGATTCGAATGGCCAGATTCCCCAATTGACACAAGTTGCACAGAATACGATGCCCGCCACCCGAATGGCCAACAAAAATCAGCGTCGTGAAAATCCTGCGCGCGGTATTCGGATAGGAAAAACACTTGACCAATTTACAATATGGCCGTAGATATGGGCGTATGAAAACTACTGTAGAAATCGACGAGGGAAAACTCGAGCGGGTGATGAGACTCACCGGTTTGAAAACGCGGAAGGAAGCCATCGATTGGGCACTTACCGAAGCGGAGCGGATCGCACGGATCGACGAGATCGAACGGCACCCATGGGATGCCCTCCGGATCCAAGAGTCGCTTGAATCGAACTATGATGTCGTGACCATCCGCAATCAGGGGGTCCAATACCGCTCTGGCTCCTGATGTCCGCTCTGATAGTTGATTCCTGCTGGATCATCGATCGGATGCGATCAGGTGAGGATTTCCGTCAGCGACTGCTCCCTGAGTTAAGAGCGGGGCAACTCTACAACTGCGGGGTCGTCCGAGCCGAAGTTCTGCGCGGGATCAAACTCCCGTCCATGCGTGATGCGATGTGTGATTTTTTCGACATCATCCCCGAAGTTCCGTGCGATGCAAAGCTGTGGCGGCAGGTCTCGGAGTTGGGTTGGTCTTTGGGACGGCGCGGAAAATGGCCACCAATCACGGACCTAACGATTGCGGTCTGCGCTCAAAGGGTCGGAGCAACAGTCATCACATCGGACGCACACTTCAGAGACATCCCGAACCTTGAGACTCGAGCGGACTTGTAAGGCGAGTTCCGTAAAGGCCTATTCAAAATTAGCGACTATGGCACGGTGGCACGGAGTCGGTAGAAGACGCTGGGCGCACGAGGCGTCAGCGGGAGCGTGCTGCGATACAGGAGTTCGTCCATCACGTTACCCTCGATCGGCGTGGCCGAAATGAATACTCCTGCTTGCTCCCAACTCCCTGCTTGTAGCGATGAACTTGCTTCCAAGAAAAGTGGCACACCAACGGCATCCAGTCGGCGAAGGAATCGGATGCCGAGAAATTCCTTTTCCAGGCCATCGGAGGGATCGATGAAACGCTCGATCTGTAAGGACAAGAGCGGAGTGCCATCGGAAACAAGCGGGTTCCGGTTGCTGATGTATTCCAGCAATGCCGGCACGCCGTCGACATCGTTGTCTGCAGTAGGCAGTGCAAAATCCGGTGCTTGCACGAGGTCCGGAAACTGCGAAAGCCACCCAGATGAATACGGCGAATCATCTTCCAAGCTGACGGTGACGGTATTCAGCGGGGCCGCCGGCCTGAAGTAATGGGCAGACGATCCGACAAACACAGCAATGGTTTCTGTCTGTTCCGTCATGTCTGTGTCGGGCACCGGCAGCAAACGAAGGTCCGCAGACGTCGATCCTGCCGGGATCGTGAATTGGGAAGAAGTTGCAGGGCTGGTTGTGAAGTCCGTGGAAAATCGTGCTGACCCACCGATTCCAGTGACCACTGTCGTGGGCAGCGCAACGCTGTGAGAGAGCGTGAATCGCACAACGCCAGCGACGACCCCGCGTTCCTTGGCCACGGGCACCACAGCGTCGATGGTTAACTTCGGAACTGGCGCATAGTTGAGATTGAGCACGATGTCTCCGGAAGCCTGACTATAACCTTCCACTTTGATGCGATAGATCGTTCCGGCAGTGACTCGCAGATTCAGCAAGCTCGCCAAACTGCCCCCGCCATCGTCATTGGTGCCAAGGGTTGAAAGCTCTGAAATTGCGGAGCCGGTGTAAACGCCGAGATAAGTGTCGAAGTTGCTGCCCCGCGTGTCGATGGCGACCACTCCGTCGGCAGGTGCCTGCCATTGCCACCAAACGGATCGACCGCCGGAGGATAACCGAACTTCGTTGGGTTCCGAGGTGGCGCCAACGTTCGTGCCTGTCATCCGGGTGCTGTTGCCGGTGAGCGTGATCGCGGCGCTAAACGCATCGTTGACGACAGGCTCGATGATTCTGGCAATCGCACTTATATACTCGCTGAGCAAATAGTCCGGGGAAGCACCGATTTCCGCGATGACGGTTTCGTTGTGATCCGACAAGCCATCGCTGACTGGTGTGACCGTGACCAACGCGGTGCGTTGACCCTCAGCAAAAAAGACGCGGGCAGTGCGCTCTGTCGGATCGTAATCCTCGACGCCGCCCAATACGTAGTCGGCACCGTCGGATCCCGGCGCAGTCGCTGTTCCGCTCGCAAAGGAGAGATTGACACTCAGGCCACCTGCGGGAGCGAGTCCATTGAGTTGCACGGAGAACACGGCCGCATCCAGCGTCGCTTCGTTGGCGATGGCGTTCGCCGCAACAATCGAGACGGTTCTTGGAACGTCACCGGTTACGATAGGCGTTGCGGTGGCAGTTAGCTCATCGAGTCGATTATTGCCATTCGCGCTTGTGGCTCCGCTCAACGTATAGCGTAGCGTAACATTCGAAGCATCCGTCAAACCGGCTAAACCAGAAAAATCTACCGTCCGCTGCACGAAAAGCGTTCCCGTCGTCGCGGTATTCACTCCAGGTAAATCGGTAAACGTTATCCCATCGGTGCTAGCCGCCCAGGTTCCGGTGTTAAATCCCGAGCTCGTTCCGCGAGTCCAGAATCGCAACACGAGATCCGCATACCCCCTCATCGAAAGATTAAAATCGATCCAAGAGCCATTCCCCGCATTCCCCACCAAGGCGATGGCATTTCCGGCGGTGCCTGAAAATGAGTTGACCGTGCCTTGCCATCCGTCGAACGAAATCGAGCCTGCGCCGGAATTCGCAAGCAATGGATTTGCGTATGGTAAGCCGGAGTTGAAGTTCCATGCTGCGGGTAAACGCGGCCCGTCGGTGATCAAAATCGTTGCCGTAGCCGTTTCTCCAGGGACCACGGTGTATGCAGGATCATCGACAAGATTGATCACTACAGATTCTGCACCCTCAGCCACGCCATCATCCACGGGCGTAAGCCTGACGATTGCACTGGACAGGTTTTCCGGAACGACCAGCGTCCAGAAGTCTGTCGCTGGGTCGTAGGTGAGGCCCGTTCCGCTTAGAGCGAATTCTGAGGACAGCGCGGTGCCCGACATTCTGAAGGCCACGGGTACCCCGCCGGTGCTCGCAAATTGGTTGAGCAAAATCTGGAAGCTGGCCGTTGCCGATGGAGCCTCCACTGCGGCATCCGCCAACACCTCGACCCGAGCGATGGGTCGATTACCCAGCGTGTTGGGAATGCCATTTCCCCAGATCGCGGTCACGTATTCTGGGTGGTCAATAAATGGATTTCGGTTGTTTTGGTAGACGGAGTAAATCAGGTCGTTCCGTGCCCGCTCAGCGTCGTCTGGCGGATCCTGCGCATGCCAAATGAGTAACGTATTCAGCCGTCCCATTTGCGTTCCGCTGGGTGGAAATGAGACTAATTCCATGTCGGTCGTCTGTGGGTCCTGCCCATCGTATCGCACATCCATGTAAAAAAGGGCCCGCGCGATGTCGCCCCGCTCATCTCGCGTGGGTTGCCAGGAATCGGAATCCCGGCTGGTTTGTGGTGCAAGCGAGTGGGCGGGAATCCGGTAATTCAAGTCGCCGGGATCGCTCTCATCGAAGTAGAGGCTCCCCCGCTCTGCATTGACCGACAGGTCTGTAGGGAACACATGGAAGAGGTCACTGTCATCAGGGCCAAGTTGGTCTGAGTTTCCTCGTGATCGTGGCCAGATATGTTCCCGGTTCCACGACGATGTCGCCGAAACCGAAGTTTGCGAATACGTGAGAATAATATTTGACGGATTGGCCGGATCGCGCCACACCGCCCGCATCGGGGTAACCAGCTCCGTGTAAGGAATCACGCGGTGGTTTGAGATGATACCGTGCAAGGCCTGTTTCAACGGACCGCCCGTGAGTCCCGCAGCGGAATCATAGTAGCCAGCAGGTGCGTCCGCTCGCACAGAGAATACAAGCGCAAAAGCCGAAGCAAGCGCCAGCGCTTTCACAAAAGGCAAAATGGATATCTTTTCCAGTGTGCGCATGGCAGGCAAAAGCTGCGCGGCGCACTACGATTACGCAATCACAAAGTCAGGTTAGACGATGGATAATGCCCCCCTTCGACGGGAGTCGGTCAGAAAGTTTGTCGTTGGGTAAGTATAGCGTGCACCGCGCGAGCCTTTGATGTCGCTGAAACTGATTGAGCGGTAAATTTGGTTTTTACCCTTGGGCGAGGATTTTGATTGCGAAGCTTGAGGGCGAATGAATCTCGACACCTTCAATGGTTCGCCCGTAAAGCGAGCCGAAGTGCGTCTTGTCGCCCGTGAGCAAAACATCGCACCGGTGGTGGATCGCGGCTGCCAGCACAGGCCTATCCTTCTCAGGCAACTCGGGCGCGATTTCCGCTGGCAGCGGTCCGGATGCGCCGGCGGAAGCTTCCACGTCGCGCATCAAAACCTCAAAATCCTTCACCGATTCCGGGAACTTGGTCTCCAAATTCCGTCTTGCCTCGCCGGTCACATATCCATCGGAGATCAGGATGTGCCCGGCGGATTTCAGTTGCGTAAGGAAGTTACGCACGGCACCCCGGCTTTTTCCAGCAGAGAAAAGGATGTTGGCATCGAGGAAAATGCGCATCGGATTCTAGACTACATCACCTTGAGCCAACACCTGTGCCAACTCAGACTCCGCCACATCGAACTCCGCTACCCGCTCTGCCGTGTAAATTTCCACAGGCAGCGTGAGAGCGGGGCGGAGGAGGATACCATCCGGCGTGGTTTCGGCGATGAGACTGTCCTGCGGTCGAATCCCCGCCGCCTTTCGCATTTCTGCAGGGAGAGAAATGAGACCGCGACCGGAAACTGAAATGATAGCTTGCATTATTCAAATATGCAGAAAAACAGAATTTCTGCAAGTGCGCCATCTGAAATCCACGTCCTGAGGGTCATTCATTTGGGTTTAAGGCTCGCGCTAGGCACACCATGAGCGCGGAGCGATTTGCGATGCGTGACGACGCGGGCTGCTAATACACAATGAGGCCGCCGCGTCGGCATTCGATGTCGAGCGGCAAGTGCCCGGCCACCGTGCCGTCGTAGTGAACTGGTGCGTTGTCTTCGCAGGCAAGCTTGATGTGAGCAACCCGGAATGCGATGCCTTTGGGCGAATACTCCCGACGACCCTGCGAGATCGAACGATAGTGCGAGGCGAGTTGCCATTTACTGAAGCGGTGAAAAACCGAGACCGTAAACAGGCCGTCATCCATGCGTTCGTCGGGTGCGACTGCAAAATTCATTCCGTAGTATGGACCGTTAGACACCGTGACCATGAGCGCAGAGAGGCTGATCGTGCGCTCCTGCAATCCAGCAAGTCGCCGCACCAAGCGGCGGCTTTCGTTGGTCGTATTGTGGCAAAGTGCATCGCGGACTGGCCGGTCAAATGTCATTGTAAACTGATGCCTTGGGTATCGAAGCCCCAGTTGCAGCAATTCAAACCATCGCTGAAATCCGCCCGATTTGATCGCCTCGCCCGCGGGGAAAATGGCGGCGTCCAAGCCGATGCCCAAACACTCGAAGAACGGCTTACCATTCGCCATCCCGAAATCGACCGCATGGCGTTCCTGAGCAAGAATGCGACGACAAGCCGCAACAGGATCGAGTGGCACATGCAGACTGCGTGCAAAATTGTTGAATGTTCCAACCGGGATCAATCCAAGCGGCAAGTCTGATTCGATCAAGCTGCTCGCAATCGCACCAATCGTTCCGTCCCCGCCAGCGACCGCAATCCAGTCACAACCCAACTCGCGCGCACAGGCATACGCCCGCTCGGGTTTTCCGAGTTCTTCAAATGAGACCATGGCGACGTCACCCAGTGTGGCGTGGATGGCAGGAAGAATCTCCCTATTTTGTGCCCCGGCTTTCTCGTTAAAAATCAGCAAGCCCCGCTTCATATGTGCGAGCACACTACCGCAGTCCCAAAAACATGCATCGCAAAGTTGCAATGATCGCACCGACCTTGGTTCGAAACAAAACAATCGGACCCGAATGCTTGCGGGGAGCTGGGTGAAGTCGTAAAGAGTATCTCGATATGTTTACTGGATTGGTCGAGTGCACTGGAACGGTATCGGATTTTTGTGAGACTGCCGGAGGGAGGCGGTTTCGTATTCAGGCCCCGGGTTATGCGGGTGCGCTTACCAGCGGCGAAAGCGTTGCAGTGAACGGCTGCTGTTTGACGGCGACGGAGTTTGAGGGCGAAACGGTTGTGTTCGATCTTTTGAACGAAACATTGCTGCGGACGAATCTGAGCGGATTGCGCGCGGGATCGCGGGTAAACCTCGAGCGCGCACTCGCCGCGACCGCCCGGCTAGGCGGGCATTTTGTTCAGGGCCACATTGACGGAACGACTCCCCTGATTCAGAAGGAGGGCCTTGGCACCGACGTCGGGTTGACGTTTGCGATGCCGGCTGGAAGCTCGCAGTATTTCATTTCGAAGGGGTCGGTCGCGATCAATGGTGTTAGCCTCACGGTCTCCGACGTCTTCGCGAACTCCTTCCGCGTTTGGATTATCCCGCACACGCTGGCGTTGACTAATCTCGGTGATCTTGCGGTCGGTGATGCGGTGAATCTCGAGTTCGACGTGCTTGCAAAATACGTCGAGCGGATGTGGACGCAGCGTCAGGTCGCGGCTTCGATTCCCGGCGAATGTCTTTGAGTAAAACCCGCGACTGCTTTAGAGTGACGGCGTATGCCAACCAAATCGACTAAAACTCCGACATCGAAACCCGCCCCGAAAAAGAAGCCAGCGGCTGCAAAGGCCAAGCCGAAAACCACGGCTTCCAAGGTGAATACGGCCGACGTCAAGGTGCCCGCCGGGCGTGAGCAAAAGCTCGCAGAGCAAGCGCTCAAGCTGGTGGACGAAGCTGCAGCATTATTGCGCGGCGGCATTCGCACCGGTGCGGCTGAAACCGCGAAATCACGGATTGCCGCAAAGAAAAAGGCAACCGCGCTCCTGCATAAAGCGACCGGCTCGCTGACTAAGGCGATCGAGAATAGCACCTCGACCCTGACGTCAGTGATCGGCAAGTTGTAGCCGGGCGCCGCTAGCCGGCTGCGCTAGTTTTTCTTATTGAGGGCGGCGGTAAACCAATCGACTTGGCCGCCTCCCTGCTTCGTCTGCGTTGTTTCAGCTCGCCGTGCGGCGCGGTTCGGGACTGGCGCGGCGCCTCCGCGCGGGGCTCCAATGTTTGGGGCCTCGGGATTTTGTTTCATGGAAAGTGCAATGCGCTTTCGTGGCAGATCGACCTCGACCACAGTGACGCGGACGCGTTGCCCGACTTTTACGATGTCGGCGGGCGCTTTGACAAATTGATCCGAGAGTTGGCTGATGTGGACCAGCCCGTCTTGGTGCACACCGACATCGACGAAGGCACCGAACGCGGTGACATTGGTCACAATGCCTGGCAGCTTCATGCCGACGCGAAGATCGGTGAGTTTTTCTACGCCCTCCTCAAACTGAAAGATTTCAAATTGCTTGCGGGGATCGCGGCCAGGCTTTGAGAGTTCGGTGAGGATGTCGCGGAGCGTGGGCAGCCCCACGTCTTCGGTGACATAGTTTTCCAGACGGATTTTGCTAGCGAGCGAGGCATCGCGCACCAGCGAATGGATGTCACAGCCGAGGTCGGATGCCATTCGCTGGACAAGATCATAACGTTCAGGATGGACGGCACTCGCGTCTAAAGGATGCTCGCCATCACGAATCCGCAAAAACCCAGCCGCTTGCTCGAACGCCTTCGGTCCAAGGCCGGGAATCTGCATCAACTCGCGTCGGGATTTGAACGGTCCATTCTCGTTTCGATGTGTCACGACGCTGGCAGCCGTCCGGGCATTAAGGCCGGACACATACGTCAGCAGGTGTTTTGAGGCGGTATTGAGCTCGACACCCACGGAGTTCACGCATGAGACCACAACGTCATCGAGAGAGTGCTTGAGCGCCGACTGGTCGACATCATGCTGGTATTGCCCAACGCCGATGCTTTTAGGGTCGAGTTTGACTAGCTCCGCGAGCGGATCCATGAGCCTGCGCCCGATAGATACCGCGCCGCGCACCGTGATATCATGATCCGGGAATTCCTCACGTGCGATGTCCGAGGCGGAATAGATAGAGGCGCCGGATTCGTTGACCGTCACAATCGCAATGGACGCGGGCAGAGCGAGTGACCGGACGAAACTCTCGGTTTCACGGGACGCGGTGCCATTTCCGATCGCGATAGCCTCGACTCCGAATTTTTCTACGGCAGCGCGAATCAATGTCGCCGCTTGTTCGCGCTCGCGCTCACTTTTTTCGAGATAGACGACTTCATTTCCGAGGAGTTTCCCTTGACGGTCGAGCAGGACAACCTTGCAGCCGGTGCGAAATCCGGGATCGATCGCTAGCGTGTTCTTTTGTCCGAGCGGCGATGCGAGCAAGAGCTCGCGCAAGTTTTCTGCAAAGACACGAATCGCCTCCTCGTCCGCACGCTTTTTGAAATGCATCCGGGCTTCCCCCTCCATGGCGAAACAAAGCAGACGTTTGTATGCGTCAAGGACGGCGGTGCGGACCTCGGCGGCGGCTGCCGAGTCATTCTTAACGAAGATCCCATCGAGTATGCCGAGCGCTTCAGGTTCTGGAGGAACGATCCGCGAGTACAAAAACCCCTCGGTTTCGCCCCGCCTGATCGCTAGAATGCGGTGCGATGGCGCATTGGCGGCGAGCTCGGTCCAGTCGAAGTAGTCTTTGTACTTCGCCCCGTCGGTTTCCTTATCCGGGACCATGCGGGAGCGCAGTTCGCCTTTGGATAGAAACAGATGCCGCAGTGCTGCACGCGCGGTCGCATCGTCACTGACCCTTTCAGCAATGATATCTCTAACGCCCGCCAAGGCAGCGGCAACATCCGGAACCTCCTTTGCCACATCCACGTAGTCGGCAGCGGCATGGGCGGGGTCGGTTGTGGAGAGTTGCTGCCAAATGAGGTCGGCGAGCGGCTCAAGTCCGCGCTCCCGAGCGATCATGGCACGAGTCCGTTTTTTCGGCCGGAACGGGAGATAGATATCCTCGAGAACGGTGAGCGTTGCCGCGGAGTGAATTTTTGCTTTGAGTTCGTCCGTAAGCAAATTGCGTTCGGACAATGACGCTGTGATCGCCTCACGCCGTTTATCCAACTCGGCAAGCTGGCTGATTCGGTCACGAATAGCTGTGATCTGGACCTCATCCAGTTCGCCTGTGCGTTCTTTGCGATAACGGGCGATAAATGGCACGGTCGCTCCCTCCTCCAAAAGAACTGCCGTCGCAGCTACTTGGCGGGGCTGCAGGGAGAGTTCGCGGACGATCTGGGCAATGTGATTTTCGATCATGAACGGTGCTAAAACTGGAAGTAGATAAACTCGGAGGGCGCGTTGCTGCGCAGGATGAGGATGCCGAAAAACAGGAGACACGCAACTGCAAGTTCAGTCGTGCGACGAGCAACCGCGTGACTCTGGAACCCGTGAATCACGCGGGCTGGAAGCCGACAGGCTAGATCGTAAGCAAACAATGGCAGAGCAAAGATACCCGCATGAATCCCGAGGAACAAGGCGACTCGCCATTGATCGTTCGTAACTGCAATGGGGTTCGTGACGATGTATTTCCAAAGATAGTCGGAATTCGTTTCGCGGAACAGAAGCCACCCAAAGCACGTCAAAAGAAACATCACGAAGACCTTCAGACTGCCGGAGAGAATGGAGCGCGCGTTCGCCGCAAAGGGTTTGGTTTCGACGCCGACGAGGCGATATCCGATCGTGAGAAGGCTCCAGTAAAGCCCCCACAGCACGAAGTTCCATTGCGCACCATGCCAGAGTCCGCTCACAGCGAAGGCACCAATCAAATTCAGCGTGTTGCGCCCCGGCCCACACCGCGAACCACCGAGCGGGATGTAAACGTAGTCCCGAATCCACGACGAAAGCGAAATATGCCACCGCCCCCAGAATTCATGCGGTGACTGCGAAAGATACGGTCCGCGGAAATTTTCCATCAGCTCGAACCCAAGAATCCTCGCCGCTCCCCGCGCGATGTCCGTGTAGGCGGAAAAGTCGGCAAAGATCTGAATCGCGAAAGCAAACACACCGACCCACAGAAGCGCAAAGTTCGGCTCGTCCAAGGCGAATATTTTGTTGGCAGTAATAGCCACCGTGTCCGCGACGACCACCTTTTTGAAGAACCCCCAGAGCATCAACTGTAGGCCTGATGTGATCCGACCGGCGTCCACCGTTCTCGACGCTGTGATCATCGGGATGAGATGCGTCGAGCGCTCGATCGGTCCGGCCACCAATTGGGGAAAAAATGAAACGTAGAGCGCGTAGTCGATCAGACTCCGGCACGGCGCAATGTGCTTCCGATAGACATCCACGGTGTAGCCGATCGATTGCAGCGCATAGAATGAGATACCCACCGGCATGATGATCGAGAGTCCCAACTCAAACGTCGTTAAACCGACCGACGAAAGCAGGGCATTCATGTTATCGACGAAAAACCCGAAGTATTTGAAAATCCCGAGCATCCCGAGATTGACTGCCAGACTGACCCCGACCAACAGCTTGGCTTGGCTGCGATGGCGACTAATTCCTTTCGCGATGAAAAAATCAGCGACCGTCGCAACTGCGAGTGGCCCCAAAAACCATGGGCTCACATACCCATAAAAAAACCAACTCCCTGCGAGCAAAAACACGTTCTGCCAACGAAACGGAAGCGCCCAATAAACGGCGACCACGAGGACGAAAAAGACGATGAAATCGAGACTGTGAAAAATCATTGGAACAGGCCCCGGTTCCGTTCAAAAAACTGCTCGGTGTAGCGAGGCCGCATGGTTTCGGAGACATGGTCTCCATCGCTGTAGTAGTCCATTCCCAGCGAGTCGTCGTTCGTGACATCAACGAGATCCGCGCCGTTTGCCTCCAAGTATGCTCTCAGGTTCGCAATGTAATCAACCAACTCGGAGTCGTCTTTCCGGTGATCCCCCTCTTGCGGACGACGCTTGACCCGGTAAAACGTCAGGTGCCACCCGTTTTTTTTCGCCAACTCGACGATATGTGGAAGAAACGACATTTCTGGCGACGGATCAAATGCTGCTTGATTCAGGTTTTCACTCGCGAGTTCGGATGGCATGTCAGACCGCAAGAGATCGATATCGAACGTGCGATCCAGTGCGACATCAAAATCCGTTCCATCCGCCGTCAGATTGTCGGTGAGTTTTTGAGCCCGCAACACGACATAGTCTGCTACTCGTTCACGCAATTGTTGAGACGGATACAGCCACTCAAAAAATTTCGCCACCTTTGCGAACCGCGTGGTGTCTTGTCCCTCGAGCAGGCGGGTCACCACCGGTTCATCAGCTTTCATCGACTGATGGAGCAGCTCTTGATACTGCGCCGAAGTCCGGAATACCGGGTCCGTAAGGTAGCGGTCCCGAAAAAACACGACCACATGCTTGGGACGCACCCCAGAGTCGGCGAGATAGTTTTTTAAATACAAATACCATCGCGCCGAGGCACTGCCCTCAAGGATATTGACAAAATTCGGCACGTCCGAGAGGCGCTCCAAAACTTCGGGATCAATCCGCGTGCCCAACATAGAGTCTCCTATCAACACGACCTGCGGCGCGGGATCCATCGCGCTCAACTCCGCAAGCGGCGCTGGGTCAAAGGCCGCCCGCGAAAATCCAGTTCGCCCAAGAATCGCGGGTAACAACAACACCGCTGCCACAAACACGCAGAGCCAGCCCCACTCTCGTTTTCCAAAACGTGCAATCATCAGATAGAGCAGACATCGCGCCGACCCACGTAGGATATCGCAATGTCAAATCGGCACTCGTAGCAGCATACACGCACAGTCCCATCACTCCACCACACGACGTCGATCATGCAAGTCTCGATTTTTCCACATGCCAACAACCCCGCCATGAATGAATTCGATGTTGGCACGCGCCGTGCTAATAGGAATTGGGATTCAGAAAGCAGCCCGGTTGGAAAAGGGAAATCGTCGCACGCGTCCGGGGGGAACGAGTGCGAAGAAGGGGCCAACCGGGCTGTATTTTTTTCTAGGAATCAGAGGGTATTGCCAGTCAAGCGGTAGAGGAGAATTGCTGTCGCACTCGAAGCTTTCTGACTATCAGGGATACAGCGAGAAGCTTCGCTGGTAGTGGTGGCCGCTCAACACAAGTCAGTTCCTAAAAATCAAAAACAGCCTGACGGCTGGCGTCAGGCTTCTTTTAAGAACCATGATTGTGCTTTTTGGCGCAACCGATTGGAGCGAATTACCTTTCGGGCCGTAGGGTGGCCTTGAACACGCCTGACCGAGCATTCAAAAACGTGACGGAGAACACGACTTCATTTCTGCCACTCAATCCGTAAACCGGATCAAAGTTAATCACACCTACCGTTTGCATGCGGCCGTCGATGCGCATCCGGTCTCCGGTGCGAATGATTGGTTTTGCAGTCCGAGTGACTCCGTCCGCGCGAGGGACCATCGCCCAGATCACGTCGTCGTTGCGACCCGCAACAATCCCGGTGCCAGTTGCGGTGCCGCGAAAGACCACCGTTCCCCGGTCATTGACCGCCGGTTGCGATATCTCAGAAATAGTTACTTCTCCGACCGAGTCGTTCGAAAACACCGTGTTAGCGGGAGCAAGCGAGCCGGACTCCAAAAGCAAACGGAGGTTATTTGGGAAAGCACTATTAGCACCGTCGTTTCGCATCCGACCCACGAAGATTCCACCAGAGAGTTCGGTGCTGTCGGCTACGTCTGCCGTGAAAACCAACTGACCGGCAGGACTCTGCCAGGCGCGCGACGTGATAGAAGAAAATGTGCCGCCGTCGCTGCCCGGCGCTTCCGTGGTCGGGCCAACAAGCAGAGATGGTTCTCCGACCGAATTATAGGTCCAGATCCCTTGAAATTGCGAACTCTGCTCACCATTCACCGTCGCTCTCGTAGTTATGATCCCACCGTAGTTGATGCCTGGAAGCTCAAGACTGCCAAAGGTAGAACCGATCGGCAACCCGCCCACCGGACGATCTACGACCGCAAGCAGATCGAAACGGAACGGCAAGCCCTGGACACCAGAAGCCCTGCTCTGGTAAACGCCAGTAGCCTCCCCCAATCCACCCGGCTGCCTCGTGCCGATGAATGCCATGTTACCTTCACCATGCAAATTAACCGGAAGCTCAAAGTTATTCATCGCATTCGGATCATACGCCCAATCCTTGACGATAGCCGATGTCGCGACGTCACCCTCCGTCACATACAGAGTGTCGGTGAATGTAGTCGTAAGCGGAGTGATCGTTTGGGTTCCGGTGGAGGTGTTTATAGTTGCTACCCTAGAGGTGATTCCCGTGTTGCTGCTGAAAACGACTTCATCCGAGCTGTCAATCGCAAGTTGACTATTGAAATCGGTGTAATACGGGAAATATACCGGCACCTCATAGCGGGTATTGGCAGGCGGATTGTTATACGGAGCCTTCCGGAGAAGCATATCGGGATCCGTGATAAATCCCGCAGGGACGTCGCTGAAACGTTGTGCCAGCACCTTGGCACTACGGGCGCGTTGGCGAATAATGGTATCTGCGTTGCTTGCGTCAATACCTTGCCCGTAGATGATGCTCCGATAGGCAATCGCACCATTCGCTGAGATAACGGGCGGTCCGAAAGACCCGAGCCGCACAATCCCGTTATTCAACTCCATGCGCGCACCGGTGAGTGCTACACGCTGATAGGCGATATTTTGAGCATTGAGGTGAGCTAGATTTCTGGACCAGCAACCTCTAAAGAAAGCCCAGATGAATCACAAAGCCCGCCAACGATACAGTTCTG
>Ga0247844_1001003_pt1 | contig 55963 bp, 47 predicted proteins | sample LaCtaG_FD_192421 | JGI IMG/M metagenome (GOLD analysis project Ga0247844, IMG submission 192421) | Freshwater microbial communities from meromictic Lake La Cruz, Castile-La Mancha, Spain - LaCruzMarch201714.5m_1 | ecosystem: Environmental > Aquatic > Freshwater > Lake | place: Spain: Castile-La... | reverse complement strand
CTGAATCATCCCAGATAAAAGTGTATTCGTCACCTTCAACTGTTACTCCATCGGCAAACCATTCTGATAGTCCAAGTGGTGTGCCTATGCTTTTCCATAAAATTGGTATGGAGGCATTGTTTAATGGATATTCGATATGAAGAATTTCTTTTTTCATTTAATTGTAAAATTCAATATGTAAGTTGAATTGGTTCGCAATTTACATAAAAATCAATAGACTATGAAATTTTTTTTCAACAATTAACTATTTGTTTAAACTCGTTTTTTCGAAACACAAAGGTAGTAATTGCTTTACGTTTTGTAAATAATAAATTTCGTCGCTTCCGTAGAGCAATACCTCAATCGAATTGTCGAAGCGGGTTTCGCTCTCAAGGAGTACTTGTCGGCAAGCACCACAAGGAGATACAGGGTTTTTTAAAAATTCATCATGTGTGTAAGCAGCTATAGCTAAGGTTTTAACTGGTATTTGAGGAAATTGAGCATTGGCATAAAACATGGCTACCCTTTCGGCACATAAGCCCGAAGGGTATGCTGCGTTTTCTTGGTTGTTGCCTGCAAATATTTCGTTGTTTTCGAGCTGAATGGCTGCACCTACACTAAAGCCCGAATAAGGGGCATAAGCTTTAAAAACCTGTTCTTTCGCTTTTTCAATGAGCGTTTTATGCGAATCGGAAAGTTCGTTGTATGAATATATTGTTACTTTTGTTTCGAAGGTTTTATGTAACATAATGTATTTGTTTTTAAAATTAATAATTCAAATATTGGACAAATGTACTGAAAATTTGTTTTAACTTTGCAGTCCGTTTCTAATTATTCCTGAAAATGCTTTTTTCAGATTATTAAAGCCCGTATTAATGACTTCTAAACAACGTTATTCGAATATTGTAAATTGGTTCAAAACCAATATGCCAATTGCCGAAACTGAGTTACATCATACAAATCCATACGAATTACTTGTGGCTGTCATTTTATCAGCTCAGTGTACTGATAAGCGAGTTAATTTAATAACTCCTGCCTTATTTGCCCAATACCCTACGCCCCAAGTGCTTGCAGCTAGTTCGTCCGAAGTGGTTTTTGAATCAATTAAATCCATTTCGTTCCCCAATAATAAAGCAAAGCACTTGGTGGGAATGGCCCGTAAGTTATGTGATAATTTTGGGGCTGTAGTGCCCGACGATGTGGAGAAACTTCAAACACTTCCGGGTGTTGGGCGCAAAACGGCCAATGTAATAGCTTCGGTAATTTTTAATAAACCTACAATGGCTGTTGATACTCATGTGTTTAGGGTGTCGGAGCGTATCGGGTTTACCACAAACTCCAAAAATCCATTGCAAACGGAACTTGAATTGGTCAAGAATATCCCTCAGGATTTAATACCTATTGCGCATCATTGGTTAATATTACATGGTAGGTATGTATGTGTTGCTCGTAAGCCAAAGTGCAATGATTGTGGCATATCGATATGGTGTAGGCATTTTTCGAATAACAAAATAAACAGCTAAAATTTATTTTAAATATAAAAATATGATTTTTCAACCCAAATTACTCAGCACTCTTAAAAACTATACTAAAGAACAGTTTTATGCCGACCTAATGGCTGGTCTTATTGTAGGTATAGTAGCATTACCACTAGCTATTGCCTTTGGTATAGCATCAGGAGTAACGCCCGAGAAAGGAATTTTTACTGCAATTATTGCCGGGTTTATAATATCGTTTTTTGGAGGTAGTAAAGTGCAAATTGGCGGACCTACCGGTGCATTTATTGTTATTGTTTACGGCGTAGTACAGGAATTTGGTATTACTGGTCTAATTGTAGCTACCCTTATTTCGGGTATTATGCTTATCTCAATGGGTTTACTCAAGTTGGGGAGTATTATTAAGTTTATTCCGTATCCTTTAGTTGTAGGTTTTACAAGCGGTATAGCGCTCACCATTTTTACTACGCAAATTAAAGACTTGTTTGGAATGCAAACGGGAGTATTGCCCGGCGATTTTTTACATAAGTGGATGGTGTATTACAATTTTATTGATACCATTAATCTATGGTCGGTAGGAGTAGGGTTAGTGTCAATATTTATTATATTTATAACTCCAACATTTACACGAAAAATTCCAGGTTCATTAATTGCTATTGTACTTACTACCGTTGTCGTTTATATACTACGTCATAAAATGGGAATTAATGGTATCGAAACTATTGGCGACCGTTTTACTATTGACCCATCGCTCCCAAAGGCTGTAGCACCCGAAATTAATTTTGCTGTAATTCAAATGTTACTTCCAACTGCTTTTACCATCGCTATGCTGGGTGCTATCGAATCGCTTTTGTCGGCCACAGTTGCCGATGGAGTCACAGGAGATAAGCACGATTCCAATACAGAGCTTATAGCACAGGGAATTGCCAATGTAGTCACTCCACTTTTTGGAGGTATACCAGCTACAGGAGCTATAGCTCGAACGATGACTAATATTAATAATGGAGGACGCACACCTGTTGCCGGATTGGTACATGCATTAGTTTTATTGCTTATACTTTTGTTTTTGGGCAATTTAACCAAACATATTCCTATGGCTTGCTTGGCTGGTGTTTTAGTGGTGGTTGCATATAATATGAGCGAATGGCGCACATTTAAAAACTTGCTACGAACCCCGAAAGCAGATGTAGCAGTATTACTAACTACATTTCTGCTTACTGTTATTTTTGATTTAACGATAGCTATCGAAATAGGTTTACTGTTGGCTGTAGTATTGTTTATTCGTCGTATTTCCGAAACTTCTTCTGTGTCGGTTTTTAATGATGAAATTAATAGCGCTGAATTTAAAGAGCAGGGTGTTGAAACTGAAAAACTATTGATACCCAAGGATGTGGAGATTTACGAAATTGAAGGTCCGTTTTTCTTTGGAGTAGCAAGCAAATTTGAAGAAACTATGAAGCAGATAGGTGATAAGCCAAAAGTCAGAATTATCAGAATGCGTAAAGTGCCGTTTATTGATTCCACTGGCTGTCATAACCTCGAAAGTTTTATAAAAATGTCGTCGAAAGATAAAACACAAATTGTACTTTCGGGTGTTAATAATCAGGTTCACAGAGTGCTAGCTAAAACTGGTGTAGAAAAAATGATAGGAATAGATAATATTTGTAGCAATATTAATGAAGCGTTACTACGAGCAAACCACCTTGTTTCAAATGAAATTATATCTAAACCACAAAAGGAAACAAAAGAACACAAAAGATAGGTGAAAATTGCAACTAATCTCGGAAGATTTATTTATAAAGCCAATAAATCCTCCGAGTAAATAGTTTAATTAAGCAAAAGATAGAATTAATATTTGTGCCAATATTACTCTTAAAAACATGGTAAGTGGATAAACTGTTGAGTAAGCAATAGCCGGCGCATCGTTACCTGAATAAGCATTGGAGTAGGCTAGGGCAGGAGGGTCGGTCATACTGCCTGAAAGTAAACCCATTAATGTAAAGTAGTTTAATTTCATTACCTTACGACCAAATATTCCAACAATTATTAATGGTAATGTGGTGATAACAAATCCACATGCTATCCAAAGTAAGCCATTGCCTGTTATTACTGTTTCTACAAATTTACCACCCGAAGCAAGTCCAACACTGGCCAAAAACAGCGTGATGCCTATTTCGCGAAGCATTAGGTTTGCACTTTGCGTGGTGTAGGTTATCAGTTTTAGTCTAAAACCAAATCGACCTAACAGTATAGCAACTACCAGTGGGCCACCAGCTAAACCAAGTTTTACAGGCATTGGCATTCCAGGAATAAACAACGGTATACTACCAAAAATAATTCCAATGAAAATACCTATAAATAAGGTGATAATATGTGGCTCGTCTAAGCGTTTCAATGTATTGCCTAGCATGTCTTCCACACGTTTAATAGCTTCGGGAGTGCCTACAATTACTACACGGTCGCCCACTTGAAGAACCAGATTGGGATTAGCTAACAGGTCGAAACCCGAACGAATAACGCGTGTGCAATTGACATTAACTGAACGAAGTTTAAGCGAACCTAGTGTTTTACCATTTATAACTCCACGCGTAATTACAATGCGACGCGAAACCATTTTGTTTTCCGATTCTTTCCAGTCGTAATCAATCACTTCGCCCATAAAAGCAATAATTGCTTCGGAGTCCGATTCGGTTGTTACAACTAAAATTTTATCGTTGTTTTTTAAAACAGTCTTACCATTGGGAATAGAAAAATTGTTTTCGCTCAATAAGCGTGATACAACAAACTGACGGCCTATTAATTTGCGAATTTGCGATAAATTTTTACCTGCAATTGCTTTCGAATTAACTTCAATTGTTATAATTTTTGTGTTTTCAACTGATCCGCTTGATAATTCGTTTAAATTTTGAACTTCCTTCTCAAAATTGATTTTAAAAAACACACGAACCAAGATTAACGATAGTATAATTCCCGTAACGCCAAGTGGATAAGCCACCGCATAACCAAGGGCGATTTGTGGAATTTCGGTAATTTGTCCTGCATCGTGTAGCTGACGTAAAGCTTCTTGAGCTGCACCTAGACCAGGTGTGTTGGTTACCGCCCCCGATAAAATTCCTACAAACATAGGCATAGGGATAGCACCGCCGAAAATATAAAACAAGGCAATAGTAGTAGCTACACCAAGCAAAACCACCGATGCTGCTAACATGTTTTGCTTCATTCCTCCTTGTTTAAACGAAGCAAAGAAGCCTGGACCTACCTGCAAACCTATCGAAAAAATAAACAAGATAAGACCAAATTCGCGAATAAAGTGCAATACTTCAAGGGGCACCGAAAATCCAAAGTGTCCGACTAAAATACCAACAAACAAAACAAATGTAACACCAAGAGATATACCGAAAAATTTTATTTTACCCGACATAACCCCAATGGCTATTACAAATGAGTAAAGTAAAATAATATGGGCAATGCTTTCTTTTGTTATCAAATCAATAAACCATTCCATAAAATTTTAATTAATTGAATATAAGTACCTTAACTTCGAAAACTACACCTTTGTTTTCCGACTGCAAAAGTACTATATTTAATTTATATATGCATGTTAAAACTGCTAAATTATTCCAAATGCATTCATTTATTTCTACTATTAAATTTTTCATTTTTATTTCAGCTAAAAATGACGTATTTTTGCAGACACAAACTAATAAGAAATTCACAATTCGTAATTCATAAGAAATGGCTGACAATAAAAAAAAGGTGTTATTTATAGATCGTGACGGTACGATTATCGTTGAGCCACCCGTTACGTTTCAGGTTGATAATGTGAAGCAAATTGAATTTTTGCCTGCAGTAATTCGTAACTTATATTTTATACGTACAAAGCTAGATTTTGAATGGGCCTTGGTAACCAATCAAGATGGATTAGGGACAGAGGTGTATCCGCAGGAGAGTTTCGATGCTGTACAACATAAGTTTTTGCAAATTCTTAAAAACGAGGGCGTTGAATTTGATAAAATATTTATCGACACATCTTTTCCCGAAGTCAACTTGCCAACACGTAAGCCTGGAACAGCTATGCTTACCGAATATTTTAGCGATAAATATGACTTGGCTAGTTCATTTGTTATTGGCGACCGTATAACCGATGTTCAATTGGCTAAGAATTTGGGCTGTAAAGCTATTTTTATAAGTGAAGATGTAAATGCATTGGATGATAGTGAGTTGAGTGATTATTGTGCTTTGCAATCAACGGATTGGAACCGAATAGCCGAATTTTTGTTTGCTGGCGAACGAACTGCTGTGGTGAAGCGCACTACGAAAGAAACTGATATTTTGGTTGATTTAAATTTGGATGGAAGTGGTAAATGTCATATTGATACGGGTTTGAAGTTTTTCGACCACATGCTAGAGCAAATTGGGAAGCACTCCGGTAGCAACTTAACAATAGTTGTAAAAGGTGATTTGGAAGTCGATGAGCACCACACTATTGAAGATACGGCTATAGCGCTTGGCGAGGCATTGTTAAAAGCGCTTAGCAATAAACGGGGTATTGAACGTTATGGTTTTTATTTGCCTATGGACGATTGTTTGTGTTCAGTTTCGCTCGATTTTGGTGGCCGACCATGGTTGGTTTTCGATGCTGATTTTAAGCGCGAATATATTGGTGATTTGCCAACCGAAATGATTTTACATTTCTTCAAGTCATTAAGCGATGCTGCCCGTATGAATCTCAATATTAAGGCCGAAGGTGATAATGAACATCACAAAGTAGAAGGAATATTCAAAGCGTTGGCAAAGTCCATTAAAATGGCTGTAAAGCGTGATATATATCAATATGAATTGCCGAGTACGAAGGGGGTTTTATAGAGAGTTTATAAAGTTCATAAGGTTTATAAAGTTCATAAGGTTTATAAAGTTCAGAAGGTTGAAGACGTCTATTTTTAAGCATTCTTTTTTAAACTGTACGCTAATTCTATTTGTGTTACTGTTTTTGTCTTGTTCTGGTAATGTTAAGAATCAAAATGTAGATGTAGAGCCGAAAATAAAAACCAATGCTATTATTATAGATTGTAATTATACTTTTGAACAAGCCATTGAAGGCACTAAGGCTCCAAAGTATTTAATTGATCAGTTGGTACTTATTACGGTTCATTATTATTCGATGGATGGTAAAATGCATCAAGGTCAATTGATTGCAAATAAGGCGATTATGGCTGATTTGCGTGTGGTTTTCAAAGAAATTCTTCAACATAAGTTTCCTGTTGCGAAGGTAATTCCTATTGTAAAATACAATTGGAGCGACGAAGCTTCGATGAATGATAATAATACGTATAGCTTTTGTTACCGCAATTCAAGTTATTCAAAGCATGCTTATGGGTTAGCAGTGGACATAAATCCCCGCCAAAACCCTAATCGTTGGAAATCGGCTTTTTCGTATCGCGAAAATAAACCCCTAGGCGCAATATATAATGTAAGTGCACCAGGTACATTTACTCCTACAAATCCAATTGTAATTTTGTTTGCCGAAAAAGGTTTTATGTGGGGCCGAAATTTTACTCGAAACTACGATGATCACCATTTTGAAAAAAAGTTGTTTAATTGAAAAAAAAGTATTATATTTGCGCGCTCAAATTGAGAGCAACATCAATTCGTTGTATTAACTAAATTAAGGAGGAAACAAGCAATAGCTAAACAATTATTTATCAGGCCTAATAAGGGTAGAGAAAAGGAACAACCCAATAGAATTAACGAGAAAATTAAAGGTCTAAAAGAAGTACGTTTGGTAGGCGATAATGTCGAACAAGGCATATATCCGTTCGAGCAAGCCCTGAAAATAGCCGATGATTTGGAATTAGACTTGGTTGAAATATCGCCAACAGCAGTTCCGCCGGTTTGTAAAGTGGTTGATTATCAAAAATTCTTGTATCAACTTAAAAAACGCGAAAAGGAACAAAAAGCCAAAACAGCTAAAGTAATTTTAAAAGAAATCAGATTTGGTCCCCAGACAGATGATCATGATTATAACTTTAAGTTGAAACACGCTCAGGAATTTCTGAAAGAAGGCTGCAAAGTAAAAGCTTATGTGTTTTTCAAAGGTCGTTCAATTCTTTTTAAAGAACAAGGCGAAATGCTTTTAGCTCGTTTTGCAACTGATTTAGAGGATTTTGCTAAAGTGGATCAATTACCACAGCTCGAAGGTAAACGCATGATTATCATGTTTTCGCCAAAAAAACCAAAGTGATTTTTTTTATCAATTAAATATATAAACAATGCCAAAAATGAAAACTAACTCCGGTGCCAAAAAAAGGTTTACCCTTACCGGAACAGGAAAGATTAAAAGAAAACATGCTTTTAAACGTCACATTTTGACTAAAAAAACAACCAAGCAAAAACGTAACTTAACTCATGGAGCTCTTGTATGCAAGACCGACTTGACAAACGTTAAAGAAATGCTTTGTTTGAAATAGTCAGAATACTAAACTTTTAAAAACATTTTCTTATTTAAAAAAAACAGAATGCTTTTAGCACAAAAGATCGTGAGCAAAACACGACGCTAACATTCACAAATCATTTTTAATTATGCCAAGATCAGTAAATCACGTTGCTTCACGTAAAAGAAGAAAAAGAATTTTAAGCCTCACCAGAGGTTATTTTGGAGGTCGCCGCAATGTGTGGACCGTAGCTAAAAACACGTGGGAAAAAGGGTTGCAATATGCTTACCGCGACCGTAAAACCAAAAAACGTAACTTCCGTGCTTTGTGGATACAACGTATTAATGCAGCAGCTCGTTTGGAAGGTTTATCGTATTCAAAATTAATGGGCGCTTTACACAAAGCTGGTATCGAAATGAACCGCAAAGTATTAGCCGATTTAGCAATGAATCACCCAGAAGCTTTTAAAGCAATTGTATTGAAAGCTAAAAACGCTTAGTTTATAAAATACTAGTATATAAACCAAAAAGCTGCCATTATTTTTTTAATGGCAGCTTTTTTATGTCGTAATTTTTATGCAAATCAAATTGTATCAACTCGCTTTTTTGTTGTTGGTTTTATTCGCTTCGTGTAATAAGCCCGCTAATAATCAGTCATCTATCGCCAATGATAGTACACTTTTTTTGAATGATAGCTCGCTTCAGGCTACTGAAAATCCCGATTTAGTTGCTTTTAAAGCCTATATTCAACAACTCGACAGTGCTGATGCTAAGTCGATGGAATTATCAATGAATGAGTTTAAACGTATTTTTCAGAATAAATCAACCAGTTTATGTGATTCAGCATATTGCATTTATCAAGAATTGATTGATACGCTTGAATTAAAGTTAAACGACAAATTGATAAACGACACAACGGATTATTTGCCATTATTTACAAGCACAACTATATCGAAGAAGTTGAAATTGGCAAAAGCTGAGTTGTTGAAATATGGGTTTAGGTATGCTGTATCGGAAGGTCAGGTATATATTGAACAAGATAGGAGATATTTAATTAAAAACCTAATGCCTTTGTTTTCGGAACCAATGAAAGCATATTTACAGCAAATAGAAAAAGAAAACCGCGAAGGTTTTATTGATGATGCTGGCATAGTAATTCAGCCCAAGCAACATGTTGACCGCATAATTTGGTACGAGCAATTTATTGCTGAAAATCCTGATTTTCTGCTGATTAAAAATTGTAAAACGTATAAAAAAGCCTATCAAACTTATTTATTTACAGGCATTGACAATACTAATCTGTTTGATGATGAGGAAAATATGGTGTTATCTTCCTATTTTGTTGCAGCATATAATTATTTGTCAAAGGTTTATCCACAAAGTGAGCTAGCATTGTTGGTACAACCTTTCCGATTGGCCATTGAACAAAAACAACTCTCGGTTGTTGAAGACTTGATAAAGAAATACTCTATCAAAGGTCTCATTTTTAGTAAAGGTATTTGACGAGGTACAAATTAAGAAATTTATAACTGCCCCTAGCCCCTAAAGGGGATGTGAATTAGTACCGAATAGACTTTCTTTAAGCCTCTTTAGGGGTTTGGGGCAGAATTTGCAAAGCATATTATTACATCAAACGTATGACTTCGAACAAAAATATTTTCAATATTACTTATCCCATTTTTTTGACATTAATTTCTCAGAATATTATCAATGTTACCAATACCGCATTTTTGGGTCGAGTAGGAGAGGTGGAGTTAGGCGCATCAGCCATTGGTGGTGTGTTTTACTTTGCCATTTTTATGATTGGGTTTGGTTTTAGCCAAGGTGCTCAAATCCTTATTGGCAGACGTAATGGTGAGAAGAATTATAGTCAGATTGGTCTGATTTTTAATAATGCATTGCTTTTTAACTTTTTGCTCAGTATAGTTATTTTTCTTGTTTCGCTGTGGGGAGTGCCAGCTTTAATGAAATTGGTTGTGAGTTCGGAGCCAGTTTATAAGTCAACCATTTCATACCTCGATTGGCGCATTTATGGTTATTTCTTTGCTTTTTTAAATGCTATTTTCAGAGCTTTTTATGTTGGTATTACTCAAACAAAAATCTTAACAACTTCGGCTATTTTAATGGCAATTACCAATATCGTTTTGGATTATATTCTAATTTTTGGTCATTTTGGTTTTGCGCCAATGGGTATTGAAGGTGCTGGAATTTCGTCGGTAGTTGCCGAAATAGTTACGCTTATTTATGTTGTGATGTATACCCTTTTTAAAGCAGATACGAAACTATATGGATTATTTCAGTTCAAAAAAGTAGAGTTAAAAATCATCTTGCAAATATTGGAATTATCAGTTTTTATTATGTTCCAATATTTTATTTCAATCTCGACTTGGTTTATGTTTTTTATTTTTATCGAGCATATTGGCGAACGCCCATTGGCAGTTTCTAACATTGGTCGCAGTTTGTATATATTATTAATGATTCCTGCATCAGCTTTAGCAACTACAGTTAACACACTGGTTAGTAATTTAATAGGAGCAGGGCGCAAAGAAGAAGTTATTCCATTGATAAATAAAGTTGCTTTTATTTCTTTCATTTTGGTTTTACCATTAATGATTTCCACATTCTTTTTCCCAGAGCTTTTTGCAAGTATTTATACCGACGATAAAAGTTTAATTCAAGCAAGTATTTCCGTTATACGCATTGTTTCAATAGCTAACCTGCTTTTTGCCGTTTTCTTTATTATTTTTAATGGCGTTTCGGGCACAGGAAATACACGTACAGCCTTTATGATGGAAGTTGTAACCTTGTTTTTCTATATTGGCTACGTTTATTACACCGCCATTATTCTACACAGTTCAGTAGCAGTAGTATGGATGTCCGAATTTGTGTATTGGATTATGATTGGTGGATTAGGATATTGGTATTTGCTGAAAGGAAATTGGCGAAAGAAGGAGATATAAGCAAAAATCCCAATCAACTGATTTTACAGTGATTGGGATTGATTTTTTGTGACCCCGAAGGGATTCTAACCCTTGACCTTCAGAACCGGAATCTGACGCTCTATACAGCTGAGCTACGGAGCCATTTTTAGGATTGCAAAAGTACGAAAAAAAATCGATATTAATCTCTGCGACCTAAATATACTAAAATATAATATACCAACGTAGCTAATGAGCCTAATGCTGCTACTACATAAGTGTAAGCAGCTGATTTTAAAGCATCTTTGGCGGGTTCATGCGTTTCGTAGTTGGTAATTCCAGCAGTACTTAACCATTCCAATGCTCTGCTGCTTGCATTAATTTCAACAGGTAATGTAATGAAACTAAATAAGGTTGTGACTGCAAACAACACTATTCCAGCTAATAATAACTGTGGAAACGAATTTACTAGTAAAATACCAGCAAGTAATACCCATTGCATCCAGTTCGAAGCAAAATTCACTACAGGTACTAATTTAGAGCGCATAGTAAGTGGCGCGTATGCTGTGGCATGTTGAACCGCATGTCCGCATTCGTGTGCCGCTACGGCCGCTGCTGATACCGAGCAGGCATCGTAAACGCCTTCACTCAGGTTTACTGTTTTTGTTAGCGGATTGTAGTGGTCTGTTAATTGACCAGCTGTTGAAATTACTTTAACATCGTAAATTCCATTATCGCGTAACATTTTTTCAGCTACTTGTTTTCCAGTCATCCCTTTGGGAATGGGAATACGAGAATACTTTTTAAATTTTGATTGTAAACGAGCTGATATTGCCCAACTTAATAAGGCAAATACTCCAAAAATAATATAACTTCCTAACATAATTTTAATTGTTTTTTTTATTAATGACTTTGATTTGTCAAATTCCTTGCCAAAAGTCTTTTTGTCAGATATTGATATTTGACAATTGGCAAAAAAAGCTGACTTGTAAATGAAACAAGACAGCTTTCAAAAAAGTTCAATAATAGAATGTAACTACAAAAATTGACTATAATGAGCTTATCGAATAATAGTTTGAGCACGGTCAGGACCAACCGATACGATTTTTATGGGTACTTCCAATTCTTCTTCCAAGAAACTTAAATAGGCATTAAACTCTTCGGGAAATTCATCTTCGCTTTGCATTTTTGTCATGTCGGTATTCCAACCTGCCATTTCTACATAAATAGGTTCAGCACCATCGTTCAAATCAAACGGAAATTGCTCTGTTTCTACACCATCAATTTTGTAGGCAACACATGCTTTAATTGTTTCAAAGGCATCCATTACATCGCTTTTCATCATTATCAATTGCGATACGCCATTAATCATAACAGCATATTTCAAGGCTACTAAATCAATCCAGCCACAACGACGAGGGCGACCAGTTACCGAACCAAATTCAAAGCCAATTTTGCGCATGGTGTCGCCAGTTTCGTCGAACAATTCAGTAGGGAAGGGGCCACTACCAACGCGGGTACAATAGGCTTTGAAAATGCCATACACTTCACCAATATTTCGAGGTGCAACACCTAGTCCAGTACATGCGCCAGCACATATTGTATTCGAAGATGTTACAAAAGGATACGAACCAAAATCAATGTCGAGCATTGTTCCTTGAGCACCTTCGGCCAATACTTTCTTTCCGTTTTTTAATGCATTGTTTACAAAATGTTCGCTATCAATGAGTTCAAATTGTTTAATGCATTCAATACCTTCGAACCAAGTATTTTCAAGTTCTGTTAAATCGTAACTGAAATTATGTTGTTCCAGAATTTTTTTGTGACGATCAGTTGCAATTTTGTATTTTTCGTCGAAATTAGTAAGTATATCACCTACACGAAGTCCGTTACGACTTACTTTGTCGGTATAAGTTGGGCCAATTCCTTTGCCTGTAGTACCAATTTTATCGGTTCCTTTAGCTGCTTCGTAGCAAGCATCGAGTAAACGGTGAGTTGGAAGTATAAGATGCGCTTTCTTTGAAATTTTTAATCGTTTGGTTAATGGATGACCTGATGTGGCTAATGCATCAACTTCGGCTTTAAACAAAGCGGGGTCAAGCACAACTCCGTTTCCAATAACATTAATTTTGTCGCCCTGAAATATACCAGATGGAATTGAGCGCAAAACGAATTTTTTACCTTCGAATTCCAAAGTGTGACCAGCATTGGGTCCACCCTGAAAGCGCGTAACTAAATCGTAACCAGGAGTTAATACATCAACTACTTTTCCTTTCCCTTCATCGCCCCATTGGAGGCCTAATAAAACATCTGCTTTCATGTGTTTATAATTATTTTTTACTTGTTTTTTTGTTTGGCGTTTAAATGAATTAATACATCTAACTGCATAGAATACACAATTTCTGTGTGTTTAATTTTTCAAACTCTTCTTTTTTCTTTGTGGCTTGCATTTATTACACAAACCATACAAATAGAGCGAATAATGTGTTATTTCAAACGTTGCGAAAGTTTTTGACTTTAGCATTGTTTGAATTTTTTTATCCGTAAACTCTCTCACATTGCCACACTTTGAACATATCAAATGGTGATGCGTTGTTTTACCAAAAGTTTTTTCGTATTTCGAAGTGAGTCCTACAAATGGGTGTTTAACAATTAAACTACAATCGAGCATTATTTCAATTGTATTGTAAACCGTTGCAAGGCTTACCCTGTATTCGGTTAGCATGTCGATACAGAGCGTTTCAGCATCGAAATGGGCTTCACTCAAATATATTTTTTCTAATATGGCATATCTTTCGGGAGTTTTACGGAGCTTTTTTTTGTGTAAATAGGCTGTAAAAACTTCTTTGATAGCTTCATAGGTTATTTCATCTTTCACTTAAATCCTTATTTTGGCCAACCGAATGCAAAAATACAACTTTTCGGGCTATTTTCCTTACATTTTTATTAAAAATTCCATCTCTTGCTTCACTTCATTCGCTATGTGCCATTGTGATGGAGTTTCGAGCTTCTGAAAGTTTTCAACAAGTAGTTTAATTGTATTGGCTGTATTGCTGTTAATTCGAACAAGCCTACTTAAACACAAGCCTATTGATTTATACAGATTATAATTCTCTGTAATTGAAAGTTGAGCACAACGTTTAATTAATTTTTTGGCTTGTTCATCGGTCAGTCTTGAGTAAATGCGTGCCACCAGCATAAAGCCAGTAGTTTGGTTTTGTGTATTTTCCGAATCAATTAAATCAAAGCATAGGGTAGGAGCAAAGTCAGTTTTACTCAATAAATACATGCAAATTATTTCGGCAGTTTCGTTGTTTTTAATCGAATTCACTCTAGCAATAGCTTTATCAATGCTGAATGTTTCGATAGGTTGTAATAGAATGGAAAGAATCACAGTTTCGCGCCAGCCAATTAGCCAAAGTATATCAGCTAAATCGTTCGAAGGTTGATATTTTTTTGCCAATTCCTTTAAGTCAGGTAAAGCTACTCCATAGTTTTTAACGTAAATAATTCCCTTTCGAGTCATAGAGTCAGCCACGATTCCATTCATCAAAAGTCTTATTTTTTTGCGAATTTCAACGATTTGAGCATCCAATTTTTCGTTTGTAATATAATATTTCATTTAAATATGCTTGTTAGAGTCTGATATGTTGGTAATTAAAGAAATGAAAAAGAATTTTGTCTTATCTATTGCATAGAACCATTAGCTGTATTATCTTTGCACCGCAAAACATGGTGGTTATAGCTCAGTCGGTTAGAGCGTCGGATTGTGGTTCCGAAGGTCGCGGGTTCGAGCCCCGTTTTCCACCCCAGTTTCAAAAAGGAAGCATTTTTAATGTTTCCTTTTTTTATTTTCAACACTTAGTGTGTTGGGTTTGTTTATTCCGGTAGCCTCACTTAAATCCACAAATTTATATCCTTTGTTTTTTAGTTCCACTATCAAAGTATTTAGATTGTTGTAAAATTTATCGGTTCGTCGAGGATCGGTACCAATATGTAACAGCATAATGTGTCCGTTTAATCCTTCGCTGGCTTCCACTTTTAGTATTTGCTTGTAAATTTCATCGCTTGAATAATATTGTTCACGCATTTCGGGAATGGAATAATCGTCGTTTGAACGTGTTCCTGGTGTGAAATTAACCAAGGTAATGCCAGCTTCTTTGCACCACAAGCTGATACTATCGTTGTATAATTCATAAGGTGGAATAAAAAAACGTGCATCCGATTTTTTAATATCAAACTCTGCCAGTTCATTATAATTCTCTTTTAAATCGCTCAAAAATAAGAATTTATCTACTAAAAGCGATTTGGGATTATCCTGCTGACAATATTGCAAATGTTGATCGGAATGCGCACCTATATAGTGACCTTCCTTTTTTAGATTTTTGACTATCGATTTAAATTTTGATTTTCGCAAAAAATCGCCAGTAAAAAAGAATGAAGCTTTGATATTGTTTTTAGTCAATGCTTTTCTTATTTTTTTTGCACCATCGGCAAATTCATGACCTGTAAATACAAGGCTGATTTGCTTTTTGTCGGTATTACTACGTATTATTCCGCCATCGCGAATTAGATTTTTATCAGCTTGTTTGTTTTCTTCAAATTGCTTTGCACCAAGTAAATATACAAGCGATGCTGTGCCATCCAATGTCGGTTTATTCGTTTGGTAATCCGAAAAATCGTCGTGGTAAACAGCCCATTTTGTTTGAAACCTGCTATCTCTATCTTTTTTTGATAATTTTACGCCATTTACACTTTTCGAAATAGAGCGACGAACAGGACCAACAACCAATCCTCCTTTTTGAGCAATTCCTTTTTCGGCCCATAATGCTGAATGTGTGTATTTTGGCGTTCTACCCATTGCCGGAAGCCCTACAACCATGCTTGTGCCCCAAGGATTGCACCCAAAAAGCCAATCAGTAAGTGCAGTTTCCATTTCAATATAGGTTGAATCGCCAGCATATCGACGGTACAAGTTGCATTGCGTGGCAAGTGCAGTAACATAGTTATTCGAATACATAACCATAGGTACACCTATTCCAAAAGGATTATCGTTTTTACGTAATTGTGCTCTTTGAAGTCCAAATCGAATATTTTGCAGAAACTCGTTTTTAAACTCCGGCTTTTCGGAATTTGCCAGTACATAATGACCATAATTAGTAAACGGATACCATTGATAATGATTCACTGTATCGGCAAAAAGCCATGGAATTATGGGTTCTTTACGACCATAAGCAGCAGCTTCGGATTGGTATTTCGAGTCGAAACTCAATTGATATAACTGTGTAGCAGCTAGTTGCATGTCGTCGGCCCAATTGTCTTCTTCGTGAAAATTGGGAGCATTGTAAGGCGCTGATTGGCAGACTCCTGGGTAGTTTTTGCCATATTCGTACACTGTAAATGCTTTACGCTGAAGAGTATCTGCAAAGTTGGGGTAAAATTTTCGAAGCATTTCGGAACCCAGCGCAAATGCAGCCGAATACTTTCCGGCAATGGACGCAATTCCTGTTGTTCTGTTTTTGAAATTTTTTAAACCTTCGGGTTTGCCAGTAGCTTTGTATACTGGGCGTTCGGCACCTTCGCCCCAGCCATAATCAACTTTATCGGCTGTAGGTAATCGGAGCTCAGTAAGGTCACGGTCGTCACCAACTTGATAATACACAACATCGTCCTTCGGATTCATTTTCAGTAGCCAATCTAATCCCCATTTAGCCTCGTCGAGCACATCCGGTATTTTATTTGGAAAAGCCAAGCCATTGGCATCAAAATTATCTGAAAAAGCTGCTGGATTCATACGGTAGGCATAAAGCAACTGAAAAACTGCTGTAGCTGCTGTACTTCCGTATTTCAAATTATCTGAAGCATCGTGCCAACCGCCTGTTACATCAATTGTGCAAGGGGCGAGGGGCTGCAGCGTGGTTTTGGTTTTTTTGTTTATAGGATGGCTTATCACTTTCAGCTCAGGTACTTCCATTCCATCCTCCTGATGACAATAGGCATTTAAACTTGGATTGTAGCCACAACGCTGCTGCCGAAGGTATTGAAGTAAAAAGTCGGCACTTCCTCTGTAGACATTTTTATCGATAAAGATAGTAGGCGAATAACAATTATCAGTCTTTATGAAAAATGCGCCTTCGTTTCTGAAATTGCTAAAATCGAGTGTGTAAACCGACGCAAATTGCTCAAAACTACCAAAAAGTTTAACAGACGTGAAATCAGCTAATTTTTCGTCGGTAAGGGCATCGTAAATAGAAAAAGATTTAATGTTGAGTTGCGATTCACTTAGTAAAATAGCTCTTTTAATGCTTCCAGGCGTGTATCCTAATTGATTGATGCGGATATAAGTATCAAGCGAAAAAACTTGAAAAATAAGTATGAAAAGTATAGAAACAAGAATCAATTGCTTTCTAAACATGCGTTTCAGTCCATTTTTTTGCAAATGTAACAAAATTAGTACAAACAGACAATTTTTTTTTTCAGAACAAAATTATAGCATACAAACTAAAATAAACAATTTTCACAGCAAATCGTTGTAATAAATAAGATATACGTATATGCTTGCAAATGATATAATTAATCATTAAAATACTCTTGAACAATGAAATCTATTTTGATTTTGACTTTTCTTGCTTTATCCAATTTGATTTTTGGGCAAATAAATTCAGCTAAAGATACCATATCAGCTAATCCAAATTATAACAAGGAATTAGCTGAAAAACTTGGTGGTGATAAATTTGGAATGAAAGCTTATTTTTTTGTCATTCTAAAAACTGGCTCTAATACTACCTCTGACAAAAAAATTATTAGTGAAAGTTTCAAGGGACACATGGACAACATACACCAATTGGTTGAAAAAGGAAAACTAATTATAGCTGGACCTATGGCCAAAAATGAAAACAATTACAGGGGGATTTTTATATTGAACAATATAAAAACCATAGAAGAGGCAAAACAGTTAATGCAAACCGATCTTGCAATAAAAAATGGGATATTGGATTATGACATTTTTACATGGTATGGTTCGGCTGCACTTCCCGAATATTTACCTATTGCTGACAAAATTTGGAAATCAAAACCCTAAAAATTCAATAAAAGATTTAGCAACATATTATTTCTTATCTATTTCATTTAGTGAAAAGAATTTCGTATTTTTGTATTATCCATTATGTAATTGTAATGAACAAATATTACAAGGAGATAATTAAATAATATTTTATGAAAGATATTTATAACGATAATACATATTTAATCCAAAATCCAACTTGGCACGAAGAAGATGCCTCCTTCAAAGTAAATAAGATTGTTAAACTATTGAATAGGAATTCTATTTCTTTTAAAACTGTATCAGAGATTGGTTGTGGAAGTGGTGAAATCTTAGTTCAGTTGGAATCGTTTTTTCCAGAAGTAACACAATTTTATGGATTTGATATATCGAAAGATGCAATAGAAATTGCAAAGAAAAAAGAAACGAACAGAATAAAGTTTGAAATTAAAAATTTATCAGACAAGAATGAAGTTTGTTTTTATGACCTCCAATTAGTGATTGATGTTATTGAGCATATTGACAATTACTTTAATTTTTTGACAGGAATAGTTTCAAAAAGTAACTACACAATTTTCCATATTCCTCTTGATATGTGTGTATGGTCACTTTTTAGAGAGAATATGTTAATTGAATCTAAAGATAGAGTTGGTCATATTCATAATTTCACTGAAGATTTTATTCTGAATATTTTAACTGAGCACGGATTCGAAATCATAGATGTAATGTATACAGAGCCAATTTCCAATCAAATGTCTACCAAACAAAAGTTTATTAATTTAATCCGTAGATTTATTTTTATAATTAATAAAAAATTTTGTACTAAAACGTTGGGTGGATATTCAATTTTGGTTTTAGCAAAAAACAAATCATAATACCTCTTTTTGTTATTGATTTTTATTCCTCTTAGTCAAATTCGACTGATTTTGAAATAAAAAAATAACCACCTATCTCACATTGGCAAATTGCCACATTTACAGTATCTTTGCAGTTCGAAAATCAACTAATTGAAAATGACTTTACAATCCCAACTCGAAAACCGCATCCTTATATTGGATGGTGCAATGGGAACCATGATACAGCGCCACAAATTACAGGAGGCTGATTATCGTGGTTCGCGCTTTGCAAATACCGAAATTTTACAAAAAGGCAATAACGATTTATTAGTACTTTCGCAGCCTGAAATTATTTACGACATTCATTGTAAATACCTTGCTGCGGGTGCCGATATTATTGAAACTAATACATTTAACGCGCAATCCATTTCGATGGACGATTACGGAATGAGTAGCTTGGTGCGCGAATTAAATCTGGAAGCAGCCAAATTAGCTCGCAAAGCGGCTGATGAATTTACAGCTCAGAACCCTGCAAAACAACGCTTTGTGGCAGGTGCTGTTGGCCCAACAAACAAAACAGCTTCCATGTCGCCCGATGTAAACAACCCTGCATATCGTGCCGTAAGTTACGACGATTTAGTAGCGGCTTACAAAGAACAGATTATTGCATTGATTGAGGGTGGGGTAGATGCCTTACTTATTGAAACTATATTTGATACACTCAATGCCAAAGCAGCTATTTTTGCGGCAGAAGAAGCAATAGCTGCAACATCAAAGCGTGTGGAAATTATGCTCTCGGCTACTGTAGCCGACACTAGCGGTCGTACACTCTCCGGACAAACTATTCGTGCATTTTTGGCTTCGGTTTCGCATGCCAATGTATTGTCGATTGGACTAAATTGCTCATTTGGTGCCAAAGATTTAAAACCTTATCTGCACGAAATAAGTGGTTTAGCTTCGTGTTATGTAAGTGCATATCCTAATGCAGGTTTACCCAATCAGTTTGGCGAGTACGATGAAACACCAGAACGCATGGCGGAGCAGGTGGTGGAGTATTTCGACGAAAAACTTGTAAATATCATTGGTGGATGCTGTGGAACTTCACCTGATCATATTGCAACTTATCAAAAGCTAATTGAAAGTAAAACGGTGAGAGAAAAACAAAAAGCTTCGACTGATTTAGAACTTTCGGGCCTTGAAGCATTGTTGATTAATAACGATTCTCTCTTTACCAACATCGGCGAAAGATGTAATGTAGCTGGTTCGCGTATGTTTTTACGTTTAATAAACGAAAAGAAATACGAAGAAGCTTTGACAATTGCCCGCAAACAAGTGGAAGACGGCGCACAAGTCATTGATATAAACATGGACGATGCCATGCTTGAGGCTAAGGAGGAAATGGTTACTTTTCTGAATTACTTAGTTTCAGAACCCGAAATTTCGCGTGTACCCATTATGATTGATTCTTCGAAATGGGAAGTAATTGAAGCTGGACTTAAATGTGTACAAGGTAAATGCATTGTAAACTCTATCAGTTTAAAAGAAGGTGAAGCTGACTTTTTGGATAAAGCGCGTAAAATTCGTGCGTATGGTGCTGCTGTAGTTGTGATGGCTTTCGATGAAAAAGGACAAGCTGATAGCTTTGAACGTAAAACGCAGATTTGCGAACGTGCTTATCGTTTGTTGGTCGATAAAGTTGGTTTTCCACCACAGGACATAATTTTTGACCCCAATGTGTTGGCAATAGCCACTGGTATAGAGGAGCATAATAATTATGGCGTAGATTTTATAAATGCTACACGTTGGATAAAACAAAACTTGCCTTATGCCAAAGTAAGTGGAGGTGTTAGTAATTTATCTTTCTCATTTAGAGGTAATAATGTGGTACGTGAGGCTATTCACAGCGTGTTTTTGTATTATGCTATCAAAGAAGGCATGGATATGGGCATTGTAAATGCTGGCATGCTCCAAATTTACGAAGATATTGAACCCGAATTGTTTGAACATGTTGAAGATGTGGTGCTTAATCGTAGACCTGAAGCAACAGAGCGTATGATTGAATTAGCCGAAAAGGTTAAGAATCAAGCTTCTGGCGAAAAAGTGGAGAAAGTAGACGAATGGCGTTCCCATGAGTTGCAAGGTCGGTTAGAATATGCTTTGATAAAAGGGATAAGTGATTTTCTGGAAGAGGATTTGGCTGAAGCGCTAAAGGTTTATAGTTCTGCTATCGAAATTATTGAACAACCGCTTATGAGTGGTATGAACATCGTGGGCGATTTGTTTGGACAAGGTAAAATGTTTTTGCCACAGGTTGTGAAAACAGCTCGTACCATGAAAAAAGCAGTGGCCATTTTACAACCCGAAATTGAACGTACCAAAGTTCCTGGACAAAGTTCGTCGGCAGGTAAATTCCTGATTGCTACAGTAAAAGGCGATGTTCATGATATTGGTAAAAATATAGTTTCGGTGGTGTTGGCATGTAATAATTTTGAAGTAATTGATTTGGGCGTAATGACTCCAACTGAAAAAATTATTCAAACAGCCATTGATGAAAAAGTGGATATTGTAGGTTTGAGTGGATTGATAACTCCATCGTTAGAAGAAATGACCTATGTAGCTTCGGAAATGGAAAAAGCAGGACTAAAAATTCCACTATTGATAGGTGGTGCAACTACTTCGAAAATACATACAGCTGTAAAAATATCGCCTAACTATTCAGGGCCAGTAGTTTATGTAAAAGACGCATCAATTAATACATTTATTGTATCACAATTAATGAATACCAAAACTTTGCCAACTTATATGGCCGAAGTTAATGCAGAATATCAATTACTTAGGGATAAACAAACCAAGAAAGTGAATTTGCTAAGTCTTGATGAAGCTAAAAGTAGAAAGCCAAATTTATTCTAATAAAGAGTTTGTATTAAAAGAGTTTTTGAACCTGCCAGTGGCAGACTGGCGCAAATTACGCAAATTTTCACAAATAATATTTATATCATAATCTATACTTGAATAGTTTGTGAATATACTGAATTTGCGGTTATTTGCGTATTTTGCGTTCATTTTTTCTTTTAATATACTAGTGTTCAAAAATCATTTAATCGATTCAAAACCCTGTTCCAAGTCGGCTTTAATATCGGAAATATGCTCAATACCAACCGAAATTCGCAATAATCCTGGGAAAACACCAGCCGAAATTTTATCCTCAGGCGACAATTGTTCGTGAGTTGTAGCTGCAGGGTGAATTATCAATGATTTAGCATCGCCCACATTGGCTAAGTGGCTGATAAGTTTCAAACTATCAATCAGTTTGTCCGCTTTTTCAGCATCGCCTTTAAGTTTGAACGAAAGTACACCACCATAACCACGTTTTAAGTATTTGTTAGCCAAATCATGGTACGGACTGCTTTTCAATCCTGGATAATTTACATATTCCACCGCAGGATGATTTTCAAGCCAAATTGCTAATTCCAAAGCGTTTTGTACATGACGCTCAACGCGCAATGACAATGTTTCTAAGCCTTGTAACAGCATAAACGAATTGAAAGGACTAATTGCATTACCCCAGTCGCGAAGTCCTTCTACACGAGCACGTATATTGAACGCAATATTGCCGAAAGGTCCATTAGTTCCAAACACATCCCAAAATATCAATCCATGATAACTATCCGAAGGTTCAGTAAATGCAGGGAATTTACCATTGCCCCAGTTGAATTTACCACTATCCACAATAACTCCACCTAACGATGTTCCATGTCCGCCTATCCACTTTGTAGCCGATTCAACAACAACACTTGCTCCATGCTCAATAGGACGGAAAATTGCACCACCTGCACCAAACGTATTATCAACAATAAGCGGAATACCATGTTTGTCGGCTACAGCTGCAATAGCCTCAAAATCAGGGATATTTAAATCAGGGTTTCCAATGGTTTCCAAATAAATGGCTTTTGTATTATCGTCGATCAATGCTTCGAAAGTTTGCGGCTTATCGTCGACAGTGAATTTCACTTCAACACCCAAGCGTTTAAATTGGTTTTTAAACTGATTGTACGTTCCGCCATATAAGTGCGAAGTAGATACAAAATTATCGCCAGCTTGTAAAATATTATTGAGTGCTAAAAATTGAGCCGATTGTCCCGACGAAGTTGCCAAAGCAGTTACACCGCCTTCGAGCGCAGCAATCCGTTTTTCGAAAACATCGGTTGTAGGGTTCATCAATCGAGTATAGATATTCCCGAATTTGCGAAGGGCAAATAGATCAGCACCATCGGCTGCATCATCAAAAACATACGAACTAGTTTGGTAAATAGGTACTGCACGTGCTTTTGTTGTTCCGTCAACTACTTGACCGGCATGTACTTGTAAAGTTTCAAATTTTAGTGACATATCTTGATTATTAATTGTTAATTCTAAATTGTTAATTAAAGAGGGTATTCATCAAAAGCATAAAGTAAGGTCGATAAATAACGTTCGCCAGTATCGGGTAATAAAACTACGATGTTTTTACCTTTATTTTCGGGACGAAGTGCAATTTGAGTTGCACCGTAAGTTGCTGCTCCACATGATATTCCTACTAAAAGCCCTTCTTGCTTAGCTAACTCACGTGCAGTTAAAATGGCCTGATCATTCGAAACTTTAATTACTTCATCTACTACAGATGCATCGTAATTTTTAGGAATAAAACCAGCGCCAATACCTTGAATTTTATGAGGGCCAGGAGCTCCACCCGATAGTACAGGAGAGTCAGCAGGTTCAACCGCAATAATTTGAATGTTCGGATTCCTTTCTTTTAAAAATTTCCCAACACCAGCTACTGTACCACCGGTACCCACTCCTGCAACAAAAATATCTACTTTACCATCTGTATCGTTCCAAATTTCGGGCCCAGTAGTTTTATAATGTACTTTTGGGTTCGATGGATTCTCAAATTGTTGTGGTAAAAATGAGTTTGGATTTGCTTCGTGCAATTCTAATGCTTTAGCAATGGCACCTTTCATACCCAAAGCGCCAGGTGTAAGTACCAAATTTGCGTCAAATGCTTTTAATAAATTTCGTCGTTCAATACTCATGGTTTCGGGCATGGCAAGCGTTAATTTATAGCCTTTTACTGCCGATACCATTGCTAATCCAATACCTGTGTTTCCACTTGTAGGTTCAATAATTTCAACACCCGGTTTCAAAATACCTGCTGCTTCAGCATCTTCAATCATAGCTAACGCAATTCGTTCTTTAACGCAACCAGCAGGATTAAATAATTCTAATTTTACAATCAAATTGGCTGCAACACCTTTATTGATACTGTAATTTGATAATTGAACTAAAGGCGTTTTACCAATAAGTTCGTTTACGTTTTTTGCAATCTGTGCCATATTATAATTTTTTTAAGTATGTAATATTTGATAGTTTTGTGTAATTAATTTTGATAATGCAAAGATATAGCGCTGAAAAATCATCTACAATCGCAATCATGGGGTATTTTACATACCATATTTATGGTAGGTGGCTTGTTTTACTAACAAATCACTATTTCTTAAGAACTTATTTATCAGTATCTTTGTTAAATAATTCATAAATTGATATTATACAGGTATCAATTTGTATTTCTCTGAATTATATTGAATTATGTGAATTATTATGATTAACAAAATATATCAACTAACTGATTTTTTACCTACAACCAAAAAAGAACTCGAACTGCGCAGTTGGGATGAAGTGGACGTTGTTTTTTTTACAGGTGACGCCTACATCGACCATCCTGCTTTTGGTGCAGCTGTTATTGGGCGAATTCTTGAAGCAGAAGGACTGCGTGTAGCCATTGTGCCACAGCCTAACTGGCGCGATGACCTACGTGATTTTAAAAAAATGGGACGCCCTCGTTTATTTTTTGCTGTTTCGGGCGGAAATATGGATTCTATGGTAAATCATTATACTGCCAACAAACGCCTGCGCTCCGACGATGCGTATTCGCCTGATGGCAAGCCCAATATGCGTCCTGATTATGCAACTATCACTTACTGTAATATTATCAGAAAACTATATCCTGAAGTTCCCATTGTAATTGGTGGTATTGAAGCCTCGCTCCGCAGGTTTACGCATTACGATTATTGGTCGGATAAGCTAATGCCAAGTATATTAGTCGATTCGAAAGCGGATATTTTGATTTATGGCAATGGCGAAAAACCGATACGCGAACTGGTAGCACGTGTAAAAAATGGCGAAAGTATAAAAGAGATGACCGATATTCCGCAAACTTCTTTTTTATCAAAAGAAATTCCAACTTCAAAATTTGTTGACAAAACGCTTGTTCCTCACGAAACTTGTTTAGTTGATAAAAAACTCTATGCTTCTAATTTTAAGCATATTGAAATAGAAAGTAACCGCATCGAAGCCGACCGTTTACTGCAAAAAACCGGCAATCGTTGGGTAGTGGTTAATCCACCTTACGAACCGCTTTCGGAAGCCGAATTGAACGCGTCGTTCGATTTGCCTTATACCCGTTTGCCACACCCAAAATACAAAGGTAAAACCATTCCGGCATTCGAAATGATAAAGTTTTCGGTGAATTTGCATCGTGGCTGTTTTGGCGGTTGTGCTTTTTGTACCATTTCGGCACATCAGGGAAAGCATATTGTGTCGCGTTCTAAAGAATCGATTTTAAATGAGGTAAAAAAAGTAACCGAAATGCCTGATTTTAAAGGCTATTTAAGCGATTTGGGCGGCCCATCGGCTAATATGTACGGACTCAAAGGCATTGATATGGAGATATGCCGTAAATGCAAAAAACCTTCGTGTATTCACCCAAAAGTATGCTTTAATTTGGATACAAATCACAGTCGGTTGATTGATATTTACCGCTCGGTTGATAAAATTCCGGGCATTAAAAAATCGTTTGTTGGGAGCGGAGTGAGGTACGATTTATTGTTGAGCGATACCAAAAGCGAAGAGGCAAATAAAAGCCATGCTGAATACATTAAAGAGTTGATTAGCAAGCATGTTTCCGGTCGGTTGAAAATTGCACCCGAGCATACTTCTGATAATGTTTTGTATACAATGCGAAAGCCATCGTTTAGCTATTTTGCAAAATTCAAAGAGCAGTTTGAGCAAATTAATCGCGAAGCCGGACTAAATCAACAATTAATTCCATATTTCATTTCGAGTCATCCCGGTTGTAAAAACGAAGATATGGCTGAGTTGGCTGTTTTGACAAAGAAAATGGATTTCAAGCTGGAGCAAGTTCAGGATTTTACTCCAACTCCTATGACTTTAGCCACCGAAATTTATTATTCGGGCTATCATCCTTACACCTTAGAACCCATGTATACTGCCAAAAGTAAAAACGAAAAGTTAGAACAACGTAAATTCTTTTTTTGGTACAAACAGGAATATAAAGGAGCAATTATAAGGGATTTGCAAAAAATGAAAAGAGGCGATTTACAAAGTAAACTATTTGGCAGATAAACTTAAATAAAATCGTCATACAACGTCTGATTGATTTTAAAACGGTGGGTTTCACCTATTACTTTGTAGTTGGAATGAGTAGCAATCTCTAGTTCCTATTTTTGACTTTTTAAGTATATCTATCCTCTAATTATTTATCTGTTAATAGAAAATACTTTCCTTATACTGCACTTTGATAGAAAATATTTTCCTTTCAGAGTATCTTACACTTTTTTAGTGGAAAATATTTACATTGAACAAGTACTTCTTAGTGGAAAATATTTTCATAAAAACATCTCTTAATGGAAAATAATCTCTATATTTGCAGTTCAATACTATCATAATGGAAAATATTCTACCAATACACCTTCAGGAAGTAATTTTCAGTTCGCCCGAACCGAAAATTTCAAAACAACTTACCAAATTAAGGGAAGAAGGCAAAATCAAAAAAATTGCAGCGCGTATTTATACATCTAATTTTGTTGAACCGGCTGAGGATATAATAAAGCGAAATCTCTTTATTATACTTGGTAATCTTTATCCGGGGGCATTATTAAGTCATCGTTCTGCTTTCGAATTTCAACCCACAAAAGCAGGTCAAATATATTTAACCTACAGTTATACAAAAAATGTAAAGCTTCCGGGTGTTACACTTTGTTTTCTTGAGGGGAGCAAACCTATTGACGGTGATAATGTAATTTCAGGAGAATTATATGTTTCTCAGAAATCCAGAGCTTTTCTGGAAAACTTACAAGCAACTAAGAAAGTTGGTTCTACTATCAAATGTTTGACTTTGCCTGAACTCGAAGAAAAATTGGAGCAAATCATTCGGGTAAATGGAGATGCCGAAATCAACAAGCTTAGAGACAATGCAAAGGTAATAGCGGAAAAACTCAATATGCAAAAAGAGTTTGAACAGCTGAATAAAATGATAAGTGCATTGCTCTCTACACATACTTCAAAAATACTTTCATCGCCCATTGCTATTGCACGGGCTTTTGGATTTCCATACGACCCAATTAGATTAAATCTGTTTAAAACCGTTTTTCAGGAATTACAGCAACAGGAATTTAAAAACAGACCGGAAACAAACATAAACCCGAAGTCGTTCCGTAATTTTGCTTTCTTTGAAAGCTATTTTTCCAACTACATAGAAGGTACTGTATTTGAAATAGATGAAGCAAAACAGATTATTGAAACTAACAAACCATTAGCTGCAAGAAATCAAGATAGTCACGATGTGTTAGGCACTTATCAACTAGTTTCCAATAGACAAGAAATGTCGGTCACACCACAAACACCTGATGAGTTTTTACAAATTTTGTCTTATCGGCATAGAATTTTACTAAGTGCCCGAGAGGATAAAAATCCAGGTCAGTTCAAAGACAAGAATAACTTTGCAGGAAGCACATCTTTTGTTGATTTTAATCTGGTAAAAGGCACATTGATTCAGGCTTTTAATTTCTATAAGGTATTGGAGCACCCATTTTCAAAAGCATCTTACATGATGTTTATTTTGAGTGAAGTTCATCCATTTTTAGATGGAAATGGAAGACTTGCAAGAATTATGATGAATGCAGAGCTGGTAAAAGGAGGGCAATCAAAAATCATCATTCCAACAGTTTTCAGAGATGATTATATTGGGACACTTAAAAAACTTACAAAACAAGGCGATTGTGTTCCATACATTCGTATGTTGCAAAGAGCACACGAATTTAGTGATACCATTTATGGAGATGACATAAACGAAATGCAAGACTTTCTGACACAATGCAACGCCTTTTTGGAACATACTGAAGGACTCCTCAAAATTATTCCTAGATAGAAATCACTAGGTTATGTACGATATGCCAACCGTAACAGCAACCAAGTGATGTTCTCTTGAATTAAAATGTAAAAATTTATTTTATTTGAGAAGTAGGAATAAAATCAAGAGGGAAGAGTGTAAGTCAGAAAGCGTAAATCGTACCCCTTTTGGGGAAAATAGAAAAGGGGTATGAATTAGGAAATAAAGTAGGTCGATTTTTGTCGTTTTCATGTCCCTTTTGTGGGAGCTTATGACAAAGAAAAAACCCTACAAATCACTGAATTTGTAGGGTTTATCTCTTTTTTGTCGCTAATTGTCTTAGCTATTTTGCGGAGAGAGAGGAACTTGTATTCTCTGAATTATGCATTGAATTTCAGTGTGTTACGCCTGTTGAATCTTAATGTCCACCGAGTTCTCCACCGAGAAAAAATGGTCTAAAAATGTGGGAATTTTTATACATCAAAGATACGAAATATATTTTATTTGGCAATGGGTTGAAGGCTATTTTTTAGTGTGGTTCAGATATAATATATAGTAAGATAACTAACTTTTGATATGCTTTAGCAGTCTGTTATCCTATAATAAAAGGATGTACATGTTCGGCTTTTAGTCCAGTGTATGAGCAGAATTCTTCAATGCTGACAAATTGATGTTCCTGTTTTTGATAATGTTGCTTTATTTGAGAAAGCAATGTCCTTCCGTAACGTTCACTTTTACCGGTTATTCGTTGTACATCCTTTGGGTATATGCAAATGCGTTTTGCTTCCATTAGATGACCTTTGATAGCGCAAATTTACAATTATTTCTTTGATATAAATGCTGTTTTCGGAAAAAATGGCAGGAATAAGCTATTTCGGAATTGCATTTGCTCCATACGTATAATCAAGTATATACATTTGTGCCGATAATTTTAAAAATTAAATTTTATGGCACAACAAAAAAGTATTTTAAAACTAAAAGGTACCATTGGTGGCGTGACTTTCTACAAGTCGAAAAATGATGGATACCTTGCCCGGGAAAAGGGCGGAGTTGACGCTGACCGTATTGCAAACGATCCGGGGTTTGCGCGTACCCGTGAGAATGGTGCTGAGTTTGCCAACGCGGCAACTGCAGGAAAACTGTTACGTGATTCGGTGCGTGTATTGGGAAAAAGTGCATCGGACGGACGTGTGACAGCTCGTTTGACGCAAATCATGGCGCAAATCAAGAACATGGACGAAGCTAACGCCCGTGGTGAACGAAGTGCAGCTGAAGGCATGGCCAAAGCAGAAGCAAAATTGTTGTTGAAAGGTTTTAACTTTAACATCAATTCCGTACTTGGAGCCGTTTTGTATAAGCCTCTTGAGGTGAATATGGAAACAGGTGAAATTAAAGTTGCAGCATTGTCTCCTCAGGATGATATTAGTCTTCCACAGGGTGCAACTCATGTGATTTTTAAAAGTGGATTTGCAGTGATTAACTTTATGACAGGTGAAAGTGCAATTGCAGTTTCAGAACCGGTGCGAATGGCTACCAATGCAGCTGCCCAGGCTTTGTCTGTAAAACCGCTGGATGTTCCCGAGCTTGAAGGAACTAAGTTCCTTTTGCTCTCTATTGATTTTGTTCAATCAGTGAACAATGCTGATTATTCTTTGAATAACAACTCGTATAACGTGTTGGCTATTGTTGAGATTGTTTAATCATTTAGACAGTAATTCATTATGGGAACAGAAAACAATTCGTTGGCTACCAATCCGAATGAAATGACGATTGTAGAGCGCGTTAAAGCTCCAACTCCAAAGTTTTTCAAAACGTTGCGGACAATCGGTTTAACATTGGCTGCTGTTGGCGGTGCTATTTTAACTGCACCTGTTGCGGTTCCGGCTGCGCTTGTCACCATTGCCGGCTATGTTGCTCTGGCCGGAGGAGTAATGACCGCAATTAGTCAAACAGCCGTTGATACGAACTCAAAAAAAGGTAAGTAATGAAACTTCCAGAACCAAACCACGACGGGCAGGTATATGCCGGAACATGTGGAGGCATGTTTCTTTCCGTTTTCAGTAATATGTTTATTGAAGATTTAGTTAGAACGGTGATTCTGGCCGTCGTTGGTGCTGTTGTTAGTTTCGGAGTTTCGCTGGTGTTGAAGAAGCTAATTAAAAAACCCCGACCTTCGTCAGTTGACGGACAAGCTCTGAAGGGGACAAAAAGAAATTAAAAAAATCTACTGTTTTTTATGGTGTGGTAACCTTATCAGTAGTAAAGCCTCCCGGCGGGGAGGCTTTTTTTATGCACATATATATTAAAACATCGAAGAAAGTAGAAGACTTTGTTTTTTACTATTGGGGCAAACACGCTGCAGGAATGGCGGTACGCCTGAATAACGCACCGATTAAGTGTAATTACTTACCGAATTATTTATAAATCTATTATTTTTCCCAAATCAAATGAAAGATGTTCATTGTGAGAAACATATCCTAACTGATTAGTCACACATTTCGTATTTCCAATAATTTTGTCAATATTACGGTGTGAATGTCCATAAATCCAGTATTCAATTGGACTGTGTTTTATATATTCTTCCAATTCAACTGTGAAAGCTCCATTTATTTTGCTCCCAGTGAAATCGGGAGATGCTAATTGAAAAGATGGGACATGATGCGTTACAACAACAATATGTTCAGCAGTACTCTTTGCCACTTCGTTTTGAATGAAGCTCAAGCATTTGTGGTGTTCCCGATTGAAATTATCCCATGTCAACGGTTCAGCATTATATAGAATCCGACGGAAATCACTAACGTAATGTTCGGTTAAGTAAGCATCTTCCAAGAGGATTTTCGCCCATAAGGTTGAAATAATTAGATCAACATTTTCTATTCGAACTACTGCATCATAATAGCATTTCACATTATCCCGAATCGAACATACTAAGCCGTGGGGCATTTTTGCCAAATCGTAATATTTATATAGTTCATGGTTGCCAACAGCAACAATCACTTGCCGGTAATTGTCCGAAACCCAATCCCAGAAAGGATGCTTGCTGTAATTATCATCGTTTAAATACCCAATATCACCCGCAAGAATAAGAATATCTCCTACTGGTTTCAGTGGATTTTGTTTCAAATAACGGGAGTTCTCCGAAAACTCCAGATGTAAATCCGATGCGTATTGAATTCTCATTTTATTTAATTCCAAATATGTCTTTCATTATTTCAAGAAATCCCCGAATCTCATTCTCAGAGCGCTGCAAGCTATCAGTTAGTGATTGATTGGGTAAGGATTTTTCCATTACATCAATAAATACACTCAATTCAGCTTTCATTGTGTCCGATAATTCAATTGGAGAAAGCGGATCAATCCGCATAGCCAATAGTTTAAAAACGTCATCCCGATGTTTTCTTATATCACCTTTATGAACATTTGGATTTGTTTTCTTTTCTTCTGTTAGATTTAAAAAAGCTTTTACTTTTAAACAAAGAAGGGATAATGGATTGGCAATACGAATACCATCTTCAATAACACTGCTGTCGATGGTGTGATGATAATATTCTTCGTCCAATAGAATTGCAGAAAGACTTGGTGTATCTTCTCCAGTAGGAATTGGAGTTAAATGAAATCCGGTTGGTTCACCTAATATCTCGGGATATCTCGACAATAGCTCTATTTGTATAGGAAATCCTTCTTGGGGGTCAATAAAGCGGAACAATTCGGTTACAGGTTCTTTGTCCCCTCGTTTTCGCTGACGGGAAGTGTATCCACCCAAATCAATAAATTCCCAAAAACGTTTTTCGAATTTGTGTGTCATTTTTTCGATAACCAATATCATGTCGATATCGTCTGTTGCACGAGGACGCATATCTGTATTTTGCAAAGTAACATCACAAGCAGTTCCGCCTATAATAACGTAGTTATCTTCAAATCCAGCGAAGTGTTCTTTAAATTTTTCTAATCCCTTTACCATTTCATTTCTTCTATCATTATTTCTAACTCTTTTTCAATCCGGGCATCCGGCTCATCTTTCATTGATAAATACAACGAAAGTTTATCTACCACATTATGATTCAACAAAAGAGGCATAGTGGTTGGATATTTCCAAAGTTCGATTTTAAACGACCCTTCTACCTCATTGAATTGAACTTCAGATGGATTGAAAAGTTTATCCCAGATTGCATTTGTTTCATACTGTTCGGAGTTCAAATGGGAATAATGCGACAAAGCATTTATTCCACTAATACTGAAATTACCTTTCGGTATTGCTTCGCAATAAATAACTTTTTTTACAGGCGACGATAAATAACCCTGCGCTTTTGTCCATAGTTCCCGTTTGTCTTTTTCAAAATGAATATATTTTATCCCTGAGTTATCTTTTATTTCGGTACTACACAATTTACAATCTTCCAGATTTGCAACGGCACGTGCCAAGGCTACATAATTATAGGGCATGATTTGCTCGAAATCTTTGATTGTATATTCTTCTTTTGTTTTTTCTGACAGCAGATAATATAGCAACACATATTGTGCTACCGGGGTTAATCTTGTCGGATTTTTAACCTTCTTTTTAGCCTGAACATTTACAATCAAAGAAGGTAAGAATGCATATTTATCTGAGATAACAAAATAAACACCCTGGTTTATCAGCCGTTCCCTTTCATAATAGCTTAATGAACCCAATATAACAACTACCGGCATACCCACCAAAGTTTCAACTTGTTTGGTAATTTGTTTGTATTTCAGGGGTGTTAAGGAGTTCTGTTCGTTTTTTGCCTGAATGACACACAAGGTCTGGTTATTGAATTCAATCGTATAAAAGGAAAACCTCAAAAATAGATCAGTATTAATTCCCCGAAGCTTTTCACGTTGTATTGGAATTAAATCTGTCTGAATGCCTAAAATAGAAATTAGATTATTCATAAATAGTTATTATCATATTATTTTGCACCATTATCATAGTGATTGATAATGGTGCAAAAATAGTAATATTAATTGAATTTGCAAATTCACAGTGTAAATACTTTGACTAAGAACAGAAATAACACTTTTGTTTGAATCCCTTTGGGAAACCAGATTCGTTGGTGCTGTTGTTAGTTTCGGAGTTTCGCTGGTGTTGAAAAGATTGATTAAGCGAAAAAATAATTAAAAACTACTACTTTCCGGTGTGGTAACCTTTTCAGTAGTTAAGCCTCTCGGCGGGGAGGCTTTTTTATTGACCCCTAACCCCTAAAGGGGAAAATTTAATTAAAGATACTTGTAAAAAAGCATTCGCTTAGCCTGTGAGATTAAAAGCAGGTTTTGTTTGTTTTGCTTTTCCATGGCCTCCAGACTTTGAAGGGCCGCTACAGCTTTTTCAAATTGAGCCGGATTTTCATCCACTTTATTTAAAGCAGCTGATAGGCATGATTTTACATCCCTGAGCACTACAAAGGGAATGACTGAACCCCGTAAAAACGGATAAAAGGCATTAGACTGCCACAGGCTATACATTAGCCAGTAAACCTGCTCCTTATCAATTTCATTTTGAAATTGGATGATAAAGCAATTAGGACAAGGAACTGTAAGCGGTTTTCCGCTATTATTTCCTTTGTTTTGGATAAAGAAATGAGGTTTTCTGATTTCTTCCTTCTGGCTGTAAGACTTCAAATAATAGGTACACATGAGGATAACGATTAAAGGGTGAATAAAACGAGGGACTACCCCTGCAAATAATTTTTACCCCCAGAAAGAGAAAAAAAGAAAAAAGAAAAGAAGAAAAAAAAGGATATACTCTTCAAACAGCCAGAGAAGTGGCGGCTGTCAAGGTTTTTTGGCAGAATACTACCCGAAGTGAAACGAGGTGTGGAGATTGTGGCAAAAACCCGTAGGGCTTGACCTTTACTGACGGTAAACGTAACGGCTATCTTTGTATATTCATTTTTTTGGCGGAAAATATTTAATTCAAAAAGTCCTTATTTTCATTAGGTATTTATTTTAGATTTGTTTTTTGTTGGACTTTGAGGACAGTGAAGACATAGAAAGTTCACGATATTAAAATCAAATCATTTATATAAAAAAAAATATTCAGTTCTTTCGGGGTGAACTCGCCGTAGGAAGGAAGGCAACCGTTGGAAATGGGTGGGGAAATGGCATGGGTATGACTGTGGGAACGTAACATGTGGAGTGAGAAAAGGAATACTTATGCCGCGCGGTGCTGAGGTGGATGCTTAAATGCAGGCAGAATGTAGCGCAGGGGTTCGTAGTGAGGTACGAACGTAGTTCCCGGAGCGTAATGGAGCCGGAATGAATGCATCGACCAGAAGTACATGAAAAACAACTCTATTGCCTGACTGAACTGCAACAGCTAAAGGGTGGTGGGGAAATATTGAGGAAATTCTTGGGGTAAACACGTCGCAGCTGAAGTAAATATACCATTGGAAAGTATGGAAAAATGCATGGGTAAAAAACAGACCGTTTGGCGAGGATGTTTTTTACTTATGCAGCGGGGTGCTGAAGCTGGTGTAATGGAATGAAGGACTGAAATGAGGGTGGATGACGGTGAGGTACGAACTGTCTCCCCCGATTGATAAGGAGTGAATGAAAGTAACCTGCTGCAAGCACATTAAAATATAAAAACGAAATATTTACAAAGCTGCAACCACTAATGGGTGGTGGGGAATATGAGGCTATTTTGGGGTAAACTCGTCGCAGGAAATAAAAAAACACCATTGGAAATGCGTTGGAAAGGGCTTGGGTAGTGACTGACTGAATTAATGGAGCTTGCGGAATGGAAAAGGAAGGAAACTACCGAAGCTGTGCGGTGCTGAGGTGGATGCTTGTAATGAAGGAGTAATGCAGTGTAAGGTTTCGCGGTGAGGCACGAACAAGAAGCCGGAACGAAATGGAAACGGAATGGAACGCATTTACCGCAAGCGCATGAAAAACACAATACTATTATTTTTATTTTTCTGCAACAACTATAGGGTGGTGGGGTATTCTGTGGTTTATTATATTGGCGGTACGCCTAAACTACGCACCGATTAGGTGTAATTACTTACCGCTCTGCCTATTTGGCGATTAGGTATTCGGGCAGCGAAGCGGGGCAAATGCGTTGCTCTTGTGCGGCTATTTTACATAATTAGGTTATAAGCTTTTTCAGGCTTATCCCTTGCCCGTCAGGGTGAAAAACGCTTATAACTACTTGTTATGTAACTTAGCTTCGAGTTGTTTTTTTCTGGCGCAAGTGCAGCACGGTGGTGGCGGTTGGAGTGCAAACGTCTTTTTTGCCTGTGGGTGGATTGGCTTATTGATTTTTTTGAGGAACGAGAAAAAGCAATGTGCCAAATGTGCGAGGATTGCAAAAAGTGTGACAGAAAAAAACAACAGCAGGGTTGATTGCGCGGAGGCAGGCAAAAAGACTGTGCAAGCCCTGTACTTCGACAGGCTCAACGAGCTGGCGAGAAAGGGTGAGGATTTTTGCCTGCCGGTGATTTTGCACTGCGGAGCTGCCCGTAATGAACTACCAGGCGAAGCCTGACCTTAATTTGATTTGATTTAAAAGATTTAGAAGCTAATAAACAGATATTTGACATTAGACTGGCGCAATCAGGAATAAGTGCCAAAAAATGAAGTCATAAAATACATCGATATTTTTTAGTTATATCTTAACATCATTCGTTACAAGCTCAGTTACATTAACTGTTGGTATAACAAATCCGTTATAATTGGAACCTTCTGTTCTTGAATGCAGTATACCTCTTGCTGTGCCAATAGCAAGAACACAAAAATGAGTCATTATATTTTTTGGTACAATGATTTCTGAATTTTGCTCAAATACTTTCCAGTCATTTGGTTCGATACTAAAAAAACAAGATGCCTCAATTATCAAAAACGGTGCATTAAATTGTTCGAAATTGATTAATGTTTTTACACTAATCACATGTTGTTCCTTGTTAGCTCCAAATTGAAAACCAATTTTCAAGTTTACATCTTCTCCGTTCTTGAATGCGCCATCAATAATGGCAAATTGATCGGTATTTATTTTTACCAGTGCAAATTTTACACTTTTATTTTCAGTTTCCATTAGGCTGCTTCTTCAACATTATTAGAATTGCTTGTAGATGTATCTTTACCTGATACAACTATAGTTAGCCTATCAGTCCAGTTAAGAACTTCAACAAACTTTGAAGTCTTAACTACCTGAATTATATCTTCATCCAACATAGCCTGGATTTTTAAAATTGTATCAATATTAAAATTATGGGTGCCCTTCAACCATTTACTGATTTCAGCTTCACTTTTTCCCATTATATTAGCTAAGTCTTTCTGTTTCATCTTTTTCATTTCAAGAATGTCGAAGATTCTGTTTGCAATATCAATAGAAAAATCAACACTTTGTTTGATTTCGGGAGTGATAAGCTTTCTGCTTTCCTCCATGATAGCGTTTCTTTTCATAAATTTTGAGTTTATTTCTCGTCGTATATAGATAACGATAAATCACCTGTTATGTTTTTGTCTATGATGTAAATTTTATAGGTCTTTTCTTTTGTTTTTAGTTCAAAATCAATTTTCTGGAGAGTTTCAACACAATTATTGAGATATGCATCTTCATTGTATGTACGGGTTGTTTTTAAACCACCATTGCCGAGTATTAATATTTTTGGAGATACACATATACAATACAATCTTAAATTTGTTGATTCAAGATGACTTGGAAGTTCAGCTGTTCTATCTTTAACTTTACCAGCATATCTGAAGTGTCTTTCAAATACTCCGTCAACTACAATTCGTTCCAATCGATACATTATTGTTCCAATATCTTCGGGGTGCGTCTCTTTATAAGATAACAAAAACTTCTCAAACTCGGACAGAGTTTCATTCTCAAATTGAAATGAATAGAAATTGACATTTTCATATTCTTCCAAAAGTATTATAGTTAGTTTTTGTTCTGAATTCACTTTTGAGTTAAGTTTTGCAAAGGTAATACATCTTTTTAATCAAACAAACAAAATTGCAATTATTTTTATGTAAGATCAATAATTTAGTTTAATCACATTTCAAGAGCTTTACTTAATTAGATTTTTATTGTGAATGGATATTGTATTTTGTAATTTTTGTTTGGTTTTTTTCCACTCTTGTATATATCTTTGGGGTATCATAAATCGCTTTCAATTTCCATATTAATTATTACTTTCCAAGTTTCATCCAATAAGCCATTTTTGCTTACCTGTGTAGATAGCAAAACAGGGGAGACAGTTCTGTCATTTAAATTTTTCAATAGCACATCGGATTTTTTTTTTTCGTTCAATACTTTATCCATTATATAGCCCATACGTTGTAAAACGGGAGTATTCGGATATTTTTTGATTGTACGTGAGAGTGAAGAGACTTTTATGGATTGAGCCAGTTCCTGTAACACGGTTGTGATACGGTTCAAGCCAATCTTTTCAACATAAGCTAATAAATCTAATGCTGTTAATTCGGGTGAGGATACATTTATATAACCTGCATCAGTTGTTTTTTGAATTATATCATCTTGTTCCCATGTGTTTTTTGACAGAAATGAAATCTTTAATTTCTTGCTATTAATACTTCGTGGTGCCGGTGTTTGAGCGATTACAAAATACTCCATGGGTTGCTGATGAGCTGCTCCATATAAAGCAGAAGCGGATAGCAATGCCACATAATAGGGCTTGTTCAGGGACTTCATCAAATCATCAATGAACAAGTGGTAAGGGAGCATTCCTTGTTTTGAATATTCAGGAGTAATTATAGCGTAAAATCCTTTCCGTATTTGTGCTACCTGTTTCTTTTGCTTATACCTAAAAAGACCTTGTAAAAGGGATTCTTCGGATAAATCAAAATAGTTGCGTAAATCGTCGAATGTGAAAGCATACCGACCTTTTTCCTGTAGTTCAACAAGAAATCTGTCCCAATTTGCATTTTTGCTCTTTTCTAATAATTCCGACATATTTGTATTTGCAAACCACTACATAATTCGTAGTGGTTTGCAAATGTACTATTTTTCTGATTAAAAATAATACATGTATAAAATATTTTTTGAGTATCTATAAAATGGTACGATTGTTAATCCCGTTGGTGTTGGTATAAGAGAGTGGGTTTTATCCCTTAAATTATTGGCAGTAAATTTGAATTACTGCCAATAATTTGTCGCTAATATTGCAAATATTTGCGACGGGATATGTTTGATTGATATTACTGAAAGAGTTTATGGCTATTGGGTCTTTTTATATTCAGAATAAATAGATTATGTTCAATAAAATGAAGTGTTCATTTGCAATGAACATACGGAAATATTGAACATGTTCTGCAATTTTACTTATGTTCAGAGTTGACTTTGGGGACATAAATGACAATGGAATGTCAGGTAAACCGCTACGAATTATGTAGTGGTTTGCATATGAAGTATTTCGATTGGAGTAAAAATTGATCAGCATTATTTTGGCTGCGAAAAGTGTTGTTTTTCGGATATTATTCAGCCAAAATATGGTTTTTGTTTTATTTGTTGAAAGTATTTTGCGCAGATTGTTTTGGTTCAAATAAATGATAATGAATATCTTTAGAACGTTTTTTAGACAATGGACTTTGGGTACAACGGTGATATATTGAGACTTTGTAGTAGTTCAAAAAATAGTAATGTAAACAAAATAATATTATCTTTGCCCGCAGTTTAGATTGTGATTTTACAGCTAAACACCTTAAATTTCAATTTGTATTGATGACCGGAATAAAAGATTTACTTGTTGGCGAACATTCTGAACGTGCGTTCAGGATGATTGTGAATGCCTATCAGGATAAGGTTATTCGGTTTATTTCGTTGTTTGTAAGTAGTAGGTTGGAATGTGAGGAGTTGGCCTCGGATGTGTTTATTTCGTTGTGGAAAAACAAAGATAACCTTTCGGATATTTCCGACTTAGACAATTATATTTTTATTGTTGCCAAAAATAAAGCCCTGAACCACTTGCGAAAAGGTAAAGCTGAATTAATTGATTTAGACTCTTTTCAGGTGGATGCTTTTCATAATACGGATACTACTCCCGAATCCATTTATATTTCGCAGGAAGAGGTTGAAATACTGAACGCTGCCATTAATGAGTTACCCCAAAAAACAAAAATGGCTTTTCACTTAGTACGCGAAAATAAACTAAAATACAAAGATGCTGCTGAAATTTTGGGTGTGTCGATTAAAACCATCGAAAAACAAGTAGCTGCTGCGGTGGCGAAACTGAGAGAGAAGTTGAGATAATGTGCCAATAAGACAATATGCCAATGTGTCAATTTAAGAAAATAAAATCACCTCCAAATAATCTATCCAACATAATTTACACCCTCCATTAAAAATAATTTATTTTTCGATGGGGGGATTTTTAAATAACTGTGTCTTTAGTATTATAAATAAATTCCCCATACGATCATGGACGATCAATTTTCAAAATTAGTATCCAAAGTTCTTGCCGGTGAAGCAAGTTACGATGAAAAGCAACAACTAAAACAACTTTTGTTGGATAGCAAAGAGCATACACTTCTTTTTAATCAATTAAAAGAATACTGGGATGCTGATGTGCAATTGAACAAAACGAATAAAGAAAGTTTTGAGAAATCTGTTATGGCTCAACTTAATTTTGAACCTGAAATCAGAAAATCAAAATATAAGAAACTTTATCTTCGGATTGCAAGTGCTGCGGCTGTTGTGTTTTTTGCCATGACGTGTGGAATGGCGTATTTATATACGACTGAGCCCAACGAAATTTATACTTACTCTGCTCAATCGGTTCCGGTAGAGTATTTATTGGCTGATGGAACAAAGGTTACATTAAATAAAAACAGTTCACTTACTTATTCGTCGAACTTTGGGGAAGAACGAAGGGATGTGAAATTGACAGGTGAAGCTTTTTTTAAAGTTGCAAAAGATAAAAACAGACCTTTTGCTGTAGAAGCATTGGGAACAAAGACAGAAGTGTTGGGAACAAGTTTTAATGTTCGCGCCAATGCTGAAACGAATGAAGTTTCAACCACATTGATTGAGGGCTCGGTTAAATTTATTGCTGATAATTGTGAACTGAAACTTAAGCCCGGTGAAGAGATTGTTTATAAAAATTCTTCAAACCAATATGCATTGGCAAAAACCGATGTTCAGTTGAATACAGCCTGGATATCCGGACGGTTTAATTATTCGAATATGACATTTGCTGGTTTGGCAGAGAAATTGGAAAAAATTTATCATATCGTTATAGTGCTTAATGATAACAATGTGGCGAATAGAGTTGTGTCGGCTTCATTTCTTACTGAAGAGCCGATTGAGAGTGTTTTGGATGCGTTGAAAACGGAATTGAAGTATAGTTATAAAGTGGATTCAAATCAGATAATTATATCAAGTATAACCTCAAAAAATTAATAAATGCCTATGTAAATACTAAACAAAAATCACACTCTTACCATAAAAAAAAAGGACTCGTCTATTGGGGAATAAACATGGAGTCCTTCTAAGTTAATTAATTTACAAAGAGCAGATTAGCAATTTCATAAATGGAAGTGCAAGCCATTCTTATATAAAATTAAAGTGCAAAGATACAGCTATTTTTTAAAATAAATATAAACACATGGAAAACAAATTTCTAATACAAGTAAGAAAATCCAGATTTTACGGAATTTTGAGGTTGGCATTTCTGGTATATACCCTAATGGTTATTCAACTATCAGTTAATGCACAGACAACCGAATTGAAAAAGAATATTATTATGAATAATGTTACAGTACAGGACTTGGTAGATAAGTTGGGGACTGATTTTAAGTATTCATTTTTCATAGTTGATGAACAGGTAGGTAAAACCAAAATTACAGTTGATATTAAAAATGCAACCGTTACGCAAATACTCGATTTGGCATTTAAAGATAAAGAAATTTCGTATACTATAAACGGAAAGAGTATAACCATCACGACAAAGAAAAAATCACAAAGTTCAGCTAGTCCCTCAAAAAAAATTACCGGCTTGGTAACCGATTACAAAGACGAGCCTATCATTGGAGCATCTATAGTGCTAAAGGGTTCGAATACCGGAACAATTACTGATATTAGTGGTATGTTTTCGCTTGAAGTGCCAGATCAATCAAGCTTTACTGTCTCGTATATTGGCTACAAACAATCTGTTATAAAAGTAAGTGCATTAAATAATTATAAAATTGTACTCGCAGAAGATAATAAGGCTCTGGATGAAATAGTTGTGGTTGGTTATGGCACACAACGCAAAGCCACTTTAACAGGCGCTATAACAAATATTTCGGGTAGCGACATTACTACAACTAAAACATCAAACCTGGCACAAGCCATACAGGGTAAAATACCAGGAGTAGTTATTAGGCAACAAAGTGGACAGCCGGGAAGCAATACTACCAATATTAACGTACGTGGTTTTGGAACTCCACTATTTGTAATTGATGATGTAATAAGCAGTGGAGTTGATTTCACTCGACTTAATTCACAGGATGTAGAGAGTATTTCGGTATTAAAAGATGCTTCAGCAGCTGTTTATGGTATGAATGCTGATAATGGTGTTGTAATTGTAACAACAAAAAGAGGTAAGTCGGGTAAAGTAAAAGTCGATTACTCAACCATTTATGGTATAACTTCACCAACAGCTTTGCCCGCCATGGCTAATGCTGCGCAATATACCAAAGCATGGAACGAATCTTCGTTTCTGCGTACAGGTACTTTTGTTTATCAAAAAGAGGAGTTAGAAAAATGGCAAGCTGGTATTGAGTCAGGTTACGAAGGCTCAAATTGGGAAAAGGCCGGATTTAATGATAATGCTTCGCAACAGTTACACAGCATATCGCTCACAGGTGGTAACGATGTAGTAAGTTTTTATACAGGCTTGGGTTATAATTACGATGGAGGGATATTGAAAAATGATGTAATGAATTTTCAAAAATTCAATTTTACAAATAATATTGCAGTCAATATTAGTAAGAATTTAAAGGCAAACTTCAATAATTCATCCCGATACTCGGTATTAAATCAACCTGCAAGTGGATTTGATCCCATTTATTGGTCAACCCGTTCGAATATACCTATCAACCCTGTAATGGTAAACGGAGATTTAAACTATCCCGGAGATGCAAGACTCGGTAGGAATCCGATTGCATTATCGGATCGAAATAATGGTATGAGCAAGAATGTTCAAAAGTTTATGCGGACAAATATTGACTTAACCTATTCGTTTACAAAAGCACTGAGCGGGTTAAAGGTCAAGATAGCTGCATTTTACGATAATACAAGCGATGTGGCAAGTGCTTACTCAAAGACCTACTATTTATACGATTTGCAGCTAACGCCAATAAAGTACAATACACCTTCGACGACATCAATGCTCAATAATGATAATAACCGCTTAAGTTTATTGGGTCAACTAACGTATAATAAAACCTTTTTCAAAAAACATGACGTGGGCGCAACGCTCGTATATGAAGGCAGAAAATATTGGTCGAGCAGTACCCGTACAGCCCGTCAATTTGAAAATTTCTTTACAAGCGACTGGATTAGTCAGGGTAGTACAACCAACATGACTGCTGATGGCTCTAATAATCAACAAGCTTTTTTGGCATTGATTGGCCGCTTCAATTATGCTTATGACGGTAAGTATTTAGCCGAGTTTGCCTTTCGTCGCGACGAATCGTACCGTTATGCACCCGGAAAACGAACAGGTTTTTTTCCTGTAGCTTCCTTGGGATGGCGAGTTTCCGAAGAAAATTTCGTAAAGAAAACCCTTCCATTTTTAACCAATTTTAAATTGCGTGGTTCTTATGGACAAATGGGGCGCGATTTAGGCAACCCATTTCAGTTTGTTGAAGGTTTTTCGTTGGGTAGTGCTGGTTATTACGAATTTATTGAAGGAACTCAAACGAGTGGAATGTCGGCTCCCGCAGTAATAAATCCAAATCTGACCTGGCTGACAACAACTACTTCGAATATTGGCTTTGATTTAGCTATTAAAAATGGCTTGTTTAGTGTAGAGTTTGACGTTTATCAAAAGGATCGTGATGGACTTTTAGCTACTCGCTTAGTATCATTGCCTAACACCATAGGATTAAGTATGCCTCAGGAAAATCTGAACAGCGACAGAGCAAGAGGTATTGAAATTAATGTTGGATCGAAAGGAAAAATTGGAAAATTAGGATATTCATTTAATGCAAATGCCAACTTCTTCCGCACCATGATTACCTACCAAGAACGCGCACCATTTACAAACAGTTATCAGAAATGGAAGAATCAAACTGCCGGCAGGTGGAATGATGTAGATTGGATTTATAATGTAACCGGACAGTATCAGAATTACAATGAGATTTACAATAGCCCTGTTGCAGGAAATACAACCGGTAATATGTATGAGCGCCCCGGCGATTTAATATATGAAGATTTGAACGGTGATGGAAAAATAGATGGAAATGACACAAAACCTAATGGCTGGGATGCATCACCAAATATTACTTATGGTGCAACTTTAGCACTCGATTTTGATGGTTTTGATTTTAATATGTTATGGCAGGGTTCAGGATTGTATTCTGATGTGCCTGGAATAGGTCCTTATGCTCAGCTTTTTAATGGTGGAACAGGTAATATGCCTGCCTACTGGACCGATCGTTGGCAACCGATTGATATTTATGGTGATATAGATGATATAAACAATTGGATTCCAGGCAAATATCCTGCTGCACGTCAGGATGGTGGTGGAAGTGCCATATTTTTGGGTAATCGTCAAAGTACATTCTGGAGAAAGGCTGCAAGCTTTATTCGTCTGAAAAATATTGAAATAGGTTACACCCTGCCCTCAAAATTTGCAAAAAAATTATCTCTTTCAAAAGCCCGATTATTTGTAAACGGATATAACTTAGTAACATTTGCAGATCCGTTTGTACAACAATTCGACCCAGAGTTATCGATGACAGGTACTGATTCTGCAACAACAAGCAGTACAACGGGATTTGTATATCCACTTTCAAAAGTATTCAACTTTGGTATTAACGTATCATTCTAAAATAATTATTAAAATGAAAATAAAAATCATATCTATCGTCATTTCGATTTCTTCATTATTAAGTAGTTGTACCGCTTGGTTGGATGAAATAGAATCTAAAGAAATTATTCCAACAAACAATGTATTTTCTGATGCCGGAGGTGTAAAAACGTATATGGCAGATCTTTATTATAATCTTCCTATCGAAGACTTTAAATATAGTGGTAATGGAGGTGTAACAAGTTTTAATGAAAATAAAGGATCTGGTTTAACATGTTCATATACTGATGAAGCACCTCATCGTAATGGAGCATCACTTTACAATGCAGGGACTGCAGGCGGATATAGTTTCTCGAGTGGTTATAAAGAAGTACATGATATTTTGTATCTGCTTGAAAATTTGGGAAATACCACATTGTCGGAAAACCTAAAAAGTTTGTATAAAGGTGAAGCCTATTTTATGTTAGCTTATACTTATTTTGCCTTAGCCAAACGTTATGGAGGAGTGCCGATAATAACAAATACTATACAATTGAATTTATCTGATTTGTCGAATGTAACCAAAGTTCCCCGCAGTAGGGAAAAAACAACATGGGATTACACGATTGCCTTGTGCGATTCGGCTGTGAAATATTTACCCAAAATTCATCCTGAGAGTACAAGCCGTAGACCTGGCTCTTATACAGCAAATGCATTGAAATCACGAGTTGCGCTTTTTGCAGCTTCGGTTGCAAAATACTATGAGGATGGTGCTTCAGGTGGTGCTACCGATCAAGCCGTAATTAATGGTTTGGTAGGAGGAATGAATATTGACACAGCTAACGTATATTACCTGAAATGTATCGAAGCTTGCGAGGTATTTCTTCAGCCCGATTGCCCGTTCAGTTTGCAAAATCCTACTCCATCTTCGGCCGATGAAGCTGACCAGAACCTTTATAAAATGTTCGAAAATGTAAATACAGCTTCGTCCGAAATGATATTTATAAAAGGATATACTGTTGTAGGACAAGGACATTATTGGCCAAGTAATACCCCTGTTCAGGTAGGTACAAGTCAAAGTGTGGCAGGCTTACAACCGGCAGTTGGATATATCGAAAGGGCATTTGGTGACTACACTGATGACGGGAAGGGTTTAGCTGTGCAAATTCGAACACGCGCCGACGGAAATGAAAATGCATTGGGGAATTTTAGTAAGACAGTTAATTACTATCGTTATGCCAATCCACAAGATGCTTTCAATGGAGTAGGTCCAATTGGTACGGTTACTGGAGGTATTACCGCTAATACACCCGATGCTAAAAAACGATTGGATGCACGAATGACATCAGCATTGATGATTCCGGGTTCTCAATTCAGAGGTATAACACTGAATTTTCAGGGAGGATTAATCAAAACCGATGGAACAACATTACAAGGAGCCACTTTTACACCCATAGTTCACACGGATGGAAAAACATACTATCCAATGGGTGGAAAAGATATTGCATCATGTTCGGGCTGGGAAAGCAGTGCTGGTGGAACAAAAACCGGATTTACCATACGTAAATTTTATCCATCAATATTCACAGGAGATCCTATTCTTTTAGGGTCATATACCAACGATTATCCCGATTTTCGATATGCCGAAATTCTGTTGAATTATGCTGAAGCAGTAGTTGAAAATACAGCGGGATATGGTAGTCAAACAATAGCCAACGATTGTGTAAATAAAGTTCGCCGCCGTGCCGGACATAAAGACAATGTAGTTGCAACGGCCAATGTTGCAGATGCTACGGCTATACAAACTGTTGGTACTGTTCAACGTGAACGATATGCAGAGTTTTATTTTGAAAACAAATACCTTTCGGATATCCTTCGCCGGAGAGATGCGCATAAGATTTATAATAATTATCAATATTACTCCATTCGTATGTATCAGGACTTGAGGTCAAATCCGATAACCTATCTATTTGTTCGCCAGGCATCACCTAATGCATCTGCCGGAAAATCATTTGTCAAAAAAGCCTATTATTGCGGTATTGATGGGGTAGCAAGTAATGGCGTAATAAATAATCCGGGATACTAATCCAATTGATAATTCATAATTAATAATTCAAAATTGTAATTACAATGAAAAATAAATATATAAGCATATTGATAATTATTTTGATAGGCATGGGATTTGTTTCCTGCGAAGTGGATAATATACCCGGACCTGACGCCCAGCTCACAGGACGCATAATAGATGATTTGACGGATTCATTAGTGCAGCAGGATATGATTTCTGGTTCTTCGCTCGATTTTTGGGAGGCGGGTTATGATCCTGTTACAAAAATATCACTATCATGCAAAGTGGATGGAACATATACTAATAATATGATGTTCTCAGCAACCTATTTGATTACTACCCCCAATGCCAATTGGTATCCGGTGGATAGTGTGAAAGGATTTGTTCTGAAACCAGGTAAAAACATCTACGATTTTCGGGTAACACCTTACATTCGTATTAAAAATACGAGTATTGTGGTTGATACAATATCGAAAACTATTATAGCAAAATTTAAATTAGAAGGAGGTCAGCTTTCAACAACAATTAAAACACTTACACTTTGTGCACATCCCGATCCGCACGTATCAAAGGGAATATTATTAGCATTGCAAGCAACAAGTGGTAAGCCTTGGGAAAAAACTTTCAACAATACATCCATTCCGTTGAGTGAGCAAACCCTGACTATTCCTTTAGCAAATAACACAATGGTGCTAAAATCAAAAAAAATCTACTACTTCCGAATTGCTGCATTAACAGGCGTAACAGGTGCCAGGGAAAATTATTCAAAAGCTGTAGCTATTCAAATACCGTAAAAATTTTACCTGCGGTTCATTGCCGTACCGCAGGTAAATTTAATAGTTGATTATCATGAAGTTTTTACATTATATTATTCTAATAGGGTTACTTTTGATTTTCACTTCTTGTAAAAGCGAGGAGGTAACAGTTGGATATACCGTAAGTTTTGATACGCGCGGAGGTACCCCGACTATAGAAACTTTGAGAGTAAATCCGGGGTCGGTATTAACTGAGCCTTTAGTTGTACCAACAAAGGGCGATTCAGTTTTTGCCGGATGGTTTGATGTAGTAACAAATGTAAAATTTAACTTTAAACCAACCATTAATTCGGATATAAAGTTGTATGCCAAATGGTGGCTTGAGCCTCAGCAATATATTGTTTTATCAAGTTCCGATTCACGCTATAATTATCAATTATTAAAACAATATTTTGGGTCGCAGGTTGGTAAAAAAGTAGCTATAGCACAGGCTCCACTTTTTAGGGTATTTCAGCGCGATATGTTAGTTTTTGAAGTATCCATGCGTGAGCATTTGCGTCAATCCTTACTTTACGAAATACCAATTTTCTTTTTCCTGAGTGTTACTCCCTTCAACGAAGCACGCCCCGATTTATGGAACTGGTGGGATTCGACAAAACCGGGATTCAATCCGGACAATATAAGTAATGTGGAGTGGTACGACTGGACATCTGATACTGCAGTAAAAATTGGCTGGTTAAATTGGGGAAAACAAATGCGACTTCCGCCCATGCTAAATCAGATGAGTCCTGTGATACAAGCTGCCGAGAAAGAAGTCGTAACACGACTAATGACCATTGTAAAAACATGGTACGATGCGCTTCCGGCAGATAAAAAATACCTGTTTGCCGGTATCCGCAGTACTGATGAGATGGCTGTAGGCATAAATAACTGGTATTATCCGAATGGTAACAGCTATGTAAATAAACCCGAAAGTGGTGACCCTACTACAGGAATTAATCCATTGGTTTTACCATCGCGCAGAGTGCAAACCATTGGTTTTAACGCTGTTAAAACTGCCGGAATAAAATCTTCAGGAATTATTACCATTGAAGATTTAAATGAAGTGTGTCGCCGATACGGTGAATTTATGAGTAAAATTTATTTCGATATGGGTTTTCCACGTCATAAAATCTTTTGTTCATCATTTGCTAAAACCTTAGGTGAGGCTAAAACCTGTATCAACGATTATTCCTGTCCATCTTGGAGTTTTTACTATGCACAGGCTGTAACTCCAACTGATTTTGAGTCGGCTATGGAAGCCATAGAATTTTCGAATGCACCTGCATGGGGAATGGCTGAATGGGGTATTCCGTGGGAAAATTTAGATATAGCCAAATGCAAAACAGCCTTACAAACCGGACTGGCATTGCCAAAAAATAAATTAATTCGACTTACAGGTAGCAATGTTGTTAGTGATGCCGGTGTAGTTAATCTAGCATTAATCGACGCAGTAAAACAAGTAAACAAGTAAATAATAATAATTCAACTAACATTTAAAATTTCACAGCATGAAAAAACAGATTTTACTCTTATTGACACTTTGTCTTTCAATGTCTTCGTTGAAAGCACAAACCACTTCGCTTAGCGGAAGCGGTACAAGTATTGACCCGTTCTTAATTGGGAGCGTAGACGATTTGAAATTTTTCAGGGATCAGATTAACCTGACAGATAACAATGTGTATGATCAGGTTGGAGTCTATTTCAAATTAATTGCCGATTTGGATTTGAGTACAGAGTCGCTCTGGGTTCCTGTCGGAGTGAACCCAAATGCACAGAATAATTTCAAAGGGCATTTCGATGGAAATAATAGAACCATTTCCAATCTAACTATCGGTACAATCGGTACACCAACCTATCAAAATCCAAATTCAGGATTGTTCGGTACTGTAAGTAACAGCGGAACCATCAAAAACTTAACACTCTCCAATATATCTTTTTTTCTGAATAGAAATGCTACAGGTGAATTTATGGTAGGTGGCTTGGCAGGGCAAATTACTGCAGGTGTAAAGATTGAAAACTGCCATGTGTACGGTGTTATTAATGCAACTAATGTCGACAATACCAATGGCGCCGATATGGAAATTGGTGGTTTGGTTGGCAGAATTCGACGCGGACCCGCTGTAACGCCCGATTTGGTGCAAATAATCAATTCCTCAACCAATGTGAATATCGTGGCAAAATCTACTTCTACTTTTATCACAAATGATAAAAAAGTTTATGTAGCCGGAATTGTTGGAAATTATCAAGCGACCTCCTTTATAAATACTCCGGAAATTATAAATTCATATAGCAAAGGTTCTGTAGAGGGCGAAAGCACCCTCAATAATGCTACAGCATCACAACAGGCAGTGCAAGTGGCTGGTATATGGTCAAACAACAGCGGCAAACTCTACAACTGTTACGCCTCAGGCAATCTGAAAGGTAAAACTGTAACTGCTAATGTAAATGTATGTGGTATTACAGGTTTTTTAAATACAGGGATATTGACCAAATGTTATGCTGTGATGGATTCAATTGACATTACAACTACTTCAGGAACTCAGGTAGGTCGACGTGTTTCGAATGGGGCCGGAACCAATCAGGTATTATCTGCTTACTCTTTTGCAGGGACAAAAGTAAATGGGTACGCAATAGATCCTACGTTGGGTGTATTTTACGGAGAAACGACTCCAAATGGCTTAAATATAACAAGCAATGACTTTATTACCGGATTAAATGCGTACGTATCATCCAATCCAACCAACAATGGTGTAAATCTGAAATCATGGTCGGCCATTTCGGCGTCATCAAACGATATTTCAAAAGGTTCGGCAAGTGGTTCTACAATTGCTTTGGATGGACAAAATGTAACGCTATCAGCTACCGGAACCAGTGGAAATCATTTTGTGCGTTGGACAGAGGGTGGCGTCGAAGTGTCGGGTGCTGGTCCAATTTACTCCTTTGTTGCATCCGGAAATCGTACACTGATTGCCGAATTCAGTATCAATACCGGTATGGATAATATCGCAGAAAATATTGAAATTATTGTAGATGGTAAGATGTTAAGATTCAGTAGTGTTGCTAGCGCTCAGGTATACACTCCGCTGGGAAAATTGGTTGCGCAAACACATACATCGTCAATACAACTAACTCAAGCAGGTATTTATATTGTGAAAATTAGTACTCCTCAAGGAGCAAAAACTCAAAAAGTAATCATCAATTAGTTAATTATAAATCAATTGTCCATTCATATGCACTATGAATGGACATTTTAAACCAAATAATCCCATGAAAAAACATTTTTTACTCCTTTTAGCAATACTTATTGCTACCCCAATACTTAAAGCAGGTTATACACTTCCCGGAGCAGGAATTGCAAATGACCCCTATTTAATCTCAACGACTTCTCAGTTAAAGGAAGTTAGTGATTCAATTAATAATGATGTTGCCGCTACACCTTACAAGTACCGGGATAAATATTATAAAGTAATAGCAAATATTGATATGTCTCATGTGGACTGGATACCAATAGGTAAAAGTGCAACATCACCATTCTTGGGAAATTTCGATGGAAATAATAAAATTATCTCTAATTTAAGAATAGGTACAATCACCACTCCAACCTCCAATCAACTTTCAGGTTTCTTTGGACTCGTAAATTTTGGTGCAGTGGTAAAAAATGTAATTCTTGAAAATATTATGTTTAATACACAATCCGAATTGACAGGCGATATGGTGTCGGCTGCAATATGTGCACAAGTTGCAAACAGTGCGACCATTCAGAATTGTCATGTATCAGGCTCAATAAAGGTTGTTTATAAGGGTTTAGCTCCTGTAAGCGGTTCAACAGGTAATATGATAGTTGGTGGTATCGTTGGAAAAATGAATGCTGCAAATAATATCCCCACAACCGTAATTAATTGCTCAAGCAATCTCAATATTATTGCTTTAGATAGTACTACGTTGATTAATAACAGTGGCGCAAATAACCATGGCATTGGGGGCATAGTGGGTAGTGGTGTGGTAACCGGAGCACCAATAAGGCCTCAAGTTATCAATAGCTATTCAGTGGGTGCAATATATGCTGAAAGCAATTCAAAAGACATTGGTGTAGGGGGGGCAATCGGTCGTAACTCACCAGCGCTGGAATGTTGCTATTCAGGAACTAATATTACAGTAAAAACAATAGGTGGAAATATAAATGCTTCCGGAGTAGTTGGAATCAGAGGTGGAACTCTTAATTATGCAATTGCCCTCAATGATTTTGTTAGAGCAATAACAACTTCAGGAACGATTAATAGTGTATATCGAATTTTTAACGATAACCTGAGTGGTACTGATCTTTATGCCAGCGAGGCAATGAAACTCTGGAAAGTAGTGGATAGAGTAGAGACAGATGTTACCCAAATTCAATCAGAAAATTACGGAACAACAAAAATAATGGGTGAAAATCTGGGTACAACAAAACCAGAGGACTTGTTGAATACCTATGTAAATGATTTTGTAAGGGTACGTGGTATTGATTTGTTGAAATGGACAGTAACTGAAGGGGCAAACAACAATAAACTGGTATTTCAAAACACCTATCTTCCTCAAGCTACAGCTGTTAAACAAATGAAATTGACCGGTGTGAAGGTTTATTCAGGTAATGGTAAATTAGTGCTGGAAGGCGAAACTAACAATGTTCAGATTTCGGTTTACAACACCACAGGACAATTGGTTTGGAATGCAAAAAAAACCAATGAGCGTATGGAAATTAACCTGACTAAAGGAATTTATTTGGTACAAGGTATAGGAAAAGTGATTGTTTATTAATTAGTTTAATGGCAATACTGAGTGATTTCTGGTGCTTTGTATTGCCATTTTTATTTCCAAAAATTTAATATCTATGAGAGCATTTTTAATAATTCTGATTTTTGTGCTTGCAGCGCAGCTGATAAATGCACAAACCACTTCGCTTAGCGGAAGCGGTACAAGTATTGACCCGTTCTTAATTGGGAGCGTAGACGATTTGAAATTTTTCAGGGATCAGATTAACCTGACAGATAACAATGTGTATGATCAGGTTGGAGTCTATTTCAAATTAATTGCCGATTTGGATTTGAGTACAGAGTCGCTCTGGGTTCCTGTCGGAGTGAACCCAAATGCACAGAATAATTTCAAAGGGCATTTCGATGGAAATAATAGAACCATTTCCAATCTAACTATCGGTACAATCGGTACACCAACCTATCAAAATCCAAATTCAGGATTGTTCGGTACTGTAAGTAACAGCGGAACCATCAAAAACTTAACACTCTCCAATATATCTTTTTTTCTGAATAGAAATGCTACAGGTGAATTTATGGTAGGTGGCTTGGCAGGGCAAATTACTGCAGGTGTAAAGATTGAAAACTGCCATGTGTACGGTGTTATTAATGCAACTAATGTCGACAATACCAATGGCGCCGATATGGAAATTGGTGGTTTGGTTGGCAGAATTCGACGCGGACCCGCTGTAACGCCCGATTTGGTGCAAATAATCAATTCCTCAACCAATGTGAATATCGTGGCAAAATCTACTTCTACTTTTATCACAAATGATAAAAAAGTTTATGTAGCCGGAATTGTTGGAAATTATCAAGCGACCTCCTTTATAAATACTCCGGAAATTATAAATTCATATAGCAAAGGTTCTGTAGAGGGCGAAAGTACCCTCAATAATGCTACAGCCACCCGTCAGGCTGTACAAGTTGGTGGTATTTGGGGTAATAACTGTGGAAAACTCTACAACTGTTACGCATCAGGCAATCTGAAAGGTAAAACTGTAACCGCCAATGTGAATGCATGTGGTATTACCAGTTTTTTAAATACAGGAACATTGACCAAATGTTATGCTGTGATGGATGCAATTGACATTACAACTACTTCAGGAACTCAGGTAGGTCGACGTGTTTCGAATGGGGCCGGAACCAATCAGGTATTATCTGCTTACTCTTTTGCTGGGACAAAAGTAAATGGGTACGCAATAGATCCTACGTTGGGTGTCTTTTACGGAGAAACGACTCCAAATGGCTTAAATATAACAAGCAATGACTTTATTACCGGATTAAATGCGTACGTATCATCCAATCCAACCAACAATGGTGTAAATCTGAAAACATGGTCGGCGGTATTTGCAAGTTCAAACGATGCAGCAAAAGGAACAATTGCTGGTGGATCAACGGTGTTTAGTGGACAAACAGTAAGCCTGACTGCTACTCCAACTACCGGCAATCATTTTGTAAACTGGACGGAATCAGGCTCCGAAGTTTCAACGAATGCAAGTTATACATTTACAGCTTCAGCAAATCGCACATTGGTTGCTAATTTCGAGCCCAATACAGTGTCTATAAGTTCGGGTACAACCAATGCCGCTGATATTAGCTGTACAACATGCGATGTAACAGTTGCTTCGGGTGCTGAATTGACTGTTGGTGCTACTAAAGCTTTGAAATCGGTAACAATAGCTGCCGGAGGAAAACTGACAATTACTGCTGGAAATTTAAATGTTACAAATGGAATCACACTCGAAAGTACTACCGACGCTACAGCTACTATTTTAGATAGTTACAGTACACCCACAATTACTGCTACCGTTAAACAACAAGTAAGTGCCGGTCGTAACTGGTATTTAAGTTCGCCGGTTTCGGCAGCCGATTACAGTTGGTTAAATCGTGGTACAGGTGTTCGGGGATGGAACGAAGCAACCAAAGCATGGGTTCCGGTAACGAATGGTACGTTGGTAAGAGGTAAAGGTTATGTTCAGGTTGCCACAAGCACTCCTGAAGTTACCGGCACAACCGGAACAGTAAACGTATTGGGTACAACTAATTCGGGTGATGTGACTATTACCGTTAGTCGTACCGAATCGGGTACTTCGGGTCGCGGTTTCAACCTCATTGGCAATCCATATCCTTCGTACCTCAAATGGGGGACTAGCGAAAATGGATTTTTAGCTGATGCAACCAACGATAGTATTAGCACCAGCTTTTGGTATCGTACCAAAAATACCAATGGCGATTATGTGTTTACAACCTACAATGGTACAAGCCATACGGTTGTTGGAGGTTCAAGTGTAAATAGTGTACTCAACGAGCTAATTCCTCCTATGCAAGCATTCTGGATTCGTGTAAATCCAAATACCGCAGTTTCAACTCATAATGTGTTGCTTACATTCAAAAATAATATGCGTTTTCACGGTGTGGGCGATAACAATAAATTCAAAGCGCCTAAAGCTTACGATCGCCAACTCGTACGTCTGCAATTAGTAAATGGTAGTCAATCAGACGAAACCTTGATATACTTCGATGCCGCTGCTGCCAATACTTTCGACAATTACGATTCACCAAAAATGATGAATAACAGCACTGCTTTGCCCGACTTGTATACTACTGCTAGTAGCGAACGCTTGGCAATAAACGGACTAAACGAACTTACCGACAATATGCAATTGCCTCTTGGCTTTACACTTAAAGCTGCTGCTACCGGATTAAAACTTAAAGCATCCGAACTCAGCAACTTAACAAGTGGAACAAAAGTATATTTGCTGGATAAAGAACAAGGTTCACAAACTGAACTGCTTCCAACAACAGAATACACTTTTAATACAACTGCATCAACTATCAACAACGAGAGTCGTTTCAGTCTACTATTCAAAGCTTCTGGTGTGGCATCAGGCATAACCAATGCAGACAAAGAACAGATTTCAGTTTTTGTAAATGCCGCCAATCAAATTACGATTATTGCACCTGAAAAAAGCAATTATGCCATTTACAATGCAGTAGGACAATTAATCGAAAATGGCATTGTAAACCTGAAACACGAAACACGAAACACAAAACTAAATGCAGGCGTGTATGTAGTGAAGGTAAATTATCAATCAACAATAGTAATAATTAAATAATGTGTTGATGTGCTGATACGTTGATGTGTTGATAAAAGAACACGAAATGTGAAACACGAAACAAAATAAGTATTATGGAAAAGAATAAATATATCAAACCTCGCATCGAATGGATTCCGCTCGATAACGAAATATCATTAGCATTGGAATCTTCACCGCCATCGGGGCCGAATGAAACAAACAATACTAAAGAACTTGAATTTCTCGATGCTAATCCTATTAAATTAACCTGAAAATTATTCATTTTAAAAACTTAGAAAAAATCAAGATGCCAACTATATTACATGCACTTTTTTTGATATTTTGTCTGTCAATTGGTATGCTTTCAGTGCATACAGTTAGTGACCTGTCGGAAACAGGAGTCAGTGCCAATCCGTTTTTAATAAATACCGTAGATGAACTGAAATTCTTTCGAAATCAAATCTATGATCACAACACTACTTACGACAATGTAGGTAATTACTTTATACTTTTTTAATTGCTGAAAAAGCCGACTGGTCACCCATTGAGACAATTTATATTGTAAACTTTATGGGTAATTTCGATGGCAATGGCAAATAAATAATTAAACAGATTAAAAAAACATGAAAAAAATGCACCAACTTTTAATTTTATTACTTATTATTTTCGGGTGTAAACCTACTGTTGAGTTGAATGGTGATACCGGAATTGATAAATTTAGTTTCGAGAAAGAAGAAACTATTGGATTGGTTTATACTTTTACCATTAGCCCTGAATCAGCTCCCAATACCTTCATTATTCAAAACAAGGACAGTTTGCCAAAGGGCACCGATGTGTCAAGACTAAAAGCAAAATTCAGTACTATTAATACACTTGTAAAAGTAAAAGTAAATGGAGTGATACAAACAAGCAATGTCACAATTAACGACTTTACTAAGCCTGTATTATATGAAGCATTTGCTGAGGATGGAACTGTTAAGAAATACAAAGTAGTTGTGAGTGTGGCAAAACAACCGCTCCGTGCTGATAAGTATGTTATTATAAATCAGACCACTTTTACAGAAACCGAAATTAAAACTATTGTTGCGAAGTATGGCGAACAATCGAATAAAAGAGTAGCTGTAGGCCTAGGAATTATTATTTCAGTGCTTAATAGTGCTCCTGCAACGTTTTTAGCAAGTTTGAATAATCAATTGGCCCTGGCAAAGAAATATGATATTCCAATTTTAGTCAAATTTGATACGGAGTATTACTGGGATTATCGCCCTGATTTGTGGAATTGGTGGGATCCAACCATTGGAGGATACAATCCCGACAATAAAAATAA